>Ga0315280_10011088_pt1 | contig 11150 bp, 11 predicted proteins | sample YL17G06_40_MG_FD_203697 | JGI IMG/M metagenome (GOLD analysis project Ga0315280, IMG submission 203697) | Sediment microbial communities from Yellowstone Lake, YNP, Wyoming, USA - YL17G06_40 | ecosystem: Environmental > Aquatic > Freshwater > Lake > Sediment | place: USA: Wyoming | collected... | reverse complement strand
TCGTGCCACGCTCAGAGGACAAGAAAAAGATCTCCCTCATCCTGACCAGATGGTTCGGCAGAGCCCAGTACAGGTTCGAGCCGATCTAGCCAGGAGCAGTTTGGTAGTGAGGAGAGGCAGATTTTAGCACATATCCTATCTTGGAGGCGAACTGTTACTGGATACAGCCAAATCCGTCTCAATAGACGATTTCAGGAGTCTCGACATCAGGGTTGGAAAGGTCGTAGCAGCAGAGCGGGTGAGACGGACCGAGAAGCTACTGAAGATCCAGGTTGATCTTGGAGGAGGAAGGATCAGGCAGATCATCTCAAGCATAGCCGAGTACTACGCCCCCGAAGAGCTTATTGGCAAAAAGATAATCGTGTTGACAAATCTGAAACCCGCAAGGTTTAGCGGCGAGCTCTCAGAGGGAATGCTCCTCGCTGCCGAGACCGGGGATAAGCTCGCCCTGCTGACCGTGGACAGAGACATTGAAGACGGAACTCAAGTCACCTAAGCCTCGTACAGACTAGGCTCGGATAACAGGCTTGCCCGCTTCCCATCTCTTCTCGAAAGCATCCCTGAAGATTCTCACCATACCAGGGTTAGTAGTGTAGTGGGGGAAGAAGTGGATAGGACGCTTCACCCCCCTCTTCTCAGTCGCCCATATAAGAAAGACCAGCTCTCGGTCGTCCGACAGCGTTCCTCGTACGGGGTACCAGCCATCAGACCAGTTCCTAACCTCGGCCCCGCTTTTCGTCAACTCCCTAGCTCTCTCAGCTGAGATCGGGTCGATGACTACCATGAGAACCCTGACCTTTACGCCCCTCTTCAGGGCTTCGAGCAACTCGCCACGAATCTTCTCAAACCAGCCAAAGGACTCGGCGAAGATGCAGATGTACTTCTGAGCTTCTCGAACTATCCTTCCCGTCTGAGTCTCCATCGAGCCCAGATCCCGAAGGGGCTGAAGAAGCTCTTCAGGTTTCACCCCTAGCCTACTCTCCCAGAACACCGGCTCCAAGGACTTTTGGAGTGTAGAGGCGACCCCGCTCAGCCGCTCAAGCTCCTCCTTCAGAATTCTCTCCCTTTCGCCCAGAACCCTCGCAAGAACCGACCTAGGTTCCAAAGCCTCAAACCTGTTGCTCATGACTCTCAGAAGACCCCGCTCAACGGCGCGACCGAGCACCCGCTCAGCCTCGTCCGTAGCGACTCCACAACCGGCGGTGATCTCTTCCAGGCTCTGTCCCTCAGACTTCTCAAGCAGGTAGGTGTAGATCTTCGCCTCGTTCTCCGAAAATCCCAGTTTCATGAACAAACTCAGACTGTTCTGGCTCACGGTGCAACCTCCACTAAGGATACTACCGCCAAGTCCTAAGTTATGGCTTTTGGGGAATCCGGTTGACCAGCCCAGATGCCTTTTAAGCCCCACCTCCGACCCAACATTTACAGAATGAAGCGAGGGAAGTCTTCGCATGAAAGACTGGCGCCTAAGCGAGGTCAAGCCGCAGGAAGAGGGCAGAGAGATCACGACCTACGCATGGATCTACAGCAAGAGGAGCCACGGCGGGCTGATTTTTCTTAGCCTGCGCGACGCAACAGGACTGGCCCAAGCCACCGTCCACAGAGACATGGTCGAGCCAGACGTCTTCGACCGAGCCCAGAGATCAACCGTGGAGTCATCTGTGAAGGTCATGGGAACGATTCGCGCCGATCCAAGAGCCCCAGGCGGGGCAGAGATCCAGTGCAGAGACCTGGATATCATAGGTCTCTCCCACGAAGACTATCCGATCCGACCAGACTCAGGAAAGGAATTCCTCCTGAGCAAACGCCACCTCCACATCCGCAGCCCAAGGGTCAGCGCGGTCCTCAGGGTCAGATCCGCTCTCTGCCGCTCCGCTAGGGAGTGGATGGAGCAGAACAGCTTCGTTGAAGTACACTGCCCACTCCTGATAACCGCGGCGTGCGAGGGAGGGGCAACCCTGTTCCCGGTCAAGTACTTCAAGCGGAGCGCGTTCCTCTCCCAGAGCGTACAGCTCTATCAAGAGGCGGCGATAACCACGCTCCAGAAGGTCTACTCTCTTGAGCCAAGCTTCAGAGCCGAGGTCAGCCGAACCCGGAGACACATAACAGAGTTCTGGCAGATCGAGGCTGAGGCGGGCAACGCTACTCTCAACGACATAATGGATGTGGAAGAGCGCCTTCTGATCCACATCTGCCGAAGAACGCACGAGGAGTGCAGGGAAGAGTTCGAGTTCTTAAGGCGGAGGTTCAAGCCGCCCGAGACCCCGTTCCCCAGAATCACCTACGACGAGGCACTATCAAGGGTCAGGGAGGAGGGGGTTAGCCTCGAGTGGGGTCAGGACTTCGGAGCTGACGAGGAGCGCGTCCTCAGCAAGCAGTTCAGCAAACCCTTCTTTGTCACCAGATACCCGAGGAAGGTCAAGGCATTCTACCACATGCCCGACCCTCAGGACCAGAGGGTTGTTCTATGCGTCGACCTGATGGCTCCAGGAGGGTATGGAGAGATAGCCGGGGGAGGACAGAGGATCCATCGATACGAGGACCTTATGCAGAGCATCAGGGAGTTTGACCTGAAGACTCAGGACTACGGCTGGTACCTCGACCTAAGGAAGTATGGCACGGTACCCCACAGCGGATTCGGCTTGGGGATTGAAAGGACGCTCCGCTGGATTCTGGCTCTCCCACACATCAGGGACGCGTGTCTCTTCCCGAGAACTCCCACACGGGTCTACCCGTAGAGGAATGAAAAACCAAGAAAAGGGCGTTGTGGGTCTACACGTACTGCTGACAGTTGGCGCAGTACCACCGGTTTGCCTGAGGCACAAACGACAATGGTCTACCACACCTTGGACATGTCTGAGTCGCAGTTGGCGAAGCTGGTGCAGTCACCACCGTCACGGCAGGCGCGGGTGCCACCGTCACGACGGGCGCCGAGGCTGGTGTTTTCTGCGCGATTTCCTTGAGCGTCTCCTCGACAGAGTATTTTATGAGTGCGGCGTAGAATCCAAGTCCCGCTATGCAGAATCCTATCACGAACAAGACTATTCCCACGATAAGCGCGGTCGTCGTATGGTCGTAGTAGTAAGCCAGTATGCCGAGGAAGAAACCCGCACCGATAATGATTATACCGAGCAAGGCGAAGAGGAATCCCACGATCACCGACTTGAACGCTAGACTGAAGCTTCTACCCCAGCTTGGCATCGTTTTGCACCTGCCCCACGGGTAACATCCCCGCTACTAATAGGCTTTTCTAGTTCAGGTCAGACCGTGCTGGAGGAGGAGCTGACCATCGACCCCCGATGATCAGAGCGGAGGCTCGCCTCTTTGAGCCTCGTACAACCATCTCTGTAGGTCTCTACCGCAGTAAGGGCAGAATCTAGAGCTAGAGGATATACTGTTTCCACAGTTAGGGCAGTACATGTCAGCGGAAGGCTGGGGCGTCGATCGGGTTTCGACCGGGGGAGAGGGAATTAAGATCTGAGGAGGATAGGCTGGTGGGATTTGGGTCGGGACCTGTGGTCTCGGAGCCGGTTGGAAGACCGCCCTTCTCGCGTAGACACCAATGAGAGCCCCAAAGCTCAGGATTGAACCGATGTAGTCCAACTCATAGGAGGTGAAGAGATACACAACCCCAGACGCCGCGGAGAGGGAGAGGGACGTGTAGAGCATCGTCTTGCTATTCTGCATCACCATCGCGACGCCCGCAACCATGCCTAAGACTCCGGCTAGGATGGAGGCGATGTCATCGACTCCCAGAAGCACCCCCCAGACGAGGCCGAAGGTGATCATTGCAACCCCCAAGCCAAAGATGATGGCGTCCTTCTTTCCCACAACGGGTTTTGGAGGGAACAACCCTGACACCGCAAATGAGCCTACTCAATACCTAGAAGGAGTCTATTTTAACTTAGCTGAAGCCCTCTGTCCAGCGTATCGCGCGTCCACTCCCAGCTCCTCCTCTATCCTCAGAAGCCGGTTGTACTTCGCCACCCTCTCTCCCCTGGCCGGGGCGCCCGCCTTAATGTATCTTGCGCCCAAACCAACCGCGAGGTCAGCGATCGTCGTGTCAAGGGTCTCGCCCGATCTGTGACTTACTACCACCTCGTAATGGCTGGCGAAAGCCATTTTCGCGGCCTCGATAGCCTCTGACAAGGTGCCTATCTGGTTCACCTTGAGCAGTAAAGCGTTTGCTGCACCAAGGTCGATCCCTTTCCTGAGCCGTTCGACATTCGTGACGAAGAGGTCGTCCCCTACCACGAGAACCCTTCCACCCAATCTCCGGGTCAAGGTGGCGAAACCGTCGAAGTCCTCCTCCCACAACGGATCTTCAAGAGAAACGATTGGGTATCTGTCGACGATCTGTTCGTAGAAGTCGATCATTCCCTCTCGGTCGAGCTGTGTTCCATCCACTCCGTACAAACACTTCTCCTGAAGGTAGAAGCTTGAAGCGGCACTGTCGATCCCGAGTGATACCTCTCTCCCTGCAACATACCCAGCCTCGGCTATCGCCTCGATAAGGGCATCCAAGGCTTGAGTCGTAAGCCCTAGGGGTGGGGCGTAACCTCCCTCGTCCCCCACGTTGACCGCTGAGGGACCATACCTACTCCTGAGTACCTGTCTTAAGGCGTGATACGTTTCAACACCCATCCTCAGCGCCTCGGAGAAGGACCTTGCCTCTGATGGCACGACCATGAACTCCTGAATAGCAAGTGCGTTCCCCGCATGCCTTCCGCCGTTTATCAGGTTCATCATGGGAACCGGTAGCCTCCGCGACTCCGCTCCGCCCAGGCACCTATAGAGGGGCAGTCCATGGGATGAGGCTGCGGCTTTGGCGACGGCCAGAGAGACCCCCAGGATCGCGTTCGCTCCCAGCCTAGACTTATTGCTCGTGCCATCCAGCGTCACCATCATCGCGTCTATCTCTCGCCACCTTCGGACATCCGCGCCCAGTAAGTGGGGTTGGATGACCTCGTTCACGTTCCCAGCCGCCCGCAGCACCCCTCGACCCACATACCTCTTCTTGTCGCCGTCCCTCAGCTCCAGAGCCTCGTAGGTCCCGGTAGAAGCTCCTGAGGGAACGCAGGCTAGGCCCCGAAAGCCACCATCCGTCCAGATCTCAACCTCAAGCGTGGGGTTCCCTCGAGAATCGAGGATCTCCCTAGCCTTCACACCAGAGATTTTGAACCCATCGTCCTCCGTCAAGAGAATCTTCAACTCCAAAGCTGTTATTACCAAAACAGCGAAGAATAAGTCTGACTCAACTCTCAGAGTCAGGAATCATCGAGGCTGGTCGCGTTCTTGGGCGGAGAGTCCGATCGCGTGATGGTCACGTTCGAGCCCATAGGAAAGAAGGGCTACTGCAGACACGGGGAGGACGTGCTAACGGCGGCTACACGCGCCGGAGTGAAGATCAGATCCGAGTGTGGAGGGAAAGGCACCTGCGGGAAGTGCCTCGTAATTGCCGCATCGCCCGACCGGCTCAGCGGAATAACCGAGTCGGAGCGAAAACTCATCCCTGCCCCCAAGCTCGGGTCTGGCTGGAGACTCGCCTGCCAGTCCACGGTCACAGGGGATGTCACGATCGCGATACCTGAAGAGAGCAGGGTGGGGGAAAGGAGAATTCTTGTGAAAGGGGTCGAGAGAGCCCTCAAGGTCGAGCCCGCGATCGAAAAGGTCTACCTAGAGATGCCGAGGCCAAGCCTTGAGGACCTGACGCCCGACGCTGAGAGAATTCTCGCTCATCTCCCGGAGAGGTTGAGAAGGCGCCGATTAGAAATCGACTCAGCCGTCCTGAAGACTATTCCAAGCGTACTTCGAAACTCCGACTGGAAGGTTACTGTCACAGTCTGGAACAGCCGTGAGATAGTGCTGGTTGAGGCGGGGGACACGACGAGAGAGGTGTACGGTGTGGCGGTCGACATAGGCACATCCAAGATCATCGCCTACCTAAACGACCTGCACACGGGCGAGTCCCTGGCTACGGCCTCCATCGAGAACCCACAGATCGTCCGTGGGGAGGACGTGATCACCAGGATATCCTACGCCATGAAGGGCGCGAAGAATCTCGAAGAGCTCCAGAAGCTGGTCGTTGGGGGCATAAACAGGGTCATCGCTGAGGCCTGTGAACACAGAGGCATAAAGCCCGATCAGATCAGCGAGATGACCGTCGTGGGAAACACGGCGATGCATCACATTTTCCTCGGTGTCGAGCCCAAGTACATCTCCCTCGCCCCCTACACCCCAGCCTTAAGGGGACCTCTCGACGTGAAAGCCCGTGAGTACCACGTAAGAACAAGTCCGGGCGGAACGATCCACGTACTCCCAACGATCGCGGGGTTCGTAGGCTCAGACAACATCGGAGACATCCTTGCGACAAACCTCCACAGGAGCCGAGAGACCTGCCTTCTACTAGACATCGGCACAAACACGGAAGTCACCCTAGGAGACCGTGTGGACATGCTCTCGTGCTCCTGTGCCTCGGGACCAGCATTTGAGGGAGCCCACATCAGGCACGGGATGAAAGCCGTCACAGGTGCAATCGAGAGGGTCAGAATAGACCCGGAAAGCCTCGAAGTGACCTACCAGACGATAGGCGGGGCGAAGCCCCTGGGAATCTGCGGGTCGGCGATGATAGACATCATGGCTGAGATGCTCAAGGCCCGCCTACTCGACAGAGGCGGACGCATGAGAGAGGGAGCTACCACACCCCGCCTTATAGAGGAGGATGGAACTCTCAGCTTCGTCCTCGCCTCGAGGAAGGAGACAGGAACGAACGACGCCATCACCGTGACCCAGAAGGACATCCGGGAACTCCAGCTAGCCAAGGCAGCGATTCACACGGGATGCTCGATACTCATGAAGAGGAAGGGCGTAGGCGAGAAAGATGTGCGAAAGATATTCCTGGCTGGAGCCTTCGGAAACTACATAGACCCAGCCAACGCCGTAACCATCGGGCTCGTACCAGACATACCCCCACAAAGGATCCTGTTCGTTGGGAACGCGGCTGGATCGGGCGCGACCATAGCCCTCCTATCCAAGACCAAGAGGAAGGAGGCGTCGAGATTGTCGAGACAGGTCCGATACCTGGAGCTTGCAGCGGACCCCGACTTCCAGTCCGAATTCACCTCGTCCCTCTATCTCCCCCACAGGAACTCGCAGCGATTCCCTTCACAGACAGATATCATCCCAAAATAATCTCCTCGCCCGAGAAAAGCTAAAAAAGGGGAAACTGTCTACTAATCTTATTAGCAATTAGGACCCCATGCCAAGTGCGTACGGGACCATTCTTGTAGAACCTCAGATCGGGGTTGTGTTGTTGTTTGTCCGACAAGGATAGACTTTGTGACCCTAAATGTGAGTTCTTCCGTTGTGGTCAGAGGGCTCTGATCTACCAGAGGGGAGGAGCCTACTGCCGTTGGGGCGATGACATCTGCGCGGCTGCGACATGCAACTACGCCACATGTCTGAGAGCCCGGCTCTTAGCCAACGGCGTATGCGGCTTAACCGTGAAGAGGAAGACGGCGGAGGCTAAGGAACCCGAAGAGCTCAAGCCGATCGCAAAACTAAACGATAAGATCCTGAAAAAGCTGGGCGACGAAATCCTATAGGAATAGCGCCATCATTCTCTGCAACACGCTTTCTCTGCAATACGCTATATCAGCGTCGGAACCGTAAACCTCACCACGTCCAAGACCGCCCTCTTGACGTACTCATTGAAGTGTCCGACGATGTCGCGCGCACTGACCACGCCGTAGAGGATGTCCCCCCTTGTCACGGGCAGTCGGCGAATCCGGTTCTTCTCCATGATCTCGGCGGCTGTACTCAAGTCGGCGTCTGGGTCAATAGTGATCAGCGGGGAAGCCATTATCTCTTCCACCCTGACCTTCGACGGGTCTATCTCCTTCGCCACAACCTTCCAAACCAAATCCCGCTCGGTCACCATGCCCGCAGGTTTTCCGGTCTTTAGCACGATGGCGTAGCCCCTTTGCTTTTCAGCCATAACCTTCGAAGCGACGTATACTGTATCACCTACATCAACTGTTACAATTTCCTTCGACATCAAATCCTTAACCTTGTATGCCAACGGAACACCCTCGAAGCGCTTTATTCTACTGCAACCTAAAAGTTTGACTCCTAGCCTGACACGAGGACCAGAGAACTAGAATCTCAGCGTGAAAGTCACGAAGAGTTGCTAGGAAACTCAATCCAAATACTTATATACGAAACCCCTGCAAAGTCAGCGGCAATTGCGAGGCGCATCGGGCGTGGATCATCTGGACTGGCATTAGCCCTTCTCAAGACCTCGTCCTGTGAGCCTCGCAGGTTGAGGGTTCTTCTTCCGAACTGCTTAGGCGATTTGTTCTACCTGAGCTGGATCTGGTAGGAGACTCCCTCAAACACAAACAGGAGGGATTTTGAGTCATGAACATGAGAGATGTTAAGGTGTTACTTCCCATCGAGGATCTCCCCACCCACTGGTACAACATACTGCCCGACCTACCGAAGCCGCTTCCGCCGCCGCTCAACCCGAGCACCATGAAGCCCATGGAACCGGGACCTCTGATGAGGGTATTCGCCAAAGAATGCGTCCTCCAAGAGGTCTCACCCGAGAGGCGTATCCCAATCCCTGACGAGGTGAGGGAAGCGTATCTGAGGATCGGTAGACCAACGCCGCTCCACCGAGCCTTGAGGCTGGAGAAGAAGCTGGGCACACCTGCCCGAATCTTCTTCAAGCGCGAGGACCTCAGCCCCGCCGGAAGCCACAAGCCAAACACCGCCATAGCCCAAGCCTACTACAACGCCAAGGAGGGAGTACAGAGGCTGACCACCGAGACCGGCGCCGGACAGTGGGGCACAGCCCTCTCGCTAGCCTGCGCCATGTTCGGGCTCGGGTGCACCGTCTACATGACGAGGAGCAGCTACGACCAGAAGCCATACCGGAGGGTAATCATGGAGCTATACGGGTCAAAGGTCTATCCGTCGCCCAGCGACAAGACTAGCGTGGGAAGGAGCTTCCTGGCAAAGGACTCGAACCACCCCGGAAGCCTAGGCCTAGCCATCAGCGAGGCGATCGAAGACTGCCTCTCCGATGAAGAGGCGAAGTACTCCATCGGCAGCGTCGCCAACCATGTCCTCCTTCACCAGACCGTCGTGGGGCAGGAGGCGAAGAAGCAGATGGAGGCATTCGGCACATATCCGGATGTGATCACCGGGTGTATCGGGGGCGGAAGCAACTACGCGGGTCTCTGCTACCCCTTCATGGAGGACAAGCTGAGGGGTAAAGCGGACTCGGAGTTCATCGCCGTCGAGCCTACAGCAGTTCCATCGACCACAGGAGGTAAGTACGCCTACGACTACGGCGACACCGGCAAGATGACCTTCCTGCTCAAGATGTTCACGGTGGGTCACACCTTCCAGTGTCCACCCATCCACGCCGGGGGCCTGCGCTACCACGGAAAAGCGCCGTCGATGTCCCTCTTGATCAATGAGGGGTACATGAGAAGCGTCGCCTACAACCAGAACGAAGCACTGGAGACCGGAAAACTCTTCGCCCAGACGGAGGGGATAGTTCCAGCACCCGAGACGAACTACGCCATCAAGGCCGCGGTCGACGTCGCCATCGAGTGCAAGAGAACAGGCGAGCAGAAAACGATACTCCTAAACTTCAGTGGGCACGGTCTGCTCGACCTGAAGGCCTACGAGGACTTCATGAGCGGGAGGCTTCCGGATTTCGCAGCGTCTCCAAAGATGATCGAGGAGAGTCTGGCCAACCTGCCAGCTGTACAGTGAGGTGTTGTAGATGACCATAGCCCACAAACTCGCGATACAGAACGCCATCGGAAAACTAAGTACCCGCGAGAACCTCGCCGCAGATGAGGTATACCAGATCCTGACCGAGATAAAGGAGGGGAAGGCCACAGAGGTTCAGATTGGGGGCTTCCTGGCAGCCCTAACGACAAAGGGACCAGTGCCTGAGGAGATCGCCGCCATAGCCTCATCCATGCGGAGACTCTGCAACGTGATTACACCCAAGGTGGAAGGCTATCTAACCGACACATGCGGGACAGGAGGAGGGGCAACTACATTCAACATCAGCACAGCCGACTCCATTGTCGCAGCCGCCGCCGGAGTACCCATATCCAAGCACGGCAGTCGATCCATCTCAAGCAAATCCGGAAGCGCCGATGTGCTCGAAGCTCTAGGCGTCAACATAAACCTGGCTCCTCAACAGGCGGAGAAGCTGATCGAAAAGGTGGGAATCGCATTCCTATATGCCCCCCTCTTCCACCCCATAATGCACAGAGTCTTCCCTCCGGAGAACGCGTTGGGAGTCAAAACCATCTTCTACACCATCATCGGCCCCTTGATAAACCCAGCCGATGCCCGCAACCACCTGATGGGGGTCTACAAGCCGGAACTAGTGAAGACCGTGCCGTCCATCCTCAAGGAAATGGACTTCATACATGCCATGGTCGTTCACAGCGCAGATGGGATTGATGAGATGACAACCACCGCCGAGACGATGATCGGTGAAGTGAACAGGGGCAAGGTCGAGGTTTATGAGGTCGCACCCGAGGAGTTCGGGCTCCCCAGAGCCCGTTTCGAGGATGTGACTGGCGACTTCACACCCCAGGAGAACGCTGAGATCCTGAGACGGATCTTCCAAGGAAAGGAGAAAGGCCCCAAGCGCGACATAGTCCTACTGAACGCTGGAGGTGTCTGCTACTGTGGAGATATCGCCTCTGACATTCGCGAGGGAATCGAGATAGCAGAGAACACCATCGACGAAGGCGAGGCCTATCAGAAGCTACAGGACTTCATCAAGTACTCGAACATGCTGGGTAAGACCGTTGCTTAGACGATGGGTCTAACAGGGTGTGGCTTGCTTGCGGCTTTCGGAGGCGATCACCGCGGCGAAGAGGGAGGGAAGGACCCCCATCATCGCGGAGATAAAAGTCAAGACCCCCAGGGACGGCGATCTTCTCCGAGGCAGAGATCCCGTTAGGCTGGCGGAGGAGATGGAGTCGGCCGGGGCCGCCGCACTATCGGTGGTTACAGAGCCAAAACACTTCGGAGGAGACCCCCGGACCCTCAGAGATGTGGCTGGGAGCGTCGGCATCCCCATCCTTCGGAAAGACTTCATAACGATGAAA
>Ga0315280_10011086_pt1 | contig 11151 bp, 8 predicted proteins | sample YL17G06_40_MG_FD_203697 | JGI IMG/M metagenome (GOLD analysis project Ga0315280, IMG submission 203697) | Sediment microbial communities from Yellowstone Lake, YNP, Wyoming, USA - YL17G06_40 | ecosystem: Environmental > Aquatic > Freshwater > Lake > Sediment | place: USA: Wyoming | collected... | reverse complement strand
GGAATCCAATATTATCTTTATCTACTCTTCTATAATATTTTATATATGCTTGACGATCTTTTAGTTTTTGGTTTCGCTTTTTTCACCCTCAGCCGCTTTGACTTTTCTGATAAATATAATAAATACTCAACATTAATTGCTGGCCTTTTAATTTTCATTTTGGGAATTTTGTTAATCTTTAAACCGGAGCTTTTAATGTTCGGCTAAACCCTACGAATTACGAATCTTTACGAATATACGAATTACGAATATAATAAATATTGATTCGTGGTCGATGAAGTTTACCTCCTTCGGAGTTTGCCTTCATCTTCCACCCTTCGCTAACGCTCGGGTATCCGAAGCCGCAAATTCGTAAATCTATAGATTCGTATCCGAAACCGTAGATTCGTAAATTCGTATTTCGGTTTCGGTAAATTCGTACAACGGCTTCGGTAAAAAGGTCGTTGCAGCTAATTATTAATTGTTAATTATTATGAATTTAAAAGGAAAAGTTGCTATTATTACGGGAGCGAGACGTGGGATGGGGAGGTCTCACGCTTTGACTTTGGCTAAAGCTGGAGCAAAAGTGGTTGTTGCCGATATTTCTTTAGAGGATTGCCAAAAAGTAGTGGATGAAATTAAAAAAGCAAAAGGCGAAGCTTTAGCCGTAAAGTGTGATGTAACAAAAAAAGTAGAAGTGGAGGAACTGGTCAAAAGGGCAATTGAGAAATGGGGGAAAGTAGATATTTTGGTGAATAATGCCGGAATCTGCCAGTTTAAACCATTTTTGGAATTGACTGAAGAAGAATGGGATAGGACTTTGGATATTAATCTGAAAGGATATTTTTTGTGTGCTCAGGCAGCAGCCAAAGAGATGGTAAAGAAAAAATCGGGAGTGATTGTTAACATTGCTTCAGTTGCCATGGGCCAGGTTGGGGTTGGTTTTCCAACCTTGGCTCATTACAGTGCTTCGAAAGGAGGAATAGTGGCGATGACCGAGACCCTGGCTTTAGAATTAGCTCCTTTTAATATCCGGGTTAATACTATTGCCCCGGGAGCGATTGAAACTCCGATGATCAATCCCTTAAAGGCTGATCCGAAAACAATGGAAGGAACTTTAGCCAGAATTCCTCTTCACCGAGTAGGAAAACCGGAAGAAGTTTCCAGTTTAGTCTTATTTTTAGCTTCGGACGCTTCATCCTATATGACCGGCTCAACAGTAGTAATCGACGGCGGCTGGTTGGCTGGATAGTCTTCGGCCAGATTGTCTCGGGTGACTGCTAAGGATTCGCTCAGGCACCTTGCCTCAGGGAGCACGCAGTCGGCTTTAGCGGTAAGAAAAGTTTTATTCCCAGCCGCTGCTATTGCTCGCCAAGCCTCAATTATCTTAAAAGAAAATTCAAATTATTTCTCGGGCTTGGCTGCGCAATGCTCCCTTCAGCAAGGATGTCTTCGTTCAATTATTCGTATATTCGTAAATATTCGTAAATATTCGTAATTCGTAGGGTATAGGGTATATGAAAATCACTGAAAATACAACTTTGGCTGAGGTCTTGGGAAAGCCGGAATTGGTTAAAATCTTGACAAAATATAATTTGCCCTGTCTGAATTGTCCGTTTGCCAAATTAGAAATGGAAAATTTGAAAATTGGCGAGATTTGTAAAATGTATGAGATTAATCTCAGGAAATTACTCAAAGAGTTAAATAACACTTTACAATAAATAATCTTTATGATAATAATAAAAATATGATGGAAAAATTCAGCAAAAATTTAATACCAATAGCCATTATCGTTGCCGGGCTCATCATTGCCGGAGCCCTGATTTATCTAAATCAAGGAGGTCACCTATTCACCCTCCCGGTCAAAGAAAAAGCTTCCGAAGGTACATCTCCTCAACAGGTAGCTGAAAAGGCGATAAATTACATTAATCAGAATATGAAGACCCAATTGGGGGGGCAAACCGCTTCTTTGGTAAATGTAACCGAGGAAGACGGAGTTTATAAATTCCGCCTTAAAATTGGCAGTAATGAATTTGACTCTTATGTGACCAAAGACGGTAAACTTCTTTTTACCGAAGGCATCAATTTGGCAGAAAAAGCTACCTCTACTCAAGAAGGTGCTGGAGCTACTGGCGAGGTTCCGAAAAGAGACACCCCCGATGTTAAGCTTTTCGTGATGTCATATTGCCCCTACGGCTTACAAGCCCAGAAAATGTTTTTACCGGTTTATGAATTATTAAAAAATAAAGCAGAAATGGGAGTATATTTTGTTAATTATGTAATGCATGAGAAAAAGGAAATCGATGAGAATTTAAGACAATATTGTATTCAGAAAGAACAAAAGGAAAAATACTATAATTATTTGAGTTGTTTTGTGAAAGAGGGAAAATTTAATGACTGTTTATCTCAAGCGCAAATTGACACAACCAAAATGGGAAATTGCATTTCTGAAACAGATAAAGAATTCAACGTTACTGCCCTTTATAATGATAAAAGCACCTGGTTAAATGGAAATTATCCCAAATTTAATGTCTATGACGACCTTAATAAAAAATACGGAGTCCAGGGGTCACCAACCATTGTCATTAATGACAAGGTAGTTGAGGTGGGTACGCGCTCGCCAGAGAAATTTAAAGAAACGATTTGTCAGGCATTCAATTCGCCGCCGGAAGAGTGTTCTCAAACTCTATCTAATACCGCTTTCTCCCCAGGTTTTGGTTTGGAAACAGGTTCTTCTAGTGGCGGCGGTTGTGGGCAATAAAGATCAAAAATTTATGGTTAAGATATTTATCACCCCGGCCTGCCCGTATTGCTACACCTTAAAGGAGTTTTTAAAAGAAAAAGGAATTGAGTTCGAAGAAATCGACGTTTCTAAAGATGAAAAATCCAGGGAAGAGATGATAAAAAAATCGGGCAGGTTAGAAGCACCAATAGTAGAGATTGATGGCCAGATTGTGGTCGGATTTGATAAAGAGAAAATAGTCAAATTGCTAAAGCTTAAAGAGTAATATGCCAATAAAAATTGCTATCAACGGTTTTGGCCGGATTGGCCGGCCAGTTTTTAGAAGGATAATTGATAACCACCCTAATTTAGAGATAGTGGCGATTAATGATTTGACTGACACCAAAACCCTGGCTCATTTATTGAGATATGATTCCGTTTATGGAATTTATCAAAAACCGGTTAAATTTACCGAAAAAGAATTATTATTGGATGGAACAAGAGAGGGCAAAAGCATTAAGGTTTTAGCCGAAACCGACCCCTTAAAATTACCCTGGAAAAAACTGGGAATTGACATCGTTTTGGAATGCACAGGTCGTTTTACTGATTATGACGGGGCAAAAAAACATTTAGAAGCCGGAGCCAAAAAAGTAATAATTTCTGCTCCTTCAAAAAATCCAGAAAAAATTCCCTCTTACATTTTGGGAGTCAATGCCGAACAATTTAATCCTCAAAAAGATGAAATTTGCGATATGGCTTCTTGCACCACCAATTGTTTGGCTCCGGTAGCTAAAGTCTTAAATGACAATTTTAAAATAATTCGGGGCTTTATGACCACTATTCATAGTTACACTAATGACCAGTGCATTTTAGATTTGTCTCACAAGGACTTGAGAAGAGCCAGGGCGGCTGCCTTAAATATCATTCCAACCACAACCGGAGCGGCCAGAGCTATTGGGAAGGTGATTCCTGAGTTGAAAGGAAAATTAGATGGTATTGCCTTTCGGGTTCCAACGCCAACCGTTTCGGTCTTGGATTTAATTTGCGAAGTTAAGAAAAAAACAGTTGCTGAAGAAGTTAATTATACTTTTAAAAAAGCTTCTCAAAAAAAAGAATTTCAAGGAATTTTAGGAATCGAAGATGCGCTTTTAGTCTCCTCTGACTATATTGGAAATTCCTTTTCAGCCATTGTCGATGCGCCTTTGACCATGGCAATTGATAACTTGGTCAAAGTGGCCGCCTGGTATGACAATGAGTGGGGTTACGCCTGCCGTCTGGCCGAATTCGCCGAATATGTCGGAGAAGAAAGCTCTAAATAATTGGAGTCAAATAATTGAAGTCGGACTTCCATTATTTCTGGTCGGGGCGTTGCCCCGATTTTTAATTTAAGATATAATAGAATAATATGATTAAGAAAGACGAGCTCTATTTTCCATCGAAAGAATTTAAAAAGAGAGCTTGGATAAAGGATAAAAAAATCTATCAAGAATCTGGTAAAGATCCGGTCAAATTTTGGGAAAAATTGGCTAAGGAGCTTTTTTGGTTTGAAAAATGGAAAAAAGCTTTTTTACATAAACCTCCCTATTCCCGAGCAAAGCTCGGGACGGCCTATGGCTCGAGAGCCCGGCTCTATAGAGGTCGTCTCGCCAAAGGCGAGAATAGACCTTATTTTCAGTGGTTTGTTGGCGGAAAAATAAATATTACTTCGAATATTTTCGAGAAAAATCAGGCAGGTTTCGAGAAGATAAAAAACAAAACGGCTTTAATCTGGGAACCAGAGCTGATGGGTGAGCAACCGCGAAAATTAACTTACGAAGAGCTCTTTAAAGAAGTAAATAAGCTTGCCAATGCTCTAAAAAAATTGGGAGTGAAAAAAGGAGATAGGGTGGGAATTTATCTGCCGATGATTCCTGAAGTGCTCATCTCAATGTTGGCCTGTGCCAGAATTGGAGCAGTTCATATGGTAGTCTTTTCGGCTTTTTCATCGGCTGCTTTGAATATAAGGTTAAAAATTACCGGAGCTAAAGTTTTAATTACCGCTGATGGATATTATCGTCGAGGGAAAGTTATAAATTTAAAAGAGGCGGCTGACGAAGGAATAAAAGAAACAAAAATTGAGAAAGTTATTGTTGTTAAGAGGGTAGATAATAAAATTTCTTGGCAGGGAGATCGGGATTTCTGGTGGCACAATTTAGTTGAGAAAGAAAATGCCGAATGTCAAGCCGAGGCAATGGATTCAGAAGATACATTTTTTATCCTGCCGACCAGCGGAAGTACAGGTGTTCCCAAAGCTTGCCTCCACACCTGCGGCGGCTACACTGTTCAGGCGAATTTTACCGGAAAATGGATTTTTGATTTTCAGGAGGATTCGATTTTATGGTGCACTTCAGATGTTGGATGGATAACAGGAATAACATACACTGTTTACTCGCCCTTATTAAACGGCATTACTACTTTAATCTTTGAGGGAGCTCCTGATTGGCCAACGCCGGACAGATGGGCAAAAATTATTGAAAAATATGGAGTGACAATTTTTTATACCGCCCCCACTGCTATTAGAATGTTTGAAAAGTTAGATGGCAATATTGCTAATCAATATAAATTTGAAACCTTGAGGCTTTTGGGTTCGGTCGGCGAGCCAATTGATGAAGATGCCTGGAATTGGTATTTTGAAAATGTTGGAAAGAAAAGATGCCCAATTGTTGATACCTGGTGGCAGACAGAGTCGGGTGGGGTTCTGATAACTTCTTTGCCGGGGATCGGCCCTTTTAAACCAGCTTTTACGGGCCTACCATTTCCCGGAACAAAGTTTGATATTTTGGACGAAAAAGGAAAGTCTTGTCCGCCGGGAAAAGAAGGAAATTTGGTAATGCTTCCGCCTTTTGCCCCAGGATTATTAAGAGGAATTTACAAAGACCCAAAAAAATATTTAGAGACTTATTGGAGCCAATACGGAAAAGAAATTTACTTTACCTCTGACGCCGCCTATAAAGATAAAAATGGCTTAATTAGAATTGTTGGCAGGGTCGATGATGTACTAAAAGTTGCTGGCCATAGGATTTCAACCGGGGAATTAGAGGCGGCGGTAAATTTACATCCAGAAATCACCGAATCGGCAGTCATTGGAATTCCAGATGAGATTAAAGGGGAAGTTCCGGTTGCCTTTGTAGTTTATAAAGGGGAAAAGGACAAAGAGGAAATAAAAAAGGAAGTTGTAGAACAAATCAGAAAGCAGATTGGGCCAATCGCTTTGCCAAAAGAAGTTTATTTAGTTGAGGATTTGCCAAAGACGAGATCAGGGAAAATAATGCGTCGAATTTTAAAGAGATTATGGATGCAAGAAGAACTGGGCGATCTTTCCACCCTAGCTAATCCAGAGAGTGTTGAAAAAATAAAAAAGGAACTTAAATAAAAAAGAATGAAAAAAATCCTTCTTGCAATTTACGACGATTTTACGCGGAAAATATATGTAGAACTTTTTCAGAAGGAAAGACTCGAAGTGTTAGAAACCAATAATGGAAAAGAAGCATTAAGTTTAGCTATAAAAGAAATTCCTGATATAATTTTAGTTGATATTTTTTTATTAGAAATTAAAGGTTTTGAGTTGGTGGGACTTTTAAGAAAAGAAGCCGTTACTCAGAAGATTCCAATAATTATTTTTACTCAGATAGAAAAAAAAGAGGATAGGCTCAAAGCAATGGAGCTGGGGGCTAAAGATTTTATTGTCGGAACTGCAACCCCTCCTCTCGATGTAGTTTTAATGATTAAAACTCATTTGGGGGGACAAAAGACTTATCGGGTGTTAATTCGAGAAGAGCAAGAGAGCGTCAAGGAATTATTAAAAGATTTGGGATATAGCCCAATTCTCAAATGTCCTCGCTGCGGTTCCACCCTCCTTCTGTTTTTAATAAGAGATTTAAGTAAAGGTTTGAATTATTTTAAAGTTTCTTTCCTGTGTCCTAAATGTGGCTAAATATAAACGATTAAAAAATTATGCCTAAAACCAAAAAATTTATTCTCTGGTTTAGCCAAATCTCTAAAAAAGATATTCCTTTGGTCGGAGGGAAAAATGCCTCTTTGGGAGAAATGTTGGGAAAACTTTCAAAAAAGGGCGTTCAAGTTCCTGACGGTTTTGCGTTAACTACTAATGTCTATTGGCATTTTTTGGAAGAAAACAAAATTGATAAAAAATTAAAAGAAATTTTTAAAGATTTTAATCCAAAAAGCATTGAAAGTTTGCAGAAGACCGGAAAATTATCTCGCGAATTTATTATGAAAGGAGAGATTCCGAAAGATTTAAAAAGAGAAATAATTAATGGCTATAGAAAATTAGGCAAAAAATATGGTCAAAATCCGACTGTGGCAGTGAGGACCTCCGGCGTGGCGGAAGATACAGCTACTGCTTCTTTTGCCGGCCAGTTTGAGACCTATTTAAACGTTTTTGGGGAAGAAAATGTTTTGGAAGCTGTAAAAAAATCAATTGCCTCAACCTTCACCGACAGAGCTATTGCTTACAGGGAAGAAAAGGGATTTTCCCAACTGAAATTTGGGCTTTCTGTCGGCGTTCAGAAAATGGTAAGGTCGGATCTGGCATCCGCGGGCATTATCTTCACTTTGGATACGGAATCCGGGTTTAGAGATATTGCCATAATAAACTCTATTTTTGGAGTAGGAGAAATGATTGTAAAGGGAAAGGTTACGCCGGATCAATTCTGCGTTTTCAAGCCCACTTTAAAATTAGGATTTAAGCCTATAATTGTAAAAAATCTGGGGAGAAAAGACAAAAAATACATTTTTAACAAGAAAGGAGGATTGAAAGAGGTTGCTGTTCCTCAAAATGAAAGAACCAAATTTTCCTTAAATGACGAGGAGGTTTTAAAACTGGCTGAATGGGCAACAATTATAGAAGAACATTACGGAAAGCCGCAGGATATTGAATGGGCGAAGGATGGAAAAACCGGCGAGCTTTTTATTGTCCAATCTCGACCGGAAACTATTTTTACGCCAAAGGAAGCTAAATTTTACGAAGAATACCAAATAAAAACTAAAAAAAAGAAACCAATTTTAACCGGCATTGCCATCGGAAACAAAATTGGTCAGGGAAAAATTCATATTATTGAAGATATTTCAAAAATCGGAGAGTTTAAAAAAGGCGAAGTTCTGGTAACGAGAATGACAGACCCAGATTGGGTCAGTGTTTTTCCTTTAGCTTCAGCAATTGTTACCGATGAGGGGGGAAAGACATGTTTTAGTGAGGATACTAAAGTTTTAACTAATAAGGGGTTTCTCTCAATAAAAGAAATTGTTGAAAAGTATAAAATACAAAAAATAAAAGTTCTCTCATTAAATCGAAAATCTTTAAAATTAGAATGGGAAAAAGTGATAAATGGTTTTCAGAGAAAAGCACCTTTAATTCAGATAGAAATTTCTCAAACAGGTCGGATGAAAAATAATGTTTTAAAAGTTACCCCAGATCATAAATTTTTAATTTTTAATAATCGAGAATTAATCTCTGAAGAAATACAAAATATTATCCGAGATGAAAAAAGAATTCTTAGTGTATCAAAAATTTCCGCTCTCCCTTCTTTAAATTTCTCTTCTAAATCAGCTTACTTATTAGGAGCTATAAGCACCGACGGCCACATATGTCTTGATAAAAGGCATGCCCAGATATTTTTTATTCAGAAACCAACTGAAGCTAAAAAGGCCTTCATCGGAAAAGTTAAAAAATATTTCTTTGATGAATACAAGTATAAATTACATCTTTCCGAAAAACCAGCTACAGAAGGGATGATAAGAGGAAAGAAAATAAAAGGTGGAAGATCTATAGCTTTAAAATGTTATATAAAAGAAATTGCTAAAGATCTCTTGAGAAACCAAAAAAATATTTCAAATATCTTACTTGTAGCGAGTGATGAATTTGTATTCAATTTCTTGGCCGGTGTAATTGATGGCGATGGTACTTATAATAAAAGAGAGAATAAAATAAATATTTTTTGCTCTAAAGATGAATTACTTAAGGCTATAAGTATAGCCTGTTTAAGATTAGGAATAAATTTTCAAGTAAGTCCAAATCGAACTATTCACAATATTCAGATTGTTGATAAAGTTGAAGAGATATTTAGATACACTGCACGAGTTAAAGGTGAATATAAACGAGAAAGATTTGGAACAAGATTTTTTGCGGCAAAACAACTATTAGAAGATATAATAGAAAAAGTCAATTATAAAGGAAGAATTAGACCTTACATTAAAAATAATTTACTTATCGATGCTGAAAAAATTAGAAATTATATAATTCCCTTGATTAAAGGAGAGCCGAGCAATCATAGTTTAAGTAAAATTATCAATTCCCCATTGAAGATGTTAAGAGTTGATTTTAAAAATTCTTTGGGGATTAAGGATGTTTATAATATTGAAATAGAGAATAACCAAAATTATGTAGTTTTTACTAATCGATACACTCCGATTGTGGTTGAAAATTGCCATGCCGCGATCGTCAGCCGCGAATTAGGCGTTCCCTGCATTATTGGCACCCAAACCGCAACTCAAATTTTAAAAACTGGCGAAGAAGTTACAGTAGATTGCACTTCAGGCTCTGAAGGAAGAATATTTTCGGGTAAAATTCCTTACGAGATTAAAAGATACGAACTTAAAAAGATTCCCAAATTAAAAACTAAAATTATGATAAATATTGGCGCGCCCGACATTGCTTTCAAAACCTCCTTTTTACCAAATGATGGGGTGGGATTGGCCCGAATTGAATTCATTTTAGCCGAGAAAATCAGAATTCATCCTTTAGCTCTTTATCATTATCAACAGATAAAGAATAAAAAAATAAAAGCTGAAATTGATAAATTAACTTATGGTTACAAAGATAAAACTCAATATTTCATTGATAAACTGGCTGAAGGAATTTCCCAAATTGCTGCTGCCTTTTGGCCAAAGCCAGTCATCGTCCGACTTTCCGATTTAAAAACCAATGAGTACGCTGCCTTAATTGGCGGAGAAATTTTTGAGCCTCAGGAATCAAATCCAATGTTGGGCTGGAGAGGAGCTTCAAGGTATTATGATGAGAAATTTAGACCGGCTTTTGAAATGGAATGCCAAGCAATTAAAAAATCCAGAGAAGTTTTTGGCCTGAAAAATATCTGGGCAATGGTTCCCTTTTGCCGGACTCCTGAAGAAGGAAAGAAGGTTTTAGATTTAATGGCAAAAAATGGGTTAAAAAAAGGAGACTACAACCCACCCACCGCCCTCCCGCCCAAAGGGCGGGCCCCTGACGGATTAAAAGTTATCGTAATGTGTGAAATTCCTTCCAATGTCATTTTGGCTGAAGAATTTTTGGAAATTTTCGATGGAATGAGTATCGGCTCCAACGATTTAACTCAATTAGTTTTAGGATTAGATAGAGACTCGGCTCAGGTTGCTAAAGTAGGCGACGAGAGAAATGAGGCGGTGAAAGAAATGATTGCTAAGGTAATTCAAGAATGTAAAAAAAGAAAAAAATATTGCGGAATTTGCGGTCAGGCACCGTCAGATTATCTGGAATTTGCCGAATTTCTGGTAAAAGAGGGGATTGAATCAATATCATTAAATCCAGATACAGTAATTAAAACAATACTTGCTGTAGCCAAAACGGAAAAACAATTATTAAAAGGTCGGAATAAAAAATAATTAATGACCGAGCTGGCATTTATGCCAGCGAAGGTGGAGATGAATCTTTAGATTCATCGACTATTACTAATTATTATGGCAAAAATTACTTTATCAATTATTAAAGCTGATATCGGGAGTATTGGCGGGCACATTAAACCCAGTCAAAAACTTTTAGAAACGGTCTCTAATTATATTAAAGAAAAGGGTAGGGGATTGATTATTGATTCTTATATTGGTCACACCGGAGATGATATTGCTATTTTGACCACTCACAAAAAGGGTGTCTTGAATCCGAAAATTCACAAACTTTGCTTGGATGCTTTTTTAACTGGCACCAAAATTGCCAAAGCTCAAGGTCTTTATGGGGCGGGTCAGGATTTATTAGTTAGTGCATTTTCTGGAAATGTAAAAGGAATGGGACCTCAGGTTGCCGAAATGGAAATTGAAGAAGGGCCGGCAGAACCATTTTTGATGTTTATGGCAGACAAAACCGAACCCGGCGCTTTCAACCTTCCTCTTTACTTAGCTTTTACTGACCCGATGCATTGTGCCGGTTTAATTTTATCGCCGAGAATAAAACAAGGATTTAAATTCGTGATTATGGACGTGAATTATACTAAAACAGATAGAATTATTGAATTGGTTAGCCCCGAAGAAACTTATGATATCGCTGCTCTTTTAAGAGATACAGGTCGCTTTGTAGTCGAATCAATTTTTTCTCGAGCTTCGGGAGAGCAGGTGGTTTCGGCCTCTACGACCAGATTACACAACATTGCTGGAAAATATGTTGG
>Ga0315280_10011084_pt1 | contig 11151 bp, 7 predicted proteins | sample YL17G06_40_MG_FD_203697 | JGI IMG/M metagenome (GOLD analysis project Ga0315280, IMG submission 203697) | Sediment microbial communities from Yellowstone Lake, YNP, Wyoming, USA - YL17G06_40 | ecosystem: Environmental > Aquatic > Freshwater > Lake > Sediment | place: USA: Wyoming | collected... | reverse complement strand
GCTTCTCCCCCAGCAGGTGGACATTCGCCAGACCCTGGAGGGGCCGGAGGTTGGCAAAGCGGGTATGGCCGATCAGGACCAGGTTCCAGTCCTGCCGGACGCGGGCAATCCCGGCCACCACCTGCGTGTCGAACCAGTCGGCTATCGCCCCATAGTAGCCGATGATCGGGCCCGAGAGCCGACTCAGCTCCGCCGGTCGGTCGCCCGGCTCGACCGCGAAGTGGTCGTAGTCACATCCATTCGGGATGAGCGCGCATTCCCGGCCGATGCGGCGCAGGCGTTCCGCCAGCCGGTGCGATGTCACCACGAGCATATCGGCCCGAGCGATCAGGTCCGTCTCGCTCGCCAGCATCGCGGGCGAGTTCGTCACGAACCCGGAGTGCTCGTCGAGGCAGTCGTAGACCACCCAGTTGTCGGGGAGGGAGAGCGCCAGCCGCCCCCAGAAAGGCAGGCTGACGAGGGATAGCGTTGTCGCGTAGCCCAACTGCTGCTGCACGGCTCGCAGCGACCATTGAAGGTACCGGAGATCGTCGGGGTCCTCAATGGCTGTGCGGTAGATGACCGGCCCGGCCGAGGCGTCGCCGAGACCACTGGTCGCCACCAGCCTGGCTTCATACAGCCGGTCCTCGACCTGCTCGACCTCGACCAGTGAGGCGACCTCCTGGTAGGAGGCGCTGCGGGGGGCGGTCGCGAAATCGGCGCGCAGGTACACGACCAGGCGGCCGTCACGCGCGAAACACCTCGCGAGCTGCTGGGGTCGCTGGAAGCGGCCGCTCCAAGGGACGGCAGGGAAGACGAGCAGTGCGAAGGGCCCGTTCGCCGCCACTGCTCCCGGCAGGTCAGGCGCGCTGTCGCCCACGGTAGGCGCGGCAGGGGCTTCGCGAGTGCCCACCCGGGAGCGCGAGCCGAGCACGCCCGCAGACCGAGTGACCAGCCGCCGCAGGGCCCGCAGCACCTCGCGCCGCTGAGCCGGCGAGCCCTGGAGGAACTCGCGTCGGAACCTGCGCCATCGGCGAGTGAGAGTCCAGAGGCGAGTGGTCTGGAACTGCTCAAGGAGAGATTGCTGGCGCGCCGCCAGCGCGGAGAAGACACGGACCTGCTCCTCGGCCGCGGCCAGTCTTCCGCGGAGCAGCCGCTCCTGTGCTGAGATGCGCGCCATCTCGGCCGCGGCGAGTTCCGAGATCAGCCGGCCTCGGTCCTCCGGAGACTCGTCAGGAGGGGTTTCAGACGACATCCGCGAAGCCCCTGCGTCCTTTGCGGAAGGCTGCGTAGCCAACGATCATGAACACGACGCCCAGCGCAACATGCCAGCCCCACTGCCTCCAGTCAGGCAGTTGGCTCCAGAGGAGCACGCGTCGGACGTTGGTCACCATTCCGCTCATCGGGTTGATAATGAGCACGATGTGGAATCGCGATTTCGCGACCACCTCTGCCGGGTAGAAAATGGGCGTGGCAAACAGAAGCATCTGGGTGATGATGGCGACCGAGTTGCCGATGTCGCGGACGAACACGCCGAGCGTCGCCAGGAACCAGCTCACCCCGAGACCCACCATCGCGATCGGCAGCACCATGAGCGGCAGCAGGAAAGCGGCCCATCCGGGGTGATCCGAGAGCACGGCGGCGCCGACCGCTACCACCGCGAAGCCGCTCGCGGCAGATACCAGAGAAGAGCCCAGCACGCCGACCGAAGTCATCTCGAGCGGGAACACGACCTTGTTCACCAGGTTAGGGTTCCTCAGGAACAGCATTGGCGCGTAGGCCATGGACTCGGCGAGGATGTTGTAGGCAATCAGTCCGCAGTACATCGTGACGGCGAACTCGCCGATGCCGCCAGAGACTGACTGCCCGAATCGCGCTTTGAAGATGAAGCCGAAGACGAAGGTGTAGACGGCGAGGGTTGTCAGCGGGGTGATGAGAGACCACAGAAACCCAAGGTAGGAGCCCCGATAGCGCGCCCGCACCTCTCGCGCTATCAGCTGACGGGCGAGGCCACGATTCCCCCAGAGCGCCTGGACCAGACATACCGGGTCGAACAGTCGCCACAGAGGGACGGACCGCGACGAGATGACTCGTTCCGCCACATTCCCAGCTCTTGCGCTCTGCTGCATGCTAGGCCTAGCCCGCTTGTTACTCTCAATGCTTTGTTCGAGTCCCGCCAGTCCGGCACCTGCCAGACAGGAGGACGTGCCTCTCTCAGGGCCGTGGCAGATGCTGATCCGCCGGTGGTTCCGCGGAGCCCCGGCCACAGGCCTAGCCACGTCCGCTGAAGCGAACGCGGCTCCGGTATGGATTCCTCGCGCTCGTGACGTACCGATGGCTCGTCACGAGGCTCGGAATGACAATCTGGCAGCCATTCCACCTAAACCAGCGCTCCGGCCGTGCTGCCGAGTACGGTTGTGGACGGCGAACCGGATGTGCTATCCTGAGCTTTGTGGATCTCCATCTCGCGCCGAACTGGGCCACATGGCTCCTGGTGAGACTGTGATCGGTCCCAGGCTGGAACATAGGACAGCGCTCCAGGCAGCGCCTGTTGGTGGGATCTGCTTGCTCGCCGCAGGGTCCCCTTCCCACGGCCGACCGGCTCGGCTCGCGAAGGCCGAAAGGTGACGTGACGTGAGCGATCAAGCTGCATCGGGCCAATCCATCTCGATGTTCGTTACCCGTGGCCTGAGGTACTTTCCGCCCATCAGGTATGAGGCCCAGACGCTTGCCGAGCGGGGATGGCGAGTCCGGATCTACACGATCGGGGAACGCGGAAACGCGGGCGACGATACGGCGGCCCCCCCGGGCGTCGAGACAAGGGTCCTCCGCCTCCTCACGCGAGCGCTCCCGTCGGGCGCAGCACTCTCCCTCAAGTACCTCGAGCTCGCACTCAGACAGATGACGGCCAGTCTGGGCGAACCGGCTGACCTGTACGTCGCTCACGATCTGGATGCTTTGCCTCAGGCAGTGGCCGCGGCACGGCTCCGTCATGCGCCAGTGGTATACCGCGCCCATGAGCTGTGGACTGAGAGAGCGCGCGTGCCGGGCAGGCGAGCGTGGCGCATGATCGAGCGCGGACTGGGCGCATGGGTGGATCTGGTCGTCGCGCCGACGCACGAGAGGGCGCAGTTCCTTCGTGACCGCTGCAGACTCGCGCAGCTCCCGATGGTGGTGATGAACTGCCCTCCCCTGCGGGAGCGAGTCGAGCGCAACCGGCTGGCCGAACTCATGGACCAGGCCGGTCACGACGTCACGGGACGGCGGCTCGTGCTCTACCAGGGTACGGTGGCTGCCTCCCGATGCATCCTCGAAATCGTCTCCGCCAGCGCCTACCTGCCGGACGACGTGCAGGTCGTGCTCATGGGCGTCGTAGACAACGAGCTGCGGCAGGCGCTCGAAGGTGCGCTCCTGCGCTCGGACGGCCGTGCAGTCCTCCTGCCGGCGATTCAGCCGGCAGACGTGTGGCCCGTCGTCTGTTCGGCCCAGGCTGGAATTGCCCTCTACCGCCCGGATTGCCTGAACAATCGGCTCTGCGCCCCCAACAAGGTCTTCGAGTACATGATGGCCGGCGTCCCCGTCATCGGGTCCCGCAACCCCAGCCTTGAGCCGCTCATCGAGCGCAATGACATCGGCACATTGGTCGACCCCGAGGACCCGGCTGACATCGCCGCGGGGATCATGCGCCTGCTCGGTCGCAGCGACCAGCGCGAACTGCGAGAACGGGCGATTTCGGCCGCTGCCGGCAGGTACAACTGGTCGGCCCAGGTCGAACCACTGCTGGAGGCCTACCTCCGGCTGGCCTCCCGAGACGCTGGCCCACGACCCCGTTCCTGACGGGCATCGAGACGCTGCTTCGCAGCCGGGCCTGCTTGCCCTCCGACCCAACGCATCGCTCACTGAGCAGGCCGCCGATGTCGGCGCGGCGAACCCGTAGGGCCGATCCACCATCGGTCGGCCCCTCCTGTTCCGGGCCGCGCAGGAGATGGCGCGTCAACGTGAAACGGCTCGGCCCCCTCGGACTCGGAGCAGGGGAGGAGGCGCGGAGACCGTGTGATCCTGCGCCCCGGCGTCACACTTCGTGACCGCTGTGGCGGGATGAACGCGGCCATTGGGCGTCCCCCGGGGTGAGCCGTGTGTCGCCTGATGCGGCAGCGTCCCTACGCCCGTTTCTTGCCCCAACTGCGCTTCATCGCCTGCATCTCCCGGGTGAGCTTGACCTGCTTCGAGGTCACCTGATTACTCTTGTCGTACAGCCAGCGGCCCTGATTGTCCCGCAGAACAGGCATGCGCTTGGCCACCGCAGGCACCTTCGCGGCGCGGGCCGGCTTCTCTGCGTACCAGTAGGCGACCGAGCTCATCTCGTTGCAGAGGTGATTGCCGTGGCCGTGTTCGATGGTAGCCTTGATCTCCTTCTGGAAGCGCACGGGGTTCTCGAGGTGGAAGATGTAGCTAGTCTGGTAGCCGCCCGTCTCGTGCTCGAAGATGGACGAGCCGTTGCGCAGGAAGGCATTCCGCTGCATCCCCCAGGCCTGGTTCAGGTAGTCCTCGGAACCGGTGCCGTGCAGGTCCGGAGGCCACTTGTAGCCATCCACCCAGATCATGTCATCACCTTCGCCCCACCACGTGCCCTGAAAGTTAGTGACGCTCAGGTTGCACCCAATGTAGTGGCCGCGCCCTCGCGTCTCCAGGATGACATAGTTGTTGTCCCAGGCCAAGCGCTCCTTGTTGGCTATATCGGCCTCAGGGCTGTTGACCTCAATCTCATGTCCCCAGCCACCGAACGGATTCTCCCGCCGAAACTCGGCATGGAAGTAGCCCAATCCCCCGGGCGGCTCCTGCCCATAGGTCTCGTAGTCCACGTAGAAGTACTGTCCGTGGGCCTCTTTCGACTCATTCACCAACTCGACCACTGCCCGTCGAGCGAAGGGCATAGGCGCGTAGCAGTTCAAAGCGCATCCTGCTTCGAACCGGTTATTCGAGTGAGTGGAGGCGCTGAACAGCAGCGACTGGAAGGAGTTGACGATGCCGTGGCCGAGACAGAAGAAGTCACCCAGAGGCACCAGCACGCTTGGATACGGAGCGTCGTCCCAGGTGATCCGCAACAGGCATTCCCGGTAGTGTCTCGACTGGGTCATCCATATGTGGGTGATGCGCCCTGGGCCCTCGATGTCGGCAAGCACCTTCGTCTCGCCAGCGCCGATGGTCCATGCATCGGCGTTCCGTCCACTTCTGTCCCAGGATGAGAACCGTCCCGTCTTTGCGGAGCTAATGCGAGTGATGTCATCCAGCATGCGATACCCTCCTGAACGCGTCGCAGTGGCCTATCCGGCTCCCCGCAGGCTTCGGCATGCGCCTCGGCGTGACCTTGTTGTCATAGCTACAGGGTATTGCCGAAGGAAGCGACTGCGGGCCGCGATGCGCTTTCCCGTGGAGACATTACCAAGTCCGTTCCCGCCAGGCCGTCGAAGGCCACGTGGTACGCAGCTTCCTCGCGGCCTCCTGTCAGCGGCGCGGGGCTACGAGATCGGTCGGATTTCGATACGATGCTCGGGGCCGGTCACGCCGGCGAGGTTGACCGCCCTGAATGCGAGGCCGAGGCCCGACGCGGGGAGCTTCAAGCCCAACCGGTCAGAGCAGTCGCGCCACTCGCCGCGGCCGCGTCTCACCTGGTATGTCCGGAAGTTGGGCGTACAGGATGTGAGCGCGATGTGGGCGCAGTCGCGCGTGACAGCCGTCGTGCTGTGGATGACGTTGGGTGTCCATTCGATCCAGCTCCGGTGGCGGACCGGGATGAAGAAGTCAGCGGCGTAAGCCCAGTGGGGCTCCCCGTCGCGATACCACGTGTTGCTGCGGAAGAAGTCGTCCTCGTAGACGACCAGGCCGGAGCTCCCATGGTTCGGGAAGTCGGTGAACGTCGGTGTGGTCTCCCAGGAGATCCAGCGATAGGTACCGATGTTCTCCGGAGGCTGATTCCGCCTCTGGCGACGGCCCGGCCCGTACGCGAGGCGGACACACCGGCCGCCGTCGGCAAGCAGCTCGTCGCGGACTTCCAGCGCCGAGAGGGGAACGCCATCTTTTTCGAAGTGGAAGTCGTACTTGGCGTCGATCAGCACCCACTTGCAGAGCGTGTTCACCCAAACTTCGTTGACGCCATGATGACCCCACTTGCCAGGCTGGTTCAGTCCCGGGCCGGCGCCCAGGCGGCGCGTGACATAGCCAAAGCTGTTGTGGACGGCTTGCTGCACCAGGCTGAAGTGAGCGCAGTGGAACCCTCCGCCTTTCAGCGCCGCGTCGAGAATGCTGAAGGCATCGTCGCGGGCAGGGGCGGGGTGAGCGTCGTTGATGCGGATGTGCGACTTGATCCAGCGACGAAGAAGCAGGATGCGCTGGAATTCGTCCGCTTCCCCCCGTACCACCGCGTCCAGCCGGTACTTCCGCCGGATCCCCTGGCAGCGCGGGTGGCGGAGGTTCTCATATGCCGGAAAGACCTCGTTGACCCGCATTTGCGGGTTGGACACATCAACGACGGCGTGCTTCGCCTTTGGCTTCCGCCGCTGCACTTGTCACCTCCTTACCGGCTCTCCGTCCGGCCCGATCACGCCGTCCTCCACCATGATCCCGGATGGCAGCACCTTGACCCGTCCGACCACATAGGTCCACTTCGTGGCCGGTCGGTACCAGGCGAACGTGCGGCCGCTTCCCGCCGGGGCCAGCGTGAGTCCGTCCGGCGTCCGCGACGTCCCGACCGGTCTCTGCTTCGGGCCGGTCTCGAACAGCAGAACCACCTCGCTCCCGTCCAGGATGCCGTTGACATTCGTGCCCCAGCGGTCACATATCAGCCGACACAACGCCATCCTATCCTTCGCCGCCCACAACTCCGCCGAGGTAATGTTCTCGGGAACCATCACAGTCGCGAAGTGCTGCTCGCGGAATGCCTTCACGATCTCCCCGTCGGCGGTGAGCTGGACTAACTGCTGACAGAACGCGGCCACCTTGAGGACCTGGCGAGCGGTCTTTCCGCGTTCGCCCTGCGAGGGGACCGCGTGATCGTCGGACATCGCGAGCAGCCGAACCGCCTTCCCGATCACCTCGCGGGCGTACTCCCTGCCAATGCGAGAGAGAAGCAGCGCGGCCGCCTGCTCGGTTCCGGGCTGCGCGCCATGAGCCCAGGATTCGAGCCATGCCGGGCCGTCCATCGCCACGTAATCATACGGCCTCGGCCAGGCCTTCTGCCCCAGACGACTGTGGACGTATGTCACGACCTCCGAGGCCATGTAGGCGGCGAACCCATCGCTGAAGCTCGCGTTGTCGAACACGACCGCCATTCGCCCGAACTCGCGCGCAAACTCGGAGGTATGGTGTGATCCGCCTTGTCCTGGGGGATTCAGCGCCGCGTCTGACGGCGCCACCATGTGGACCTCCGCCGGTTTCAGAGACGGGTGACTCGCTAACGACGGCTTCCCCGGCTTCCTGACCGCGTAGATCACCATCCTCTTGTCGCCCGGGTACGGGTTCGGATAGAGGTAGAGTCCGAACAGGTCCCGATAGCCGTCCAGGCTTGCCTCGCAGACGTTGAGGATGGCGTCCACGAACGGCTCCGGTAGGTTCGATTTGATGGTGAAGTGTGCGCTCCGCTTTGCGCTGAGCGTCCCCGCCTTTGCGGCGCCGGGACCTCTTTTCGCCTTGCTTGCCGCTGCGCACGGCGCGACATGCAGCAGCACTGCTAGCGCCACAACAGTGGCCAACCGTGTCCGCATCATGTAATCCCTCAAGTGGCTGGATGGTGCATCGTCAACCCCCTTCTACCGTGGCCACGCCTTCACCCCTTCTCATCCTGCGCGTTCCTGGCACGAGTGCGAGGGCGAACAGGGGGTGGGCGGCCCGCTCGCCGGGGTGACCCGCCAGGTCACGTCGGCCGCCTGGAGGGACTCGTCGCGCCGGTCAGGAGCGGGCGGCGATGACCCCGTAGATTATCCAGCAGGCCTTCGCCCCCCGACCCCGAATCCTGATCCTACGAATCGCGCGGTCGCCTTCGTTGGGCCGCGTCGCGTCGGGTACTGTCGGGTACTGAGGAAAGGCAGGTTGTCAGATGGCGTCTCTTGCGTTGATGGGAGGGAAGAGGCTGGTAGAGGAGCGGCTGGGAAAGCGGTGGCCGATCATCGAGGATCTCGACCGGAAACTTGTCACGGAGACCTTGGACAGCGGCAAGTGGTTCCGCCACTCGCCCGAGAAGTCGCAGTCCAAGGTGTTTCAGTTCGAGCAGGCGTTCGCCAAGTTCCAGGATGCCGAGTACGCGGTGGCGACCACCAATGGAACCACTGCTCTGGAGTGCGCTCTCAAGGCCGCCGGCGTCGAGGCCGGCGATGAGGTGCTGGTGTCCACCATCACCTTCATTGCCTCCGTCACCTCGATCCTGCTGGTGAATGCCATTCCGGTCTTTGTGGACGTTGACCCGAAGAACTGGAACATTAGCCCGGCCGCCTGCGAGCCTGCCATCACACCGCGCACTAAGGCGATCATGGCGGTTGACCACGCCGGCATCCCGTGTGATATGGACGCGCTGAACGCGCTCCACGACAAGTACGGCGTGACCATCATCTCGGACTGCGCGCACGCGCACGGGTCGCAGTGGAAGGGCAAGGGCGTCGGCGCGCTGGGCCAGATCGGCGCTTTCAGCTTCCAGCAGGGCAAGACCCTCAGCACCGGCGAGGGCGGCATGGTGATGACCAACGACCCCGATCTCGCCCAGAATGCGGGCAGCGTACACGACTTCGGCCGCCGAGAGGGCCAGGGCTTCTACAGCCATTACCGGTTGGCGTCCAACCTTCGCATGCACGAGATGCAGGGGGCCCTGGGTCTGGCCCAGTTGACCCGACTGGAGTCCCAGGTCAAGCATCGCGAGGCCCAGATCGCTCACCTGGAAGCGGGCATGAAAGAGATAGATGGCGTCGAGCCGCTGGAACGCGACCCTCGGGTCACCCGGTTCAGCTTCTACTACTACCCGTTCCGGCTCGTCTCCGAGAAGTTCGACGGTGTGCGCCGCGACACGTTCCTGGCAGCGCTGGGCGCGGAGGGCGTCGGCTGCTGGACTGGCCACGTTCAGCCCCTGTGGCAGCAGCCGCTCTTCACCGAGGGGCACTTCGGCCGCACTGGCTGCCCGGTGACATGCCCGTTCCACGGCGAGAAGCTGGACTACTCAAAGGTGCATCTGCCTGAGGCCGAGCGTATCGGCGCGAACGAGGCCTGCGCGTTCAGCCATGCGATGTTTCTGGGCCCCCGCGCCGACATGGACAAGGTCCTCGACGCCATGCGCAAGGTCCGCTCTCACACGGACGAACTGCTGAAGCACGAGCGCGAAACGGCGAGCTGATGGAGCAGACGCCGCGTTGTCCTGAGTCGCACATCTGAGGACCACCGGCAGGGCGAGAACGAGCCGAGCCAGCGGAGAGTCGGGCATCGCAGGAGTAGGGGAGGACGCCACGAATTGTGCCCGCCATGCCTGACCGCGCATCCTCTCGGTTTGTGCTGCCGCGCGGCCGCGGAGACCCGCGCGTCGAGGCCGAGCTCCGACGCCGGATACGCGTACACGGCCCCATCACCTTCGCCGAGTTCATGGACGTCGCGCTTTACCTGCTCGACGCCGGATACTACCAGGCCCACGTGGAGCTGGGCCGTTCGGGCGACTTCCTGACCAGTCCCGAGACCCATCCTGTCTTCGGCACGCTGCTGGCGCGTCTGGCGCTGCTCATGTGGCGCACGCTGGATTCACCGCGGACCTTTCACATCGTGGAGTACGGTGCCGGAACCGGCTCGCTCTGCCGCCAACTCCTCGAGGCAGCGCCGCGCCTCGACGCGCAGTTCGCCTCCGCGCTCCGCTATCAGATTGTGGAGCGCAGCGCGTTCCTGCGCGCGCTCCAGCAGGCGAAGCTGCTTGACCTCGTGGACCGAGTCGTCTGGGTGCACCCAGAGCAGCAACCCGAGCCTGTTGTAGGGTGCGTGATCGCCAACGAGGTGGCCGACGCGCTGCCGGTGCATCGGCTGTGCGTGACCGACGGCGAACTGCGCGAGGTCTACGTCGGCGTGGTTGCTGACCGCTTCATCGACCTCCGGGGGCCGTTCTCGCGGCCGGAGTTGGCGAGGTACCTGAGCGATGAGGGCGTCGCGCCGCCCGAGGGGAGCACTGTCGAGATCTCCCTCGCCGCGCGCGACTGGCTCCAGGACGTCAACCGCCGCCTCGCCAGGGGGTACCACGTCACGATCGACTTTGGCGGAGAGGCCTCAGCGATCTACGGGTCGGCGACCCCGCAAGGCGGGCTGAAGTGCTTTCACAGGCACGGCTGGACAGATGACCCGCTCGACCGTCCCGGTCTCCTGGACATCACCGCGCCTGTCGATTGCACGAACCTGAAACGCATCGGTGCCGAACTGGGTCTGGCGCTGGCATCGGACACCTCGCAGAGCGAGGTCCTGCTGAGTCTCGGTCTCGGGGCGGCGCTGGAGCGTCTGGAGCGTCTCGGGCTGACCTCCCAGGAGCGGCAGAAGAACCGAATCGCGATGAAGGCGCTTGCCGACCCGCGCGGTCTGGGTGCCTATCGAGTGCTCATCCAGGCCAGAGCGGCGTCCGCGTTCGCATTCGAGAGCGAGCCGTTACGCGGTGGGTGGCACGCGCTATTGCCGGAGGAGGAGGTTCTGGAATGGCCGCGATGATGGGTAAGCAGCCAGCAGTCTGGGTAAACATCACGTGGCCTGTCAGTGGTGAGGATGACCACTGAATACAAGCAGACGCAAGGTTATTGGCGACCACCGCCTAATAGGTAAGTGCATTTTCCTGGCGGGAGGTATGACGCGGTCAAACCAGAAGTGGCCTGCCTTTGGGCGGGGCAGCGCAAGAGGTGCGCTTGGTCACCGGCGCGATCGGCTCTTCCCTGGCTCGAATCCAAAAACACACAGGTCGGTTTTGGCGCCAGTGCAGGTTTCGGCCAACAGAGGCTCTCCCCCTCACCTCTGTGGGTCAGCCTGCCTGGCGCCTTTTCCTCTGCACAGTGCTCGGCCTCATTGAGCTCTCACAGCGGACACGCTTTCATCCGCACCTCACACCACTCGTAGAACTCGCCGTTCGGCACGTCCTCTGACGCGAGCTTCATCGGCGAGTACTGGTGGCCGCAGAGG
>Ga0315280_10011081_pt1 | contig 11153 bp, 13 predicted proteins | sample YL17G06_40_MG_FD_203697 | JGI IMG/M metagenome (GOLD analysis project Ga0315280, IMG submission 203697) | Sediment microbial communities from Yellowstone Lake, YNP, Wyoming, USA - YL17G06_40 | ecosystem: Environmental > Aquatic > Freshwater > Lake > Sediment | place: USA: Wyoming | collected... | reverse complement strand
CTTCACAATCAATAAAATAATTCTTATCCATATCAATCTTGAAAGTCAGCTCCTTAATCTGACCTGAAACCACATCTTTCTTTGATTCTATTTCTTTCCCACGATCAAACAAGGTTAACTCAATATTTTTCCTTACTCCTCTTTTAATAACAACTTTGTACTTCGGTGAATCCACAAAGAGTTTTCCTTTTATTTCAGGATAGACAAACAAAATTATTTTGGAAAATGCAGGAACACCCTTATAGAGAGCTGCGCCAAATTCGTAGGAATCCCCAGTATCTGAAACTGACATTTTCTCCACATATGGAGTAACCTTCAATTTTTGCATTTCTTCCCTCGTCCACATAGGCAAATTTGAGTTGAGTTTATATTGATAATCTGTTAAGAACAACTCATTTTTCCTAATAAAAGATGCCATAAATTTTGGCTTCGTCCAGTACTGGCTGAAGTATGCCTTAACTGCCTTTAACTTAAGAATTTCTTCGTCTTTTGATAGGAAACTTATAAGCCAGTTTCCAGTAAGGTTAGTAAAATAAGAGGGAGGGCTTAAGTAATCAGCAGGATAGTAGCCGACAGGCTCAGGCCAATCTTCAGAATGTACAAAATATGTATATAGATCTGGATGAACCTCCTCCTTAAGATCAAAAAGCGTAGCTTCCGTAAAAAGGCCTGTGGCACGGTGATCTGGATTTAAATCAAGCGTTGACGGATAGAAAATTTTGGTTGGCTTATATGATGATATTACTTCCTCAAAAAGCTTAAGCTCCTCAAGCGCAGTAAATGGTACACCTTTTTTATAAACTCCTGAATAGAACACTTTATCATGTAAGTTCATACCTGACATATATGGCTTATCGCTAAAATGATCATCCCATATCTTGAGAGTGCCGAAATCTGGAAACCCAAGAAATATAAGGTCGTTTTCACTCAAACCTAATAGTTTTGCAGCACTTATTGCCTCTCTGTGCCTTCGCCCCGCAAGTAGGTCCGCAGTAGGAGGAGAGGGAAAAAGCAAAAATTTAGCGAGAGTTGAGGTGTTATGTTCACCAAAAGTTACAAACACTACTTTTACGGTTGCTCCTGCCTCTTTGCCTTTAATAATAACAGATGAAGTTGCAAGTGCTTCGTCATCAGGATGCGGAGCAATAATTAATATACGATCCTGCTTATTAAAGATAGCTTCAGGAAACTTTGGTAAATTGTCTGCCAAGCAATTTTTATTATTCAAAGTCCCAATATGGAATAACATCAAAAAAATCACAATAAACACAACAATTATTAAAATAATTATGTAGTGTTCCCTAAATTGGGTGACTACAAATTCTTTCATTTTCAATTTTACTTTCATCTCAAATTGAGCGATTTTTTTTATTCCGTTGTATTCTGCATTTCTTTCCGCAGAATATTCTTTTGTATTCGCTACCCCTCTGTATTCATTACTCTTTTCATATGAATACTCCTTTCCTGCGAATCCTCCTCTGGAATCCACGGCCCTCTTCAGTGGATTTATCGCTCTAAGAAATTTTAGTACTTTTTGAAAAAAAACGAATTACCTCACAAAAAATTATCTCTTCAAAACCCCTCAAATTTTAACGAAAAGGACTGGGTAGGTGGCCAAACTACTACTCCACCCTGACTTTGCGAATCTTGGGGCATTTCTAAGCATCAGGTTCATATCTCATAGTCTCGAGTTGACATCTTTGTACACTTCTTTTCTGTGAATTATGCCAAAAACAAATACATCAGCCCCTTTTATTCTATAAACAACCCCGTAATCCCCAACCCTCAACTTCCAATAACCTTTCAACGATTTTCTTAATGGTTTACCATACTTTGAAGGATCAGTCATAAGCCTTTCTTCTATTGCTTTTTTTATTCTCAGTTTTATATTCTCATTAATCTTAGGCAAGTCTACCTCTTTAACATCTGGATGATAAATAATGGTGAAGCTCATTTCCAGGCTTCACCATGTGATAGTGCCCTTGGCTTACTGAATGTTTTTTCTCGTTCTTTTGCAAGCTCTCCCAATGCTATATCTTCTCTTAGTTCAAGCGCTTCTTCTACCAAATTCTTCACAACAGAAGACACTGATGCATCTTCATCCTCAGATAATTGCTTGATAAGGTCATATAATCGTTTATCGAGTACAACATTGACTCTTGGTTTATTTGTGGCCATTTATATTCACCTCTTTTTATATTGTAACACTTTTGATGAACTTTTCAAAACCCCCTCAAATTTCAACGAAAAGAGTCGAGTAGGGAAAATTAATCCACCTCACCCTGACTTTTGCAATGTAGGAGCATTTCTGTTGATTTGAGAGAAAAATAATGTATAGAAAGAAAAAAATATCATTATTCTCGTGTATTTAAACGGAAAACTCTCTGAAGAGGTAGTTTTATATCTCCAGGGGGAGTTACTCCAAAAAATTGCAATTTTTTCAAAAAAGTACTAAAGTTTTTATGATGAGAAAAAAATCGCCTAATTTAGGTGTATAATTTAACTCTATGAGATTAACGGAGAGGGAGGAGAATAACATATAAATAGGAAAGATGCAATAGATCTTGAAAAAGTTCTTAATATAGATAAGAAAGATATTTCAAGATTAGCTCAAGAGTTTTTTAAAAGCGTATTTTATAGAAATCCTGTGGCTACTGTTTTGATTGATCTTAAAAGCCACATTTTTGATATAAATCCTCAATTTACGGAGCTTTTTGGCTATACAATTGGTAAAATCAAAGGAAAGGATATAAATAAACTGCTTCTTTCAGAAGATATTACTGACGAAGGGCGTAAGTTTGATAAGGCAACTTCAGAAAATGGATATATAAACGTTGAAGGAGTTCGTGTTAAAAAGAATGACTCTAAAGTAAATGTTTTGATTTCAGCAAATCCTTTTGTGTTTAAAGGAAAACGTGTTGGAATCATAGTTACTTATTCCGATATAACAGTATTAAAGAAGTCAACTGAAGAAATTTCTTTTCTTGCAGCACATGATGCTTTAACAGGCTTATGCAATAGGCAAGTTCTGCCTGAGATGTTCTATTTTATAGCATCTCAATCTGACAGGACGGGACATAAAGCAGGTGTTTTCTTTTCCGATATATACGAGTTCAAGGATATAAATGATGTCTATGGACACGGTGCAGGAGATGTAATGCTTAAAGAAGCTGCAAACAGATTATCAAAAATCATAAGGCATTCAGATATCGTTGTGAGATGGGGAGGCGATGAATTTGTTATAGTCACAGACAACATTAAGAACATTGAGGACATTGTAAGCATGGCAATAAAGATAATAAGTACAATGCGTGAACCTTTTAAAATTCGTGGTACTTCTATTGTAATAGGTTTGAATATAGGTATCTCTATTTATCCTGACGACGGGACAGATCTCGACGAACTTCTAAGAAAAGCTGATATTGCAATGTACAATGCCAAGGCAAGAGGCGAAAATAATTTTGAGCTATATTCTAAACAAATAGAAGACGCAAGAATTAAGATCATATCAGATTTTAAGATGAGAGAAACTCAGTTTAGGCTTGTCTTTGAAGAATCTCCTCTTGCCTTATGCCTGCTGGATTCAAACGAAGTTATTTACAGAGCAAACAACAATTTTAAAAAGATATTTAATTTAGAAATGCAGGACATCCTTGGAAGGCATTTTATAGAGCTCATCCCAAAAGACAAAAGAGAAGAGTTTAAGAAAGCATTAGAAGAGGCAAAGAAAAATGGTGAAGGAGTTGTTAATACCACACTGCAGGTGAAAAACAAAGTCTGCTTTTACGAAGTTCATGTAAATTCTATTCCTGTGTTTAAAAATGGAGACAACTTTTATGCTGCGAGCTTTGTGGACGTAACATACATGCAAAATGCTATAAAAGAAGTAGAAGAATTGTATGAAAATTTTGCTCATGCAACAATAAGACTCGTAGAAGCGAGGGATCCTCATACTGCAGGACATGGGAAAAGAGTTTCTAAAATAGCAGCAGCTATAGCAAAAAAACTTGGTCTTTACAGCGATACAATTCATAGAATAGAAATAGCAGGACTTCTTCACAATATCGGCAAAATTGCAACTCCTGATGATATTCTCAATAAACCAGGTAAACTTGAGAAAGAAGAATTTGAGATTTTAAAAAAGCATTCACAAAGAGGATATGAGATATTAAAAGAAATAGAGTATTTTGATGATATTGCAGAAATGGTTTTGAACCACCATGAAAGGTTTAACGGCTCAGGCTATCCAAATGGCATAAGCGGGGACAAGATCCCAATAGGAGCAAGAGAATATTGGCAGTTGCTGATGTTTACGATGCAATGACTTCTCATAGATCTTATAGACCTGCACATTCTATTGAAGAAGCTCTTGGTGAACTTATTAAAAATAAGGAAGTTTTATACGATCCACAGGTTGTAGACGCACTGATAAGTCTTGTAAGAGATGGAATTATTAAATAATCGCATCACCTCACATAAAATTTGCTTCAAAACTCCCCTCAAATTTCAAAGAAAACTTCCGGTAGGTAAAAAATACCACCTCATACTAACTTTTTCATTCCAGGGGCATTTGCGTATGAGGTAAAATTACCCGGAGTTTTAAAAGTATATAACATGTACAAAAACTTGCAATTCAACGAATTTCCTCATTAATAATCTATTCAGAATCGAATCATTGCCTCTCATAAAAATCTATATAAAAATTTAGAGATTATTCTCATATGTATCGGAGCTTGTACATCATATCTCCAATCGTAAGGGAAGCTTCTCGACCCTCAAAGCAATGTCCCTGAGCTTTCTGTATCGTGCTACAATATCAGGCTCAATTAAAAGCTCTTTGCTAATCTTTTTGTCTTCTATTCCCTTTTCGAAACAAAAAAGGATTTTATCAAGCACTTCATAGGAAATTCCCAGTGTCTGTTCGTCATTTATGAAAGGGATTATGTCAGGTGCAGGAGGTCTATCAATGATACGATCCGGAATGCCGACGAACTTTGCAAGGGCTCGTACTTGCATCTTAAAGAGTGAAGACAAGGGCATAATGTCACCACTTTCACCGTATAGTATATAATAACCGGCCATCAACTCTGTTTTATTTATTGTATCAATAACAAATTTATTTTCGAGGTCAGCAAATTTATATGAGATGAGCGTAACGAGCCTTGCTTTTAAGGAGTAATAGGCAATGTGATGTCTAAATGTAGGGTCTTCATTACTGAAATTTTTGAAAATGCCAGGACTATTTTCTGCAATTTCCTTAAACCATCGGAGTGCGTAGAGCCTTTTCGCTTTTTCTGGTGCAAAATATCCAAGAAAGTGTTCAAGCTTATAAAGGCCAAGGAACATGAGCGGGATTGTTGCATTGATTCTCATTATGGGAATATTTAAAAATTCCTCGGCAATATGAACATACATTTTAGCCTCGTTAGGTGTGTCCCTTTCGCATAAGTTGAACAGGGTAATGTATTTTCTACCAAGCGCTTCTCGTGCAAAAAATGCTGACAGTGTGCAATCAATGCCGCCGCTTATCCCGATCACAACACCTTCTTTTTCATAGTCGACTACACTCTCACTAATGAACTTTACAATTCTATCAACAACAGCTTTTTTGTCGGTTATACTGAGGTCTATCATACGACACCCCCAACTTAAATCTATAAAGACCTATAAGGCACTACAGACTGCAACACTTTTTGTTGTAAATACTACAGATTTACTTGACTTGCTATTCTGCAATAACCTCTTAGCAATCGTAGTCACCTTTAATTTTAATAGAATGACATTCTTAAACGGGTGGTTTTTAATATAGTTCTCCCTTATGAGGATCAAAAGGATATTCTCAAAATGCCCATATTTGTAAATGTAATCTAAAATCTTCTTCTTAAGCTTTGCATCTTTTACCAAAATCTCAAAGGTTCTAAGTTCTTTCATTTTCAAACTTCTCAATTATTTATTGAGGTTTGCTATACATTCTATGACTGCCTTTTGTTCTATGGTCAGGCTTTAAGTAATTTTGCTTATCCCAATTTCTAAGTGTCTGAATCGTCTTACCTACTAATTTTAAAAATTGGTCTATCGTATACATAATTGTATTATAACCCTTATCTCTAAACAATCAAGAAAACGAATTGCCTTACGAAAAATCTACGAATTGCCTCGTCAAACAATCTTAACTATCTTAATATAGTATTTCTGTCAAGTCCCTTCTTTTTGGTAGATGACCTCTCTCTTTAATATCTCTAAGCATTTACCCTATCAAATCTTACGGAGTCCCTTGTGGCTCCTACAATACTTCATTCAATGTCTTAGAGGCAGAGGTATTCATTTCTTTGTAACGAGGTCCCTAATAGCCTCTATGGAGTAAACAAATATCCATCTACCTCTAAGAATAAGCTATGGCTTTTAATACAAGATTGCCATCATACATAGTTTTGTTTTTAACCACAGCAAACATTATCCTGAGCATTTTTAATCCTCTGTAATCTGTGATCCTTCTCAGCAGATTTACTGTTATGTCTGTTACAGCAATCATTTTTAATCTTTTGTAATCTACACTTTTTTTGGTAGATTTATCAATATTTTAGAGTAATTAATTTCAAAACGTAGCCACTGCATTTTTAAAAATTCTTATATTACTCACATACGCAAACAACTAATTATTTAAGCCAAAGCATATTTTAATGACTGCTCAAAAAAAGAAAAAATTGAGAGGAAAGTGATAAAGATGAGTCATAATTCAATAAAATAACCAAAATTCGTAGTAATGAAAGGGCTCTGCCCCACTAAGAAATTTTTAAACTTTATTCAAATATTAGCAATCTTCTAAAGATTTACACTAATTCTTGAAAAACTTAATAAAGTTTTTCAAGAATTTTATGAATGTCAAAAATCCGTTGCTGCTCAATAGTTAAGACTGGGAATAACTCATCTTTAATTCTTTCTTTCATATCCTTAATTTCCCTGTCAGCTCTTCCTAAGTTAACTCTGTATTTTCTTAAGTCAGAAGAAAAACCAACTTCTTCAAGTTTCTTTTTAAAAAGTGCTAAAAGTTCAAAGTCATTGAAATTGAATCCTTCTCTTATCAAATAACCTATATCATAGAAATCCCTTGCCGCTATTGTATCTCTTGTAGCAGCAGCTCTTAAATTTTCGGCAATAAGCTCTTTCAGTGCAAGACAATTAACACTTCCTGCACTAAAGAGTAACTCTTTTGTAAATGGATGCAAAAATTTATGGTTAATCTTCTTGTTTACAATAGGTAAGATGGGGTTAAACCTTAAGCCTATTTCAAGTTTTATTGATTCTTTCCTGTCAAGAATAACAGAATGGTAGTCAAGATAGTAAATATATTGAGTTGATTCATTATGTCCTGCATTGTCCAAATTTTCTACACTCATGTCAAAGTTATTCAAGATGGATTTTATATTTTCCTTTATTGGCCTAATGATGTTTCTTCTCATTGTTCTTGTTGCATTGTCAACAGGCAGTTTCAAGGTAAAATCTAAGTCTTCGCTTAATCGATAATAAGAATAATAAATTTTGCTCAAGCAAGTGCCACCTTTAAACACCAGATCATTACTTAACTCATTTATTTTTGAAAGAAGAGCAGTAATATAATAATCTTTCTCAAGTAGCATTAAAGTAAATCCTGTTTGAGCCGAGGTTCTCTCTAAAACTTTGACAAATTCTTCTCTGTCGCTATGAAGCATTTTCAATTACCATCCACTTTTTATTTATCTTTCCTTTTCTTGATTTTGAAGCATAAAGAGTAACGAGAGAAGTTCTCTTTATGTCATTTAGTAAAGGCTTTAATTCTCGGTCTTTTATACCGGCTTGTTCGAGCGCATAACCAATTCTTTTTCTTGTAGAAACACTTGGAAACTCTAAAGCATATTTAACGAGCTTTTCAACATCTATCCTTTTGTCTTTTACTTGCTCCTTTAATATTTCAAATGCAACTTTAAGTCCACCAACAGATTGAGGCGAGTAAATTAAGTCGACAAGAGTTTTTTCGCGATCACTTACTATAACATCTATATTATTAATCTTTATTTTTTCAAGACCATACATTCTCTTTGGGGAAATCTTTATCATCTTAAACAATATATTTCCTATTGCTCTCTCACCTTGAAAAGAAGTATTAAGAATATACATTGACTGAAAAATTTGGTCAGTAAAACCATAGTAGTTATACATTGTAGAACAACCGATGTAGTAATTCCCTTTAGGAAAAAAAACAGAAGGGATAAGAAATTCATTTATGTTACTCCCAGCTGGTCCTGATTCAAGAGGCGAATAAAGATAAATACCTCTTTTAATCGATGTCAAAATATTTTTCTTCTTAAGCCTGAAAATTATCTGTTTTCGTAGTGCACTATCAAATTCAAAAAGCTTGTCAAATTCTTGAATTGTAATTAAAGTTACCTTCTCATATGAAAGCCTTGCTATAACTTTGGTTTCTTTTGGACCTAAATATTTTTCTGTTGTATTATTTTTCATGTTAGTTACTCTCTAAATAACTCTCGCAAATTTTTCTACAACATAATTTTACAGAATTTTTAATCCTTGTCAAGTGATTATATGGAGGCCTCTGAAAAACCCTCCCATTCGATTTAATTGATTGAGTAAAAATCTTACAGAAAGTTTTAATAAAGAAGTATTTTGTATTGATTTTGTCTGTAATTCTCTGTTATCGCTATCTTTACGATTCTACAAAAAATCATGAATTTTTATTGTAAAGTTGCATATGTATCGTAACTTATTCATGCATCTGGCAAGAAAGACTCATTTCTTAACAATAAGGGCAGGATTTCCACCTGCCCTACTACCTGTATATATCACCACGATTTCCTACTTTTACAATCACAGCAACAACCTTAGCTGTATCAACAAGGTATATTGCTCTATAATCTCCAATTCTTACCCTTCTCAGTCCCTTAAGGTCTCCAGTAAGGACATCTCCTAAAAACGGGTCTTCGCTAAGTCCTTCAACTGTTTCTACAATCTTCTGCCGTATATCCTTAGGAAATTTCTTTGTAGATTTAAGGGCACTCTCTTTCCACTTAATCTGATATAATCTCTTTCTTTGCTTGCTCATGATCAATTAGTTTATCGGTTTTATCAAGTAGAATTCTTTTAGATTCCTCAACATCATACATTTCTTCGAGATAATTTTCTAATACCTCTCGCACGATCCAATTTTTAGATCGCCTTAATTTTTCTGAAACAGCTTCTATTTCTTCAAGTAGATCTTGGCTGAGACGCACTGATATTACTTTTTCCATTTCTTTGCCTCCTTATGTAATAACTTGTAGTATATTGTAACACAATTTAAAGTAAAAAACAATAGAAAGAAAATAATAAAGGGCAGGCGAAGAACCTGCCCTGTTTTGCATATAAAGAGGGTGGGCATTAAATTGCATCAGACTTAGAATTATTTACATCCTGATTCCAAGATGAATTAAGACTGCTTCGTGAACTTCTTCCAAAAGAGCCTTATCGATTTGCCCTATCCGTTTTATAAGCCTTGATTTATCTATTGTTCTGATCTGGTTGCACTTAACCTTGGAATCCTCTGGAAGCCCTGCAGTCCCTTTTGCGAGAAGAACTTCAAATGGATAGACCTTCACTATTTTAGATGTAATTGGTAGGACCGTCACTGTATCTGCAAATTCATTATTCTTGTCATTTGATATCACTAAAGCTGGCCTGCTCTTCCCTATTTCTGCGCCTATTGTTGGATCAAGCGAAACGAGGTAAACCTCACCTCTCTTCGGAAAGCTCACTTATTCCATCCTTCGAGCGTGATTTTTTCCCATTCTTTGTTAACTGCTTTGTCTTCTTCTTTTGCTGCTTTATATCCTTCGGCTAAAATCCTCATGAGCTCTTCATTTTCTAATTCATCCAACTTCTCGTTAACTGCCTCTGCAATAAATTTGCTCTTGTTGGAAATCTTATTAAGCTTCTTTGCTATATCCTCAGGTATAGTTATATTGAGCCTTCTTACCATACATATCACCTCTTGTATAAATTATACACATAATTATATGTATGTCAAATAGTTGTATACGTTACATACATTTGAGATACCAGATAATATTCCAACACAAAATTATTTTAACACAAAATCTATAGGGGACAAATTATTTAATCCTTTATGAACCCTCTTAGTATTGTAAAAGACAGGGTAATCTATGAGTTTTGAATTTGTTGCAGCCTTTTACTAATAGATAAACCTGCTCGCGAAGATCGCAGGTTAGAGAAGAGCAAATCCGAGTTCCTTTTCATCGGATTTACCGCGAAAGCGGTTACAGAGAAATAAAAGATTCTTGATGATTCAATTCGATTGAAAAAGAGTTGATAAAGATGAGTTGAAATTCTCGGACATGTATATAAGGCAGGGCTACAGACTTCAAACGTTTGGGTCACTTGTTATTGAAGCTGAAGCAATTATTTGTATTTTGATGCTTTCCTTGACATTTACATAGGTTTTGTAAATTAGCAAAAAAACTGGCAGGCTGGTTATACCTGCCAGTTTGCGTTTAAACATTGCAAAATTCAAATAACTTTTATCGTGTATGCCTTTCGATGAAGGTCAGAGTATGAAATAGCCCCATCGAGCAATTTATCTTTAAGGTTTTTAACTTCGATTTCACTTGTCATTATGTATGTATAAACACCTGGGTTAGTTACTTCGCTAACAAATACGAATCCTTTCAAAATGTTATCTTTCAACACAATTTTTTTGTATTCTCCGTCCTGTACTCTTTTAATTACTTCGAATTTATCTTCAGTACTTATTCCACCAGTAAATATAGTTTTTCCAAAGACGCTTAATATGTTTCTTGATACGCTTCCTTTATAAAATTCTTTTTTGTTAGCCATATTTAACCCTGCAATTTTTCCCTGTTCCACAGCAACAGGCCAGAGGGCATGTACCCTTGTGTCACCGAAAACAACATCTTTTGATTCAGCAACATCACCTGCAGCATATATGTCTTTTACACTTGTCTCAAGATGCTCGTTTACAACAATTCCCCTGTTAACCTTAATTTCCGTATCTTTCAACATTTCAATCGCAGGCCTTACCCCTTTTCCAAAAACTACGCAGGAGCCTTCGATTTCTTTTCCTGATTCAAGAGTGACAAAAACAC
>Ga0315280_10011080_pt1 | contig 11153 bp, 10 predicted proteins | sample YL17G06_40_MG_FD_203697 | JGI IMG/M metagenome (GOLD analysis project Ga0315280, IMG submission 203697) | Sediment microbial communities from Yellowstone Lake, YNP, Wyoming, USA - YL17G06_40 | ecosystem: Environmental > Aquatic > Freshwater > Lake > Sediment | place: USA: Wyoming | collected... | reverse complement strand
GAGATTATCACGATTGTCATCTCAGGACACTCTTGATGTAGGACTAATGACTAGAGAAGACATTCAAAACCATGTGTTTTGATCCCGCAGGCTGAGAGGTTGGAAAAGATTTGGTCATCTACTGTATGGATCGATGAAATAAAAGGAATTCTTTGGATTAATTGGTCGCTGAGATCAGTTCTTGGCAGATACGTGCTGAATTGATTGCACAATTAATACCGATTCCAGGTGCTTTCACACAGTCACCTATCAAGAACAGATTTTTTATCGGGGTTTGGATCTCGGGTTTTACGTTGTCTGTCGTTTTCGCGACCCCGTCTAAATGCCAGACCGCAGGGTAGATTACCCAGCGAAGGTGTGAGCGGAAATCAGGGATGAGGCGTTGAATATTTTTATCTAATAGTTGTTTCAATATTTCAAGTATTTTTTTATCTCGTGCTTCAGCTGGTGTGCAGATGATGTAGGCCTGAACAAGGTACTGCGATGGGGGCGAGAGACATGATTCAGGAACCGCTGCCATGAAATCAATCATGCCGACGGCATCGTTTCCGTCGACACCGATGTCTCGTTCAATGAAATGGAAAGTCTTTCCGAGCAATTGGGGATCGACCTTGGTGAGTGCATAGTAAGCGCACAGACTTCCAGTCCCTTGGAGTGACGTGAGCATTTTCACATAATCTTTTGGGAACTGGTTCTTGTCAGCAATTGTAAAAAGACCTTGAACAAGGAGTGATGAGATGATCACATCAAAATGAATTTCTTTCTCTGCGACTTTTATCCCAATTGCCGTTCCGTCTTTTATGATGATTTTTTGGACTGGTGTTCCTGTTCGGATCTCTCCTCCTTGTTGAATGATAGAGTGTTCAAGTTTCTGATGAATCACCCCAAGGCCTTTCCTTGGGTACCCCACTGGTTTTGAGCCTTTCAGGAGGCTGCGTTGTGCTCGAAACATTTCCCCTGTTGAAATATTATCAAGATTATTCACCGTTGAAATTGAGCGGGAGAAAATTTCAAGGATGAGTTTCATTTTCCCTTGTCCGTATTGTTTGATTGTTTCTGTCATGGAGATATTATCGAGGCGTCTCATGGTTTTTTCGCTTGCAAGAAGAAGACGAAGAATGTTTGGAAGGATTCTAAGTTTATCACCCTGTGAGAGAAACGGAAAATCATAGCCATTTTCCTTGATGAATCCCACGTTTGACTCGAACACCTCGATATGATCACCTAGGGTTGAAAGAACGCTATTGAGGTTTGACATGACACCACCACCGATCGCATGGTACCCAAGGTCGAGTGTGTATCCCTGTAACATCTTTCGATTGAAAATCGTGGGTAACTCAGGCTCTGAGAATGCAACGTTCATATGAAATCGTTCGAGTAATTTCAAATATTCCTCTAGGGTGCACGATGATGGATCAAAGGACATTGCACGACCGCCAAGTACTGTTTCTTTTTCAAAAATTGTTACGGCATACCCTTGTTTGGTGAGGAGTGCGCCTGCGGTCAGTCCGCTAATGCCGGCACCGATGATGCAGATTTCCGATTTTTTTTTCAATGCCATTTACATCCTCGGCCTGAGCAGTTTTTCTCCGAGAAGCGGTGCGAAAGTGATGTACCAGATAATAGGGAAGAAAACGAGAATAATGCCAGGGAGGATGCCGATGAGCGGTATCAGCATAATTGGCACGAGGGAGTATCGGAGGAATGATTGGATAGCGATGTATTTTCGAATTGCATTTCGATCGAACTTTTTCAATGATAAAAGTCTCACACTAAAGAAGAGAACACCGAATGTTGCAATGGCTAGGATAATAAGTTGCCAGAGTTGCCAAGGGTAGTACGAATGCCCAAAGAAAATGAACGGGGTGAAGAGGAGGACAGCGGAGAACAACCGTATTCCCATGCCAAATGCTTTGAAACGGAGTGGGATAAAGAGGTTGTCTCCATCAACCTTTACTCCGGAAACAAGTGCGATGTTTTTCACTCCCATGAGATGGTCATGGTCCGCGTCTTTGATGCCCCCTTCCACTGCATTCATGTGCAATATCTGATTGAATGTCAAGATGAAGACAATCCAGGTAATAGTGGCAGGGGCGCCGAATGATGTTGCGCCAAGGAGAAAGATAAAGGCCATGGAAATGGCTACCAGGAAATCTGATCCGACAAATTTTTTCCCATATATATCATAGATGCTTCCGAGGATTCCTGCAAGGACAATACTTGTCAGAGCGATGAATTTGAATTCATCAAGGATTTTACCGTGCCAGAGGAGAAACAAGAAAAAGAAAGCAAACATTGCACATAAAAAACAGACGAACACCGCGGTTTTTAGTTCAATGGTTCCGTCGACAAGTGGTTTTCCTTTCAGTTCTTTGATGAGTCTATCAAGTTCAACGTCGGCATAGTCGTTGAGGATGAATCCGTATATCGCGGCGAGACATCCGATAATAAAAAGAATCACAAGGGATAAAAGATCGTTTACACCGACCGTGAGTGCACCAATAACCGCGGGAATTCCAAGGCCACCAAGCCCAGGTATTCGAAGCAATCGTGCATATGCTGTTACCTTGTTCATATGAAAGAAGGAAAAAGTTGTGTGCTATATGAGGTTTTCGAGACTTTTTACATGGTTTTTGGTTGTAACAGGGTCCCATGAAGGGCAAGGTTTGAGAGAATAAACCCGAGTGCTGGGAAGAATATAAGGACCCCTGCCCACGGGTTCAGGCCCATAAGCATAATCGGCACAAGCGTGAAATTAATCATATAATGACTGCCAATAAGCATCCGTGCCTTCCTTCGTTCAAACCGTTCCATGGTCAAGAGTTGGTGTGACAGTACTAACATCACAATGCCGACGAGGAGAAGAGCGATCCATTGTATATATTGGTACAATGAAAGAGTGGAGATATTCCAAACGATAAAAAACGGGAGAAATACGACCGCAAGGTCTATGAGTTGAATACTATAGGAGAGTGCTTTATATTTTGGGGAAACGAATAGTTTTCCTTCCACGACCCGTACCCCCATTTGAATCGCCATGGTTCGTGCACCATGGCGATAATCATTTTCAATATCTTTCATTCCCCCCGCAACGATTTGCATGAAGAGTACCTGGATTGCTGCAAGAGTGCAAACGATCCATGCAAGTGGTGTTATCTCGCTAAGGGTATTAACCGTGGTACTTGCTCCATAAACCACTAAAAAGAAAATGCCGAAGGCAACGAAAAGATCAGTGAGAGGAAATTTCTTACTCACGAGATCGTACAAGATGATGAAGAATGCAGACACGACAAGGACGACGAGGGAGTAAATCCGAGAGGTGCTTACTGCAATATACGCTGCGAGAAGAAATGCAATGCCCATTGCGATGAACGAAAAGATCCAGGCGTTTCGTATTGAGATTGTACCGCTAACCAATGGTCGGTCACTGATTTCTTTTGATGATTTATCGATGTTATAATCAATAATGTCATTAAAGACAAATCCGAAGGTATGCCCGAAGAACCCAACGAGGAATAAAAGGAATAAAATAACGATGTCGTACTGTTGCAGGGCTATCGCGCCCATCACTGGTGACATCCCTGTTAACACGGCGTTAAATGACCGTGCAAGTTTTAGGTATTCTTGTATCATGCTAGAGGAAGTAAACCAGTGTAGAAGATAAAAAACTATCGCAGTTTTTCCCCAGGTAAAAAGTACAGTTTTTTTCATGGTTTCCTCATGGTCTCGTTTTAAATGATTTTTATAAGAATTTTAACAAGAAAAACTTCTTATATCCAAAAATCGTTGGTTATTCAATTATGATTACAAAACGATCACAGCTCACAGGAATTAAAAAGAAGAGTGACTACCCAGAAGCTGTAGATATCACACCGCAGGATGACACGTTTCACAGTGTGATGAGTCCCGCTGATGTCGAATGGTGGTATTTCGATGCGGTTTTTGATAATGGATATAGTGTGCATGTCGGTGTTCGAATATTTCACAGCGGTGGGCGAAGTGGCATTGTCAGATCGCGCATTGAGATATACAAAGATGGAAAAGTTGAAGCGTCAGCGATACAGACCAATCTTTTAAAAGATCTTCTTATTTCTCGAGTGGTTCCACTCATACAAATTGACGGGAGAAACACTATTAAATTCGATGAAGAACAATATAAAAAAACCGGTGAGTGGACATATACGGTGTCATTTCAGATCGATGAGCATGCAGTGGACCTTACGTTTACTCGCATCACAAAGGGATGGAAAATTGAAACACCACGGAATTCCTGGGCTGTTCCCCTGCCAAAAGCAAAGGTCCATGGAACTATTGCCATCCATAATAAAGTGATTCCGGTCCACGGTATTGGCTACCATGATCATAACTGGGATTATTCTCTTCTCACCACGTGGATGCGAAATATCGGCTGGTACTGGGGGAGGATCATCGGGAACACGGGGAACATAATCTGGGCGCAGACAATAGAAAAAAAAGAAAAGAAAAACCTTATTCTCATTATTAATCAGGAAAAACAGCATCTGGATGGTGGAAAGGAATTTTTTACGATTCCCCCCAGCAACATTTCTTTTTCAGTGAGCAAATTTGTGTATGATCATCATCGATGGATTCCAACGCACTTCACACTCCATGCATCCCATGTACATTCTTCTGGCAAATACGAGCCTGTCGAAATTCACCTTTCATTATCCGCAAGTGAGATCCATCATAGTCGGATTTTAGCCGTCCATTATTGGCGGTACCATGTGAAAACGAACGGTACTATTTCAATCGGATCTATGAATGAAACATTGAAAGACCAGATGCAGATTATTGAACTGTTGAGTTTTAAATCACTTGAGCGAACACGCTAACCCCTCATTGAAATGATGTATACAAAATTCGGGACCCTGTAATTCTTTCTCATATACCACTGATATTCCAAGATTGATCTTATAGAAAAATAATACCTTTCATTATCATCGACAAGTGAACCTATTATATAGCAATAACACGAAGCGCGGAAGAAAGGACAATAAAACCAACATGAAATGATCGAACTGGCTTCAAATATTTTCTTGCAGTCATCATAAAAATGTTAGTTGGTCAATTATACTAATATCATTGACTTTTTCTGAAAGAGACCCAACCCTTATTTCACCAGTGTTTTTCGCATGGTGCCTCCAGTATTTAACCGTCGGAATGGTCAAATAGTGATAGTTCATGGATTGTATTTCGACATCGATGAATATGTCTTGTTCTTCGACATGTAAGACATATTTCGTTGGAACAAGTCTCCGATGCTCTTTTATGGAATCTTTCACGATTAACTGTATATCGTTCGATTGAATTGATTGAAATGTATCATCCGTATTTATCACGAGGATGTTTTCGATATTATTATTATTTCTAATGACTTGAGCCCATACAACATTTATGGGTCCTGCTGCTATTTTCCCAAAATTTGCCCCCTTACTAAAAAACGGGGCGGATAGTGGATAGTTGTTATGATCATGATATCCATGGCCAGTGACACCAATTTCCGTACCATCAATCTTGATAGCTCCTTTGACGTCTGACACTGGGACAACCAACCAATCCCCTAAGAAATGATTTCCTTTCCAGGCTTCCATTTTCTTAACAAACCGTAAATCGACGTTGTTTTTTTCATCCCCCATTAAAATATGATAGGTCCATTCCTTTGAATCTTGTGTTATTTCTCCATCGATGATGTTTCTGCCGTCTAGTCGTATATGCGGTCTTTCTTGAGAGCCGTAACAGTGCTTCGTTGAAGTCCTATTTCTAATCGATTTAATTAATTGAGTATCCTTGTAAATAAAGAGGCCGGTAAGGATGACACCGATTTTCAAAAATTGGACGATGTTCACGATACAAACCATGCTGTAATTGTTATCAAACATCGCATCATAGTACCAGGTTTCCACATTCCCAAAAATTTTCGTCTTATGGACGGCGTCATCTTTCAAAATAATGCTTTTTGGATTGAATCTTTGTGGCTCTATAATGATCACCTATCTGTCGTAGACTGTATTAAATAACATATTTAAAAATGCTCTTTACGAACACGTATTAATTATCCGAGGATATTAGTACAAATGCGGTATCATTCCGTGATGAAATATATATTTACGGTAATCACCAACATATTTTCATTTTCTGAAATTTTCCTAAAGATAAAGATTCTTTTTTTAAAATATTCTATCTATTCTTCCTTTGTACATCCTAATAAATTTTTATTAAATCAATGTGGATCACAGAAAAAATTTGATAGAGCAGGCAACTGATATACACCGAGCCACCAACGATAGTCGCGAGATAAAATTCAAAAGATTTCCTCGTAGGAAACCCGGCTTTTTTTGGTTTTAACAGAAGAAAACCAAGAATCATGCCACCAACAACTATCAAGAGAGTGATCAGATAATGCGACGAATACAGAATGAAGAGCAGAAGTAATACAATGAGATGGATCCCCAACACAACATTTATCGTTTTTTTCGTGGTGTCTAATCCTACCCGGACTGCGAATGTCCTTGTTCCACTCTCTTTATCAAACTCGTAATCGCTGTAGTGATTCCACAGTTGACCGATGCAGCTGAAAACACCAAGAGAAATCGCAACTAACCAGGTGAGAATCGAAAGAGAACCAATCGAAAGGGAACTAGCAAAGAGGGAACCCCAAAGGACAAGGAAAAAAAAACCGAAGAAATGCCAAAGAACATCAATCCCAGGGCGCCCCTTTAACCGTAACGGTGGAATGGAATAGGCACCCGGCCATACAAAGAGAATGATCGCGAAGTACAAAACCCCTAGTTTGTACAAAGAGACGATAAGAAGTGTTATAATAATGAAGAGAACATTAAGGAACATGCCCTCTTTTTTGGAAATTTCCCCGGAAGCGAGCGCATTTCTATGCATCCTCCGAGGATTTTCTCGATCGGAATCAGCATCATAATAATTATTTATCGCAAAGCAAAAAGACATACAAAAAAAGGTTGCGACAATAAAAACACATAATGGGAGTATGATTTCTTGTAGCGCGAAGGTTGATGTCCCTAATATGAACCCGATAAAAGATATCGCACACCATTTTATGACATCGTCGAGCCGCATGTATTTTGTTAACACTATGAGAACTATATTTTTCCTTATTTCGTCCTTCATGATATCCCATACATCATTGATTGATCATGATTTTTTTTCAGTATAAGTTCTCCCCTTCCAAGTCACCCCTGTCCCAGACATCGTCTTGATAGCAGAATTTAAAAATATCCCGATAATTATAAGGCCACCAAGGAAGGCTAACGTGGCATATTTTGGGTCACCATAATGATAGGTTTTTTGAATAATTAACTGTAAAACGATTCCGATTAACCATATGATCAATGCAAACAAAAAGACCCATTGCCATTGAGGAGAATGTGTAAACAAGGTAAGTAGAAAGGTAATGATTGTTATACAAAGAGGGAAAACCATTAACCCAAAAATACCACCGGCTCCAGCCAGGGCTACTAAAAATCGTTGAGCTTTTGAATTAATTTCGCGTTTTTGAATGAGACCTAAAAAGATGTTTTTACTCCATCCTTCCCATATCTCCCTAAAATTCTCATACATTCTTACATGCATCATGGTTTGTGCATTGGCTAAACCGACCTTATACCCAGAACTTTTCAGGAGTTTTGCTATCTCGGCGTCATCCGCGATGCGATTCTTGATGGTTTCATATCCGCCGATTTTGTTGAACACTGAGTGTTTTATCAACATAAACGGGCCAAAGGCGACGACGACTTTGCTATCTGGTTTATTTACTTTGGCAAGGGGACTTATTGCAGGTATGATGCCTAAGGGGATTGGTTGAATCACTTTCTCCCAAAATGACCCAAGGATATTATGCGGGACTAAGCTTAAGAGATCGAGGTCATGTTCGAGAGCGTATTCCACGGCCCGTGCAATGAGAGACGGGTCATGGAATGTGTCTGCATCAATGAAAAGAAGCAGGTCACCTTTCGCGAGATTACTTCCTTGTTGCAGTGCATGGGGTTTTCCAATCCATCCATCTGGCAGTTTTTCTTCCCTGATGAGCGTAAACCGTGGATCGTCACCAACAATCGATTTTATCAGATCAAGGGTATTGTCATTGGAATCGTCAACAATGATGATTTCCAGATGGGGATAGGTCTGTGCCTTAAGTGAGCGGATGCATTTTTCTACTCGGTATGCCTCGTTTCTCGTGGGAACAACGACTGAGACAAATGGAAGCTGGTGTGATGATTTTTTAGGAGGTGTTTCTGACAGTCGTGGCAGCTGGTAATAATTCCATATGGTAATAATAAAATATCCAATCCATGCCAGAAGAGAGATACCGAGGAGCGAGGATACAATAATCTCAAACATACGATCTCATTTACTAGGTGTATCAAAAAGGGTTCTTATAAAGATATATTAGAGCTTCAATTTTATTCGTATCAAAAAATGGCATTTGGATCAGATAATGGATAAGAATTTATAAATAGGTAGATATTTCTTGGCGCTTGGAGAAAAATAATGAGCAACGAAGGCACAACGAGGAGGATGGAAAATAAAATCATTGCAAAGATTGGTTTATTGATTCTTAGCTCGAGTGTTTTTTTCGCACGACAACTTAATCGATTTATTCACTTAAAACCAATGAAAATTAATCGGCATGGAAAAACTTTTTTTGTTTCTGGGAACCTCGAATACTTCTTTTTCTGGAGATATAAGTCCTGGGAGGAAGATACCTACCGGATCCTTGAGAAATATCTTGATTCGGATCACTCCTATATTGATATCGGTGCATGGATCGGACCAACGGTTTTGTACGCAGCACAGATAGCGAAAAAAACGTATGCCATTGAACCGGATCCTCTCGCGTTCAAAGAATTAGAAAAAAATGTTTCGTTGAATCCAGCGTTGAAACAAAAAATTTCGCTGCATGAAAAATGCATCAACGTTTCTTCCGGGAAAGTACGGTACGGCAGTCCATCAAAGGGTGGTGACACGATTTCAAGTTTGAGATTTGGGGATTCGGAGAACGCTTGGGTTGTTGATGGGATCACTTTTGATGATTTTGTAAAAGAGAATGTGATTACCGATTGTAATTTGATTAAAATGGATATTGAAGGTGCAGAAGCGATTGTTGTACCAACCATGAAACCATATCTAGAAAGAAACAAACCCACGTTGCATCTCTCGATGCATCCGATGTTCTTCAGCAATCCTAAGAAAGATACAGAGAGGATAATTGATGTTCTGAAGATATATAAGTATCTTTATATCGAGGGGGAAAAAAAGGTTGAGGTTAGCGAGTTGCTCTCTGAAAAACGATTTAAGGGACGGTATACCGTAGTAGCCACAGATCAGGTAATAGAAACATGACATGAGCTTTTCATGTGGCCGTATGGGGAAGACAAATTTTTATTAACGGGTTTTTCTATCTTGACCTACTATGATTGTTACAAAGCAAAAAAATTTTAATGCGATTCTTCGCGCGGTTGGGAACGGCCCTGTTTTTATCGCGGGATGTAATGAATGCGCAGAGCTTTGTGGAACTGGTGGGGAAAACGAGGTTGTTGCGATGAAGAAGGCATTTGAGGAAAAAAATATTCCAGTGACCGGGTGGGTTGTCCTTGAGCCCGCCTGTCATTTGCAGAACGATAAGCGTCTGTTAAAGGCCTATAAAAAAGAGGTCGGCAGGGCAGAAAAAATCCTCATGCTTGCCTGTGGGAATGGTGTACAGACTGTTGCAGAACTGATGAATGATAAAGAGGTTATCAGTGGGACCGATACCCTTTTTTTGGGAGAAATCGCCCGAGCGAATGAGTTTCATAAAAGATGCAGTTTATGTGGGGAATGTCTTCTTGATACCTTTGGTGGGTATTGTCCTGTTTCCCGTTGCCCGAAATCCATGCTGAATGGCCCTTGTGGAGGGTCTTCGGCGGGGAAATGTGAAATTGATCACGAGGTTCCGTGTGTCTGGGATCAAGTGTATCATGCGCTACAGAAATGCGGGAAATTACAGGTGTTGACAGTGATTCAAAAACCAAAGGATTGGTCGAAATCGACAGAGATGAAGAGGAGCAAGTAACGTGGTATACCGAAGTACTCTCGAACAGGTTCTTTCGGAAGGTCGATTTGTGGTCACCGCCGAGATTGGCCCGCCGAAAGGTGCGGACGCGAAGAAGATCATTGATAAAGCGGAAATGTTGCGGGGGTCGGCGCATGCATATAACATCACGGATAATCAGACCGCGGTGGTGCGATTATCGAGTTTCGCGGGGTGTGTGATTCTTCTTCAGATGCATATGGAGCCTATCATGCAAATGGCCTGCCGTGACCGGAATCGGATCGCACTCCAAAGTGATGTCCTTGGCGCCTCAGCCCTTGGGATACGAAATATTTTGTGTATCACTGGTGATCATCCATCGGTTGGAAATCATCCTGCTGCAAAGGCAGTGTATGATATCGATTCGACGCAGCTTCTTCAAATCATTCGGGATATGCGAGATGTGGGGGTGTTTCAGAGCGGTGATGCGTTGCTTGCCGAGCGACCGGTGGTGTATCTTGGGGCGGCTGCAAACCCGTACGCTGATCCGTTTGAGTTTCAGATTGTTCGTCTCCATAAAAAAATTGAGGCGGGAGCAGAGTTCATCCAGACGCAAAGTGTGTACAATATTGAAAAGTTTGCGCAATGGATGGACGATGTCCGTTCACAGGGTCTTGATAAAAAGGTTCATATCATTGCCGGCGTCACTCCCTTGAAGTCTGTGAAGATGGCCGAGCGAATGAAGTTTCATGTGCCTGGGACCGATGTTCCTGACAAGATTTATCAGCGGATGAGGGATGCAAAGGATCCCGGAAAGGAGGGTTATTCCATTGCGCTACAGGCCATTCGAGAACTGAGGACCATTCCTGGCGTTCACGGGGTGCATATCACTGCTCTTTTTTGGGAGGAGATTATCCCTGCGTTGGTGAAAGATGCAGGACTATCTCCTTTACCGTAAATTTCTCGTTTTTTATTAACTGCGGCTGGGAATACTGCGTGGTCTGAAGCATCAGCGTAAGACCCGTAGATGAAAAGCCGCATCTCCTTTTTTCTTCCATCAAACCATATCTGTTTTTTGTCGCGCGCGGCACAC
>Ga0315280_10011079_pt1 | contig 11154 bp, 8 predicted proteins | sample YL17G06_40_MG_FD_203697 | JGI IMG/M metagenome (GOLD analysis project Ga0315280, IMG submission 203697) | Sediment microbial communities from Yellowstone Lake, YNP, Wyoming, USA - YL17G06_40 | ecosystem: Environmental > Aquatic > Freshwater > Lake > Sediment | place: USA: Wyoming | collected... | reverse complement strand
GATATCCGAAAATACCCTGGTGACCCGAAGCCGCGACCGGGGACAACGAGTACCCTCCACCGCTGTAGCTCCTCTGCGAAAACACCCTCATCTTCCAGCGGTGACTTTGGGAACATGTAGAAAGCCCCTTGAGGCTTTATCACCGAATAGCCCATCTTATTAAGATGCTCATATAAGAAATCCCTTTTCCTCTGATACTCAGCTACAGGGACGGTCACCGACTGCAAATGGCGCACTACGTGTTGCATCAGAGCTGGGGCATTGCTATATAGCGTTCGGTTGCAGTAAATGAGGCCAGCTACCAGTTCCTCTCGCTGGCTGCAGTCGGGGTGTACGGCGACGTAGCCAATACGTTCACCGGGCAGTGATAAATCCTTGGAGTAGGAAGTGACTACGATACTCTGCCGGTAATGGGGCCAAACCCAGGGGTATTTGTATCCATCATAGATAATCCGGCGATAGGGTTCGTCGCTGATGAGGAAAATCTGCGTCTTGTATTGAGCTTCTTTTTTACTGAGCAACTCCCCAAGCTGGCGTATAAAATCCTCACTATAAACAACGCCGGTGGGATTGTTGGGAGAGTTTATCACTACTGCTTTAGTTCTAGGCCCAATGGCAGCTTCGAGGGCGTCGAGCCTGGGTATAAACTGCTCATCTGTAGGCAGAACCTTAGCTATCCCGCCGTGATGACTGGGATATGCGATATACTCGGGGAAGTAAGGCGCGAATATAATGACCTCATCCCCCGGATTGAGTAGCGTCTTAATCGTTATGTTTAATGCTCCCGCAGCGCCGCAGGTCATGATTATATCGTTCATGGTGAACTTGATACCAGTCTCCAGTGAGAGCTGTGCCGCTACTGCTGCTCTTGTCTCGGGATAGCCGGCGTTTGGCATGTATCTATGCATCCCCGGCAGGGGGTTCTCTACCAGTCTCCTCAGCTCCTGATGGAACTCGGGGGGCGGCTCCATCACGGGGTTACCCAGAGAGAGGTCGAAGATATTCTCCTCACCATACCGCTGTTTAAGGCTAAATCCCTGCTCCCACACCTTCCTGATTAACGACCCCTCCGCCACACTTTGCTGAACCCCGTCAGAGATAGACATGACGAACCCCCTTTCTGCCCGGCGATTGCTGTAAAGATAAAGGGCTGGGCGTGAGCCCAGCCCCTTTATCTATCTATTTGTATGCCGGAGATATCACGGGCAGTTCCAGCATTGCCTTCCTTACCTCTTCCTCGGGATAGGCATAATCTATGAGCTTACCCGATAGGTAGGCGTCATAGGCAGACAGGTCAAAGTGCCCGTGCCCGCTATGGGCTATCAGGATGGTTTTTGATTGACCAGACTCTTTACACTTAAGGGCTTCATCAATAGCCACCCTGAGGTCGTGGCATGGCTCAGGACCGGTAATAATGCCCTCAGTGCGGGCAAACTGTACCCCGGCCTCAAAGACCTTCGTTTGGGGCACAGCCACAGCTTCAACAAAGCCTAGTCTGTGGAGGTGGCATATAATAGGTGCCATGCCATGATAGCGCAGTCCACCGGCATGAATTGGGGGTGGAATAAACCCATGACCCAGGGTGTACATCTTGACTATAGGGCCAAGGCCGCATGCGTCGCCATAGTCAAAGGCATATACTCCCTTGGTCACACTAGGACAGCTTTCCGGCTCGACACAGATAATCCGCATATCTTTTTTCTTCCCACTAAGCTTATCCCTAATCCAGGGCAGGAATTGCCCGGCGAAGTTTGAGCCACCGCCGATGCAGCCGACAATAATATCTGGGTAGGCATCTGCCATCTCCATTTGTTTCCTGGTCTCCTCCCCAACAATGGTCTGGTGGAGCAGGACATGATTAACCACGCTACCCAGGGAGTAGTGGGTATCATCACGAGCTACGGCATCCTCTACTGCCTCACTAATAGCAAAACCTAAGCTGCCGGGACAATCGGGCCATTTTGCCAGCATCTCTCGCCCTACCTTAGTATCCGGGCTGGGGCTGGGGACAACCTTGGCACCCCAAACCTCCATGGCGATGCGGCGATAAGGCTTCTGGTCATAGCTTATCCTGACCATATAGACCTTTATCTCTACGCCGAAGAATGCGCCAGCCAGAGCCAGGGCGCTACCCCACTGTCCGGCACCGGTCTCAGTAGCTATACGTTTGATGCCCTCCATCTTGTTATAGTAGCATTGCGCAATAGCCGTGTTGGGCTTGTGGCTACCAGCCTGGTTTGTGCCCTCATATTTATAGTAAATCTTAGCTGGCGTGTCTAAGGCTTTCTCCAGCCGACGTGCCCGGTGCAACGCTGTTGGTCTCCAGGTGCGGTAAATCTCCAGCACCTCATCAGGGATTTCAATGAAGCGGTCAGTGGTGTTGATCTCTTGCTTAATACACTCAATAGGAAACAGAACATGCATGAACTCCAGGGTTACCGGTTCTTTCGTCATCGGGTTCAAAGTTGGCGGTAGTGGCGTGGGCAAATCGGGCTGGACGTTATACCAGTGGGTTGGCATATCCTTTTGGTCAAGAAACCACATTGATCTCTCAAATTTTTTCGCCATTTTTACCTCCTTTCCAGTTTAACGGGTCAGTTTATTATTTGATTGTCTTCTTCACTGGGTCAATTGTCGTTATATCAATCCTCCTTTCCCTTTTAGATTAAAAAGCCTGCTCGTCTCGTTCGCAGCCTTTACTTTATTCTGTTTAAATTCTTCCTAAATATAACCAAATTGGTGATTATTGTCAATACTTTTGGGTGGGATTGATAGGAATGACTATTAATGCTAATATTCTAGTGCTAGCATTAAGGAGGGACGATGAAGAAAAAGGTATTAAGGGATATTGAACTTAAAGGCAAAAGGGTGTTGGTCAGGGTTGATTTCAGCGTTCCCTTAGACCGGCAAACTTTAGCCATTACTGATGATACTCGTATTCGGGCAGCTTTACCCACTATAAAATACCTAAGTCAAGAAGGGGCGAAAATTATTCTTTGCTCGCACCTAGGTCGTCCTGAAGGTAAGGTTGTGGAAAAGCTAAGAATGAAACCGGTAGCTCATCGGCTATCACAAGTCTGGGGGATTCCGGTAAGAACAACCCAAGATTGTATCGGACCAGAGGTTGAGGCGGCTGTCGCCGAACTGAATAGTGGAGAGGTGCTGGTCTTGGAAAACCTTAGCTTTCATCCCGAGGAACAAAGGAATGACCCTGAATTTGCCAAAGCTCTTTCCAGTTTAGCCGAGGTATATGTTAATGATGCCTTTGGTGTTGCTCACCGTGCTTACGCCTCTACTGTTGGCGTTACCAAATATCTTCCCTCAGTGGCTGGCTTTTTGCTGGAAAAGGAGGTTGATACCCTGACTAGAGCCTTAGAGTCTCCTACTCTTCCCTGCGCAGCTATAGTTGGCGGGGCTAAGGTTAAGGATAAGATCGTTCTTTTAGAAAATATGATGCGAAAGGTTGATTCGCTACTTGTCGGCGGTGGTATGGGTTTTGCCTTTTTAAAGGCTTCACAATATAACCTGGGCACTTCGCCGGTTCCGGAGGGTGAAATTGAGGTTGCCCAGCGATTGATGGAAAAAAGTGCTGAGACGGGTGTTCACCTTCTTCTTCCTGCTGATGTAGTGGTGGCTAAAGATTTTGCTCCTGAAGCTAAATCAAGGGTGGTAACTGTTAGCGAAATCCCTCCGACCTGGCAGATTATGGATATAGGTCCTAAAACAATTACCATCTTTGCCGCTAAGCTCAGGAAAGCCAAAACGATTATCTGGAATGGTTCGTTGGGAGTTTTTGAATTCCCTAGGTTTCGAAATGGAACTACTGCTATCGTAGAATTGCTCGCTGAACTGGATGCAACTACAATTATCGCCGGTGGTTCTATAGCCGAAGCTATAGAGGAATTGGGCTTGACCCATAAAATGACCCACGTCTCAACAGGCGGTGGAGCTGCCCTTAGACTATTTGAGGGCATTCCTTTACCTGCGGTGGAAGCCCTGCCTGATAAGTAAGGTTAAAGCATTCGGTGATGACTAAGGAACAGGCTAAGGTCAAACAACAAACAAAACGAATTCTAGATAGGTTTGGTAGAAAAAGGGGGAATCTTATCCCCATCCTGCAGGAGGTTCAGGGCAAGCTTGGTTATCTTCCCCGGGAGGCTATGCTTGAGGTCGCCGAATTTCTTGGTACGCCGGAGATAGACGTTTATAGTGTGGTCACCTTTTACAATCAATTCCGGCTCAATCCCCCTGGAAAGCACTCAATAAGGGTGTGTTTAGGTACTGCCTGCCATATGAAGGGTGGTTACATTACCCTGGATGCGTGGAAGAGAAGGCTGGGTGTTGACCGAGGGCAAGCCACCCCTGACCGGGAGTTTGATTTGGATACCGTTGCCTGTGTAGGCTGCTGTGTTATGGCGCCGGTAACCGTGGTTGATAATAAGCCCCAGGGCAAGGTTGAACCGACTAAGGTAGATGGAATCCTCCTCTCGTTTAGGCTGGAAAAAGAAAAGCAGTGAAAGCAACCAGGCGTCAAAGTGTAATCTCAGCTTTTCAGGAGATAAAGAGCCGTGCCCAATCCCGATGGCGGGAACTTCGGAGTGACAAACCGGTAATCATGGTGGGCACCGCCACCTGTGGTCGGGCAGCCGGGGCTCTGGAAGTGCTCCGGGCGATAAAAGGCGAGCTTAAAAAGCAGAGGCTTGACTGCCCCGTAGTTGAGGTCGGCTGCATAGGGCATTGCTACGCTGAGCCGATAGTTACCATAAGCAAGCCGGGCTATCCCCCTATCTGCTACGGGCAGGTCAATCCAGTGATAGCTGAAAGGCTAGTCAGGGGATTTATCCTCGGCGATGACCCTTGTCTTGAACTCGTCCTTGGTGCTCTGGAAGAAAATGACCTTGTTCCTAGCTTTTCTGATTTCCCTCGAGCCAAGTTTGAGAAGAAGGTTATTCTGAAAAACTGCGGGCATATTGACCCTGAACAGGTAGAGCACTACATTGTTAATGGCGGCTATTCTGTTCTGGTAAAAGCACTCCAGCTAACGCCTGAGGAGATTATAGATGAGGTCAAAAGGTCAGGGCTGAGGGGTAGGGGTGGTGCTGGCTTTCCTACTGGTGACAAGTGGGAAATCTGCCGCAATGCCGCTGGTAAGCCCAAATATCTAATCTGTAACGGGGATGAGGGTGACCCCGGTGCCTTTATGGACCGCGCCATTCTGGAGAGTGACCCCCATTCAGTAGTGGAGGGTATGCTCATTGCCGGCTATGCTATTGGGGCAAGATACGGCTATATGTATGTTCGGGCTGAGTACCCCCTAGCTGTGTGTCGGGCACAACTTGCTCTTCGCCAGGCAAGGAAACTAAACCTCGTGGGTAAGAATATTCTTGGTAGCGATTTCAGCTTTGATATCAAGCTGTTTCAAGGCTCAGGTGCCTTTGTCTGCGGGGAGGAGACCGCCCTTATCGCCTCGCTGGAGGGGAAACCCGGCACCCCAAGTTACCGCCCACCTTACCCGGCAACTAATGGTCTTTATGGGAAGCCGACCCTGGTCAATAACGTGAAGACCCTGGCTTTTATACCCCACATAATTCAGGACGGAGCTAAGAGGTTTGCCGGCATTGGCACTGAGCGGAGCAAAGGGACGGCTGTTTTTGCTCTGGCGGGTAAGGTGGTTAACACCGGGTTGGCGGAGGTGCCCATGGGCACCACTCTGCGCCAGGTCATTTTTGATGTTGGCAGTGGTATTAAGGAGGGCAAGCGTTTCAAAGCAGTGCAGATAGGGGGTCCCTCCGGCGGCTGTCTCCCTGAATCTGCCCTGGATTTGCCCATTGACTTTGGCTCCCTTACCGAGGCCGGGGCGATGATGGGTTCAGGCGGGATGATAGTGCTTGATGAGGATGACTGCATGGTGGAGATAGCCCGATATTTTCTGGAGTTCACCCAGAGGGAGTCCTGTGGCAAGTGTACCTTCTGCCGCCTGGGGACAAAACAAATGCTGCAAGTCCTGGATGAGATTACCAAGGGCAAAGGGAAAATGGAAGACCTTGATATGCTCAGGCAGCTGGCGGAAGACATAAAGGCTGGTTCACTCTGTGGTCTGGGGAAGACCGCACCCAATCCCATTTTGAGCACCTTGCGTTTCTTCAGGGACGAATATGAGGCACACATCAAGGAGGGTAGATGCCCAGCACTGATGTGCCGGGAGCTTATCGCTTATTACATTATCCCGGAAAAGTGCGAGCGCTCCTGTGACGCCTGTGTTGGCACTTGCACCGTGGAGGCAATATCTACTACTAAGAAGAGAATAAAGGTCATTGACCAGGAGAAGTGCGTCAAGTGCGGCACCTGTCTTAAAGCCTGCCCGCCTCAGTACAGTGCCGTGGTCAAGCTATCGCCTCCCAACCTGGTGCCAGCTTCAAAGTAGAAAGATGAAGACGGTATCTTTAATTATTGATAGTAAGGAAGTAACCGCCCGGGAGGGGGACAAAGTCCTGTGGGTAGCGTTGGACAATGGTATTTACATACCCAATCTATGTGCCCTTCGTGGTGCTTCACAACCTGCTGCCTCCTGTCGTCTGTGCTTTGTCGAGGTGAAGGGGAAAAAGCAACCGGTTACTGCCTGCACTGAGACGGTAGAACAGGGCATGGTGGTAAACACTAGAGGTCCCGCTGCTCTAAGGCTGGTGCGTACTGCCTTTGAGCTGCTTCTATCTAGCAATGTGGTCGACTGTGCCCATTGCTTGGCTAGTGGCTCCTGCGAGCTTCAAAAAATAGCTGCCCACCTTGGGGTTAAGCTTAAGACGAAGCGTTTCAGGAAGATTTTGCGCAATCTGCCGGTGGACTCGAGCAGCCCGGTGTTTATCTATGACCCGAACAAGTGTGTGCTCTGCGGCAGGTGTGTGTGGGTGTGTCGGGAGCGGCTGGGTATAGGGGCTCTCGGTTTTGCCCACCGTGGCTTTGGGAGGAGGGTTACCACTTTTGGTGATGAGCCAATTGGCAAATCCCAGTGCCGAGAGTGTGGTGAGTGCGTAGTTGCCTGTCCTACCGGTGCTCTGACCTTTAAGGATAAGCCGGGCTCTTAGACCCCAGCCAACTCTCTGCCCAGTTCAAGTAGTCTTTCTACTCGAGCCGGGCTATCGCTTTCAGCATAGATACGAAGTAATGGTTCGGTTCCAGAAAACCTGATGAGCAGCCAGGTGGTATCAGCTAGGATGAGCTGGAAGCCGTCGGTGGTGTTTATCTTTACCACCTTAACCCCGTCAATGGACTGGGGTAAATTAGCGCTGATGCGTTTGATTATCGCTTGGCGCTCATCCTCGGGGAAGGTGAAATCTCTACGCTCATAGTAGTGGGGACCTACTTTACTATAAAGGTAGCTCAAGAGCTGCGAGGGGGTTTTACCCGTCTTAACCATCATATCTAGGAAATAAAGACCAGCCAGAATGCCGTCTCGCTCTAGTACATGACCGCGGAAGCCATAGCCACCGCTCTCCTCCCCACCGATGAGGGCATTCTCAGCCTTCATTATCGGGGCAACATATTTAAAACCCACCGGCGTCTCGTAGACGGGCAAGTCGAACATTTCGCCCAAACGGTCAATCATACTGGTGTCAGTTATTGTCTTGACTATAGCACCTCGCTCCCGACGCACCTCCAGCAGGTAGAGGCAGAGCAGGGCAAAGACCTGGAGCTGGGTTATGAATTCTCCATTCTCATCAATGATGCCAATGCGGTCGGCGTCCCCATCAGTAGCTAAGCCAACATTTGCCTTCTGCTCTTTGACTGTAGCCGAGAGCTTGGTAAGATTGGCGGCAATTGGCTCGGGTCTTATCCCGGGGAACAGGGGATTGCGCTCATTGTTTATCTCCACTAGCTGGATGGCTCCCCCGCCTAACAGCATGTTGAAGTAGCCACCGCCAGCCCCATACATAGGGTCAATCACAATCTTTAATCTGGCTTGGCGTAGCTGGTTTAGGTCAACGAGCTTGGTTAATTGCTTGACATAAATTGGGACGAGGTCAAGGTATTCTACTATCCCTTGGTCTAACGCCTCAGACAGTGGCAGGCGGTTTATTTTTCCCGTGGTCAGGGTATAGGAGAGACGCTTTTCTATCTCAGCGGTAACCTCGGGTGAGGCGCTGCTCCCTTCCTCACTCTTATACTTGAAGCCGTTCCAGATAGCTGGGTTGTGGCTGGCAGTGATGATGATTGCCCCGCCCGCCTGTTTGGCTAGAATACCAAAGCTTATTGTTGGCGTTGGGGTAGCCTTAGGGCAGAGGTATACCTTTATTCCGTTGCCGGCAACTACTTCGGCGGTGGCTGAGGCGAAATCCTCGGAGGCAAAGCGGGTATCATAGCCTATAATTAGCCCCCGGTGGGCTAAGCCCGCCTGTTTAAGGTAGTCAGCCACCGCCTGAGCGCAAGCCCGCACATTATCAAAGGTGAAGTCCTGGGCGATAATGCCCCGCCAGCCGTCGGTGCCGAATTTTATAGGATTTTTTATCTACCTCACCCCCTGTATCCCCCTCTCCTTCAAAGGAGAGGGGGAAGATTGTTTTAGAAGAGGGGGCTTCGCCCCTCTTAAACTCCCCGTTTAGGTTTTTACTCGGCTGATGGAATCCCTTTAGGGAACGTCATTATTCGTAAGCATTGAGGACAGATTATGCCTTCGCCTAGCCTAAGTCTCACTTGTAAGTTGTAAATACCCTTACAATCATCATAGCCACACCTAACTAAATGTTTCGGTTCAGGAAAGGTGGTCTTCACGCCTTCAGCGTATTTTCTCAAAACTCCCACAAAATAGTCGAAAGAGTTTTTATGTCGCAGACTTATAGTAAGATAATTATTCAGGTAGGGCACAGGAAAGTTTATTGCTACATCATCGCAGATGACCCATACATCTATACCTCTATCACAGGCAACGCCTATTTCATATGAAATCCAATTTTGGGTGTATTCCCAAATAGGGTTATGAAGTGATTGTGCTTGTACTAACTCTTTGCCGACCAATAGAAAAAGAGCCTGAGAATTCCTTATGGCACTTAGTATTGTGCTCCACGCGGGTAAGATTATACTTTCGAACTCAGAACGGAAAGCTTTAATTCCCACCCTTGCACAAGCTCTGTCGAAAATATCACAAAATTCAACATCCCTTTGTGTATGCGATACAAAGACTTGCGCAGTCATAACTCACCCTCCTCTTTTATTACTCCCCCAGTGCCTCTTTCTTTAAAATCTTGGCTTTATCAATTTTTTCCCAGGGGAGGTCAAGGTCGTCACGGCCGAAGTGCCCGTAGCAGGCAGTCTGTCTATATATGGGGCGGCGGAGGTCTAGGGTGCGGATAATGGCTTCGGGTCTGAGGTCAAAGTGCTTGTTAATCAGGTCAAGTAGAACCTTGTAGTCAACCTTACCGGTGCCGAAGGTCTCAACCGAGACGGAGAGGGGATGGGCAACACCAATAGAGTATGAAATCTGGATTTCCAACCGCTCAGCCAGACCGGCAGCGACCATATTCTTGGCTATATAGCGAGCCATATAAGACGCTGAGCGGTCAACCTTGGTCGGGTCTTTGCCCGAAAGGCAACCACCGCCGTGCCGGGCAACACCACCATAGGTGTCAACCAAGTTCTTGCGACCGGTGAAGCCGGTATCAGATACTGGACCTCCAATTACAAATCGTCCCGTGGCGTTAACATAGAATTTGGTTTTTTCATCTATTAGTGATGGCGGGATAACGACTCTAATTACCTGCTCAATGATGTCCTTCTCAATCTGAGCTTGGCTGACATCGGGGTTGTGCTGGGCACCGAGCACCACACTATCCACTCGCCGCGGAAGACCATTATGGTATTCTATCGTTACCTGTGATTTTCCATCAGGGCGGAGATAGGGCAGGGTATTATCCTTTCTCACCTGAGCCAGTCGTCGGCATAGCTTATGTGCCAGGGAAATAGGTAAGGGCATAAGCTCGGGCGTCTCATTACAGGCAAAGCCAACCATCATTCCCTGGTCGCCGGCACCAAGCTTATCAAGGTCATTGGCTGAGGCAGCTTTGGCTTCCATTGACTTATCCACTCCCAGAGCAATATCAGGGGACTGCTCCTTGATGGAGACCATCACCCCACAGGACTGATACTCAAAGCCATATTCAGGATGGGTATAGCCAACATCACGGACTACCTCCCGTACTATCTGAGGAATCTCAACATAGCAATCAGTGGTAATCTCGCCAAGAACAATTAACAACCCATTGGTTACCGCTGTCTCGCAGGCAACCCGGGCATAGGGGTCCTTCTCCAAAATGGCGTCAAGGATGGCATCTGAAATCTGGTCACATAGCTTATCCGGGTGCCCTTCGGTAACCGACTCCGAGGTGAACAGATAGCTTGGTGAACTACTAAAGCTGCTTGGCATTTTTTCTCCTTCTGTTTATGTCCCCTGCTCCCAACTGGTCAGGTATTGCTTTTGTTCCGGGGTCAAACTATCAATATTGATGCCCATGGATTGGAGTTTCAACCGGGCCACCTGTTTATCTATTTCTTCGGGCACGGGGTGAACCTTAATCTCAAGGCTTCCCCTATTCTTCACCATATACTCCAGACAGAGGGCCTGGTTGGCGAAGCTCATATCCATAACGCTGGCGGGATGCCCTTCAGCGGCGGCCAGGTTAACCAATCTGCCCTCGGCCAGCAGATAGAGGCGGCGACCGTCCTTCAAAGTATATTCGTCAACCAGAGGCCTTATCCGACGCTTACTGCGGGCCAGGCTTTCCAGAGCCGGAATATTTATCTCGACATTGAAATGCCCGCTATTGGCTAAAATGGCACCGTCCTTCATCACCTCAAGGTGAGCTTGGTCAATGACATTCTTATCACCGGTAACGGTAATGAAAATATCCCCCAGCCTGGCGGCTTCTATTATTGGCATGACCTGGCAGCCATCCATGACTGCCTCCAGGGCTCGGACGGGCTTTACCTCGGTTATAATTACTTGAGAGCCAAGCCCCTTGGCTCTCAGGGCTATGCCATGCCCACACCAGCCATAGCCGCAAATCACTACCTTCTTGCCTGCCCACAGGACATTAGTTGCCCTAGTGATGCCATCAATGGTGCTCTGGCCGGTGCCGTAGCGATTATCAAACAGGTACTTGGTCT
>Ga0315280_10011078_pt1 | contig 11154 bp, 10 predicted proteins | sample YL17G06_40_MG_FD_203697 | JGI IMG/M metagenome (GOLD analysis project Ga0315280, IMG submission 203697) | Sediment microbial communities from Yellowstone Lake, YNP, Wyoming, USA - YL17G06_40 | ecosystem: Environmental > Aquatic > Freshwater > Lake > Sediment | place: USA: Wyoming | collected... | reverse complement strand
CATGCTTGATGACAACTTCAAGGGAAGAAGTGAGAACGCCTTCAAAGGATTCGATTTCCAGCCTATGCCGTTCTGGTGGTGGTACTGGTATGGATACTCGCAGTACAACCCGAACCCGGTCTATGATCCTGTCAAGGATGTGGGGCACCCGCCCCCGACGATTCCAGGAGCGGAGTTTGCGAACAACATCGCGACTTCCATTGAGATGACGGCGAACAATTTCGTGATGAATCTGGAGAGGTTCGCGAATTCAATCCTGCCTGCTCCGCCACCGAAGCAGCTCTCAAGACAGCCAGTTCACCATGAGGCGAATTGCGCTTGCGCATGTGTGTCGTGCGCCTGTGTCTGTGCATGTGTCTCATGTGCGTGCGCATGTGCTAGCGGAGGCGGAGTCGGATGAAGACCAGGAATTCGCCAAGAACCCTTTTGCCATCTTGGCTGAGAAAGCCCCCGGCCCCCGCCGGACTCTACTCCTATCGCGGACGCGACAGGTTCAGCCGCATGGCACTTCAGCTGCGCGTCGAGGGCGACGGAAAGGGCGTCTTAGCAATAAACGCGAAGACCGTCTTGTACCTGAACGAGACGGCGACGGCTCACGTCCACTTTTTCATGCAGGGCATGCCGACCGAGAATGCTGTCCACCGGATTCGGAGCATCTACCGCGTCAGTGAAGAGACTGCGAGAAGAGATCATGAGAGGCTGATCTATGCGATCAGCACACTCGCCCAAACGCAAGAAGTCTGCCCAATATCATACCTAGGCGTTGAGAAGGTTGAGCCCTTCAGCCAAGAACTCTCAGCCCCGATTAGAATGGATCTGGCACTGACGTTCCGATGTCAGAACGATTGTCCGCACTGCTACGCCGGAGGACCACACGAGACTAAAGAGATGAGCACCGAGAACTGGAAACGCGTACTGGACAAGATGAAGGAACTGGGTATCTTCATAGCCACATTCACCGGCGGGGAGCCTACGCTTCGCGAAGATCTACCTAGAATCATCGCGCATGCGCAGAAAATCGGTATCGTCACAGGACTCGTGACCAACGGACGCAGACTCAAAGACAAGGATTTCGTTTCCACTTTGGAGAAAGCTGGTCTCGACTTTGCTCAAGTCACGCTCGAGTCGAGCAACCCAGAGATCCACGACCAGATGACAGGATCAAAGGGAAGCTGGCAAGAGACGATTCAGGGAGTCAGAAGCCTGATTCCGACAACGATCTACACAACAACTAACACGACACTAACCAGGCTCAATGCGGCGGGTTTTCCGGAGACACTGGACCTTGTGCACAGTTTGGGCGTGAAGGCGTTCGGATGCAACGGCTTGATACACTCAGGCAAAGGTCCCTTATTTGCCGAAGACAACGCCTTGAAGCCGGAAGAACTGAAGAGCCTCCTCCAAAAAGTGCAGGAGCAGGCGTCTCATCTGGGCATGAGTTTCCTCTGGTACACGCCCACTCGATACTGCGAACTCAACCCGGTCAATCTGGGGCTGGGAGTGAAGAGCTGCACCGCGAGCGGTATGAACATGTGCGTAGGACCGTCAGGGGAGGTGTACCCATGCCAGAGCTACTTCCAAAGTCTCGGCAAATTCCTCGAAACGGACTGGAAGACGATCTGGAACCATCCGCTCTCAAAACGACTCAGAGGCCGCAGGTATGCACCTGAGGACTGCGAGAACTGTCCCGAGCTTTCAGTTTGCGGAGCTGGCTGCCCTCTCGAACTGCAAGATTCATCATGATTCTAGTCATCAAATCCTGCTCACTTTCTGTCTTACCGCGTAGTAGTATGCTGCGCCGAAGGCGAGGCATATCACGCCTATTGTCAACGCTGATGGACTGACGAAAGCCATCAGCAAAGCACACGTCCCTAAACCGATCACCGACAGGAATCTTGGATACAACCGTGCACCAGACTTCATCCTGATAGCTGACGCATTCGCTGATCCGTAGTAGAAGAGCTGAGCGAAGGTGCTGACGGCAACAACCGCGCTCAAATCGACTAGCAATGCGAGCATGGTCATGATGCCGCCCACCATCAGAATGGAGAAATGTGGGGTGTTGTGTTTTGGGTGCAACTTGCTCAAGACTGAAGGTAAGTCCTTCCTCCTAGCCATGGCGTAAGCCACACGAGACACACCCAGAATTGATGTCAACAAGACGCTCGCGGTTGCGATCATTCCGCCAAACGAGATGACGTACACGAGAACGGGACTACCGACTATCTTGATCGCGTCGACAAGGGGTGAGTTCGATCTTCCGAGATTGCCTGCACCAATTAGGCCGACCGCTACCGCCCCGACCAGAAGATAGATGACACTCGATATCGCCAGTGAGAGTATCATCGCACGCGGAACAACACGCTTAGCGTCTTTGACCTCTTCCGCTACAACTGCGACCCTTGCGAATCCTCCGTAAGCGAAAAAGATGAAGAACGTACCATAGAGCACGCCCAGCTCGGACGGAATGAATGGAGTGAAGTTACCAGACTGAATATGAAAAAGACCCGAACTGACAAAGACCATCAGTATCACGATTTTTGCCGAAACGAGGATGTTGTTCAACGCGGTCGACTGTCGAACACCGGCGTAGTTGAGAGCGGTGAATGCTATACAGATCGCTACTGCAATCAACTTCGGCTGAACGCCCAGAAAGAGAGAGGAGAAGTAGTATGCGAAGCCGAGCGAGACCGCCGCTCCGGCAAAAGTGTTGGAGACTATCCACATCCAGCCGGTCAGGAAACCTGCAGATGGCGAGACAAGCCTGTGCGCGTATTCGTATACGCTCCCTTCTACAGGCAACCAAGAAGTCAGTTCCGCAAGGCTCAGTGCGGTTAGCGCTGCAATGGCCGCCGCAATCAATATCGAAACTATGAGAGCCGGGCCTGCCAAGCCGGCGACTATGCCGGTGACAACGAATATTCCGCCCCCGATGATGGCGCCTATGCCTATCGCGGTCGCGTCGAAAAGACCTAGAATCGGCTGGAGCCTAGTTTCGGAGCGCTTCAAGTGCAATTGAGCCTCCGTCGGTCACAGATGCCTGAAGGTTACAGGAAGCAGAGAACCAACATGTTCAACGGTGGAGATTTGTCGAAATCGATTTCGCAAGCACTGTCGCTGCGAACAATACGATGCCCGACAGGACGACCAACGGTCCGGATGGTTGGGCGAAAGAATCAGCCAGCAGAACCCCCTGAGAACGAGCTGATTATGCCGAAGATCGAGCTCAGCACAGCGTATCTGAAGAGGTTTGAACTGACGTTCTTCGCGGTTGCTGCTGGCACTATCACTAGAAAGCCCACCAAGAGACTTCCGGCAATCTTGATTCCTATTGCGACCACCAGTGACACAAGCAGAAGATACACAAGGTTCGTCCTAGCTACGTTAATGCCGCTTGAAATGGCGAGTTCTTCGGAGATCATGCCTAGGACTAGTTTCTTGTAGACCGCCCTCGTCACTAGGACGGCAAAGGTGCCCACGACTACTGCCACAGCAGCATCCATTAGGGTGACCTTAGTGATGTCACCGAACAACGCCTCAAGCAGATCCGGTTGTGGAATAATCAGTATACCAACTGCCAAAGCCAGTGTGAACATGGCGCCGACAATTGTTTCAAGGGAAAGCTTCGTGATTCTTTCGATGTGCCATACGATTATTGCGCATGCGAACAGGAACACGAAGGCTCCTATGAACGGACTGAAGTTGAACAGAATACCCAGAGCCAGACCGGGGAGCGCGACATGCGATAGCGCGTCGCCGACAAGAGCCATCCTCTTCAACACCATAAGTGATCCAAGATAGCCAGCCGATAGGCCAACGAAGACCGCGATCGTCAGACTGAAGATCGAGACATCTATCATTGCGTTCGCTTCCTCTCTTTGCGTGGCTTCAATGCAGTACCAGGACCATAGATCGCGTGAAGAACAGATGGTTTAGTGATCTCTTCTGATTCTGCATAGCAGAGGACTTTCTTGTTCAAGGCTAACATATGCTCTGAGTAGTCTCTGATCACGTGCACATCGTGAGATATCAAAATCACCGTGATCCCGTGCTCGTGCTCGAGTGCATTCAGCATCTCGTAGACAGCCTCTTCGCTATCCAGGTCGACACCAGTAGTTGGCTCGTCGAACAGTAGAACGTTCGGCTCGTCGATGACGGCCCAAGCGATCAACACTCTTTGAAGTTGACCGCCCGATAGGATCCCCAGTGCTCTATCTAGTACAGTCTTGTCCAATCCGACGGCTAAAAGACACTTCTCAACGTCTGAAGCATTCTTGAATGAGAGAAACTCCCTAACCGAGATCGGTATGTCAGTCACGGACAGCTTCTGGGGCACGTACCCTATCTTCACTCCTTGAGCCCATTTCACCTCGCCAGTGTGTGGCACAAGGCCCAGTAATGCTCTGAACAGCATGGTCTTGCCCGCGCCGTTTGGTCCGACGATCGCAAGAGTCGTACCTCGCTTCACTTTGAAGCTGACATCTTCCAGAATCGTGCGGTCCTGGACTTTGACACTCAGATCGGAGACTTCCAGAATATAGTCCTCAGGGCTTCGCATACTCCACCGACCCATCTCGGACCGGGGTCGCGATTCTTCAATATTGAGGTTGCTGAGGTTCACGGACCTGCCTTGTGCCGATCGCACAAAATGACGACGATTTCGAGCTACGAGCCAATTGCGGTCGGTTCAGGTTGGCCTGCTTCCTTTTCGTCGAATTCTGTAAGATCGAAATTGAGATCGAGAACACGGCTGAGCGTTTCGAGTACTTTCTTCGCCGCTCGTGCATCTGGAAACTCGGGATCGTCCACGCTTGGCTGGCTTCTGCCGAATAGGCATACTCCCTTGATGCCTCTGAGCTTCGCCAAGCCGAGAACCAGGCCTGAGAAGCCCATGAACGGCCCCTCATACCCGGTTCCGATGCCTTGCTTCTTGAGTTCTTCTACGAGTTCAAGGTCGGTTGCGGCACAGCAGACCTCACCCTCGCCTACGCCGTATCCTGCCAGCACGAACAGTCGCTTGACGCTGTGCTTCTCGAGAATGTCCAAGACTTGCTCGGCAACCTCGTGCTGGCCCTGGAAGTTCGCATGATATCCCCTAGTCAGCAGAAGCCGGGGAGAGTCGGAGAGATAGAACTCAATTCTGGGAAGCGTTACTCTTCTCTTCTCAACCAAGACGCCAGGCGCACCGGGGTGGTCCGGATGTGCGGCGTACGACGGCTGCGTCTCGTAGATTATCGGGAAGTATGCAGAGTATAGCTCATCAATCAGTCGCGGTTGGAGCTTTCTAATCAGATAATCGATTGCGATTATTCCGATGGACCTCATGCCACGTGACGCGACGATTCCAACAAGCTCGGTCATTCCAGATTCCTCCAAGCGCACGTCATCGTAGGTACCGTCAGGTGTACATTTGCTCCTTGGGTGCACGTGACGCCGCAGCTTTGCGAACTTCGTCGATTGTGCGTTGTTCGATCTCTTCCATTCGTCGAGTGAACTCTTCGCTCAGCTTTGCCTCCTCGTCCAGCGGTTTCATGTCTATCTCGATGCCCAGAATCTTCGTCAACACCTCCAGCAGCGCTTTCGTGGCCTTCGCGTCAACCACAAACCGTCCCGTCGGCGTCGTATAGGCGGGAGTCTCGCTGAGCAGACAAACGCTTGGAATACTCTCAAGCGTGGCAAGGCCGAATAGCAATCCGTTCGTGCCGGTTATGCTGCCGGTATCCATTGGAACCACGCCATACTGTTTCAATTCCTCAATCAGGCTTGGATCGCTGGCGGCCCCGTGGACTGTGGGTTTCTCCACGGCCTTCTCAACAACGTAAGCGGCGGTCGCGAATAGCTTCACGACGCCCAACCTCTTCGCACGGGCTATGGTTTCGTTGGCGATTTCGTACTGTCCTTCGGAGGAAACAGCCTGCGTGTTCCCCGTGAAGACTATGAGATCATTCTCTGACCTGGTATGCTTGCAGTAATAGAGCTCATTCCTCAAGAGCTCCACTGTTCCGTCTTTCTTTATGAGAACATGTGGGGGAAACGCGTCCGAGTACAGTTCCTCGAATAGCTCCCCTCCCAGCTGTTTGACCAAGTAGTCCGCTGATAGTTTCGCGACTCCCGCGGCGCCAGGCAGTCCCGTAACCATGCAAGGACGTTCAGGTTTAATCTCCATTCTCAGCTTTGATCTCATCTGTGATACTCACCGCATTCGCGCTGGTTCATCGGTCGAGAGTTCATAGCACATCTTGCCGGGGACTGTATCCTCACATAACATGTACAAATACATTCGCAGCACGCCACGACTGTTCGCTTTGGAGATCTGTCATACCGGACTTGAAATCCGATACTTTAGTAACGACACGTCGACACCTAGACGGTTACTCGCCGGCACCGAGTGGATGAGCTTGGGTGGCAAAGTCAGTCTAACCCGACAACTGAATACTTTCGATGTTACGAATCTCGTGGTTGGATCGATCATTGGCGCTGATATATATGTGGCAGCAGCGCTTGGCGCGAGACTCGTCGGCCCAGCCTCGCTCGTGCTTTGGATAATCGCGGGCGTGATAGCGATTGTGATCGCCCTCTCCTTCTCCTACTGCGCCACCATATTGCCTAGAGTTGGTGGACCCTACGCCTACACGAAGGATGTGGGCGGCCCCTTCGCAGGGTTCCTTGTTGGTTGGGCGCTTCTGCTCGCCGAGTGGTTCTCCCTCGCCGTCTTCCCCGTAGCCTTCACTCAATACTTCCTATCATTCATCCCAAACTTGGATCCGTTCTCTCAGATCCTGTTGAAAGGACTATTCATCGCAATCATACTCGTGACGAACATAGTGGGAGTAAAATCGGCAGGCAAATTCAACGATATCCTGACTATCGGGAAACTTGCTCCGCTACTCCTTCTGATGGTCTCAGGACTGTTGTTTATGGGATTACGCCCTGACGTTGCGTTTCCCAACTTCCAGCCTTTTGTTAAGGGCGATCTGCGAAACGCTGGACAAGCGTTAGTGTTGATCTTCTGGGCCTATGCCGGTTTCGAGCTTTCCACGTTGCCCGCTGATGAGATACAGAACCCGAGAAGAACCATTCCAAGAGCTATCGCGGTGGGTATGACGATTGTTGCTTGTTTCTATCTCATCACAAACTTCGTAATAATCGGTGTGGTCGATCAAGGGACGTTGGCGTCTTCACCAGCTCCCTTGACTGTGGCGGCCGCGAACGTGTTCAGTCTATCGCCGCGCTTGGCGCAGATTGGGAGTTTGATTGTGGGTGTGGGAGCGTTGGTCTCGATAATGGGGGCGGATGAGTCAGGAACAATTGGGACATCTCGATTGGCTCTTGCGATGTCGCTCGACGGTTTACTTCCTCAGCTCTTCAGCAAGTTGCACAAGTCCTTTCATACACCGTACATTGGGCTGGCGCTGTTATGCTCAACAGCCTTCATCGCAAGCGTGCTCGGCTCGCTATCGGCGTTGATCAACAGCTCCGTCTTCCTTCTGTCGCTCACGTATCTCTCGACTTGCATCTCGACGATCGTACTGGAGAGGAAACACCATCAGAAGTCAAGGCGAACGACCATGGGACGGCTCATTCCAGTGTTGGGTATTGTCTTCTCATTCTTGTTGATGACGCAGGTGGATGGACAGCAAATCTTGATCTCACTAATTCTACTCGGTGTTGGTGTTCCGCTGTATGTGTTCTTCTCACCCAAGAAAGAGCTGCATGAATTGAAGGATGCGTTCTTGTCAAGAGACGCGATTCTGGAGAGAGCCTACAGTCAAGGGGAAAGATTCCTTGCACACGGACTGCGCCACCTCAAATGGATGATCTATCGGGTAAAGCATGTCGAGAGAGCTTGGAGCATCAAAGAAGAACACTGGAGATGAGCATTCACCGGCTATGCATCAATACGGATGCTCCTGTATACGGGCTGGAATCTAGTCTCGCTGCATTTCGTCCTTCGAGTGCGCTATGAGACGTGATGGATAGGCAACTGGCCGTCAATAGTTGGCGGGCCCGGTTAGGTGACATTTCACGTTTCGAACCAACGAAATCCCTGCTGACGAGTACGCCAAGAGTCCGCGAAATGTCCGCAGATGGTCCCATTAGGTCGCGAGCGTGCTCTGAAGCAGTCGAAGAGTTCTTGGCGGCTGATTCCGGGTAAGTTTGTCTCCGGTCATGAGGCCCGGCGTAGACAGGGCTGTGATTTTGGACTGCCAACTTCGCATAGATCATGACGATCCTTCGTCGCATATATCTGAAGGAACGTTTTGTCAAGTGCCGTGCCAAGGCTACAGGAAATGGGAGTATTCATCGAAGAGCTCGGCTTTGGGCTTCACTCGGAAAGGCGACCGTATTGCACAGCAAGATTCGGCTAGGAACCTGCAGCGATCTTGGCAACCTGCTCAAGGAGGCCTATCTTCTTGGCATCCCAGATCTCTAAGCCCATAATCTCTTTCTTTTCATCGAGCTCCAGTATAACGTTGCGAGCCGACTCGATAATCTCATGGCTTGGTCCATCTTTGAAGGCCAGGTATAGGATATCGTGCTCCTTGTCGTAGTGAACCTTCATCGAATTCTCCTCCAAGCACCTCGTTGAAGCTTTGCCGAGACCAACTTGTCAAGCTTTCGAGTATGATAGACAGTTATAACTTTGATGTCTTTGTCAAGCTTCTGATAGACTGCGACGAGCAGCTTGTCGCCTATCGTTCCAACTGAGACTTCACAACCATGTTCTATGTCCTCGAACAGTTCCGTGGGATGTGCAATGAGGCTTTCAACATCTTCCCGACTTATTCGTCGTATGAGTAGTTTCTGCTTAGCATGAGATGAGTATGCGATGACCAAAACGACCGCTCTTTGAGCAGTCATCATTCGGTTATATGAGTTGGCTAGGTCCAACAATCACGAGGGGAGAACCAAGAGATCCTCAAATGACAATATACGCATCAGCAAAGATCTCTTAGATAAGCTAAGGGAACATCTGTTTGTGGCTACCGTGGCCCCGAGCTACCAATCCTCAATAGAGACGTCGGTATTCGTTCACGATCTCACGAATCCCCCCGCGGAAGATAGAAGCTGCGACATTGATCTCACCATCGTCGGTTCCAAGGGCAGAATCGTTCTGACAAAACGAGGCGTCGATCTACAAACTGAGTACGTGCTGAGAGTGCCTGTGGCTAGTTCGATAGGTTTGACTAGCCTCGACCAGAGAGACAATGAACAGGCGATCAGAGACTTGGTGTTGGCACTCGATCTTGACCTGAAACGAGTGTGTGTCTCTGTCGTAAAGGGAGAGCTGTCTGGAGCTGAAGTGCGGGTTATGCCGTCGGAAAGTCCTGTTGAGGTTCAGCATGCACCGCAAGGGCTTGAGATCACCGTAAGAGAACATGCGATCGGAAGAGAGGTTGTCCACATAACAGATTTGATCACGGAAGAGATTGATGAAACACGGTCGATAGAGGTTTTTCAACTGATCAAGAAGCTCAACAGGCACGGTTTGCCGCGAAATATCGAACCCCAGGTACTGAACCTGTCGAAAGCCCTGACGGAATATGAGAATGCCATGACAGTCTTCCCAAGGTTGATGATCTTTAAACACTTGTTCAATTCACTTGAGCTTTCAACCAATTGGAATGGCGTCGACCGAAAGGGCTGCTCCTTTGATAGAGAGGTCGCTGGAACATCGGGCATCCCTATGACTAACGCTGAGAAATGGCGACGGTTCTACGACAGAAGCAAGCATGTTGACAGAACGGCAAAAGACGCCACCGAGTTCGTTGGAGGACTGGCCACCATTTCTGATGATCTGGTGCCTTTGAGAAGAGCTACGACATCTGTGATCTTGGACAGGTTGCACCGCCTGTAGGAAAAGAATGCTGAGGGCTGGCCCCGCTGGACAGAGTGACCAACAGTCCCATTATTGGTTTGCTTCGCCCTGCACACACCTCATTGGCCATGTAGAGAACCTATGGAATCCTGCTTAGAGCAGGTCAGTCTCGCAGTTTCTCATGTGATTCCATTGACCCTCAGAATCCTTCGATCCGGGCTGGACTATGACAAATGAGCCATCGCGACTGTTCTGCCGCTACCCAAATCGGTCCCATTCGGCTAGTGCACCTGATTGGATCCCATAGTACTAAGCAGCGCGCGATCGCCAAGGACAATGAGCCGTCTGGTTTCTAGTAAGCTTGGCGGGCCCGGTTAGGTGACAATTCACGTTTTGAACCAACGAAATCCTGGCGGACAAAGACTACGCCGAATGTCCGCAAAACATTCACACGCAGGGCATGTGGACAGCGGATGCGGTGGAACTTGAACCCATTATGGCGTACATGTGCTTATGGAATTCGTCCGTTCACGATATTCTGCTAGTCTAGCCTAGAGTGATTGCAGGTCTTTGATGAACTCATCCCTTGGTATGCCTGACTCGGCTATGATCGCGCTTAGGAGCCCGGGCTTGATCTCGCGATGAAGAGGAACAGCTAACCAGATCGTCTTGTCCCCGACTCTCTTCCACGCACCCATATGAGAGCCTCTGCCCCGACGGATGCTGAAGCCGTGCTTCTGCAAGACCTTGAGTATGTCTTGGCCGGAGACTTTCCTCGGAAGCTTACTCATTATGCGGACCGCTTTGCGGTACGTAAATTAGGCACCTTAAGAAGACTCTTGCGCGATCTGTGTCTGCGTCGGATAGCGTGACGTAACTATGAAGTTCCACATAACCCTTCAGAAGGAACCCCAAGACGGCTACGTGGTCCGTTGTCTGGAACTGCCTGGAGCAATGAGTCAAGGCGAAACTGAAGAGGAAGCTCTGGCTAACATCAGAGACGCTATTCTCACTATTCTGGACATGATGCGGGAACAGGGTCAAGCACCCATGGTAGAGCCGGCGGAGATCCGCGAACTTATCGTAGCTTGACGGTCTTGTCACCCTCACCGCGGCCTGTCAACTCATTCAAACTGTCACACCATGATTAGACAGCGAAAGGACAGGCCGCTCGTGCGAGGTGGCGGGCCCGGTGGGACTCGGCTAAATTCTTGAGCGAGTCTGGCGCCTCCACCTGTGCCCCTCTCCAGCCGGAGCTCTTGCTATGTCGCCTTGGCAGGCTTCCTCGCGGACTTGAAGTGTCTTGCGCTTAGTCGGCGCGTAGAAAGCAGTTC
>Ga0315280_10011077_pt1 | contig 11157 bp, 9 predicted proteins | sample YL17G06_40_MG_FD_203697 | JGI IMG/M metagenome (GOLD analysis project Ga0315280, IMG submission 203697) | Sediment microbial communities from Yellowstone Lake, YNP, Wyoming, USA - YL17G06_40 | ecosystem: Environmental > Aquatic > Freshwater > Lake > Sediment | place: USA: Wyoming | collected... | reverse complement strand
CATAGGCGTAGATCATTGATGGAGATATCTCAGGCGAGTTATCTTCCAATGCCTTCTCAAATCCCGCAAGGTTCTGGTGTTCGGGTTTGATAGTCGTATGTGCTTCTGTGGAGGCACACCAAATCATGACTAGCCTTGAAGCTCCTGTTCTAGCCTTGAACTCCTTAATGTCGGCAACAATCTGATCAGCAAGGTCTTTCTTGTTGCGGCCAACCTTCACATGTGTCCCGGAGAGCCGCTTCACCCATTTCTGCTCAAAGGCGCCTTTCATTGGCTTGATGTTCCGAAGCGGCGTCTCTAGGCTTTTCAGCAGTGCTTGATCCAGTACTGCGGCCTTCGATGCAGCCACGAATGCGTCATCCGGAAAAATATCCCATGCACCGAAGACAAGATCTTCAGGACTCGCCAGGGGCACAAATTCCTTGATGAGAGGAACCCGTTTCTCAGTTCGTTTTCCGAGGCGTATGGTTCCCATCTGCGTGAGACTGCCAATGGGCTTGGCGATTCCAAGCTTCACAGCTTCGACTCCGGCGATCAAGGTCGTACTAACGGCTCCGAGACCGACGAGCAGTACGCCTAGCTTGCCGGTCGGCTTGCTGATCTCTACGCCCTGCCCCAAACCCATACACCAGACACGTTCGGAGGAAGCGATGTCCACCGATAGTTCACCTTTGCGGTCCAGCTACATTCATGCCTCGTTTGCCTGAATCTCGAGCGACCACTGAACTATCCACCCTGATGTGTCAGTGATATGAATGTTTACAGTTGAGTGGAAGACGGCGAGAGAGCAGTGGATAAGGAACTACGACGGAGAAGATGGCTCATCAACAAAAAGCTTGAGGGTTGGAGAAGTACAGAGATCGCGACAGCGTTACGAATCGACGAGAGAACAGTTTATCGCTGGTGGCGCATCTACAGGAAACAAGGGTGGGAGGGTCTCCACGTCAAATCCCACAAACCCCTCACGATCCATCGAACCTCACAGTCAACAGTGGACCTCATACTTCAGCTCAGAAGGGCGAGGAATTGGGGACCATGCCGCATCGAAGGATACCTCCACAACTACAACAGGCAAAGCAGAGTCAGCCACACAACAATCCATAAGATCCTCAACCAGGCTGGACTGAACAACCCCATCCCTAAGCCGAGAAAGGTCTGGGGCAAGCACAGATTCCAACGTGAACACAGCAACAGCCTCTGGCAGGCAGACTACAAGCTCACAGAAGACGACGAGTGGATGATCAGCTACCTCGACGATCATTCACGCTTCGTTCCAGGCTCAAGGACTAATCACAACCCAACCGCCAAGCATGCCATCAAGCTTCTGGAAGAATCCATGAGCCAATACGGCCAACCTGAACAAGTCTTGACGGATCGTGGAACACAAGTCTATCCCGCACGAGGAGGCATCTCAGAATTCACGAAGTTCTGCACTGGAAACGGCATCGAGCACATCGTCACCAGCATCAGGCGACCAAGCACAATAGGCAAGATCGAAGCATTCCACAAGGCCTACACCATTGAAGCCTCAATCTATCCAACCCACAAAGAATTCGTGAACTACTGGAACTATGAGCGACCACATCAAGGAATAGGCTATCTATATCCAGCAGACGTATACTTCAGAGACCTGACACATCACAGTGGATAGAACAGAATCTCCAGCGACCACCCAAAGCGTTAATACCATTCAAGCCTAACTCTACTTCACGAAAATATGGAGATTTGACGCAATTTGACGCAAGAGAAGAAAACTGAAGGCAGATTGACGAGGCGATCCTATCTGCAGACCGTTGGCGGAGCTGTTGCTGGGCTAGTTATCGGTGGCGCGATAGGATATCTCGCAAAACCGGCGGAGATGGTGACACAGACAGTCACAAAGACCGAGACACAGACGGTCACTGGAGCGGCACCGGTTACAACTACTGCGGCACCCATAGGCGCGGTTAAGCCAGGAGCGACTATAAACATACTCTCATCGTCCCCGTTCGACTCTGTGACAAGGCACTGGGGAGAAGTGTGGGGAAAGCAAATGGGAGTCACAATCAATTCGATCCCGGGTCCTGCAGCCGGCCTCTATGATCCGATAATGACCGACTTCATGGGTCATAGTGGATCCTACGACTCCTCAGAATACGTCTATGAGTGGCTAGCGGACTTCGTCGAAGGAGGATATGTTGTCGACCTCAAGCCCTACATAGACAAGTACAATGACTGGGATTTCTTCAATGATGTGGTCCCCATCGTCAGGAAGATGTACGCGGAATGGGGTGGCAATATCTACGGCGTTCCATTCGACGGCGACTCGATAAACTACTACTACAGAAAAGACATCTTCAACAACGAAAACGTCAAGACAGAGTTCAAGAATGCTTTCGGATACGATTTGGGCCCGGCAGGGGACTGGGACCAATACCTTGACATAGCCAAATTCTTCACTCAGACGACGAAAGGAAAGTACATCCCGTACGGCACCACTGAAGCGACCCACAGAGGAAGAATGGCCGTCTGGTGGTTCTCCCACAGACTCCTCGGAATGGGAGGTATGTTCTTGAACACCGACGGAACCCCAGCCGTGAACAGTGAAATCGGACTGAAAGCCCTAGACCATTTGAAGGAGAGCCTGAAGTATGCACCGCCTGGCGCGATAGACTACGAGTTCCAAGAGCACGAGAACGCGATGGTCTTCGGGAAAGCAGCTCAGATGTTACAATGGGGCAACATATGGTCGGATGTCTCACTCAACCCGGCGTCTTTCCTTCCAGGAAAGAAGCCCACGGATCCAGACTGGCCACTGGGGATAGCACCTGTTCCGGGGGTAGGGCCTGGGAAGAAGGGACACACGTTGCTAGCGGGCGGGTGGTCGTACATGATCAACAAGGATTCCAAGGATCCAGAGGACACCTACCGCTTCCTCGTTTACATGTGCAGACTTCCTCAAAGTGCATGGCAGAACACGCACCCTGAAACAGGCGTCCAGCCAAGTCTGAAGAGCCATTATACGGACCCGACTATCGTGGGAGTTTTGGGCAAAGAGTTCTGTGACGCATACCAAGCCGGTCAAGCGATGGGTCTACCAGATCTGAGATTTCCGCACGCGCCGGAGTTCCTCGACTACTTGGACCAAGAAGTCGGCAGAGCCTGCGCAGGACAAGCCACTACCAAGGCAGCCTTGGATGACGTAGCCAGCCACTGGGTTGACCTGTGCAAGAAGTACTTTGGCAGTCCGAACGTTCCAGACAATTACGTAAGGATGGTAATGTAAACCCTCATTACCATCTCCCAATTTTTTGTGCGCAAGAAATCATTCATGGCTGAGCGGTTTGCCAAGAAGCACGGAAAAATTCCTCCCGTACGCCTTGCTCAGTCCAATCCTAATAGTCATACTTGCTTTGGGGCTCTATCCTTTTCTTTATGTCATATGGCTTTCCTTTCAGACGCAGACGGCCGCAACCAAACCGGTATTCGTTGGATTGGAGAACTTCTACGAGATCATATTTCGTGACCGGACCTTTCGCGATGTGTTCGCGAACACTTTGGTGTACGTCGTTTCGGTGGTCACCGTAGAATTCCTGATAGGACTCGGGCTGGCTTTGCTATTGAATAGAGAGTTCAAGGGAAAGAGGATTATCGCACCGCTGATCTATCTTCCCATGATGGTCACGCCCGTTGCGGTCGGACTCACGTTCAGAATAATGTATAATGTGGAGTACGGCCCATTTACCTACTTCTTGGACCTCATAGGGCTTCCGGCTATCCCGTGGATCGCCAGCGCAACGTACGCACTATTCTCTCTGATAATTGTCGACATCTGGGAGTGGACGCCGTTCATGTTTCTGGTTTTGCTGGCGGGCCTGCAGATTGTTCCAAGAGAATGCATCGAGGCCAGTCAACTGGACGGCGCATCCTACTGGCAAAGATTCAGGCACATAACACTACCGTTCCTGAGAGGCTCGATTGCGGTTGCTCTTCTCATTAGGATGATAGACGCATTCAAGGCCTTCGACATAATATATACGGTGACTGAGGGAGGACCCGGCACTTCCTCAGCTGTACTCTCGTTTTTCACTTACATCGTGGGGTTCAGACGCTTCAGCCTGGGGTATGCGGCCGCAATGTCGCTTATTCTATTCTTTCTCATACTCATACCAACCCAACTGCTTTTCCGTAGGTTAAGGAGGAAACCCTAGCTTGGTCAATAGAATACTGAACGTGGCTTTCTACATTGCTCTCGCATTCGTCCTTATCTGTGTCCTTTTCCCGTTCTACTGGCTAGTATTGAACGCATTCAAGTGGGGAGGCGGCGGATACTTCACAGGCGAGTACTTCACGTATCCGCCAAAGTTCCTTCCGTCGGGCCTCCACCTCGATAACTTTCAGACAATCCTTTTCGGCGGCAAGTTTGTCTCCTCAGTGCTGCCGAACATGATTAACAGCGCAATTGTCGCATTCAGCACAGCCGCGATAGTCACCGCGATGTCCACTCTCGGGGCTTTCGCGCTGACCAGATTGCGATTCAAGCGGCGTGACGACGTGGCTTTCTTCATACTTTCTCAGCGAATTCTCCCGCCGGTTTCGATACTCATACCGTACTACTTCATTATCACAGGCTTGCATCTGCTGGATACTCAAGTCGCGTTGATTCTGACGTACATTCTCCTTAACCTACCCTTCTCTGTTTGGATTCTGATGACTTACTTCGATGAGATCCCTAGGGAGCTTGAGGAAGCAGCCTGGGTTGACGGATGTTCAAGCATGGGTGCATTCCGCAGAATTCTCCTTCCGGTCGCGCTGCCGGGGATACTTGTGACGGCGATCTTCTCCGTGATCACTTGCTACAACGAGTTCATGTTCTCGTTCTTACTCACTTTTAGTAAGGCTGTTACGCTACCAAGAGCGATCGCGCAATTCGTGACGATCCAAGGCACATTGTGGGGAGAGATGTCAGCCGCGTCTATCGTTGGAATATTACCTGTGATTGCCTTCGCAATGATCATACAGAAACACCTTGTAAGAGTGATGACGCTGGGTGCCGTCAAAGGTTAGCAGAATGACGGAGAACTTACTCTCACAAATCAAGCAAGCTATGGCATCGCTTCAAGAAGATGAGCTCTCCAGTCTCATCCACAATTCTCTGAACACCGGCGCAGAGCCTCTCAAGGTCATCGACGCTCTAAGAGACGGCATCTGGGAAGTCGGAACGAGGTACGAAAGAGGAGAGTACTTCATATCGGAACTCATCATCGCGGGAGAAATGATGAAGAGAACTGTCGAAATCCTAAAGCCGCACTTGAAGGCAAGACAACTCTCGGCACGAGGCGCGATTGTTCTGGGCGCCGCCCTCGGGGACCTCCACGACATCGGCAAAGAGATCGTGAAGTCTCTACTGATTGCGGAAGGGTTCGACGTACATGACCTCGGTGTTGACGTTAATCCGTCCACGTTTGTCGATCAAGTTCAGCAGACGCAGGCTAAGGTGCTTGGGATATCCGCATTGCTGTCTACAAGTACGCCAGCAGCTGCGAAGGTAGTCGACGAGCTCAAGAACAGAGGCGTTCGCAAGAATTCTATGGTCATTCTTGGGGGCGCCGCCGTGAGGGATTGGATGGTCAAGGACTATGGCGTCGACGCCGCGGTCAATGACGCGGTAAAGGGCATCAGGCTCATAAGATCATGGGTGCAGCAGCCTTGAACTCAAGGGAAAGAGCGATCCGGGCGATAGAGCATCGTGAACCGGATCGAGTTCCGCTCGAAGGTACGGCCTGGGCGGATTGGTCGCACCCGTTCCTGTTGAGGCTCCTAGAACACCTGAGACTTGGCGGTGCGCAAGGGAAGTCTGGAATGCTAGGCTCAGCAGAGGAGCTTGACCGCCTAGCAGAAACATTGGGCACGGACTTTCGTGCAGTGAGCATGGATCCGCCGGCACAATTTCAGCGTAGAGCGGTCTGCGATCCAATGTTCCATCAGCCCTGGGGTCTTCGGGTCTCAGCTGATACTCTTGAGGATGAATGGGGAATCAGGCGTCAACTGAATGCGACTAGGACCCAGAGCAGGATAGTCTACCACCCGCTTCAGGGTAAAGAATCTCTGAACGACTATAGTTTCCCGGATCCCGATGCAGAAGGTCGGTTTGACGCCGCAGAGAAGCTTCTCAAGAATTGGCACGATAAGTACCTAGTGAGCTCAATATGGGGAGGAGATAGCTTCTTCTGCCAAGCGTGGTACCTTCGCGGCTTTAAGGAGACTATCTTGGACATGCACTCAAACAGCAGTCTTGTGAACGAACTGCTAGATCACCTTCTCAAGATCTTTCTTAAGGCCGCGAACCGATTCGCGGAGATGGGAGTTGACATACTCGCCATAGCTGACGACATAGCTGCTCAGACAGGATTGATAATATCTCCGCAGCTTTGGCGCAAGCACATAAAACCGCGCATGAAGACCATAATCGACTCAGTGAAGAAGAAAGGAGTATACGTTCTCTATCATACAGACGGCAACTGTGAACCTATCATCCCTGACCTCATCGAGATAGGCGTAGACATTCTGAATCCAATACAGCCTGAATGCATGGACCCCGCAAAGATAAAGGAACAATACGGCGAGAAGTTAACCCTCAGCGGAACGATCTCGATACAGGATACGCTGCCTCGAGGAACTGTAGAGGATGTGAAAAGAGAAGTCAAGGCGCGAATCCGGACATGCGGACAAGGCGGAGGGCTAATAATCTCGCCCTCAAATCAAGTACTACTCGACACGAAGGTTGAGAACTTCCTCGCCATCTACGATGCAGTGCGAGAGTTCGGCCAGTACCCATTGAGAGTCTAGGCTTGTCAGGTAACGAATTGGTTAGGACAAGTTCAATAGGCAGCACTGATTTGCCCCTTCCGACCGCCTGTCCCTTTGCGAATCCTACCTTAAGCAGATAGCTTTTGCCCTTCTGACTAGAGCAAACCTCTGTTCCTGTAATACTTCTTTGCCTCTTCCAGGATCCTGTCTATCTCTTTGTCTTGCTCGGATGTAATAGGGGTCGGCTTATGCGTGGCAAGAACCTCCTCCATCCTCTCCCGCGCATAATCGATTGAGTTCTTTCGGCCCGTCTTAAGCCACTCCTGGTAGGTTAGTCTGTCGGCCGCCTTTGGGACGTAGTACTCCTTTTTCCAGAGGGTTCTCGTATGGGCCTTGTTCAGGTATGTGCCGCGCATCGGCTCTACTTCTTTTATGATCTCCATGGCCATGGTCTCCTCATTGACCTCAAACCCTTCGATCGTCCTCCCTACAATCGCTGCGATGTCATCATCCATAACTGCCTGCAGCGGGTGGTACGAGAGCTCAGAGCTCACTCCTCCGTGGAGCACGATCATGTTTGCGCCTGAAAGGGCGGATGCCATCGCAATGTGAGTCTTTTCGTAGCCTCCCTGGAAGTCTATGCGCTTGGAGTTCGGAAACGCTGGCCCCGTATTGTTGGTGGGTATCCTGTAGAACCCGTTCCAGATCTGGTTGAAGGCCATGTGATGAAGGCTGCAGCCAAGTGAGCCGAACGCGGGGCTACCGGTCCTCATGTCAATGGGCTCAACAAAATCGTTTGCGATGATTCCTATTCCAGGCCTTACAAGCTGCAGGAATACTACTGCGGCCAGAAGCTCGGCATTGTTGGTAATGGTTGAGCCGGCAAGCGTAACCGGTGCAGTTCCCCCCATAACCGCGCCCGCTGCTATGTAGATTGGGAAGCCGGCTTCTGCATATCCAAAGCCAGCATTGATTGCGTCCTCCGAATAGGAAAGGGGCGGGGCAGCCTCCATATTCCCAAGAAGTTGCTGGCCAACTGCCTGCGCGAGCTGGATCTCCCAAATGTAGGAATCGGTGACCTGCGCGCCTCTTGAGACCTTCGAGGAGTACCTAATCCGGGAAGCAAGGCTCGTTGGGCAAAGCATTACAGGTTCAACTTCTTCGATCTCAAAATACGGGGTGTAGGATGGAAAGCAGTCCAGGTTCTCGAGGGCATCCGAAATGAGGACGGCCTGGTTGTTCTCTTCTAGGGTAGCCGTCCTGGCTATTCCGGTCTCGGGATCACAGATCCTGGCGCCGGCGCTCGACATGAAGTAGAGCGTATTCCCACCAAACATCATGTTGTTCTTTGGGTCCCTTGCCCTCACAAGAAAGCTCGACGGGGTCCTCCTTACGGCCTCTTCGACAAGGTAGGCAGGTATCCTCGCCCGGAACTCCTCGTAGTTGACGATACAGCCATTCTCCTTGAGAAGGTCCAGCGCCCTTTTGCTCTCAAACCTGCACCCCACCTCCTCAAGCAAATCAAGGGTAGCGCGATGTATGGCCTCAACCTCGCAATCGGAGAGTATCTTCACGGGTGGTGTTCTTCTTCTAAATCCCCTTCGCATCTTGCGACCTCCTGCGATTTTTCAGGTGTTCTTTATGGAGGGCCTGTCAACCTGCACCAAGAAGGCCTTTGGCAATTGCCACGCCCTCAAGAGCAGTGGAGCCGTAGCCATCGGCCCCAATCCTGTCGGCAAATTCTTGGTTGATGGGGGCTCCACCAACTATCACCTTTAGCTTGGGCCTGATGCCCTCCTTTCTTAGCCCCTCGATCACGTTTTTCTGCTCCATTACTGTAGTGGTCAAAAGTGCGGACATGGCAAGAATGTTTGCTTCGCTCTTCTTTGCGGCGTCGATAAAACTATCGCTTCTGACGTTTACTCCAAGGTCTATGACCTCAAAGCCGTTTGCGAAAAGAAGCGTGGCCACCATGTCCTTTCCAATGCTGTGTATGTCGCCAAAAACAGTTCCTATTACCACCTTGCCAAGCGATGCGGTTTTCTGGCCTCGGCGCGTGATCTCTTCGTGTATCGGGGGCAAGGCTTTCTTGACCACCTCCGATGCGCCCACCAGGTCCGCAAGGAAAAGGTCCCCCTTTTCGAAACCTTCTCCTATCTGCCTTATTGCCTCGGTCAGAGCCTCCGCGCACTTGATCGGATCAAGGCCCTTGGATATCGCGTCCTTTGCAACAGATTCAGCCTTCTCAATCTCATAATCAAGAACCGTCTTCTTTAGACCTGCAAGGATTTCTTGCTCCACTCGTCTCCCTCCTGTGATTATGAACCCACTTTGGCGTGACTTGCTCGCCTACGCGACCTTGACGGGATACTGGCCGTACTTCATTGCAGCTTCAAACATTGTACAGATATTCTCTGGAGGCACCTCAGGCTGGATGTTGTGCACAGCACCTAGAATATAGCCGCCGTTTGGAGCCAGGTCACGAATTCTCTTTCTGACCTCGTCCTTCACCTCATCTGTTGTCCCAAACGGTAGCACACCCTGAGTGTCGACAGCTCCCAGAAAAGAGAGTCTGTCGCCGAACTCTTCCTTGAGTTTCTGTGTATCCATCTTGGCAGCTGACACTTGTATCGGAGTTAGAATATCAACACCGATCTCTATCAGATCCTTGATGAATGGTATGACGGATCCACAAGAGTGGTAGCAAAGCTTGGCTTGAGTCTTGCTCTTGATGAATTTGTATAGCTTCTCGTGCCTAGGTTTCACCAATGTCCTGTAAATCTCAGGATTCATCGAGGGACCTTTTTGTTCAGCGAGGTCATCGCCCACAAAGACGACTTGGACATACTTGCCTACGGAATCTAGGAATCTTTCGTAGAAGGCCATGTGAATCTGAAGAAGTTTGTCCATCAGCCTTTCAGCGAAGACTCGGTTGCGGTAGAGGTCAAATGTAAACTTCGTCAGGCTTCTGAGATACCAAGACTGCTCGTATATCGAACCCGCGAGGGCTGTGGCCAAGGCATAATCTCTTTTCTCATAGAGCCTTTTCGCCTCTCTCTCCAAGCCTTCAAATCTACCGGCGTCAGTTGGGTCTGGCCAACTGTAGTTCTCCAAATCCTCAGTGTTTGCTTGTTCGAGTGGATGGTCGACCATGTCATACCAGTATCCATTCGGGGGTCTTCTCCATCTGATACCCCATTCGTCTCTGTAAGAATCGTCAGAGTACTCCGTGGGCTTCCAGTTTCTGGGAGGCTTTGAATATATGAATCGGAAATCGATCCCGAACTTCTCGAGTACCCGTTCGTCGGGTTCAACGATTTGTTGCATCCTGTCTACGATCAGGGCGGAACTATCGGTCAGACCAAGGTACGTGCACAGTTTCTCGTAGGCTCCCTTGCTGATGCCAGCGTGATTTCCGCACATAATCACAGGGACCCGATCTGCTTCGCGATGATTAAGAACTGTCATTACTCTTTCTCTAGGCATCATTTCGAAATCACGTCCTTGTCGATCTCATCCTTGCTCTTCATTCTCGTCGAGAATCCACTTCAGGAAGCGCCCGCCCATTTCCTGCAGACTGCCACGCCGTCTATCGCATCGTTCGCGGCGGCGTCAGCGCCTATCTTAGTTGCGTAAGCAGAGGTGACGGGGGCTCCACCGAGAATCACCTTCAACCTATCTCTGATGCCACCTTCGACAAGGGCCTTCATCGTGTCAGCCATCTTGACCATAGTGGTTGTAAGTAGCGCGGACATCCCTAGGATTTGCGCATTCGATTTCTCCGCTTCTTCTAGGAATCTTCTTGGGGGCACGTCGGCGCCCAGATCTGCAACTCCGAAACCTGATCCTCTAAGAAGGCTGGCCACAATATTCTTTCCTATGTCATGGAGATCCCCTTCGACTGTACCCAAGACAACCTGCCCTTTGCTGCTCTTTCCTCCAGCTTGGAGATACGGCTCAATAATCTCCATGCCCTCCTTCATGGTTTCCCCGGCCATTATGAGCTCGGATAGAAAGAATTCTCCCCTCTCGTACTTTTCACCTATGACCTCCATACCTTTGGCCATGCCTTCTGTCACTATTTCATAAGGTGAAATCTTCTGTTGCAAGGCATCGTTACAGGCCTCCTTCACGGCATCCACGTCGAATTTCACTACAGCTTCCTCTAGTCTCTGCAAGAGAGCTTTGTTCGTCAGGGGCAAAACCTCAAACAGACCGAGTGAGCCACCGAAATTAAGCCTATCGATCAAGGAATCGCCTGAGCTATCCCCCCACATCTGTCCCTCGACCTGAAAGAGACGAACAGTCGCGGAAGATTGGGAGAGGGACATGATTGGATTCGATGCTGCGTCGGAGAAGATGGATTGT
>Ga0315280_10011076_pt1 | contig 11157 bp, 6 predicted proteins | sample YL17G06_40_MG_FD_203697 | JGI IMG/M metagenome (GOLD analysis project Ga0315280, IMG submission 203697) | Sediment microbial communities from Yellowstone Lake, YNP, Wyoming, USA - YL17G06_40 | ecosystem: Environmental > Aquatic > Freshwater > Lake > Sediment | place: USA: Wyoming | collected... | reverse complement strand
GAAACGGTACGCTTCGATTGCCGCCCTTCTTTCCGAATCGACGGCGAAGACATTGTCGAGGACGACTTCCTGGATTACTCGCCGTTGTTTTCGGGTCGCAGCTTCAAACTCGTTTGTCCTCGTAGCAGCGCTAGGGTATTCGAGGTTTGGCTCCGAGATCAAGGGGGCCGCACACACATGATTGCCGATGCTTGGGATGGTCAGGAGGAGCTGCCCCTGCGACCGCTCGACGACCCCTTACGCCAATGCGGCGAGTTCCAGGTTGATATTCGTGAATCAGGTGAGATCACCCCGCTGTCAACTCTCTTCTTTCGCTGCGTCCCCGGCCTCACTCTAAGTTGGTCCAAGGAACTGGTGTTGCCCGACTCCGACCGCGGGCACGACCCCGTTTCAGTCCAGGTTCAGTTAGCGGACCCTGAGCACTGGCAGGTTCGTCCTATGGCGGCCGCCTTTACTGCGAAGGCCCTCGCAGACGGCTATGAGCTATCGGGATCGCCCGGCGAGGATACGTGCCGTTTTTCCATCTCATCGAAGAAGGTGGCAAGCGCGTCTGAGGTACATCTGAGCGTGACGCCCATGCGCCTGAGGTGGAGTTTAGGAGAGAACATCGCATGGCTGGACACGCCTGCGTGCATTAAGCGAGGTGACCTTGTTGGCGGAAATCCACTCGAGCTCCGCGCCCGCATTAGCGGATTAAGACGGGAGTATCAGTTATCCGCGGCCCTTTTCGAGGGCGAGTGTTGTCTCCAGGGTCCGGCTCTGATGACTGGGCGGCAAGACACTTTCGTTACAGAACTAAACCAGTATTTCGACACAATTCGTGATCGCGTAGACGCAGAGCTTGAGGTTCGGCTTAGGGTTCACGACGTGGTCAGCGGTCAAAACAAAGGGGAAGTGGTTGCGGTTCGGATTCAGGCCGAGCCCCAGAGCCGCGCCGAGGGCTCCGAGCAGTCTAAGCTAAGTGAGCCAGCTTCATCGTCTGGTGCCCGCGAAGATGAATCGACCACTCGGGGCAAGACGCCGCGTGTTGACTTTTGCTCCGCCGTGCGCCTCGCGAACTTATGCAAATTGCTCCGGAAGCTAAAGGTTCTCGCCCCCCGGCAAAGGTGTGCCTGCAAACGAGCTTTGCAGTATTACTACGGCAGCATAAAGGGTCGGAGAGTAGAGTGCCGACAAGAGGTTAAGGTTAAGTTTGTCGCCATGACCTTGGTTATTCTGAAAGCCGCAATGGACGCGGATGCTGCCCTGGCAGTCCGGCGGCTAGAAAGGTGGCGGGCACGAGTTCGGCAGTTCGAGGAGGAGCACCCCCTTGAGTTTCGCGCTGCGTCGAGGCTTTTCGCAAAGAGGCAATGAAACATGGCTATAGATCCGCTCGAAGTTACGACTGCCATCACAGATTCGTACCGGCGATATCTTAAAACCTCGTTCCGCCTCCGAGATCCCGCGCTCGCCAAACTGTTTCATGAAGAGCTAGAAAAGTTTCAGTTCGTGAATGGTCCGATCCTGGAGGCCACGCCGCCCTTCAAAGTTGGCTGTTCGCTTTCCATGCTGGCGAGCGAGGGGCTTCTTGATCCGCTGCTGACAGACTTGATTTGCAGGTCCCAGCCCTACCCGGGGACTAAGCCGCTTTACCTCCACCAGGAGCGAGCGATTCGGAAAATACTTGGAGGACGTAATGTTGTAATTACCTCCGGGACGAGTAGCGGGAAAACCGAGTGCTTTCTCATTCCAATACTCAACCATCTGGTCCGGGAGCATCGCGAGGGCAAGCTGGGGCCGGGCGTTCGTGCGCTCTTGCTGTATCCCATGAATGCGCTCGCAAACGACCAACTAAGGAGGCTGAGGGACCTGGGAGACGTGTTTGCAAAGCGCGCACCCGATCTACCCATTACTTTTGGCAGGTACGTGGGAGACACCTTGGATACGCAGAAGGGCGCTCTAGAGAGGTTCAAAAAAGAGCACAGCGGGAAGGGTCCGGCCCCCGGCGAGTTGCTCTCTCGGGAAGAAATGCGCGCTTCTCCGCCTCACATCCTTCTGACGAACTATGCGATGCTCGAGTATCTTCTTCTCAGGCCGGAGGATTGCTCGTTCTTCGACGGCGAGACCGCCGGGCACTGGAGGTTCCTTGTCCTCGACGAAGCCCACACGTACAACGGGGCGACAGGCATCGAGATGGGGATGCTCATCCGACGACTGAAGGATCGGGTCTGCGGAAGTGTCCCCGGCAGGCTGCAGTGTATTGCAACAAGCGCGACCCTGGTTAGCGCGGAGGCGGATTCTCCGAAGGTTGCCGAGTTTGCACGCAACCTCTTCGGCGAGGCTTTTGAATGGGAACCTTCAGATCAAAACCGGCAGGACGTCGTGCGGGGAGAACGGCAACCCCATGTGGAACCACAGATCTCCTTTACTCCACTACCCTCGCTGTATGTGGAGCTCGAAAACGTCAGGCAAGGCACGAAGGATGAAAGCGGCTTTCGCGACCAGTTTTTGAAGATCTGCGCTGATCGCGGGGCACCTGAAGCCATTCTAACCAAGGCGGCAGCGCAACGGGGTACCGCGGCGCGACTCCTGTACGAAATCTTGAGCCATGACCTAAATCTCTCTAAGTTGAAACAGTTCATTGAGAGACCCCGAAAATTCGATGAATGCTGTAAGGAGCTTTTTGGCTCTGATGCCGGAGCGCTCAAGTGCCTGGTGGATCTCGCGGCGTGGGCCAAGCCCGACGACAAATCGCTGCCGCTCCTCCCCGCCCGATATCATCTGTTCGTCCGGGCCCCGGAGGGAGCATTCCTGTCATTCTATCCCACACGGAAAATCTTCCTGGAGAGACGAGAGAGAACAGCCGAGGGTAATCCGGTTTTTGAGTTGGCCTCCTGCCGGCGATGCGGGCAGGAGTATTTGCTGGGCAGGCTCTGCGAGGGGAAGCTCACTCACTCCCAAACCGACCCAGAAGTCAGAACCAAAACCATTAGGTACTACCTCTTGAGGTCCTTCGCCTCCTGCGAAGAGGACGAGGACGAAACTGTAGCCCTCCCAGAAAACGACGTTAACGGCCGAGCAGTTAAACTCTGCTTCAAATGCGGAACCGTCTGTGAAGGCGACCAAGCGCCGAGCTGTGGGTGTGGAGGTGATTATGTCCAGGAGTTGGTTGAAGCAAAACCCAAAGACGGGGTTCTGAACAAGTGCCTCCTTTGCGGTCTGAGGTCGATAGACATTGTGCGGGAATTCGTTTTTCAGCAGGACGCGCCCGCCGCGGTATTGGCGACCGCCCTGTATCAAAAACTCGGCAAGGATGATCCCAAGGCTCGGAAAATACTGTGCTTCTCGGACAGCCGACAGGACGCCGCCTTTTTCGCTCCCTACTTGGAGGGAACCTACGAACGCATTCTCTACAGGCGTTTAATGATGGAAGCCCTGGGGCAGAACAGGGGGGTCGCAGATTACAGGCTTGAAAGCCTCGTGGAGGATGTGTTGGCGCTGGCTAACAGTTTTGATTTGCTTGACCGCAGTCTCGACGAGAAACAGAAAAGAAAGCTGATTTGGAAGTATGTGCTCCAAGAGTTCTGTGCCATGGATCGCAGGATCTGCCTTGAAGGTGTCGGGCTTGTAGCGTTCGTACCTATTATGCCAAAAATGTGGGAGCCCCCGGAAGGACTTCTGCATGGCAAGCTTAACCTGTCGAGAGCCGAGGCCGCCGCTTTGTATCACATTCTGCTGAACACACTACGCCTGAATATGGCCGTCACCTTCCCACAGGCAGGTCCTGCGCCTAACGACGAGGCCTTTGCGCCGAGAAACCACGAGTACAGGATTAGAGGGGAAGGGTCAGATCCTAAGTCAGGGATCTACTCATGGGCCCCGGCGACCAGCAGGCTTAACACGCGCCTCCAGTTCCTTATGAAGCTGTACCAACCCCGCAATGGGAGGCAAGAAATCGATTCTGAAGCCCGCAAACTCTTGGGGATGATTTGGGAAGATTTGACAGCAAGGTGGAAGGGTCAGGGCATTGAGGCTTTGCACGACCGCAGGCATGGGACGCTCTTTCAACTCGACTATAGATTCTGGCGCGTACTTCACGGGGAGTCGGCGGCCGCGGACTGGTACGTCTGCGAACGCTGCGGGGGCTTTTCACCCGTGTCCGTCCGAGGCGTTTGCAGCACTTTCGGATGCGACGGAAAGCTTACAGCGATTGAGCACTCCAAAGCGCAGACTGCCGCTGAGACAAACCACTACAGGCACCTCTATAAAACGCTATCCATCGCCAAAATGGCCGTTCACGAACATACGGCGCAATTGAAGCAGGATTTTGCGACGGACGTTCAACTAAAATTCATCAACGGTGACATAAACGTGTTGAGCTGCTCTACGACGTTCGAGCTCGGGGTCGATCTTGGCGAGCTCGAAACGATTTTCATGCGGAACGTCCCTCCAGAGCCCTCGAATTATATTCAGCGTGCCGGCCGTGCCGGTCGTCGAACGGGCTCAGCAGGCTTCACATTCACCTTTGCCAGGCTTCGCCCACATGACCTGAACTATTTCGCTCGACCAGAAGAATTAGTAGGGGGCTACGTGAAGCCACCGGCAGTCGAGATTGTGAATGAGAAGATCGTGCGGCGCCACTTGCATGCCGTCGCTCTATCCGAGTTCTGGAAACTGTCTCAGGAGCATTTCGGTGACGTGAACAAATTCTTCGGTCTGGGCGCCCCGGATCCTAGCTCGACAGATGGCTTTGAGTGTTTCAGGAATTTTCTCCAGCAAAAAAACCCCCAATCGCTCATGGAAGCGCTTAAGCGAATCACACCCCCGGAAATGCAACCGGTCTTCGACTTCGGCGGCTGGCGGTGGGTCGAGGAGCTGTTTGATCCGAACGAAGGCCCCTTGGAGATAGCACGCAAAGCAATTTGCAGCGATTACGACCAGATCGATGACTTCTGCCGGGACAAGAAACAGGAACTCCATGATCTGGACTCTAGCCCGGGGACGCACACCTCACAAAGGGGCAAGCTCAACAGGGACATCGACTGGGCGGAGAGAACACTGAAGACGATTGAGAAGAGGAACTTGATTGACTTCTTGGCAACCCATGGTGTTCTGCCCAAATACGGCTTCCCTGTTGACGTGGTCGAGTTAACGGCCTTACACCACGCTCCCGCCGCCAAGCGGATTCAGCTCGAACGCGACCTCCGGATAGCCATTTCAGAATTCGCGCCGGGCAGCCAGGTTGTAGCCAACGGATATCTCTGGAAAAGCGCAGCACTCAAGGTAGTGAAGGGCAAGACCTGGGACATTTTCTGGTACGCGGTGTGCCCGGCGTCGGGATGCAACCGTTTTCAGATGAAACGAGCCACCGTCGAGGAAGTACCGCCGGATTTGACTTGCGAGGCGTGCGGAAACAATATCCCGCGAGGCCATATACACAGGATGCTGGTGCCGATATTTGGCTTCACAACGAGCAGAGAGGTTGAACCCATTCGACCGGGAGAGGCGCGTCCAAGACGTGATTTTTCGACCAGGCCTTATTTCGTCACCCATGAGTCGAAGCAGCAGTGCGAGCACAGTATCGGAGAGCTCGTCCTCAATTGCGAGTACTCCCCACGGGGCGAGCTCGCCGTAGTCTGTAAGGGCAAGAAGGGTCAGGGGTTTAAGGTATGCTTCGATTGCGGATACGCCATCTCGACGGTCGAGGGAACCAAGACGAGTCACCGTACACCATTGGGGAGAGACTGCATCGGACCTCTCCGGAGCCCTTGGCACCTTGGTCACAGTTTTCAAACAGACTTGCTCCTCCTCTCCGTGACCACAAAAGGACACTCGGGGATGCCGTCCCTTCGAAAGGATGAATCGTTCTGGCTGTCGTTTCTCTACAGTCTTCTTGAAGGCGCAAGCGAGGCTCTGGGGATCCGCCGCAGGGACTTGGACGGGTGTCTGTACCTCAAGCCTGATCAATATGGGTTGGTGCTTTTTGACACGGTCCCGGGCGGCGCGGGACATGTCAGGCGGCTCATGGATGAGTCAAACCTTCGCGCCACACTACGCGCATCGAAAGCTCGAGTGGAACCAACCGAGGCTCACAATTGCGGCGAGGAGACTAGCTGCTACGGTTGCTTGAGGAATTATGACAACCAGTTCTGCCACGACCAGTTACGGCGGGGGCCTGTTCTGAGATTTCTGCGGGAGTGCCTTTGAAGCCGGGCTGAGACAAGTTTTGTTGGTCTCTGGAGAATAGTGTAACGACGGCGCATACTCCTTGCGCAGCCAGATTCGGGAACAACTCGGGAACAAAATCGCCCGAATACCCCGTAAAACCGACCATCAAGACCGAAGAAAAAGCTAAGCGAGCCAACAAGATACACGATTTGAACTTATCTTGGGCGCAAGAGGTCCCCGGTTCAAATTCGCCTGACCTCGGAGAGCCTTGGCGGAATGGATATGACCGCATAGGCGCCCGTCTTTTGTCCGTTAGCGTGGCCACTTTTTCCGGCGCAGCGTGAACTCCTCTGGATTCAACTCTTCAAGGAGCGGCTCGGCGTCTTCATAAGTCCCGAGTGGCTCTGCGGCATCAGCAACGTAAAGGAGAGTCAACACGGAATTGTAGTTCCGAAAGAAAATCGATTGTTCGAGAAGCAGCCCAACTTTGGAGGCATTGTGACGGTCAAGCCAACAGTCTGGATCGACAGGAGACATGTCGTCAGGAGCGCTTTTGCCAGCAAACAGCCGCCCAGCAAACGAAGCGTCGTGGGGAATATCCTGTAATGTGAGATAAAAAGGAAAGGCTTCACTCCGGTGGTACCAGACGGCCTTCCTGTTTGTGCTCCACACCATCACACAGGGCAAGTCAGTAAGGTCGATGAAGCGGCGGGTCGTAGCGGTAAGGCTTGTCTCGAACTGTTCAGCGACGTTGGATACACCGCGCAGCGACGGGTCAGCGAGGCAGAGGGACCTGCGCATTGATTTTTCCGGTAGGAGCAATTCGGCGGCAAACTCGTTGGCCTCGATCTCGGCGGGGTTGAGCCGCTTATCCCACGACTCTACGTCATCCGCAGTGCAGACATTCTCCAAGTTCCGGTGTGACGGGATAACGTAGTGCCCGATTTCATGCGCGATGGTGAAGCGCTTCCTCGTGCACTCGGCTATCGACGCCTTCACGGCTACAACCCCTTTGCGCGCGTCTTTGCCACACACGAGCGCTCCCTCAAACCCGGTGCTTTCCACTTCTCTCAGGCGCAACCCGAGGGCCGCAGCCACCACTGGGAGTTCCGGTTTCCCCTCGATGTTGAGCCGCTCAAGGAGGAGGGCGGCGAGCCGTGCGGTTGCCTTCATGAGGATTTATCCTTTTCCCAGTCTTTCTTCACCTCTTCGGCTAGGTCATCGAGGATCTGGCGGTCCTTTTCGCAGAAGCCCTTCTTCGTGCGGTAGGCGTAAGAAATTTCCCGCACGGGCCCTCTGAAAAGAGCCGTGACGTTCTCGATGATCTCCCGAAGCTTCGAAGGTTTGCAGCGTTCCAAATCTGCGTCTTGCCGAGTTGCGTCCAAGGCAGCCTGGACGTGGAGAGGGACCTGCCCACCTTTCAGACGGTACTGCTGAGCCGCCTTTGACGCGAGGTCGTAGAGTAACTTCGCGGCATCCTCCCCGCCCGCGAATTCCTCGTACAGCGCATCTACTTCTTCCTCGCGCATTTCCTCAACGCGGCCGAAGAGCTTCTCGGTAAACACCGCGATCTCTTCAGCTCGCTTCCTGGCTTTTCCTTCGTTGCTCATAGAGTTCCTTAATCCCTCGTATTCTCAGCAGCCTCTTCTTGCGGTTCACAACTTCATCCGTGTCGACGCTAAGGATCTCAGCCAACTGCTGATTCACGTTGTGGCCGCCCTCGATGAGCTCTGCTGCAGTGATGAGGTCTTCGAGGTCTTTCTCCCCTTTGACACGAGCTCGGAGCAGATCCGCAAACGTGCTCGCTTCTTGGTCTTCCTCCCTTCCGGTGGTCCGTGACGGAAGACCTTGCCCTTGAAGGAAGTCTTGGTCGTCAAACGACCCCGCCACGTGCTTGTCCCGCCGGACATGGTCGATAAACTTGTTCCGCAGAACCGTCCCGAGGAACGTTTCCAGCCGGCCCTTCTTCGGCGTCCAGCCGAGATGCCCGGGATCAGAAAAGAACTCCGCGAGCGTCTCGCTCACCAGATCCTCGGCGGATATGCCGCAATCGAATACGGCCATCGCACTCTTGGTCAATGCGATTGCGTATACGCGGAGCTTCTTCCAGAGTTTCTCCCACTCCACGCCGCTGTACGGATTCTCTGTCGCCAATCTCGTTCGCTGTTCGCGTCTCTTGTCCGGTCCCAGGGTGTCTTCGAATAGAGGCCCCGGTTTTTGCCATCTAGATTTTACCCTCGAATGGCAAAAACCGGGATCCTCGTTCGTACCACGCATGAAGGCAGGGAGCCGACGGAAATCGAGCCGCCAGGCAAATTGCTGACGGAGGCCCGAACCGTGGGCCTGATTGCCTCGTGGACGCGCAAATCCCCTAAGTAGCATGGCTGCGCTGCTGTAGCAGCCAGTAAGCGCCACGATCCACGAAAGGAGAACCACAAGTGCCAGAAGAAAAGAAAGATCAGCGTGAACATCCGCCACACCCTGGACATCCCGAGCATCCACCGAAGCCCCCACACCCACCCGGTCCGCCGAAACCGCCGAAGCCGCCACGGGATCGGGAGGTCGGATGACGGAGCCGTGGTGGGAGCGTTGGCCGGACCGGCTCCTCTTCGAACTTGAAGCGCTCCAAAAAGCCGGGATACGGTACCAAGTCAGAAGCCAGGATCCGCAGTCGGGAATACTCGAACTTGAGCTGGAGTGCGATGTTAACGGCGAACGGCTCAAGCTACAGGCCCGCTTTCCTCCCGTGTACCCGTACACCCGCTTCGAGGTCTTCGCCCCCAGCCTAGACCTTCCGCGTCACCAGAACCCGTTTGTGAAGAACCTCTGCCTCATCGGTAGAGCTACCTGGAATTGGGATGTTGACGATACCCTTGCAGCTTTCCTCCTAGATAGGCTGCCGAAGGTGCTCCAAGCTGCGAGAGCGAACGATCCTGCAGACGCTGCTGCACTGGAGGAGCACCAAGCCGAGCCGCTGAGCGCGTACTACCCCTACGCGCCGAATGCCATCGTCTTGGTGGATTCTGCCTGGACAATCGACCCCGCTGTGAGCCAGGGCGAGCTGGTGCTCGGCGTTAAGAGCTTCAACAAGAGTCTGATCAACGCTGCCGTGCTGAGCATCCGTGACGGAGCGGGCAGGAGGCTGGCTGAAGCCGACCCTGCTATTGACCGCGTCTACGGGCGTACCACGATCTCGGCCCGCTGGGTGCGTGCTCTAGAGCCGATACGGAAGTATCAGGCCAGGGAATTCCTCAGGATACTGTGCGGACTGCAGAGCAGCCTCGAGCGGCCGAGGCGAAATGGGAGCCTTGGGGCAGACATTGTAGGCGTGGTGTTCTCGGAAGAAACGGGCTGGCGAAAACGGGGTGATTCCTGGGTCTTCCTCATTCGCGTGCCCGTCGAGCGGCCTGGTTTCCGCCGTGGACAGTATTGGGAAGCCCACTTCGTCCGCGCGGGCCGCGCGGGGCGTGCCGACATGGGCGCACGCATCCCGGAGCTCTCCGCGCTTTCAGGGCGGACGATAGCGGTCGTCGGTCTTGGTTGCCTTGGCGCCCCGAGCGCGATTGAATTGGCTCAAGCGGGGATTGGTGAGCTGCGCCTCATGGATGACGACATTGTAGAACCGGCAACGGTTGTGCGCTGGCCGCTGGGACTCACCGCCGCGGGCAGAGCGAAGACGGACGTTCTTGCAGCTTTCATCAACGACAACTACCCCTTCACGCGAGTCGTGGGATCGAAGTGCAGATTGGGTGGTGTTCCCGGCCTTGGCGGAGCCAGGCTGGACGAGCTTCGTCAATTCCTCTATGGCGTGGATCTTATCTACGATGCCACGGCGGAGGTGGGTATCCACTACCTGCTCACCGAAGTTGCTCGCGAGCAGCGGATTCCGTACATCGCGGTCTCGGCAACTCCGGGAGGATGGGGTGGGCGGGTCGTTCGCTTCCGACCAGGCGTGACGCGCGGGTGCTGGGTTTGCCTGGAACGATTCATCGAGGAGGGGAGGATCCCTATCGCGCCTGGGATGCAGAATGGCAGCCTCCAGCCTCCAGGATGTGCCGATCCCACGTTTGCCGGGGCAAGTTTTGACATTGGCGAGCTGCCGCTCGCGGGCGTGCGGCTTGCTGTCGCGACGCTCTCGCGACTAGGACACGAGAGCTATCCTGACTTCGATTGGGATCTGGCGATACTCGCGCTGCGAGATGAAAACGGACGGCCGACCATGCCGCTTTGGCGAACGTACGCCGTCGAGAGACACCCCGGATGCGAAAACCACTAGGTCTCGTTTGGGTCCCCCGAGAAGTGCTCCGAGGCATGGTCGAAGAGGCACGGAGAACATTCCCGATGGAAACCGGTGGCGTGCTCCTCGGCTATTGGATCCGGCCCTTCCAAGAGGCGGTAATGACGAATGCGGTGGGGCCGGGTCCTCGCGGAATCCATCGGAAGAACCGCTTTGTGCCCGATTGCGAATATCAGGAATCAGAGGTCGCGAGACTCTATGAAGAATCGGGCAGGCTGCATACATACCTGGGAGATTGGCACACCCACCCGAAAAGGGGGACCTTGCTTTCCCGAAGAGACCACCGCACGCTTATACAGATAGCAAGCTTCCGTAACGCGCGCACCCCTGCACCCCTAATGGGAATTCTGATTTGTGAGCCTGACTGGGCTCTCACAATTTGGCAACTTGTGTCAGAAGCTGGCTTCATGGGACCGAAATGGAGTATCTTTCCACACGAGGTGCACCCATTCTAGTCACGTGTACCAAGAGCTGACACTGACATCCAGAACTTGGGAACAACTAGGGAACAATAACGCCCAAACACCCCCTAAAACCAGGAATCAAGACCGAAGAAAAAGCTAAGCGAGCCAACAAGATAGCATGTTTGAACTTATCTACGAAGCAAGGGGTCGGGTGTTCGAATCACCCCGGGCGTACCAGTTTCCTCCTCCGGCACCACTAAACGCTCGACCAGCGAAGTAACCACCTGCCCGCCAAAAGGTCTAAAATAC
>Ga0315280_10011075_pt1 | contig 11157 bp, 9 predicted proteins | sample YL17G06_40_MG_FD_203697 | JGI IMG/M metagenome (GOLD analysis project Ga0315280, IMG submission 203697) | Sediment microbial communities from Yellowstone Lake, YNP, Wyoming, USA - YL17G06_40 | ecosystem: Environmental > Aquatic > Freshwater > Lake > Sediment | place: USA: Wyoming | collected... | reverse complement strand
GGATGATGTCCCTGATGACCAGCCCCACGAAGAACAGGTCCATGATTGGGACATACAGCTGGCCCCCTCCGAGGCCTAGATTGGAGTAGAAGAAGGCGACGACGGCGCAGAGAATGGCAACCATGACGATGGAGCCGACTTCGACGCCGTCGAATAGCATACTGTTGTCAACAAATCCTGCGTATTAAATGTGTACGATTGTACAGTCGTTCGAACAATCGCCCCTTTTCACGGATTATTTGCGAAGAATCAGATGAGAAAATCAAGATGCCCCAAATCCTTTTATATCGAGTAGCAATTCGTTCGGCGGCCAACGAGGGGGGCTTGAATTCGTGAAGGTATTGAGAGTCGATCTCACCAGTGGGAAGTTCGTGGACTGGGAAGTGCCGAAGGAGGACTTGGCCAAGTTCTTGGGGGGCAGAGGGCTCGCAGCCAAGATCCTCTACGAGGAGAACAAGCCCAAGGTCGACGCCTTCGACCCTGAGAACCGGCTCATATTCATGGCAGGTCCGTACACGGGAACTCAGGGCTCATTCACGGCGTTCTACAACGTGACCACGAAATCCCCGCTTACGGGAGCCATCCTCTCAGCTCATTCGGGCGGCCATTGGGGCCCGATGTTCAGAAAGACCGGCTATGACGGCATCATATTTAAGGGCAGATCGCCCAAGCCAGTGTACTTGCTGATCACGGACAAGGGGCCTGAGCTGAAGGACGCCTCTGACCTGTGGGGGAAAGACGTCTTCAAGACGGTGGAGGCGCTGGAGAAGAGGCACGAGAAGGCCAAGGCGGCGGTCATCGGCCCTGCAGGGGAGAAGCTCGTCAGATACGCGGCGATCATGAACGACTTTCACAGGGCGGCGGGCAGAGGGGGCGTCGGCGCGGTCATGGGTTCGAAGAACCTCAAGGCAGTCGTCGTGCACGGGACCAAGGAAGTGCCCCAGGCCGACCCGGAGAAGCTGAAGGAGACCTTCAAGGCCGCGACTGCAACGGTCAAGGAGAAGTCCCAGGCGTTCGCCAAGTACGGCACTTCCATGGTCGTCGGAATAACCGGCAAGGCGGGGACGATCCCGACACGCAACTTCCAGTCCGGATACTTCCCTGAGTACGAGAAGATCGGCGGCGAAACGCTGGTGACTGGCTACAAGACGAAGGACACCGCTTGCGCGAGATGCCCCCTGCACTGCGGCAACATGACCAAGGCGAAGAAAGACTACACTGTCGAGACTGAGGGGCCCGAATACGAAACCCTCGCGATGTTCGGCTCGAACCTCGGAAACTCGAACATCGAATCGATCATGATGGCCAACAACATCTGCAACGAGTACGGCATGGACACGATCTCGTGCGCGGACACAATCGCGTGCGCGTACGAGCTGTTCGAGAAGGGCATCATCTCCGAGAAGGACACCGGAGGGCTGAGGCTTGCCTGGGGCGACCACAAGGCAATGGTCAAGCTGGTCGAGATGACCGGCAAGAGGGACGGTTTTGGCAAGCTCATAGGCGAGGGCTCAAGAAGACTGGCCGCGAAGTACGGGCCCGAGGCGGCGAAGTACGCGATGAATGTGAAAGGAATGGAGTTCCCCGGCTACGACCCGAGGGGCATCCAGGGAATGGCGCTCGCATTCGCCACTTCCACCAGAGGAGCGTGCCACCTAAGAGCCACAATGTACGTTCCGGAGCTCTTCCAGGGCAAGCTCGACAGGTTCACGGTCAAAGGCAAGGCGCCCTTCCTGAAAGACCTGCAGGAGTTGTTCACCGTATACGACTGCATGATCCTGTGCAAGTTCGGGGCGAGGAACGCCTTCGGCAACTCCTGGGACGAGATGGTGACGCTAACCAACGCAGCTACCGGGCACGGCTACGATGTCGATGAGCTCCGGAAGACAGGGGCGAGGGCGTGGACCATAGAACGGCTCTTCAACCTCAGAGAGGGCATTTCGAAGAAGGACGACACCCTCCCGGAGAGGCTGTTCACGCTGGCGATTGATGAGGGACCCTCCAAGGGCGCGGTCGTGAACAAGGCCGACTTCGACAAAGAGCTAGAGGAGTACTACCGCCTCTGGGGCTGGACCAGCGAAGGAGTGCCCACGAAGGACGCCCTGGACAAGCTCGGACTCCGAGCCTAGAACGGGCGTGTGTTCGGGCTGATGCAATAGCCACTTGATTGACTGAGAACCAGGTGTGCCGACCTAGACGACTCCGCAGAAAGCAAAAATAGGTCTCATTCACGTCCATGCCTGCGTGGAACTATGGCGAGCGTCAAGCTTGAGTCAAGGAAACCGATGACGATAGCGTACATCGAGCATGTCGGCGGCTACGGGAACATCCCCTTCGACAAGTACATTGGCCAGCTTTACGGCTGGGCCAAGGAGAACAAGGTGATGCCAGGGTTTCATCCCATGGGCATCTTTCATAGCAATCCCAGGGAGACCCCTCCAGAACAGTGTAAGACCAGCGTCGCAATCGCAATCTACGGCAAGGCGAAGCCCAGCGGCGACATCAAGATCAAGAAGCTGCCCGCCATGAAGGTCGCCGCCCTCTCGCACAAGGGCCCCGCCAGTGAGTACCAGAAGTCGTACGACACGCTAAACGCCTGGATTGCGGAGAAAGGCTACGTCCTGGCAGCGTGCCCGATGGAGATCTATGGCAAGAAGCCAGAGGTCGTCAAAGGCGAGACCATCCTGTACGCCAAGATCATGATGCCTGTCAAGAAGAAGTGACTCGTCCGCTGAAGGCGCTCCGCGGAACAGCCAGTAAGCATTATCATTACTGATATCCGCTTCTCTGGAGTATATGAACCCCGGCCGACCTAGTTTCACGCCGGTGGGTTTCATTGATCGAAGCCAACGGATTGGTAAAGGATTTCAGTGCGGTAAGAGCGCTAGATGATGTCTCCCTCAAGGTCGGAAGGGGAGAGATTTTTGGATTCTTCGGCCCGAACGGTGCCGGCAAGACGACTTGCATAAGGGTTCTTTGCGGTCTGACACCGCCCACTCAGGGCGATGCGGCAGTCCTTGGAATCGACGTGAGGAAGCACCCGGTTCAGGTCAGAGACAACATCGCCATACTCTCAGAGGAAACCAGATTCTACGAGGAGATGACCCCGAGGAGATACCTCAACATGTTCTGCAAGCTGATGCTCATGCCCAGGTCTGACAGGCTCTCGGCCGTAAACGAGGCTGCGGACCTCGCCGACCTCCGAGGTTTCATCGACCAGAAGATAGCGTTCCTCTCACAGGGACAGCGCCAGAGAGTCTCTCTGGCCAGAGTCCTCTTGACCGAGGTCCCGCTCGCGTTCCTGGACGAGCCATTCGAGGGGATCGACATCATCCATAGGCGGAAGCTGAGGGAGTACTTCAGAGCGTCCGTCAAAGACGGCAACACCATATTCTACACATCCCACAACCTCATCGAGGCGGAGTACATAGTCGACAAGTTCGCGTTCATAAACCACGGAAAGCTGACGGCTGTCGGGACAGCTGAGGAACTGAAGGACAAGTACCTCGCGCCTGCCTACATGCTCAGAGTCTCGGACCCTCAAAGGGCGAAAGAGATGCTCGACAGAAGCCTGAGACTGCAGTCAATAAAGATCGTCGAGGGCGATGTCACGCTGACCCTCCAGAGGCGTCAAGACGCGCCGCAGGTTCCGAAGATCCTCGTCCAAGAGGGGATAGACCTCTTCGAGATGAGGAGCACGGGAACGATGGAGGAGGTCTTCGAGCGCACTGCAAGGAGTGAGGTGGAATGAGCGAGGAAGAGCCGATTCCAGAGCCGCCAAGCCCCCCAAGCGATGAAGAGCTGCCCCCGCCTCCGACCGATGTCGTCGATGAGTCGAAAGACTACCCAGATATCAAGCTCAAGAAGTCCAAGCCGCTGGCGACGCTGAGAAGGGCTTTCATCATCTTCGAGAAAGACCTCAGGACGATGGCGAAACACGGGCTTGTCAGTGCGGTCATACTGTTCGTCTTCCTGTCGATAGTGTTCTCGATCATGAGCTTCTCGATGAAGCAGGCGGTTCAGTTCAAGTTCGAGGGTAGCGGGAATGGCGAGGACCAGGACATTCCCGGAGCCTCTGGAGTGAATCCCCCCGTGGCACGCGCCACTTTGAGTCCAAGCGGGCCCGTGGTGGCTGGTACAAGCGTGACTCTCGACGCCTCCAGTTCCACAGACAACAGCAGAATCGTGTATCATCAGTGGAGCACCGAGGACGGCGCTCGCGACGTCAACTTCTACGGACCAATAGCGCATTTCACATTCGAAGCGGTCGGGTCATACGATGTGCGCCTCACTGTCGTGGACGACGAGTGGAACATGAACGAGACCTCCGCTCATCTTGAAGTTACCCGCGCATCATCGGCAACGGACACAGAGTCCCCGATGATACCGGATTCTCCGCCTCTCAACGCCAACATCAGCCAGCCATTCTCGCTGGACGAATCGGTCGCGACGGACAATGTTGGAGTTGTGAACTGGACCTGGATAATCCAAGATGTCAATGACAAGGTCCTCTACGGCCCAACACAATCGTACACATTCAATTATGCAGGCTCTTTCAGCATCAGCCTCGTGGCCAGAGATGCTGCGGGCAACACGGGCAAAGGCTGGGCGCAGGTCAATGTGCCTTCCATGGGCGGAGATACACAACCGCCTCAGGCGAGTGCCAACATCCCGCAGAGTGTCCATGTCGGAGATGTCGTCCAGCTCTCGTCCAAGGACTCACGCGACGACCAAGGCATTTCCTCGACAATCTGGTACGTGAAGCATAACAACACAGAAATCACTCTCAATGGTGAGAGCGCTTCCTATCAGGCGACCGAATTCGGGCCCTACGAGGTGACGCTCGTCGTCAGAGACAACGCGGGCAATTTCGCCCGAATGGAAGGGACGACCATCGCGACTCCGCCGGGAATGGATTTCAACCTGATCTCCTGGACCAGCACCCCGTTCAACATCGATATCTCGTTCAACCTTCTGACATACTCATACGGGATAGCACTGCTGGCCTCAGTGATATATGTGGGCGGCTTGTTCGCAAAGGGATTCACACATGAGATCACCAAGGGCACTGTCAAAATCCTCTTCTTCGGCCCGATCTCCGTCACGACGATGATCTTCTCCAAGATCCTGTACCCGCTGATCGTCGGCCCGATCTTCATCTTCCCATTGGTGTTCATCGGTCTTTCGCAGTTCGGCCAGTCAACTGTGGATGTGCTCGAGATAACCTTGGTGTCCTACTTGATAGCGGCAATCACCATGGTCAGCGCGGCTTACGGGTCGTGCCTGATCTACCTCGGAACGAAGAAGATGGTGCTCAAGCCGAGCGTCATATCGAGGATGTTCCTCTACTTCTCGCTGTTGGGCACGCTCACGGTCTTCGAGTGGCTGTCGTTCGTGCTCGACCAGTGGCAGAAGACCACAAGCTGGAATACCATGTATCATGACTACGCAGGCATAGCGACGCTCTCGCCGTTCCACCAGGGAGGCATGTTCCTCGCGAACGCGCTCACCGGGACGAGCTGGTCACTGGACATCTGGGTGTTCATCATACCTGCAGCTCTGATAGTCGGTGGTGCGCTCGCATCGAGGAAGCTGTACGGTGACATCTTCTCCCGAGAATAGGCAAACCGTGTGGCGAAAGGATAATCTCGAACCGCGAAATAGCGAGACCACGTGAAGATCTGCGTCGGTTGCGCAGACCCCAGCGGACTAGAAGCCGAAATCGTCGATCCTCTGGAGCTGTGCGACGTGCTCGACTGTTACGAACTTCAGAAGAACGACGAATTCGAACATGTGGCTCAAACCAGGAAGTGTCTGGGAGGCTGCGCTGATCTTGTCGAGAGCATCGTGAGGCGCGGAGTGGAGATAGTCGTTGTAATCTCCTTGTCTCCGAATTCGCTCCTGAAGCTTAGTAATTCCGGAGTCCGAGTCTACAGGACGGAGAACCCGTCTGCCAAGGTCTCCCTGGATTTGCTCTCGAGGGACAAGCTAGTAGAGATAGACCGCAGCCAGTTCTCGAAAACGGCCAAGATGTAGAAGGAATATGCCCAAGGGGTTTGCTCGCGGAAGCCGTTCGATGCGGTCAGAGCGAATCGAGCTTGGTCTTGTTCGCCAAGCTCTCCTTGCCGAGCTTGTCCATTATCCGAGCGGCCTCTGCCATGAGATTCTTCGCGATCTTGGCTGCGTCGAGGTAGAACCTCGCTGAGGTCTCCTCGATCTTGCCCGCGAACCTCGCTGCGGCCTTCACATCGACGCCCTTCGGGGTCTTCGTGTCGATCAGGTAAGCCTCTCGCTTCAGGTCCTGGATAGGCTCGAGAATCATCTCGTTCAGTTTCTGCTGTCTTGTGAACTCGACCAGTTCCCCGCGCTTCTTGTGAGCAACGGCCAGCGATCTGAACATCTCCGCTGCTGCAGCCGCCTTCGGCTCCCTCGACAGCTCCTCATAGACACCTGCGGCCCCCTTCTCGAGTTCAAGCGCGAACCTGATGACCGCCCCGAACGTCGTGCATTCCGGGAAGTCGCACTCAACCATCAGAACCACCTGGTAATGACAACTTTCCTGTCAGTAAAGAACTTTATGGCGTCCTGACCCTGGCCATGCAAGTCTCCGAAGAAAGAGTTCTTGTATCCTGCGAACGGGAAGTAGGCCATCGCGGCGACGATGCCGATGTTAATCCCGATGTTCCCGACCTGGCACCTGTATCTGAACTCCCTGGCCCACTTGCCGCTCTGAGTGTATATCGATGCAGCGTTTCCGAACGGGCTCGAGTGGATGAAGTCCAGCACCTCGTCCATGTTCTTCATGCGCAGGTAGGTCACGACAGGGCCGAAGATCTCCTCCTTGGCCACCTTCATATCCGGTGTGACCCGGTCAATCACCGTCGGACCCACGAAGTGCCCCTTCTCGTACCCTGGGACTTTCGCCTTCCTTCCGTCCAGGAGGATCTTCGCGCCATCGGCCTCGGCGGAGTCGATGTACTCGAGCACTTTCTTCTTCGCCTTCGCGGAGACAACAGGACCCATGTTCACGCTCTCGTCGAGACCGTAGCCCATCTTGATCTTCTTCGAGGCTTCAACGAACTTCTTCATCAGAGAATCGGCGACATCCCCGACGGCGACAAGGTTCGACCCTGCGAGGCATCTCTCGCCAGCACAGCCGTAGAATGATGCGAGCATGTTCGAGACCGTCCTGTCCAGCACCGCATCAGGCATAACAACAAGGGAGTTCTTCGCGCCCCCCTGGGCCTGGACTCTCTTCCCGTTCTCGGCGGAATGTTTGTAGATGTACTTTGCGACAGGCGTCGAGCCCACGAACGATATCCCCTTCACTTTCGGGTGTTCCATGAGGGTGTCGGATACCTCGTGGCTTCCGTTCACGATGTTCAGCACTCCGGGCGGAAAACCCGCTTCCTCGACAAGCTTCGTGAGGTAGTTCTGCGTGAGCGGCACCTGGCTCGACGGCTTGATGATGTAAGTGTTTCCTGTGGCGACAGCGTAGGGCCAGAACCAGTAGGGTATCATAGCCGGGAAGTTGAACGGGCATATCGCGCCGAAGACGCCCAGCGGAGATATCACCGCATCCTCGTCTATCCCCTCTGCAGCTCCGTCCTCCAGATTGTAACCCATCATAAGCGACGGGATACCTGCGGCGACCTCGACGTTCTCAATCGTTCGCCTGGTCTCACCGCGAGCCTCGTCGATCGTCTTGCCCTGCTCCTGAACCATTATTCTCGCAACGTTCTCGAAGTGCTGTTCCATCAATTCCTTCAATCTGAAGAAAATGCGACCCCTTGTGATCGGAGGTGTCTCTCTCCATGCCCACCAAGCTTCGTGCGCGGCCTCGATGGCGGCCTTGGTCTCGTCGACAGTGGACATCGGCAGCTTCCCGATGGTCTCCCCGGTTGACGGGTTCTCAATGTCGATCACCTTGTCAGAATTGGAGTCGATCCACTCCCCGTTCACATAGTTCTTCAGCTTTCCGTAGTCTTTCTTGACTTCAGACAAGAGTGCCATGCTATCTCTTCTCCCACGCTAACATCTCACATAACCTGGCCAGAGGATACGGCATCTGCTCGACGGGGGAACTAGCACAGCGTGCTATGATTGCACAAGGAATCTCCCCGCAACTCCCCAATCCGTTCTTCATTCTATCTTTCCATTCGGAAGATATTCAGCTTTTGCGGCCCAAATCTGCAGATACATCAGTAAATCTCGGCCCTGTTCGCCCGAATGGGATTCCTCATAATATATGTTGTGGTGCGAAAGGCATCGTTGGACCGCGCGGGGAGGGGCTTCATTCGCAGTGCTGGCAATCACCTAGAAACGAGGCGGGAACTGGGGCTCGAAATGCCCCCAGAGGAATTGCTAATTCCTAGGCGAGAAATCGAAAAGACGTGGAATCGGGGCAGGTCTCGTCGCTTCACTTGTACTTCTCCTCCCATTTCTCGATCATGTGGTGATAGCGCTCATGCACACCAGGGCCCATGACCTTCTCCTCGACTTCCTCGAACCCCTTAACGAGCTCCTCCTGGTCCTCCTTGGTGAGGATCTGGTTGGCCATCGGGTACAATATGCTGTCCTCTTTCTGTATGTGCTTGGACAACAGATCGACATACGCCCTGCTCGCTTTTACCAAGCCGTCCTTTGTCTTCTTGGACATCTTGGCGGCTGAGAACTCTGCGATCTTCCTCACATGAGCCCTTCCGTCCTGGTGCTCCCTCAGCATGACCGCGATCGGCCCGACTTCACCAGACACACCCCTCTCCTGCATCTTCTCGAACAGGAGCTTCTCCTCCTTTCCGTGGTGGCACTTGTCAGCGAAGTTCTTGAAGAAGTCGGCCGCTCCCACGAATAGCTCCTGATCAATTTCTTTGCCTCTTTCAATCTCGTCACACGCCTTGTTGACAACTCCGAGCATCCTTTCGATTACCCGGTGCTCGATCATGAGATCTTCTGTCGGCAACATACTATCCGAATCTCCCAGGAGGTGAATGGTCTGAAGGAGAGATATGTATTCTGCCTGCTGTGTTAGGTCGGAACCCGGACTATCGAACATCATGACTGGCTGTGCTGGTCTGAGTCAGCGCCGTTCTTCTTGGGCAATCTGAACGCACAGAAGTTCTCACTGCACGATTCGCACTCCAGCTGGAAAGTCGTGTGCGATATGGAAAAACGATTCCTCAGCATGTCTTCGCAGTCTCTGATGATCCCAGGGCAGTCGCTCACAAGTTGGTCTTTGACCACAACATGTGCGCTGAGTGCGTGCAATCCCGTGGTGAGTGTCCAAACATGCAGGTCATGCACTTCGACAATGCCAGGGACCGACATCAACTCCTTGCGCACGTCTTCCAGTCTCAGATGCGATGGAACTGATTCCAGCAGAATCGACGTGGACTGCGTGACAAGCTTCCAAGCGCCATACAGGATGATCGCACCTATGAGGATGCTGAGGAGAGGGTCTGCGACCTCGAGACCGAAGAGCATGATCAGCAAAGCGCCTATGATGACTGCGATTGATGACAGCAAGTCCCCCAACATGTGCAGGAAAGCGCCCCGCACGTTCAGGCTGCCCTTTGACTTGTCCCTTAGGAGATAGATGCCGCCAGCATTTGCGAGAAATCCGAGGAAAGCGACAAAGAGCATCAGAGGGGCTTCGACCTGGGGAGGCTCGAGAATCCTTCTGAACGCCTCATAGAAGACCACGAGCGATACGACGACGAGAGTGGCCCCATTGACGAGTGCAGCGAGTATCTCCGCCCTCAGGAATCCAAAAGTCCTCTCTTCGGTGGCAGGACGAAGCGCCACCTTTAGAGCCCAGAGGCTCAACCCAAGGGCAATCGTGTCGGTGAACATATGGCCGGCGTCGCTCATCAGCGCCAGACTGCCACTCAGGTATCCTCCAACAAGTTCAATCACCGTGAATGAGCCTGTGATAAGCACTGCAATCATTAGAGGTCGCATGGCCGAGCCCTGGGCATCTACTCCATGGTTGTGGTCTGTCAACGGCGGGTGATTTCTGACGGGGGTAATAATCTATTGGGAGGAGTTGTCGAGCAGTTGAATCTTGTATAGTGGGGCCTCTCCGTTCCTACGAAGACTCGCGCTCGGCATGAAGGGGAATGATATGTGTCATGTGATTGATGGAACCCTTGGTCAAGACGGAGCCTGCTCCCGACACGATATCCGCAACCCCCCGCTCGTCAGTATTCGCGCATGCGCTCGCGCCGGTATACGTATAAAAATGAGATGAGGGGTTTGAAGAGAAGAGACTGGCCTACATCCCGATCTTCTTCGTCTCTTCCTTCAACGCCGACTCGAGTATGTCGAGGCCTGTCTCCAGCAGGTCCCGCTTTATGATCAGTGGCGGGTGGAGCCTTATCACGTTGCCATAGGTGCCTGCAGTCAGGATGTACAGGCCCTTCTTGAAGCAGTTGAGCTGAATGTTCCGAGTCAGCTCAGGCACTGGCTCCTTGCCCTTCCTTGTCTTGACGAGCTCCATGCCGATCATCGCACCGAGTCCGCGAACATCTCCCACGGCCTGAATCTCCTCCTTCCACTCGTTGAGGCGCTTCAACTCGACCTTGTTGATCATTTTGGTGTTCGGAAGGGCCTTCTTCGTCAGCTTGATCGACTCGAGAGCGCCGACGCATGCGACTGGATTGCCGCCGAATGTGCCACCGAGGCTCCCAGGTCCGGGCGCGGACATTATCGCGTCCTTTCCGGTGACGCCCCCCAAAGGCATCCCGAGCGACAGACCCTTGCCGGATATCAGCATGTCAGGGTCGCACTTCCAGTGTTCTATGGCGAACATCTTGCCGGTCCTGCCAAAGCCGGTCTGGACCTCGTCGTCTATGAACAAGACACCATTGTCGTCGCAGATTTTCCTGATCTTCTCCCAGTATCCAGGGGGCGGGTTGATGAATCCGCCCTCACCTTGGACGGGCTCCCCGACGAGGCAGCAGACATCTCCCTGGAGCGGAGACGTCTCCATGACCGTCCTGATCGTGTCAGCGCACGCCAAGTTACATGATGGATACTCCAAGCACAAGGGGCATCTGTAGCAGTACGCGTATTCGACGTGCTGAATATACGGCACTAGCGGGCCGAAGCCTTCCCTGTAGGGTTTCTCCTTGCCCGTGAGCGATATGTCCAGGAAGG
>Ga0315280_10011073_pt1 | contig 11158 bp, 11 predicted proteins | sample YL17G06_40_MG_FD_203697 | JGI IMG/M metagenome (GOLD analysis project Ga0315280, IMG submission 203697) | Sediment microbial communities from Yellowstone Lake, YNP, Wyoming, USA - YL17G06_40 | ecosystem: Environmental > Aquatic > Freshwater > Lake > Sediment | place: USA: Wyoming | collected... | reverse complement strand
AAAGAGGGTTTCAAGGGTCTCGTGTTCATCTTGTCCCGCTAGGATTCACCTCCTAAGCTTGGACGTGACTCAAAGAATACGAGACCCCAACCACATTAATTAATTTAGGGACAAGCCAGCGCGCTAAATCAAAGCCATAAGAGCACTCGTCAAGTCTGAAATGAACCAGAACAGAGTCGCCGAGTTCCTATGGTCCAAACCGTATAAAGCGAATGAAACCTTCTATGAAGGAATACACCAAGTTATGGCTTCACACTTTCTTGAGCTCGACTTCAACGCGAGGAAACTGAATGTTCAAAGGTACTGGGAGCTCTCAAACATCGACACGTCATACAGGAACATAGACCCTGAAGAGGCAACGAGAAACTTCTATGACCTTTTCGAGAAGTCGATACGTTTCCATATGAGGTCAGACGTGTCCGTTGGAACATGCCTCAGCGGAGGCTTAGACTCTTCGAGCATCGTCTGCACAGCGCAGAAGCTGCTTGACAAGTCTGATCTGCAGAAAAAAGGCTTAGAAGGCGTCAAGAAGCTGAAGACTTTCTCCTCAGCGCCTCAAGAGCAAAGGATCTCAGAGTTGCCCTACATTGAAGAAACTGTCAGGCACAGCGGCGTTGAACCGTTTTATGTGACGCTTACGTTTGAGGATTTCTTCAACGATTTCGATAAGGTTGTGTCGCTGCATGATGAACCGTTCCAAGGACCCAGCGTCTACATGCAGTACAGAGTGATCAAGCTGGCGAAGGAGAACGGCATTAAAGTACTGCTTGACGGTCAAGGTGGAGACGAATGTCTTGCCAGTTACCAGAAATACCTGCTTGATTATCTGTTTGACCTCGCACGGGCACACAAGTACCTCAAAGCCGTAAGAGAGTTCATTTCAACAACAGACCTGACACGGCCATACTTCACAAAGTACATTCGCAGAAGGTCCGGCATAAGCAAAAGCGCGTTCCAGAAAGTCATAAAGACAGACGTGTCACCTGACGCGCCTGCTGAGTATCCGGTGAACAACCTTGCAGAACACTTGCGCTATGACCTGTTGGCAGGCTCAATCATCGAGCTTTTGAAGTATGAGGATACTAACAGCATGGTCTTCTCGATAGAGAGCAGGGTTCCGTTTCTGTTCCATCCGTTGATCGAGTACCTGTTCAGTCTGCCGATGAGCGTGAAGATACGGAACGAGCGGACCAAGTACCTGTTAAGAGAGGCAATGAAGGGAACGTTACCTGAGAAGGTGAGGCTTAGACGCAGCAAACTGGGTTTTCCCGCTCCCGAGGAAGAATGGACGAAACGGTTGATCATGGAGAAGATGGACTGGTGCATTGAAACCGTCAAAGCCGCAACCGAACATGTTGAGCTGGAAGGGTTCCAAGAGCTTTGCGTCCGCATACTAGCAAAGAAAAGGTCAGAAGACATTCAGCTGTTCTGGAGGATCATGATCTTCGCCAAGTGGCTCCAGCTCAACACCAAGACAGAAAGACCAGTGGAAAACTCTTAAGTAAAGAAACGCTTTCTTTCCGTGTGGGGGCAACATTTGACGTACATTCTCAACGCTTTCAACATGGCTCAGGACGCGTACAACGTGACAAAAGCCATGCGTGCCAGAGGCATCAGCGCTGACCTGCTCATCACGACCAAAGAAAGGTACGCTTTCAGTATGCCCCTATGGGAAGACGGCGACTTGAGCCGTAAGGCTTTCGGAGACCCGATGAACCCGAACAACGAAGCTGTAAACAAGTACAGCATGCCTGACTGGATAAAGGTGGTCAGCGTCAGGTCAGGCTTCAGGGTGTTGTCTGAGCTTGAACTACTTGGGAAGCTGTTGTTTATTTTCAGGAAGTACGACATCGTCTTTGCTCATGTTCCAGGGTCAATGTATGCTATGGTGCTGCGGTGCAAGTACGTGCCCTACGATGCAGGGCTCATCAGATACCTTCCTTTCTCAAAGAACAAGTTTCCACCTTACAGACAGAAAGCCTACGTACCTATGGCGTATAATCTACTTAAGAAGAGCTACGAGAATGCCCCGATAATCCTGTTCACGAACCCGGACACACTACGCATTTTCAAGGAGGCCAAGCTTAAAGTCAGGTTTGTTCCCTTCGCGATCCCATGCGACAAGTACTCTCCTAAGCCCAAGGAAGGGTTGTACAAGAGTCATGGTCTGGTGTTCTTCACGCCAAGCAGGCATCATTGGAAAGAAAAGGGCACAGACAAAATGATACGCGCGTTCAGCAAGTTCGCCAAGCATAACCCTGACTCTCTGCTGGTGATGGTTGACTGGGGAACGAACATTCAGGAGTCTAAGGAGCTAATCAGGAAGGTGGGAATTCCACCGAAAAACATTAGGTTTGTCCAGCCGATGCCCAAGAAGGATTTGATTGACATGTACAACGAGGCTGACGTAGTGCTTGACCAGTTTACGCTCGGAAGCTGGGGCACAGCCACACCGGAAGCTATGGCATGCGAGAAACCAGTGATAATGTACTACGACGCTGAAGTGATCAACGAATGCTTCGGCAGCCTGCCGCCCATCCTCAACGCGCATGAGACTGACGAGATCTACCAGAGGATGGAAGAGTGCAGAGACCCAGAAGTGCGACGCAAGACCGGAATGGCAAGCCGCGAGTGGGTGAAGAAAACACATGACCCCTCACTGGTTGTTGACATTCACATCGCCACAGCAAAAGAAGTTCTGCAGAAAGGCTGAATGCACCGCTGGAAGCAATAGCTAAACGATCGCTTAAGCGTGCGAGTAAGCATTATTCCGCGCGCGTCAGTATTCCTTATGCCAATACTCAGACCGTCCAGCACAATTTCATGAGATTATAGGACGAGCCTTTCAAGATGTGCGTTAGTGTTTAAACAATGGGCACTTCAATCCCAAGGGAAGATCATGCAGGCATTCCTCATCTGGAGGGCTCATGCAGCATTCAAGGCAACACGGTAGCTTTCGACATGGAAAGAAAGACGGCTGAATGGGTGTAGCCGGACTGACTTGTCAGACTACGATTGCTGGTAACGACATTGCTATAGGTGCAAGCCATTATGAGTTTTTGGAATCTGGAGAAAAACGAGTTAAATAGCGCACGCTGATAATACTAATTGTTTGAGGCCGATCAGAAATGGCTACTGAGGACATTACGATCCGCAGTTTTGACTGGCAGTGGCAGAACCTCTCAAACGATCCCTCAAAGTATCTTCTCTCCTCTCCACTTTGGCGCGAGAAGGTCGACGAGTTGATTCTAGAAGAGTTAGGTGTGGACGCGCTTTGGTTGAAGGGAAAAGAGGTCTTGGATGTCGGATGTGGGAACGGTCGCTGGCTGTACGGTTTCCAGAAGCTAGGCTGCCTCGCGTTCGGAATCGACACAAGTCCTTCCGGAGTTGAGTACGCGCGTAGTTATGGACTACAAGCGCATGTCCTGAACCTGTTCGACATGCCAAATGCAATGGAGAAGAAGTTCGACCTAGTCTGGTGCTGGGGGGTCATCCATCATACCGCCAATCCTTGTAGGGCTTTCAGTATCTTAGCCCAAGCCACAAAACCTGGAGGCCTTGTTCATTGCTACGTCTACAGCAACCCTCGCTCCCTGGGTGTCAAAGCGATGCGCTCGTTGCTTAAACCCTTCAACTTCACAGTGCGACGTAGACTCATCTCAGTATATGTGAAAATGGGTCTATATCATGGGACAGTCCATGAGGCTTTTGATGCACTCTCTCCAGCAATCAATAAGGAGATCCCTGAAAGCGAGATTCAAGGATGGTGTCGAAATTTGGGGCTAAGATACGAGAGGCGTAATCCACTGTGGGCCAAAGGTAGTAAAGACATATTCTTTAATGCTTGGCGCACGGAGACGCAAGATGATTTCTAAAAAAGCAAAATCGAAGAAAAAAGGTGAAAGAGGTACTAGGGAAAGCGTCCACTTGCGCGGACGTCGGTTAGGAAGTTACTGAACAGGGCAAGTTTTTAAGGCTGTTGACCGTAACTACTGCACATCAACCCTGAATAAGCATGGACATGAGGTGTGTGTGGAATGGACAAGTGTTTGATTACTGGTGGAGCAGGGTTTGTAGGCTCTCACCTTGCAGACAAGCTTGTCGCACGTGGCGACGAGGTTACGGTTATAGATGATTTTTCGAACGGGTCTGAACAGAACATAAGCCACCTTTCTGTCGACCTGACGAAGGCGGACATCAGCAAGAAGTTTGCTCCAGCAGCCCTCAAGAAACTCATAGACAGGAAGTTTGGCGTGATTTACCATTTAGCTTGTTTTCCGAGAAGTATGAGTTTTGACGACCCGTTCCGCGATGTAGAAGTCAACGTTGCAGGCATAGTCAACGTTCTCGAACTGGCGAAGCGGACGAAGAGTAAGGTGGTTTTCAGTAGCAACAGCGGAATTTACGGAACGCCTGAGAAGCTTCCGATAAACGAGAACTGCGAAGACAGACCATCTTCGCCGTATGACGTTGACAAGCTCGCAGCAGAATACTTTGTGAAAGTCTACAGCAAAACGTTCAGCATTCCAGCTACGATTTTCAGGTTCGGCACGGTGTATGGTTCAAGACAGAAGGTTTCTCCAACCTGGAAGCCAGTTATCGCAGAGTTTGTGTGCAAGATGCTGAAGAAGACTGCGCCAACCGTAGACGGAGACGGAGAGCAAACACGGGACTTCATCCACGTCAGCGACATCGTCGAGGCACTCGTCAAAGCAGCTGAAGTTAAAACAGACTTGAAGCCGATAATCCTTTCATCGAACACTGAAACCTCAATCAATCAACTGTACGATACCGTCGCAAAGCTGCTCAACTTCAAGAAGTCGCCCAAGAAAGCACCGGCAAAAATAGGCGACGTCCGACGCATGTGGTACGACAACGCCCGCGCAAAGAAAGTGCTTCGATGGTCTCCAAAAATGACCCTGACAGAAGCGTTGAAAAAAGACGTTATTCCATACTATTCCAAACACGTAGAAGCAGGCAAAATCCAAACCCACCAACATGCACCAAGAACACGAACTCAGCTTTCTCCAAAAGCCAGTTGAGTTGCCTAGGTCTCTCAGTTTGCAGGCCAAGAACAGTTCTCTTCCGCCGGCCAAACGTCATGTTGCTCTTGCGATTCCTGTGCTCTCTATTCTCCGGAGAAAGAAAATTCTGAATCTCCTGTCAATGCCTGCCCATGTTTCCTCTGCTGTGGCCTGGTGCTCTCAATCGACCACTGAAAAATTTTTTCTTTTGACCAGTCAATTCCATGTTGCTTTTAGGTGATCTGGTCTAGTGTTGATTTTCCTATTAGTCGTGCGGGCATTTCCATGTCTATTTTGAGCTGGCTGCATGCTATGCCTGGGGAGGCTTTGGATTTCTTTGTGACTGTGCCTCTTTGGAAGGAGTGCCTGAAGTTGTTTTCAGCTTTTTGCCAGTTGTGCCTGTGCAGGGCGTCTCTTCCGAAGTGGAAGAAGTCGTTGTTCAGTTGCTGCTGTATTCCGAAGAGTTGTTCAAGGGTGAACCCTGTGAGGGCGTTGAGTTCGTCGTTTCGTTTCTTGAAGAAGTCTATGGCGCGCTTGTAGGACTGGTTTATTTCGGCAAACCTGATCGAGTAGTTGTCTCCGTGTTTTCCCCAGTAGGCTAGAACTTCGTCGATGAACTGGAATTCGCCCAGCAGTCTCAGCTCAAGCCGTGTGGGATAGTCGACGTAGTAGGCATGTTTGGGCTGCTTGAACCCGCCGACCATCTAGCGCGCGCGCTTATCAATCAGGTACTCCAGATTCGCGAGGCGAATGTCTGCTAGTGTATAGTTGTTTTCGTCAAGAATCTGTTGAGCAGTAATAGAAACCATAATATCACTTCAAACAGGTTGCGTAGATAACTCGGTCATGACCATAAAACTTCACTAACTATTCACCAATGGCGAATCCAGCTTTTCGGATTTTTCTTTTCAACTGAGCGTCAAACCAGTAATGTCGCAAGTGGTTCTGGTCAGTTTTGCCTTTTAATCTGAGTCTAAGCCACATTACCTTTTCGCGTCCGCCTAGTACGTTCTGCATAATAAGCAACCGTCCGCCTTTCTCTAGAACTCGCCATGCTTCTTGCAACAGTTTCACATCGTCAAGAACATGGTCCAATACGCTGAACACCACAACGGTTCCGAAGCACTCTGACTTAAATGGCAGATTTTCGCTGATGCATTTGACATCGCGGTTTATGAGAGGGTCGGTGTCAACGTTGCAGACGATTGGGCAGGTGCCAGCACCCACGTCAAGCGACCTGCCATCCCTGTGACGAATATAGTATTCTTACTCGTCTTTCCAGATAGTTCGTGTGTATGAGGAAACTGTTCCGTAGGCTTTTCTTCCTGTCTCCTGTGCTTTAAACCATTTTTGTACCATTGTGCAATCGTCTCGCGCGCGCCTTGGCCTTTCTTTTCGCGGGCGTGAACCTTCGTTTTTCCTGCAAACACAAACCTGTTAATCTTTTTTACTCCTCTCATATTGATATTGTATTTCTTTGTGAGCTTTATCTTCCTGAAGCCTTCTTCCTCAAACCATCGTTTGATTTCCTTCGGTTCGAAACTCCAATTATATTGCGGATTGTAAGCATCCCACCATCCGTGTATGTGACCACCGTATTTGCTCATCATCTCTCTGCACAGTTTGAGCTTCTCTTCATTACTTAGCGTTCCCCAAATTTGCCTGCCATGCTCATAGGTTTTTTGAGTTTTCTTGTTGTAAACCATAATGTGCAGAATGCCTTGCGGTTTAACCTGCGAAGCCACCCTTGTGAACCCTGCCCTTGGATCTTTGAGATGATGCAACACTCCCCAACAAAAAACAAAGTCAAATTTTGGGTCAGCCTGCAGATTCATAATGTCAAAAATACGAGCATTCGGATTTATCTGCTTGCACGCTTTTATCGCTTCTGGGCTAATATCAATACTCTCAACAGATGCACCTAGTTGAAGCATTGCGTAAGTATATCGTCCATTCCCACAGCCGGCATCCAAACACAGTTTAGACATGAAGAAAGAGCTTTTGAGTTTCGTCAAATCAAGCAATTCCTTTCTTCGTTCTTGCGTGTATTCCCCATCGGCGCATTTAAGATTCTTCCATTGATAATCAAACTCTCTTTCATCCATAGTCTCTACCTGCCATTAGCGCGCGCTTCCATAGTCATCTATGTTTTTGTTTTCAGTCTTTCTTCGTCAGTTATATCTCTGATGATTTTCGCGGGAACTCCCATCACTACTTGAAAGTCTGGAACATCTTTGGTTACTACTGCTCCACCTGCTACTATTGATTGTTCTCCAATAGTAACATTTGGTAACACTAGAGAATGTGCTCCAATTATTGCTCCTCGCTTGATATGTGGTCCTTTCTCCATCTGGGGTATTTCTCTTTATACCGCCGTTCGCATTGTTTGGGTATCGTGCACGCCCAGAGGAGCATAGGCTTCTTACGACGAACCTCTTCCTATCAAGAGTGCTTTGGAAGAACATATACTTTATGACGAGCACGCACTTTTCAGCAATGAGTTAACGGTGTTCTGGCGCCCACATTCGTAGGCTCTTGCCATCAAATGTCCCCGTGCCTGAATCCTTTTCCAGTTAGCAGCCACGTGCGCTTGTAACCAGAAACTCAAACGCGCGCTTATTGTTCGTGGGCTCCATTGTCTTATGATCAGCAATTGCCACCAAGCACTGACGGATTTAGGGCACACTAAGGATACAAACTCGGACTGGACGCACTCACGTCGAACACGAACAACGCGTGCTGACCGCAGGCAGTTCATGGTTATGCTTAAAAGCCCCGTTGTTTCTGATCGAAGGACGCGCAAGGCAAGGTAGAATATGTGCGGCATTTGCGGGGTACTTGGGGAGTTTGACAGGTCCGTTCTGGACAAAATGGCAGAAGTCATCAAATATCGCGGTCCTGACGATTCAGGGTATTTCACAGACAAGCAGATAGGAATCTGCAACAGGCGGCTGTCAATAATCGACCTAGCTACGGGTCACCAACCGATGCACAATGAAGACAGCTCCATCTGGGTCGTCTACAACGGCGAGATCTACAATTTCAAGGAACTCAGAGACGCCCTAGAAAAAGCTGGGCACCGTTTCCACACGGTCTCTGACACAGAGGGCATAGTTCACTCTTATGAAGAGTGGGATCTGGACTGCCTGCAGAAGTTCAACGGTATGTTTGCCTTTGCGCTTTGGGATTCAACCCGAAAACGACTGCTCCTAGCAAGAGACAGAGCTGGAATAAAGCCCCTGTACTATACTTTTGTCGGGGATGCTTTTCTTTTTGCTTCAGAGATCAAGTCAATCCTCCAAGATAACAGAGTGAAAATCTGCCCTGACTTTGACGCTATCCACCAGTATCTCAATGTAAGATATTTTCCTGCGGAAAAAACATCCTTCCTCAACATTAAGAAACTCTTGCCAGGACATTTCATCGAAATAGAGGACAAAAAGACAAGAATAGACAGTTACTGGACACTTAGACCTAGCAGCTCAGAACATACTGAAGAATACTATGTAGCTCGACTCGAACAGATACTCCAGTCTGCCCTCAAACGGCACATGATAAGCGATGTTCCAATCGGGTTCTATCGATCGATCGAAGACCGTAAAAAAGGGGTTGTATTCAGTGCAAAATGCCACATACATTGGAGCCTATTTACAGGATGAGCTTGTTGGGTTTGTACAGCTCGTCCATGGTGACAAAATAACAATTATTTCCCAAATACTCTCACTGCAGAAACACTGGGACAAAGCAGTTAACAACTCTCTAGTGGCAAAGGCAATCGAGCTCTGTGCAAACGAGCACATAGAATGGATTATGTACGGAAGAATGGGGAACCATCCAAGTCTAGACAATTTTAAAGAAAACAATGGTTTCAGCCGATTTCCATTAACACGATATCACATACCTCTTACAAGAAAAGGCAAATTTGCTTTAGCACTGGGACTTCATAAAGAACTGAAAGATACGCTTCCCCAGTCAATAAAATACAGACTCATCCCGATTTACAATTGGATTAGTAGAACAAGATGAGAATCAGACTTTTGAAAACACCCAAGACAGTATCCTAGACACCCTCTGTCTTGCCTTACTTAGATCATTTCAACCCATTGTCACGGAATTTGTAAAGAAAAGTATTCCTAGTGCCCGCTTAACAATGTTTGGAAACCGAAGTTTGCAATATGATCCGCAAAATAAGATTAAATAATCAAAAGCTAGTAAGCATTGAAGAGCACTGAAGGGGAATGTTTGGCTAAAAAGGATATGAGATTGCAGTATTCAGGCTTTGTGATATTTGCAGCCAAGATGGTTAGCGTTGTCACTGGACTGATTTTTCAGTTTATGATAGCCCGCTCATTCTTGCCTGTGCATCAAAAGGAATATGATCTGTGGTTTAACATCAATGACGTAGCAGCATATTTCACGTTGATGGCCGGTGTGCTTCCATTTTGGGCAATGCGTTTTGTGGCAAGAGACAAAGAAGGGACTATAAAGACTGGAATTCTCTCAAACTTGGCAATTTCTGTAATGGCCACGCTAGCCTATCTTCTGCTTATTCCCTTGATAACTTCAGCACTTAGTATCAGTGGAATATATCTTCCAGTATACTTCGTTGCTTCCATCCAGATAATAGAATTTTACTCTATCACCGTGCTTGAGGCGTGCTTGCAAGCGAGAATCCCTCAAACAATAGGTTATGGATTGCTTGTACAACAGCTCTGCAAAGTCGTCTTAGGGTACGTACTCATCATCCACTTTAATCAGCTACTTCTAGGGGCAGTAGTCACGACAATAGCAGCATTTGCCCTTCAAATGGTCTACTACTTCAGACTTCTTGCACAGGAACTTAAACAGAGAATCAAATGGGAATATCTAAGAGAGTGGCTTAAAGGATCATTGGCAAATATATACAATGTTGCAGGCAATCAAATGGCAGCTTACATATTTATCATGTTGCTCGCTTACGGCGGTGAAGGATCTCGAGGAAGGCTCGGCGCAGCTGCAACAGTTGTAAATGTAATCACCTACTCTTCTTTCCTGGCATTCGCGTTGTATCCGAAGCTTTTGGCAGAGCGAAAACGTGAAGACATAACAACTTCTTTGAAAATGGTCCTGATGTTTGCCATACCTTTGACTGTTGGTGCAATAGCACTTTCTGATTCTTACATAACAATTCTAACAGACATCTACACGGACGCAGCGCCTGTCCTAGTTGTTCTGGCAATAGATTCTTTCATTGTTGTAGTGTCAAATATTTTTGGCACAGCGCTGTACGGATTTGAAACAGTCGATGACGGAGCAAAACTATCATTGCACCGATTAGCCAGAAGCCGAATATTCATAGCATTCTCTTTACCATACCTTCACGCTGCAATTACCCTTCCAACAGCGTTCTACGTCCTGACAAACTACGCCCAGAATCAACCCTTCCACGCAGCACTATACGTTAGCATTATCAACTCATCAGCCCGCTTTGCAATGTTCCTCATTCAATACATTATTGTCCGAGGAATGGTCAAGATAGACATTCCATGGAAAACCATAGCAAAATATGTCTTCGCCGCAGCCGCTATGGGAACCGTTTTGTATGTAATACCGCATCCAACAAGAATATCTTTGACCTTAGCCGAAACACTAGTTGGCGGAGCCATCTATTTAGCACTCTTGATGGCAATCGACAAAGAAGCAAGATCACTACCTAAGTACATAATGCAAGAAATCAAGCAAAAATAAGAGAAACTCGCATCCGCCCTAAATTATCTGAGGATAAGCATTCTGAAATTGGATAAGTGTGAACATCACGCACATCCGAAAGTTTTCTACGAAGGTTACCTGCAAGACTGCAACAATCTTTGTTAAACCCCCAGCACGTTTGACAGGTCAAAAAGATTTTCGATCGACCTGTCAAATCAGCACCAAACCTTTAAAACTTAACATCTATCGAGCTTGCCTGAACCTGTTTTCCAGAACACTAAAAAGTAAGCTAATCATGGAGAATCTTACTATTCATGCGTAAGCTTTTCGGGGACTGTATAACCATGCCGTTAGACAGTCTGATAGTTGGAAAAATTTTGAAAGTTGAAAGGCGCGAAGCGCCGCGCCAGTCACAACAGTTCTAGTCTCTATCTCTACTTTTCCAA
>Ga0315280_10011072_pt1 | contig 11158 bp, 15 predicted proteins | sample YL17G06_40_MG_FD_203697 | JGI IMG/M metagenome (GOLD analysis project Ga0315280, IMG submission 203697) | Sediment microbial communities from Yellowstone Lake, YNP, Wyoming, USA - YL17G06_40 | ecosystem: Environmental > Aquatic > Freshwater > Lake > Sediment | place: USA: Wyoming | collected... | reverse complement strand
ATTTTGGCAGTCTTAGGCATTATTTGACCACCTGTTTGATCTTAAGGTTTATTCAATACTTACTCAAATGCTAATAAGACTTAATGCATTGACACATTCAAAGGTCCGCAGCTATAACTTTTCCGCAGAACCAAAAACGGGTATGTCGTTGCTGTTTTGAGGCTTGCGAGGGGTAAAAAAAAAGAGTAGATTTTACCCCGTTTTTAGAGGTAAAAATCTATTCCCCTCCCCTTATGGAGGATGCCTTAGTATGCCATAAAGTATTCCAGCTCATTTCTATCAAGCCAACCAACGTATTTTTTAGCACCGTCAGCCGTCGTCGTATCATGGTTGGTTGGTTGGTTGGATAAAACTTTACCCCAAAATCAAACTCGCACAGCGGCTTCATCTACTCTTTTGCTACCTAAAAGAGAAAAAGTATTATGAGAGAACGTTCATCTATTTTTGCCAACAGACTGACGAAACAGTCAAATCGCGAAAGAAGCGAGGAAAAACGTAATGAAACCTGCCTTACTCGTAATTGATGTGCAAAGCGAATTCTTCAATCTAAATCAGGCTTGCTCTGACTCTTTGAAAGCGGCCATCGAATACATAAATGCTGCAATCGTTCTTTTCAGAAAAAAGAATCTACCGATAGTGGTCATCCAACACAAGAGCGAGGAAGAAGGTCTCATTCCAGGTAAATCAGGCTTTGACGTTCCTCAGAGTGTCAAGCTTGAGCCTCAGGATATGCGCATAGTCAAAACTTATGGCAACTCTTTCACCAAAACAGGACTTGCTGAAAAACTGAGAGAGCTCGGCGTTGACACCGTCATTGTCACAGGTTTCTGCGCAGAATACTGTGTCTTGTCTACCTACAGAGGCGCACAAGATTGCGATTTTACGCCCATAATTCTCAGGGGGTCACTTGCTTCCGACAACGCGGAGCACATTAGGTTCGTGGAAGAGATCACGGAGACAATATCTCTCGGCGCCTTGAAGACTTTGCTATAAACTCCCAGCGCGTTGTTTACTCGATTTCGACAATATCTATCTGTAGTCGTCTCTTACAGTCCTACCTTCGAGCGCTCTGCGCGCGCGATGCATCCTGAATCGGGTATACAGTCTTTAGCTGTCCATTAGAAGCCTATAATTGGTTGTCCATTAACCGTCGTCCGTCGTTGGTTGTTGTTGTTGGATAAAACTTCACCCCAACCAGCCAAACTAGCTGAACTCATTTCTTACTTAACCCTCTGACTGTGTTAATAATCGACAACAATACTCCAACTCCAATAAATGAGTATCCTACCAAACGGTCACCACCGAATATAATGCCAAGAACCACAAACGTGATTCCAAGAGTCAAAAGAGCATTATCCTGAATTGCCTGTTTCTTCTTCCTTGTTAGGAAAGCAATAGCGATAGCAATTGAAATAATTCCAACAGCAATGGCAATTATTAACCATAATTCTTCCATCAACATACTTTCAACAACAATGCAGAAGAAAGATATTTGAGATTTAAGGGTTTGGGGTTGGGGAATTTCGCTACAAACAAACCTCGAGACTGAAATTGAACCCTAAAACGTAAAGCTGCTCTATAATAATGGATGTGAACTTGTTGTGAGTAAGCGTAGGCTTTTCCTAGCCCGCCTAGCCACAGAAACAAGTCGAACCCTAATATTTCGCAGCCCCTACCCCCCTAGGTTTTTTGGCCAACAAATATGCCCATAACTGTACCGCTTAAGCCTATTATTGCTGAGAATATTTCGCTGTTCCATTTGCCGAGGAATGCGATGTGTGCGATTTCTAGTGTGGATAGGATTAGGGTTGTGGCTATTGTGAATTTTACGCCGTAGACGAGTCGTGGATCTGGTGGGATTTCGCGTTGCCGTATTCGTCTTGTTAGTGCTTTTTTAATCCAGTCTTTCATGGTTTGTCACTTTTTGTTGTTTTTTGTTGCGTTGGGTTGATTGTTTGCCGCCGATTAGGAAGCTGTGGAGGAGTTGTTTGGCGTCTTCTGGTTTTATGTGGTTTTTGATTATGACTGTGATGTTTATTGCCCATGCGGTTGGGACGGCTGTGTAGTCGATGTCGTATAGGCCGTCTGCGTAGCGGAAGTTGTTTTGGGCGAGGATTATGTGTTTGTTTTTTTCGCCTAAAACGCCTATGAATATGCCCCAGCTTGTGACGGGTACGTCTATGCCGTTTAGGCCGCCGCTGAGAGATTTGCCTATACTAGCGTCGAACCAGTCTACTTTGACTAGGTCGCCTAGGGTTAAGCCTTTAACTTGCTTAACAACCTCCTTCATACAACATCATCAAGAAAAATCGAACGAGCAACAGCGAATATAAAGAGTCGTTAAATTCAGAAATTCACCAATTCACAAATTCGCGGTGCATAACATCCAAAATTATTACTCTACATTATTCAAATCAAAAGACATTCGGTTTTAATTCTTCGTCATACATAAAAGATTTTAGCGAGTAGAACCAGATATTTGATGGATTCTTAGTCAGAATATATTTAATCGTCGGGATGGAAATGAGCCAAAAAGTTGTAGAATTGGAGCCTCTAAAATTTCGGCTTAAAGGGAAAATAGCAAGGTTACTTGGGAGGGAGTCAGTGTCAAATGCGATTGTTGCTCTTTCAGAACTTGTGAAAAATAGTTACGATGCTGATGCAAGCGAAATCACAGTAGCTTTTAACAATGTTAAAACAGAAAATGGTGAAATTCACATAAATGACGATGGAACTGGAATGTCTTATGAGGATTTTAAGGAAAGATGGATGGTTGTGGGAACTGATTATAAAGAAAAAAAGAGAATTACGCCATCTGGTAGAAGAATGATCGGTGAGAAAGGAATAGGGAGGTTTGCAGTGGAACGGCTTGCTCGAAAGGTGACAATTATATCCAGTGTTAAGGGAGAAAAATCAAAACTTCGAGTGATTATCGATTGGGATAGATATGAGACTGAAGAAAGTTATTTTGACATGGTAGAGAATAAGGTGTTTTTGGAACCTAAAGAGGATGTAAATCATCATGGATTTGAACTTATTTTAAGCGGGCTTCGTGATATATGGGACGAAGGCGCTCTGTTGAATTTCAAAAGGCAAATGAGCATGTTAGTCCCCCCTGAGGTGCTTGAAAAAAAAGATTTTTCAATATCAGTTCAGACTCCAGAGTTTCCTAAACTTTCAGGGGAAATAGAGAATACAGTTTTTGGTGAAGCATTTTACACTTTGACCGCAATGCTAGAATCTACTGGAAAAGTAAACTATCAGATGGTTGACAAGAAAGGTGTAACGACGAAGGAAGTGGCTGTTACAGAAAGAACACGATGTGGTCCACTGAAGTTCACACTTTACTTCTATCCAAGGGGATTTAGCAAGGACGAGAGAATACATTACAAACTACTAACTCTGAATGAAGTGAGGGCTATTCTTGATAACTTTCATGGTATTAGAATTTATAGGGATGGATTTCGTGTCAAACCATATGGAGACCCCAAAAATGACTGGCTCAATCTTAATATGAAAAGACTTTATGCCCCGAAATATCTTTATCCTGACAATAGCCAAGTTATAGGAATCGTAGAAATATCGCGTGATAAGAACCTTGGACTCATTGATACTACTACTCGAGAAGGCCTTATTCAAAACGAACCATTCAAAGATTTGGTGGATTTCTTAGAAAAGTCTATAGAATTTTTGAGCAAACGTAGAAGAGAGGATAGAAAGGAAGAGCAACCACCCAAAACGGTTATCCGAACGCAAGTTGACCGAATAATCACAGAGATCAAGAGCACTAACCTCCCGTTACCAAGGAAAACTCGAGCTATAAAGGAATTGGAGGGGGTTGAAGACGCTGCTCTAGGTCTCATTATGGTTTATCGAAATCTAGCTTCCTTAGGAATAACAGTTCTTGCGGTTTCACATGAGATAACAAACCCGATGGGAACGATACTGAACTACTCTGAAGCCATATTAAAAATGATTAAAACCGGGAATTACGACATAAAACAATTTGAAGAGGCAGCCAACAACATTCGCAGCAATATTTTAAGAGTGTCTGAATTCATTGATTTTGTAGTTGCGTATAACCGACGAAAACGGAGAAAAAAGTTAAAAGGTGATTTATATGAAATTCTTAATGATGTTATGAAGGGTTATGGGGCAATCTTTAAAAAAAGAGATATCACAGTTGAATTAAAAATGGACAAAGAACTCAAAGAAGTGTTTCTATATCGTGGAGATTTTGAATCTATTCTAATAAACTTCATTACAAACTCACTTGAAGCTCTCAGCTTCACTAAAGGAAAACGCATTCTTAGAGTGTCACTTTTCTCAGACAAAGAGAGTGTCCACGTTATATTCAGCGACAACGGAAAAGGTATTCCTCCGGAAAACAGAGAAATTATATTTGAACCCTTCTTTACAACTAAAGAGGATGGAACAGGATTGGGATTAAAGATCGTTAAAGAAATTGTTGAAGAATATGGTGGTGTCGTGAAGGTGATAGAAAGTGAACTAGATAGTGGAGCTAGTTTCGAGGTCAATATACCAAAATCGAGTCTGATGTGATATGGAGAAATCAAAAATATTAATAATCGATGACGAACGTGATTGGGCAGATTCTGCGAAGATGTTACTGCAAGACAAGTATGATGTCGAAGTTGTTGAACACGGAGAAGAAGGCATTGAAAAAATTCATCAAAACTACTATGATCTGCTGTTAATAGATTGGCAACTGATGGGAGATAAGACAGGAACGGACGTCATGGTTGAAATAAAAAAGTTCAATAAAGTCATCCCGATAATACTTGTAAGCGGAAAGATAGATGAAAGAAAACCATTGATAGAAGCCATTCAGAAAGGAGCAACAGATTATGTTGAGAAGGACACGGAATTACCTGAAAAATTACCCCACGCGATTGAAAATGCGCTAGACAAAAGAGATGTTGTTATTCGTGGATTTGAAAAGTGGTTGAATCGTTTCGAAGACCCGAACCAAGTAGTATTAAGAACATTATCTGGAAAGGAGTATTCTGCAAAACAAATTCTTATAGAAATAAAAAAAGATAGTGAAATTGGACGTAGAATCAGAGAGGATATTGTAAAAGTGGTTCTTGAGCTAATTCAAAAGGGAGAAGTAAGAAGTTGATTCCGTGTACTTTAGTGCATGCAGCATACGATCCTCCAAGCACTTTTGCCAGTAGTTGCGCGGCTGAAGTTAGTAGCATGCTTGTTTCGATAAACTGCACATTCTTCGAAATACAAGGTCCAAAGGCTTGCAAGAGTGAAATTCATAAACACTTGTTGAACTTTTCAACAGACACGCATGGTTTCTTTAATTACGGTCATGGTAGTGAGGTAGCCTTGTTCGGATACAAAGGTGAAGTAATTTTAGACATGAGCTGTGCTCATCTTCTCAGAAGGAAAATTTGTTATGTGATTTCCTGTTTAGCAGCTAAGGAATTTGGCAGAAAAGTCATTTCAAATGGCGGAATTTGTTTCCTTGGTTTCGGTGGTGACTTTGAATATTCACCTTTTTACGAAGAAATCTTTCGGGCTTGCGCTAATTCTGGCGCAAAAGCGATGATACAAAAAAAGACAACTGCCGGAGAAGCTTTCAAAATTATGAAAGAGACATTTGATAATGCTATGTCGAACCTTGTAAAAGATTCGAATAATGGAAACTGGATTGTGCTTCTATCTCTTTTTCGGGATAGAGACTATTTAAGATTGTTAGGTGATGGTTCTGCGTCACTATGGTAATCTTGGAAATCCTTGCGACGATGACTCCCGGAGTGTTCTCGATTTATTTTGTGGAATGGGTGGCCTATCCCATGGTTTTGCTCAATGTGGTTTCAAAGTCACTGGTGTAGATTTGAGTGAGAAAGCTGGTTTGGTTTTTTCGAAGAACAGTATTGGAGCGTTTCTGAGAAGAGATTTAATGAATTCAAGGATTCAAGGGGAATATGAAATCATCATTGGTGGACCTCCGTGTGAGCCTTGGTCGTGCCTAAATCTGACAAGAAGGAATAAAAATCATCTTAAGTACAAGTGTTTAAGTGCTTTCTTCAAGAAGGTTAAAAGAAAGAAACCTTTCATCTTTGTAATGGAAAATGTTCCAGCAGTTCAAAAAGACCCCCTATTAATAGAAAATCTGGAAGACATCAGAAAACATTATGATACAGACAAGAGAACTATTACTTACAGCGATTACGGAGCTGCTTCAGCAAGACATCGTTTCTTTATTATAGGAGTCAAATTGAAAACTGGTGTAAAAGCATCAGAGTTGTTGGATTCAATAGCAAAGGAAAACCCAAAAACCGTTCAAGATGTTATCGGCGATTTAAAAGATAGAAATCAAGATACAACCATAGATCACATTTGGCCAAATGTCAAGACAATCCACAAATATGCTAAATATTACAAAACTGGCAAATACGGATGGTATGTTTTAAAATGGAACAGACCTTCACCATCTTTTGGCAATATAACCAAAACTTACATTTTGCACCCTGATTCATTCAACAACGGAAACGATCCAAGACCAATTTCCATAAGAGAAGCACTTCGAATCGTTGGTTTTCCAGATGAATACAAATTCCCAGAAGGTTTAGACATGAGAACTAAGTATGAGCTTATAGCTGACGCCGTTTCACCAGTTTTTTCCCTTAAGCTTGCCAAGGCTATTAAAGAACTTATCTTAAGTGCGTAAATAATAAATGCACAATTCATTAATTGGACATTTCTGGCAAAGTGGTTCTGCTGGTTTGCAAACTAATGCGGCAAAATCTATTAATGCAAAGTTAAAAGATCGACTTTCTATGTTTGAAGGCAACATCTTGTTTGCTATTTCTCGAACTATTTTATTTTTACGAGCTTCGCCTTTTACGTCAAGACCATATACTCTTAAAACTATTCTGCAAACATTTGAATCGACAACAACATCAGGTTCACCATATGCAAAAGATAACATTGCTGATGCCATATAATCTCCTACTGCTGGAATATCTAGAAGATTTTTTTTCTCTTTTGGAAAAATTCCATTGTATTTTTCCACAACATAGCAAGCCATTTCCTTGATAACGGATGCTCTCCATAATAATCCCAGTTTTTTAAAGAAAACGGTTATTTCTTTCTTCGAACCTCGGGCCAAGTCAAAAATAGTTGGGAATTTTTGAAGAAACGCCTGATAAACCAGAAGTACCTGATCAGCTTTGGTTCTTTGAAGCATTATCTCTGCGATCAAAATTTTGTATGGATCAGATTGTTCTCTCCAAGGATAAGAGCGCCTATTATTAGGCCACCATTTGATCAGCTTTTTTCCTATAATTGAAGGCTCGGTGTCCACATTTCTCACATCAAGGTATGCTTTCAGATTTCTAAGGTTTACGTTTTTGCCATCGTTTGCTCCACTCAAACCGTTCCCTCAACTTCTCCATTAGCTCTTTGTCGCTTGTTTGGATTCTGCGCCCGTATGCCCTCCGCACAAACACGCACCATAGACTCAGTCATATCCATCGCCATAGCCACCTTCACCTCACCAGGCAACCGTCCAATCTGCTCCCAATCCTCCTTCCGCAATAAACAACACACCACCAACAACCACATAAACTCTTAGAAATAAAAAAAGTTGAGCGTCAACCGTTAAGCCTTTCATGCTAGCCTATGTGTATGTGTACGAAGCCCACACACTCGTCGAACGTGAACTAGGCACAATAAGACTTATGAACACTGGATAAAGCTTCGTCATATAACCCGACTTCATCAACTTACTCAAAAACCTTTCAATCCCAGCCAAGCTCTCAAACTCAAACATCTCCACATACCCATCAGCATTGCCACCAACCAGCTGAGAAAACATCCTATGCGACTTCACATCCTTAAACGACACCAAACGCCCATCCTTATACCCAAAGAACTTCCTCCACTTCTTCTTATACGCCGCCAACTCCGCCTGCTTCTCCGGCTTCAACACATAAGTTTCCACCAAAAAAACAGTCAACCCATCACCTCCCTTACGCCTTTATACCATGCCTATAACGTCATTTCAAGCAGTATTAATAATTTAAGAAACGTAAGCTTAATCTAAGATTTCCTCCCAAGCTTTATTTTTCAGCAAAACATCAATGTTACAACCATGATAAAACTCATAATTTTCGACGCAGGCGGCGTACTCTACACCGGAAACATGAAAATAGTAGACGACGCTGTAAGAAAATTCCTCAAAAAACACGACATACAAGACTTCAAAAAAAGCAATAAAATCTGGTCAAAAGTTGAAAAACTCGCATCCATCGGAAAAATAAGCGCAAGAAAAGCTCACGAAAGATGGTTAGAAGATCTTGGGCTATCCAGAGATTTAATAGATGAATGGAACGAAATTGACAAAAAAGAAATATGGAGCAAATTCAGAAAAACACCTGGAACCAACAAACTATTGCAGAAGTTAAAGAAAGAGTACATTTTAGTTGTTCTAAGTGACTCAATCGACAGCAAGCAAGAAAAAATTGAAAAAATGCAAACACTTGGCATAAATCACAAAATTTTCGACGAAATCTACACTTCACACGACTTAGGCACCTATAAACCAAGCAAGAAAGCATTCCACACAGTTCTAAAAAAACTCAAAGTGAAACCAAAAGAAGCAGTCTTTATCAGCGATGCCTGCGATGAGCTAAAAGGCGCAAAGAAAATCGGTCTGTTGACCGTTGGCCTCAATTGCGATGGTGGAGATCACAATATAAGAAGGCTGGACGAAATTCTGAAAACTCTCCAAAACCCAAATCAGTTGCCTTAATTATCCGCAACTTCGCCAAAACCTATTTTTACCTTTCCTCTCAATACTGCTTGTCAGATTCTAATGTCCAAAAAACAAGAAGAAAAAACATGGTATCCAAACGCAGAACTCGTTCAAAAAATTCATGAAACCATGCTGGAAAAATATGGCGGATGGCCAGGATTCGAACGTGGAATGAACGTTTTCCAAAATATCATAACTGAGATGAAAGCCGCCAGAGGAATCTACCACAAAGCAGCCATACTTCTCAGAGGGGTGGTCACCGGAAGAATATTCAAAGATGGCAACCACAGAACAGCACAAGCACTAACAGAAACATTTCTCGAAATGAACAACGCTCCGATGTACATTCAAGATTCAAAAGAAATAATTAGGTTTATTAAAAACATCTTATACTATAACATTGACGAAATCGAAGCGTGGCTAAAACATGGGAAAACGAAAGGATCCGATGAAAGTGTTCAACGAAGTCCTTAGGAAACACGATGAAGTTTTCCGCGAATTGAACAGTGGATCCAAAAAACCGAAAAAATAGCCATTATTGTTGTTTAAGCATCTGAGACTCATTTCTATTTAGTACTTCAGAGGGTTGTTATGTTTGTTATTTCTACTGCTACCATGTGCCCTCTCTTATCATAATACACTATCACTCTTCCATCCTCAGTCGGCTCACCATCAGCATGATCCACATGCCTAAACCTTACAAAAAGATCGCCAACATCATCACCATAATCCACAGTAACAATCTTCCTCGGCAACTTCACCCCATACTTTTCCCCAACCCGCTCCAAAACCTTTCTGATATCGATGTCTAGGAGGGTTTTGACCTTATGAACCTTAGTCCCATCGAAGGCAATAACAAACATCACAACAACCCTGAAAACACATTATGCAACGCTCAGCCTTAAGAAACATTCTCCTCAACACAGCCTCTGAACTAAAACTTCAACCTCTTAACTAGAGTCAAGTTTATGTAAAGTCCCATCTAATACGTAGTTAGGCAAAAATTGGCTGGATTCCCAGAAGGAAGGAAAATGTTAGAAGACAAATCCAAAAAAACTGAAAGCACAAGAAAGAGGATGGACGAGTATGCTAAGAGCTATGATGAATGGTACAAGACTTTCAAAGGCGCCGTCGAAAACCACGTGGACTGGGAGCTACTAAAAGGATATCTCCCGAAAAACAGAAATGCAAAGATCTTAGATGCTGCTGGCGGCACTGGAAGGATAACACTCCCCCTGGCAAAAATGGGATACTCAGTCACCCTATGCGACATCTCCCCCGCCATGCTAAACGTAGCAAAACAAAAACTACTCAAAGAATGCGTCCTAAACAAAGTACAAATCTCAGAATGCGACGCCCACAAACTCCGCTTCGCCAACGAAACCTTCGATTTCGTTCTCTGCTGGGACGGAATGATCGAAGCCGCAAAAGAACTCATACGAGTCACAAAGAAAGGAGGAACACTCTCAATATTCCTAATGAACAAATGCGGCAACGCCATCGACAAGTTTCCAGAAGACCCCGAAAACGCCCTAGCAATGCTCAAGTCAGAACCGAGCTATTTCTACGATGAAGAACACAAATACATGGCCGTTACCCCAGAAGAAGCCAGAAAACTCTTCGAAAAAGAAGGAATCAAAGTCACCGAAATCTACGCCGTCTGCGGCATCTTGGAATTGCTCTCTATCCCAGAAAAAGTTCTAGAATCCCGCAAATGGGACGAAAAATTCTTCAAGCAGACAACTGAGATGCTATTAAGACTGAGCAAAGAGCCCTCAGTTAAAGGATTGTCAAGACACCTGGTTCTATATGGAGAAAGAATTTAGGAAAAGAAAAGCAATTATTTCTTCAAAACCCATATTCACTATATTTTACATTCTTTCTGAAACAGCCAATCGCATGCTTAATATAAGGTATTGTATTATCCGGAAGCCTATCCAATTCAAACCACTGCAAATCATCACACTTGTCAGGCTCCATGATCTTAGGCTCGCCTTTCCACTTCTTTGCCGTAAAAAAGAAATTAATCCTCCTTTCATTTGTCGGCTCCATTTGTTTTCTATGCATCACATGAACCAACTCCAAATCCCCCACATCAACCTCCACACCAATCTCCTCCCTCGCCTCCCGAACCATAGCCTCACTAAGCGTCTCATCATCATCTCTCAGATGACCAGCAGGAAAACTATACATGCCATCCATAAAATCCGTATTATATCTCCGAGAAAGAAGAATCTTATTCTCCCTCACCAAAACCAGATACGCTGTAGGTATCAGCCTAGGTCTCTCTTTCTTCATATATGAGAACTAACGCAGAATGTCTATTTAAAAACCTCTTCATTAAGAAAATTTAAAACATTTTCG
>Ga0315280_10011071_pt1 | contig 11159 bp, 7 predicted proteins | sample YL17G06_40_MG_FD_203697 | JGI IMG/M metagenome (GOLD analysis project Ga0315280, IMG submission 203697) | Sediment microbial communities from Yellowstone Lake, YNP, Wyoming, USA - YL17G06_40 | ecosystem: Environmental > Aquatic > Freshwater > Lake > Sediment | place: USA: Wyoming | collected... | reverse complement strand
GTAGGCTCTGCCTTGGCATACCATTCTGCACGTCTTAGCCGGATACAATGACACCGCGTATGCTCAGCAAAAATCAGGCAGACCACGCTGAACAGCCCCAGCAGGCACGGAGCCGTACGCAATACCGATTTGGCCACATACTGCCGCGGTGTTTCAAAGCCCAAATGGGCACGAACCTCTTGAAACGTGGTCTCGATGGGCCAACGCGAGGTGAACCAACTGACAATCTGCTGGGGACTGAGAGTTATGTCGGTTGTGTAATAGTATTCGTCCCTATGTGTTCCTTGCACATCGTGGACAAAAACCCAACGTACAGCAACCAATCCCTGGCCGGATTTGTACCAGTGGCCGGTGCCGCTGGCAAGCTCGACACGACGGTCAGAGCCGCCATACCAGCTGACCGTAGCCGGGATAAGCTGAGTATGTGCCACTACCTGCTGAGGCGTGGGCAGTTTAGCTCCTTTGATTCGTGGCCGTCCCATCCGCGATTTTCGCTCCGGCGGTTGGGCATACAGATTGGCGTCGCCATGAAAGCGGCTGACCAAGGTAGCATGATCACGATGGCGATAACAGAACTCCGCCAGTTCATGCGAGGCATACCCGCCGTCACCCAAAAACACGAATTTTCGCTGGGGAAACCAGTGGATAAGCACCGCCATCAATTGTTGGGCCAACTGAGGTGGGGTTTTGTGCCGGCGACCTTCGGCAAGGTCCAACTCTTCGGGGCGGTACAAGGCAACCAGCACCGGCAAGGCCCACCGCCGAGAAGTAAACGGGAACTTTACCGAGATAGCCAGCACCACCCAACGGTGACCCCAACGAAACACTATATGGCTATGGCTGGAGCGGACGGCGTCATGATGGCAGCCCTTACCGTAGACACACTTGCCTCGGTGCTGGGCTGTGGTGTCGTCCATAGGGACCAGAACCGGCTGGTCAGGCGGGATATGGTGGAGAATCATGCCGGCCAAAACTTTGCCCAAAGGCCACAGCGACCATACTGCGCGGGAGAAGACCCGGTGGTAGGTACTGGGATGACCGCTGAGCAGGCCTCGCATCGTCCAGAGCACTGCGGTAACGGTTCGTCTGCCGATGGTCAGTATGGCTCCGATGGTCAGTGGGAGAATTCGCTGGAAAGTTGGCTGAGTAAATGCTATAGAAAGACTCATCAAAATTGGCTCTGCTGCCGATGGAATAGAAAGCATAGTGGGCTCCTTTCCGATTTGCTGGCTGTATTTACCAGTAAGAATCGGCAGGAGTCCGTTTTTTTTACCAATGTTTTTCTATTCCTCAGCAACCTCAAAAACGGCAAAAGTCGAGCTGAGAGCCTGTGAAGAAATCGTATCCGCGCCGGCCGTTTCACCGTCGGTCGACGTTACCTTCGCACCAAACAAATGAGCGCCAGCGGCAAAACCTGCTATCTGGTCTTTTCCGGCGAGGATTGTTTCTCTGTACGGAAAGTGGTCTTCACGAATTGAAAGAGATGGTATGCACAGCATACCCTACGGACTTCGCATTAAATGAACAAGCCTTAACGGCAAAACCTGCTATCTGTTTTTTTCAGGACAGGATTGCTTCCCTGTTAGCAAGGCCAAATTACAATGGTCATCCGCAGGGTCATGCCTCAGACCACAAAGTCCCCTCTCGCCTGATCGGTAATTTAGTTGCTTGAGTAGTTGGTCTGGACGGAAACATATTGAGTATTTTATCGAGCACAGTCTTGAGCTCCGCAGGGATCTCCATGGGTTTGAAGGCTTCCCAGACCTCACGGTCTGAGAAGGAGATTTTACACTGTTCCGTGATTGTTCCACGTAGATTCTTCAGAGTCGACTGTGAGTCCAAGAGTTTGTATGGGATCTCACCTTGCTGTAAAGGTTCTGTGTAGGCACAACGGAAGTATTCATTGACTTTCCGCGTCATTTCCGTGCGGTGCGCGGCATCGCCACGAAGGTAGGGCTCCTGTTGAACGAGATAAGTCGTTCTTGTCTCATCTTCGGACTGCTTGCCGTCCTCTAATATGAACTGGCGGATTGCGTTTTCTGTGAGGATGTCGGGGTCCGGACCGCCGGGGAACTTGTCTTTCCATCGGGCAAGCAAGACTCGAGACAGGATACCTGGCTCCAGAATATAGGACTCTCTGTTTCGCCGATTAAGGTGGAAGATCCTATAGCCAGCTTTCTCTGCTTTGTCCTCACGTTCTCTGACTTGTTCGTCAGTAAAGAAGTCGCGGTCAGAGACGTACACATAGTCGAGTGATGCACCGATAAGGTCTTGGAAGCAAGCAATTGCGTCGAACGGCCAGCGGCTTGTGCTTCCTTTCGTTTGGAATATTGTTAGCCCTCTCGTTATGGCGCGAAATCCCGGCCGGTAGACTTCACCCAGCCTTTCAAGGAACTCCCGGAAATCAGACTCAATCCCTTCCACGAAGAGGGCCTTTCGTGACTTTAGCGTGTTGGTTACTTTGGCTGGCGGTAGGGCGAGGCCGCGGTCGCCAAGGAGCGGCACCAAAGTCTCGACGTTGTGTGCTTGCAAGGGTCTATCGCACTCCCTATCTATGATCAGCACATTGCTGAGGCCAGCAGCATCGATAAGGGTTGGGCTATGCGTGGCAATGATAAGCTGGACGTTACGGTGGTGAGATAGCCTATCAAGCAAGTCGAATGCGAGACGCTGGAGGTCATCGTGCATGTGCGAATCGGGTTCGTCGAGCAGTGATACTTTGGATGTGTGGAGAAATAAGAAACTGAGTAAGTTCACGATCTGAAGAAAACCCGAGCCAGCAGAAACAAAGTCAAACTCGCACTTGTTCTCCTGATACGTGGCAGTAAGCCATTCATCCTTCTTCTCATCGAACGGAACTGCAATCCCGTCAAGTTGAAACAGCGGATTCACGATGTCTATGAATTCTCGCCAATTCTCGTTATGCTCCTCATCAGCCATGGCCTTTAGTCTGTAGACAAGATTTCGAATAACCTGATTCTGACGACCCTCGGCGATTAGACGCTCTTGGGCAACGACGCGGTAAAGTTCCTCTTTCACTGTTATTCCGATGGTCCCAGGAATATAGACGGGGTTAAGGTTCAGAAGGTTCTTATATTGGTCGATCGGCACTGTTGCGTCTTTGCCGTCCACCATGAGGTTTCTGCTGAATGCCGAATAGATGTCGAACTCCAGTGGCTGTGTAGCCGCCGTCTCCAATCGGAAGCGAATCCGCGTGGGAACTTTTCCGGTACGCACGCGCTGGCAATAGAAGAGGTCCCGCTGGTTGAAGTATGGGATGGCCCCAACCTCCGGTACTTGCGTTTTGCGAAAGGTAACCGAGTCCTGACCTTCGTCCGCTGTCTGTTGAATGCACCAGAACACAGTTTGCAGAGCATGAAAAAGCGTCGTTTTTCCAGAGTTGTTTCCCCCGACAAGAAGGTTAACACGCTCGAAACTGATGTCATAACCTTGGAAACCCTTGAAGTTCTCAATATGAAGCGACTTTATCATCGTGCAGTCTCCTATTATCTTTTCTATAAACGCAATGGGCTTCGCTGGGACGAGCCGAACAACCACCGAATCAGCCAACGGGTGTATTTTGACCCCCGCGTTGTTGCTTTTCTGCCAGCGAAGGCCTCTGGTTGGTGACTATTATAAAATAGGGTTGTCTAACATGCAAGTGGCGTATGGCAGAAGGTAGGAGGTTCCGAGAGAAAACTGCCGGGCTGAATGTCGAGATCGCCACGTCGTCCCGATACATCGGGACTCCTCGCGATGACAACAGGGCTAAATGGTGGTCCAGGTGATGCCGATTTTTGGCGCGGCGTAGGCGATTTCTTTTAGATAATCCCCGTAGGCCATCATCCAGTGCGAGTCGCGGACTTCGTTTACCAGCTTCCTCCAATCGCCCTGGATTTGGACATCCTGCTGTGACCGGCAAATCTCATAGAAGGGATTATCCTTGACGATTCCGGCAAAGCCCAGCCACCGGCCCGTACTATACTCCGGGTCGATAAATGTCACCTGCTGGCCCAGAGGCATCTCAACCTTCGGTGCGGCCCCGTACTCGGATTCATAATGGGTCATAATCTTGGCCGGCTCGTAGCGCACGCCATCCAGCCGACGCGGAGCGCTACAGTGAGCACAGGTAACAATCCCATTGTGCGGGAATGTCGAGTTGTGCAGAAAGACGGGCTTGCCGGATATGTAATGCAGCAGGATGCCGGCGGGAATGATGACGAAATCGGATTCGCAGAACGCCATCAGGCCCTGGTCGTTGAGCAGGCTCAAAGATAGGCACGGCGTTGTCTTCGCTATCGGCAGAATTGTGGTCATGCACCCCCGGATAGTGAAGGCTGGTGCATCATGCTCCCGCATCAAGTCCCGGAAAACGCCGTAGAGCAAAAAGGCGTTATCCACAAACGTCCGCTCGGTCATAAGAGTCGTATTTGGTAACGACAGATATTCTTGAGCCCAGCGATGAGCAGTGGCGAGGGCATCACGGTCTTGCATTGCATTTTTGACACGGGCGGCGATTTCATCGTAGCTGACATCGATGATGTTGAGCCTGTATTTGTCGCGTGCGACCTGGGGTGCTTCGGGGGAATATTTGCCCCACGGGCCGCCCAGAGCGACAATCCGGGCGCCGATGAAGTTCTTCAGGCCGTAGAGGGCACGCAGCCGCCAGAAAATTTCTTGGCAATCATCGACAACGACATCATCAACGTAGACGCCACCATGATCGAGATAGGAGTTTTGTCCGGACGCAGCTTCGCCGGTGCGCAGATACTTAGTGCTCAGGGCTTCGTACCAGTAATAGGCGGTGCCGCTGCGGTGCCTGACGAAGATGATAGTATCCTGGTCTTTTTTCTGTGAGAAACACGCCCTGAGCAATTCGCCCGAGCCTGTTGCGGCGTAGACCAGTACCACGTCATACTCATTGCCGTGCACCTGCGCGGCCTCCGAGGTGGATTTGATTGTGGCGACGGGCCGAATCTTTACGGGAAACTCGCAGCGCGAGGATAGCTCGCTTAGCTCTTTCGATATCCGCTGTGCCTCAGCCTTGGCGGCCTCATCGCTTTGCACGCCGCCCCAGGATTTCCACGAGGTCGCCTCTCGTTTCTGGGCGGCCGAATACATAAGGATAGGTTGTACGGTCAGGGCTTTACCCGTGCAGACGGGCGGATTGTCGGGGTCCCAGTCTTGGCTTTTCGACTGAGCCAGCGATGACGTGCCGAAGCCCAGGATTTGGCCTGCAATGCCGGCTGTGGTCAACCCGATAAATTCTCTCCGGTTTAGCTCGTTGTAAAGCATGATTTTCTCCTGATTGGGCTTAAATAATGTTCTTTATGTTTACTAGATACAAGTTTACTATGAGTAAGAGGAGCCGGCAATGGATTGCCGGGCTAAATATTTTCCACTTGGACTTACGCATACTCGAATGTAAGATACTGGTCAAATGGACAGAATTCTTGCGGACAGAACAGCCAAGATCGACGCCAGCGGCATCCGAAAAGTATTTGCACTGGCGGCGGAAATGAAAAACCCCGTCGATTTTTCGATAGGTCAGCCGGACTTCGATGTGCCGGAAGAGCTAAAAGAAGAAGCGATAAAGGCCATCCGCGAGGGCTTGAACAAATATTCGCAAACAAGCGGTGATGCAGTCTTAAAAGAGAGAATTAGTGAATTAGTTAAGAAAGAGATCGGGTGGGAAAATCCAGCCGTGCTGGTGACAAGCGGCGTAAGCGGGGGGCTTTTGCTGGCGTTTCTGGCACTTATCAATCCGGGCGATGAAGTAGTCATTCCAGACCCATATTTTGTGATTTATAAGCACGTACCGGCAATGTTAGGCGCAAAATGCTTATATGCAAGTAGCTACCCACAATTTTCTCTGCCTGTCAGCAAGATCGCCGAAGCGATAACCGACAAAACCAAGATGATAATACTTAATTCGCCGTGCAATCCGACCGGCGCGGTTTATTCAGAGAAGGACATAAAAGCGCTGGCGGAAATCGCAGCGGAAAAAGACATATTGATTCTGACCGACGAGATTTACGAGAAATTCTGCTACGACGGCAGGTTCACCAGTATCGGTAATTACTACGAGAAAACGCTCCTGCTGCGGGGGTTCAGCAAGCCTCATGCGATGACCGGCTGGCGTCTGGGCTTTGCCGCCGCACATCCGTGTCTGCTCGCCGTGATAGAGGAGATGACCAAGATACAGCAGTACACCTTTGTCTGTGCGCCAACGCCTTTTCAAAAAGCGGCCATCGCGGCGCTTGATTACGACGTGAGCCGCTTTACCGAGCAATACAGGACAAAAAGAGACCTTATTTACGAAGGGCTCAAGGATAAGTTTGAGCTGATAAAGCCGGGCGGCGCTTTTTACGCCTTTCCCAAGGCGCCGGACGGACGGGCGACGGAATTCGTGGCGAAGGCTATAAAAAACAACGTTCTGATCATTCCGGGCAACGTATTCAGCGAAAAAGACACACACTTCAGGATTAGTTTCGCCACCAGTAACGAAAAATTGCGGCAGGGCATAGAAATCTTGCGCAGGCTGGCGTAAGTGCACAGCGGCAGGGGGGTAGGGCCGAAAAATTTGCCCCATGGTCGCAAGCAGGCATTGTCAAGTCGCGGACATCGCGGTATTATTCTGGCTATGAAGCATCCACTCCGGGCCATCCTGATCTTCTCTCTGTGCCTGATGACAGGAGCAGAGCTCATTCTCGCGGTAAGCAAGAGCCAGCCGGCTATCCCGACTGCTGAGCGAACAATCGCACAAGCGGCGGTAATTAGCTGTGAGGGTATGATTGACGATGGTCTTCGCCGGTCCATCCGGCGCAGAACTCAAATAGCCCTTGATGCAGGCGCAGATTACATAATTTACGAAATCGACACCTACGGGGGCTTTGTCCAATCGGCGGTGGATATTTCCGACGACCTGATACTTAGATTCGGCAAGAAAGCCCGCACGGTAGCCTATGTGACAACAAAGGCGATATCCGCGGGGGCAATCATAAGCGTCTCCTGCCAGGATGTGATTATGCGGGAGAATACCACGATTGGCGATTGTGCACCGATTGCGCTGGGCGGCCAGTTGGAGGGCGTCGAGCGGGAAAAGGCAGAGAGCTTTGTACGTGGAATCTTCGAGAGGGCGGCAGAAGCAAACGGCTATCCCAAGCCGTTGCTGCGGGCAATGGTCACGATGCAGATCGAGGTCTACAAAGTGAAAAATCGCCAGAGCGGCGAGTATGAGTTCTTTGAAAGCGATGGGCTGCCCAAAGACCCTAACAAGTACGACCTGGACAACAAAGAGCGGATCGTTAAAGATACCGAGATTCTTACGCTGACGGCCTCTGCCGCCCAGCAGTACAAGATCGCGCGGGCGGTGGTTAAGGATCGGACCGGAGTGCTCACTTTTTTGGCGGAGCGTGATCATGCGACTTTTGCCGGTGAGCCGATGGTGCTAAAGACGCTGTGGTCGGAGGAGATGGTTCGCTGGTTATATTCGCCGGCCGTGATGGCCGTACTGGTTATGGTTGCCTTATTAGCGCTTTATATAGAATTAAGCACGCCGGGCATCGGCCTGCCGGGCCTGGTAGCGCTTATATGCTTTGCCGTCATAATCGGCAGTAAATATCTGGTAGGACTGGCTAACTGGGTGGAGGTAGCACTATTCGTCGTTGGTTTGGTTTTGCTGGCGATCGAGATTTTTGTGCTACCGGGCTTCGGCGTCGCGGGCGCTCTGGGGATAATATGCGTGCTGGTCGGCTTGTTCGGGATGCTGATTAAGAATCCGCCGAACACGCTGCCCTGGCCGCATTCGCCGCTTGACTGGCAATTATTTGTCAGCGGAGTCCTGGGACTATCGCTGGGCGTGGCAGGATTTATCGTGCTGGCGTGGCTCCTGGCCAAATATCTGCCGAAATTCCAGTTTCTCAGCGGCCTTGTTCTTTCGCCGACTGTGGTCACGCAGGGCGGCGAAATGCGGGTCAGTATGACGACCCCGCCCGAAAGTGAGACCGGCGCAGTAAGCGTCGGCGACGTCGGCGAGGTGACCTCGATACTCAGGCCCACCGGCAAAGCAAGATTCGGCGATGCAGTAGTAGATGTCGTGGCCACGGCTGAGTTTCTTGAAAAAGGCACGAAAGTTGTGATAATCGAAATTCACGGCAACAGAGTGGTGGTCAAAAGAAAGACGACAGAAGACAGATGACAGAAGAAAAACGGTGATTAAGAGTGTAAAAGATTTGAAAGTATATCAGAGAGCTTATCAGCAGATTGTATGTACATCACGAAGGATGAGCATGAGAATCTTGATGATGGATATGACGAAGTTACTGCTATGCTTTATCGTTTGATGAAAAAGTGGCAGAGTTTTTCTGACATCTGACTTCTGTCTTCTGAATTCCGTTTTCATACGGGGTAAACTGATGGTTTGGTGGCTGGTTTTTGCTGTTTTCTTGTATCTTGCGTGTGCGGCATTGATAGTAGCTGAGGTTTTTGTGCCGAGCGGGGGAATACTAAGCGCGTGTGCTTTTGCCTGTGTGGTCGCCGGCATATTGATATTTTTCCAGTACAGTGCCACCGCTGGTTGGGCAGGCGTGGTAATTGCTGCTATTATGGTGCCGTCGCTGTTGGTAGCAGCGTACAGAATATTCCCCAAAACGAGATTCGGCAAAAGCGTGACTCTTACTCCGCCGCATCGAGAGCAGGGCGATGCCATAGCAGATTCATCGCAGCTAAAAGAGCTGCTCGGTGCTGTGGGCAGCGTTCTTACGCCGCTGCGACCGGTGGGCACCTGCGATTTTTCAGGGCAGCGGCTTGAGTGCGTGGCAGAAAGCGGGTATGTTGATAAGGGCAAAAAGGTCAAGGTTATCCGCGTGCAGGCCACGCAGTTAACCGTTCGCCAAATAGAAGAAAATTAGTGAAAGGGTGAAAAGATGTTTGATTCAATGCGTGTAATCCTTGCAGCCGGTGCTGCTGAGACTATCGGGCTGACGCTTTTAGTCATACTTCTCATCGCGGCACTGGTATTCTTCCTGCTGTTTATGAAGTTTTTCAGATTATGGCTACAGGCTAAATTGTCCCGCGCAGACGTAAAATTTTCCGAGCTAATTGGGATGTGGCTGAGAAAGGTCGATATCAGAACTATCGTCGTGAGCAAAATAACCGCGATTCAGGCAGGGCTAACCCTGACCACTGTGGATTTGGAAAGCCACTACTTAGCTGGTGGCCGGGTCCCCAATGTGGTGCGTGCCCTAATCGCCGCCAACAGGGCAAACATCGATCTGACGCTGAAGACAGCTACCGCCATCGACCTGGCCGGCCGCGATATTCTCGAAGCGGTCCAGACAAGCGTTATTCCCAAGGTTATCGATTGTCCCGACCCTAAAAAGGGCAAAGACACGGTTGACGCAGTTGCTCAGGACGGTATCCAGCTAAAAGCCAAGGCGCGGGTAACTGTCCGGGCCAATATTGCAAGATTAATCGGCGGTGCTGGAGAAGAGACCGTTATCGCCCGTGTGGGCGAGGGGATTGTCACCACTATCGGAAGCGCTATAACCTATAAGAGCGTTTTGGAAAGCCCCGACAGCATCTCTAAAGCGGTGCTGGCAAAGGGGTTGGATGCAGGCACGGCGTTTGAGATATTATCCATCGACATTGCCGACGTCGATGTGGGCGTCAATGTCGGGGCGGAACTCCAGACCGCCCAGGCCCAAGCTGACCTGCGGAGAGCACAAGCCGAGGCGGAAAAACGCCGGGCTATGGCATTCGCCCGCGAGCAGGAAATGCGGGCACTGGTGGTCGAAAACGAATCAAAAGTGCCCCTGGCCATAGCCGAGGCCTTCAAAAAGGGCAACCTCGGGATTATGGACTATTATCGGCTGAAGAACATCGGCGCAGATACAGAAATGCGCGAGTCGATAGCGAAACCTAAAAAGAAAGAATGACAGAGAAATGTAAGGGCATCAGGGAATCAGGTTGCAGGATGTCAGCAATCAGGGCATGAGGAAAAACTGACGCTACTTCAGCCGAATCAGCCTGACGTCCTGATAGCCTGATCTGGAAGATTAACAATGGAATCATATTTGGCACAACTAGTCCTGGCTGCTCGGAGCGATGACGTCGAAAAGTGGTCGAATATATTGTTGGTCGTAGTGCTGGCGGTTTTCTGGGCGGTTGCCGGTCTGCTCAAAGCGAGAAAGACTCAGCCCGAAGATGAGCAAGAGCAGCCAACTGCCGGGCGACAGCAAAAACCGTCGCTGCTTATTAAGAGGTTGCGGAAGGAATTGCTTGGGCAGCGCGCTCGTCCTCGGCCTGCAGCACCTGCACCGGCTGCGCGGTACCAGCGTCAGGCTCGCCAGCGATTATCGGCAGCAGTTCTTCTCCAGACCCCCACCGGAGAGAGACAATCTGTCCAAGCTCCGCCTGTGGCACGTCTGCCACAGCCAGAATTGCCCGCGATAACCAGCGGACTCGAGGCCCGGCTGCAAGTAGTTGCAGAACCCATCACCAGGCCCATTAAAGGTTTCAAGAGCGGATATGATGGCGCCACACCTGCAGGGGAACCTACACCAGAACGTGCGGTTGAATCTTTGCTGGATTATGACGACCCTGAGCAGCTTAGAAGGGCGATTCTGCACTACGAAATCCTCGGCAAGCCCTTGTCGCTGCGAAGGCCAGGAGAGCACATTATAGGACTTTAAGCCGCACCTTTCTATTGGAGAGGAATCCTTTCCTTGGTCTGCGTGTTCTTATGGCCCCTTGAGATTTGGGGCGACCCTTATCAGCATCAAATGCGCCAGCGATGGGCGTGATTTTCTCCGAATCTGTTGGCTGATTTCGTCCCTGCACGGTATAATTTGGCTGGTTTCTTGAAAAGGATACAATATGCTATCTTTCGAACAATTCCCCAATTCTGTCCAGGAGGGCGTGTCATACGCTTTCCGCGTTTCGACCGAACGAACGTTGGTGGGATTTTTTCTTTAGGGGGGTATCCACTTAAAGCAAGCGGGCTTGCGGAGACCCCTATATGTTGTGCTTTCTCTCAACAATTTGTTTGTATGGCAATGGCGGTGTCATAACGGCCTGTTGCATAAGACGATAAAACAGCATACCTCGTGAGCGAGACGTACGACGGTTGAAACGGAACGTGTATTCATCAAGGTAAT
>Ga0315280_10011070_pt1 | contig 11160 bp, 7 predicted proteins | sample YL17G06_40_MG_FD_203697 | JGI IMG/M metagenome (GOLD analysis project Ga0315280, IMG submission 203697) | Sediment microbial communities from Yellowstone Lake, YNP, Wyoming, USA - YL17G06_40 | ecosystem: Environmental > Aquatic > Freshwater > Lake > Sediment | place: USA: Wyoming | collected... | reverse complement strand
TTTTGAAGAATATGGGCCTCGTATTCTTGCTTAAAATATTTCAGGGTCGTTAAGACCGGATTGGGTGTCGTCTGTCCGAGGCCGCAGAGGGAGGCGGATTTGACCGAGACGGCCAAGGCTTCGAGCTTGGCCAGGTCCTTTTCCTCTCCCTGACCTTTGGTTATCCGTGAAAGGATGTCATGCATCTGTCTCGTCCCCACGCGGCAGGGCACACATTTCCCGCACGATTCTTCCTGAGTAAAGTGCAAGAAATACCGGGCCATATCGACCATGCAGGTGTCCTCGTCCATCACAATCATTCCACCCGAACCCATGATCGAGCCGGCCTGAGCCAAGGTGTCATAGTCGATCGGAAGGTCGAGCATCTGGCCGGGGATACATCCTCCCGACGGACCTCCGGTCTGGACAGCCTTGAACTTCTTGCCGTCCTTTATTCCGCCGCCGATATCATAGATGATCTCTTTGAGCTTGATCCCCATCGGCACCTCGACCAGGCCGGTGTTATTGATCTTCCCCACGAGCGAAAAAATCTTCGTGCCCTTGCTTTTGGCGGTGCCGATCTTGCTGTACCAATCCGCGCCGCGGTTGAGGATAAGGGGGATGTTAGCCCAAGTTTCGACATTATTGATGTTGGTCGGTTTTCCCCAGAGGCCTTCCTGGGCCGGGAAAGGCGGACGCTGCCTGGGGAAAGCGCGCCGACCCTCAATAGAGGCCATCAGGGAGGTCTCCTCGCCGGAGACAAAAGCGCCAGCGCCCTGGACGATATGGATATCCAAATGGAATTCTGATCCCAAGATGGCTCTTCCGAGAAATCCATGTTTTCTCGCTTGTTCCAGGGCCATGGTCACGTGCTTTACGGCCAGCGGGTATTCCATCCGGACGTAGATATAACCTTCTGCTGCGCCGATGGCATAGGCGCCGATAATCATGCCCTCGATAACGCTGTGAGGATTCCCTTCTAAAAGACTGCGGTCCATATAAGCGCCCGGGTCACCTTCATCCGCATTGCAGATGATGTATTTTCGGTCAGAAAGAGCGTCCCGGCAGATCTGCCATTTTTTCCCTGTCGGGAAACCGGCTCCTCCTCTTCCCCGGAGGCCGGCAGCGCTCACCTCCTGGATGACCTCTTCGGCGGTCATATCGAACAGAACCTTGGCCAGGGCCTGGTAGCCGTCAGCCAGGACATAATCCTCGATCCTGGTGGGGTCGATCCTGAAATTGCCTTCTGTCAGCAACCGCAACTGCTTCTGGTAGAAAGGGATCTCCTTCTGGAGACTGAACTTCCGGCCTGATATTGAGTCTCCGTAAACGAGAGAAGGAATGATCTTATTCTTAAGCAGGGTCTCCTCGACGACCTTGGGAATATCTTTAGTCTCTAACTTTTTATAGAAGATGCCTTCCGGATAGATGACGATGTTCGGCTCCAACTCGCAAAACCCGTGACAGCCTGTGATTTTGATCTCGACTTTGTCGCGGAGATCTCTATTTTCAATCTCCCGGTAGAGTGCATCAATAATCTGGAGCGAACCGCTGGCCTGACCGCAGGTCCCGGAGGAGACGGCGACCGTTTTTTCAAAAACGGGACGCTCGGAAAGGAGGCGCGCCTTCCAATCTATGAGCTGGGAGGGGTGGGTCAATCTCTTCATGATTGTCTATGCCGATTCTCGGCACTCTTTGAGGATGGACGCGACTTTGTTGATTGAAACATGGGAATAGTATTTTCCGTTGACAACGACGACAGGCCCAATGGCGCAGCAGCCGAGGCAATTAACCGTCTCGAGAGAAAATATTTTGTCTGGAGTCGTCTCTCCGGCCCTAACCTTGAGCTTCCTCTCCGTCTCCTCGACGATGCCGACCCCTCCTCGCACATGGCAAGCTGTTCCTAAACAGACGGTCACAAGATATTTCCCGCGCGGTTCAAGGCTAAATGCCCTGTAAAAAGTAAGCACGCCAAAGATTTCATTTTCGGTGATATTCAGACGCCTGGAAATCTCGGAGACGGCTTCAAGCGGAATATAACCATACTTGGCTTGGACCTTGTGAAGGATATGGATAAGGTCTTTCTGCTCCCGGCCAAACTCAGCGAAAATATCTTCCATGTCAACTCCCACCGCACATCTATCAGGATAAAAGCAGTTCTTTATATTGCAGGCCAAATCGCTCGGCGATGTTTTTCTTGGTGATATGACCCCGATGCATATATACGCCGCAGCCCAAGGACTCATCGGCTTTAAGAGCCCGCTCGATGCCGAGGTCACCAATCTGGTGCAAGTAGCGGACGATCAGATTGGATAAAACCTTGGTTGAGGTCCGGCTCACCGATGAGGTGATGTTGGGGACGCAATAATGGATGACTCCTTCATCCGTGAAAGTGGGATGCTCAAGAGTGGTCAAACGGCTGGTCTCGATGCAACCCCCATGATCGATGGCTAAGTCGATGATAACGGAGCACTTTTTCATCGTCTTGACCATTTCACGGGTGATCATGATAGGAGCTCTTTCGCCAGGATGGAGCACGGCACCGATGAGGATGTCGGCGACTTTGGTCATCCTGGCCAGGTTGTACTTGCTCCCCATGAGGGTGATCACTCGGCCTGCGGTCATCTCTTCGATCTTTCTCAACCTTTCCATGTTATGACCGACAACGATCGTATGGGCACCAGCTCCTAACATAGCCTTGGTGGCGCTTCGCGCTAACACTCCGCTTCCCACGATCACAGCTGTGGCGGGGGGAACGCTGACAACGCCCCCGATGATCATTCCGCGGCCGCCCTGGTTTGTCTGGAGATAATGGCCTGCGATCACCAGACACATCTGACCGGCGACTTCGCCCAGGCTTTCATAGAACGGCAAGACCTCATCCGCCTCCTGGATGATCTCATAGCCAATCATGGTGACATTTTTCTGGAGAAGCCCCTCGACAATCGCTTTCTTAGCGATGGCGAGATGATGAAAGCCGAAAAGAATCTGGTCGTTCTTGACCAACTGGCATTCGTCCTGGCTGAGGGGGGAGATATTCAAGACGATATCCGAACGTCCGAAAACTTCCTCTTTGGTGAAAACGATTTTTGCGCTCTGGGCTGTGTACTCCTCGTTGGTGTACCCGGCCTTCAAGCCCGCGCCTGCCTGGACATAAACCGTGTGTCCCTTCTCTGCTAAGAAGGAAACACCGCTGGGGGTGAGGCCGGCCCTGTTTTCTATCTTTGCGCTTTCATTGATCACGCCAATGTTCATCCTGTCCTCCTTAAAAAAACAGATTATATTACCAAATATATTTCTTTTGGACAACAACAAGCTGCGCCAGGAAGAATGGATATCTATCTCTGGAAAATGATTTTTCCGCCGACGATTGTGGTTTTGATGTGGGTCTCCAATATTTTTTCCGGGGGAATCCGAAAGATATTCTGGCTGAGGATGACAAGGTCAGCCAGCTTGCCTTCAGCAACAGAGCCCTTGAGGTCCTCGGCAAATTCCGCATAGGCGCCATTTGATGTGTAGCCTTTGACCGCTTCTTCGAGGGAAATTTTTTGCTCCGGAAACCAGCCGTCTGGATTCTTGCCGTCTGTTGTTCTCCTGGTCGTAGCGGCATAAATCCCTGTAAGAGGATCGAGCGGAGCCACTGTCCAATCCGAGCCACAGGCAAGAAGCACCCCTTTGTCGAGGAGTGACCGAAAGGCATAAGTGGTGCGACATCTGTCTTTTCCGATTTTCTTCTCCGCCCAGCGACCGTCATCAATGGCATGGTAGGGCTGGACTGAAGCGATGATGCCGAGTTTTGCCATCCGCTCGATATCGACGGGTCGAAGATGCTGGGCATGTTCGACCCGCCAACGCCTGTCCCGCGGGCCATTCTGGGAGATCGCTTTTTCGTAAATATCGAGGATGATGGCATTGGCTTTATCCCCGATGGCATGAATGGCCACCTGAAGCCCCGCCTTATCGGCAGCCATGATTCTTTGCTCCATGATTCCTTCGGGAAACATGTCGGAGCTGAGGAGTCCAAACAGATTCGGATTATCAGTATAAGACTCAAAAAACAGCGCTGTTGAAGAACCCAAAGAGCCGTCCACAAATCCCTTCAACCCGCCAATCTTAAGGTATTCATTCCCGAAGGGAGTCCTCAAGCAGAGGCGCGAATAGATATCCACTTCGCTCATCGGAATGTAAAGAAAAATTCGGGCGGAGAGTTTCTTTTTTCTGAGCAGGTCCTGATAAACCTCAAAGTTAGAGCTGTCGGCCATATCATGAACGGACGTGACGCCGCATTCCGCCGCATGCTGAAGAGCCGCCTCCGCAGCCTTGATCTTTTCTTCAAAGGAAGGCTCGGGGATATGCTTTGTTACGAGCCCCATGGCCGCATCTTTCAGGATGCCCGTCGGTTCACCGGTCTGGGGGTCCTTAAGGATTTCTCCGCCTTCGGGTGAAGGCGTGTTTCTCGTAATGCCGGCGATCTGGAGGGCCAAGCTGTTGGCCAGGATCATGTGGCCGTCATGACGATTGACGCAAACGGGATTATTGGGAGTGACGGAGTCGATCCATTCCCGGCGCGGCAGGTCCGGAGGGTCAAACTGCTGGTGGTCCCAGTCGCCGTTGAGAATCCATTCGCCTTTGCCTAATTGCTTGGCCTTTTCCTCAATCCTGGCGATAAATTCTTGTTTACTTTTGGCCTCTCTTAACCGGATGCTGAGAAGAGAAAAACCCCCGCTGAGAAAATGAGTATGACTATCGATAAACCCGGGCACGACCAAATCTCCTTTGAGGTCAATGACCCGAGTGTTTTCGCCGACAAGCTTGCGGATTTCCTTGCTTAACCCGAGCAAGATAATCTTTTCGCCTTTTACGGCCAAGGCTTCTGCCCACGGCCGGCCGCCCTCGCCTGTCCAGATCGCGCCATTGAGGAGGGCTAAATCAGCCATTTCTCTCACCTTGGCACACGTAGAAAGAAGCAAAAGACAAATCAAAGAAGCTAAGGCAAAGGCCGTTCTTTTTTTCATGATTTTTCCTCGCCATCACAGTTTTATTTTTTCAAGATCTTTCGGGATAATGAGTCTTCCCTTGTACTCCCGCCTGATTTCAGACCTAATCTCAGCCGAGGAAAATTCTATCTCTCCCAAAAAATGGCAGGGAATGAGGCATTTGACGCCGGCTTCCTGGCTCCATTTTCCCAGTTCAAGGGAAGAAGTGTGCATTTTATGAAGCTCAGGAAATTGTTTAAAAACGCGGGAAGGAGCACTCGAGTCATGAATAAGAAAAGCGATTCCCTGCGCCTCCTCAAAAAGCGGCGCGTAAGGCGGCGTGTCTCCTGAGAAGATCAGCTCTTTCTTTGCCTCTTCCCAATAAAAATGGTAGGCTAGCGATGAAGAATGATGGGGAACCTGAATGGACCTGACGATCAGGGATTTGCCTAACTTAGTTGTTTGTTCAGGGGCAAGAGGCCTAAAGCGTATCCTCGTCTTGATCTTGCTTTCCCTGAGATGAAAGATATCAAGGAGGACGCGGGAGAAGGAGACTGTCTCTTCAGAAGCACAGAGGACGATCTCTACCTCCTCCAGCATCAGGCTATGGACAAATGAAGGCAGGCCATAGATGTGATCAGGGTGGATATGAGTCAACATAATGAAACGGATCTGGCGAGGGTCGAAATTTAATTTCTTTATTTTTTGGATGACACTGCCCGGGCAATCGACGAGAATGAGATCTTCCTCGTGCCGCAAAAGAAAAGATGTATTGTCCCTCGCCGGCGTCGCTACGGATCCCCCCGTTCCTAAAAAATATATCTCAGCCATGGTTTGCAATAAGTAGAACCATTTATAAAAGAAAATTTGAGCAAAATCAACTTTCTCGCACGGTTCTTTTAATCCCGTGTAGGTCCCTATTTGGAAGGCTTCTGGGAGCGAGGCCTTCCCCGAAGCCCGGCAAAGGATTTGACAGCCACTGCCTAATTCGGCTAAAAAAGGAGAGTGCCGCCGCTCAATGGGCGAAGGATTGAGGAGGAAGGATGATCAACGCGACGCAAATTCGAAAAGGAATGATGCTCAAGCTCGAAGGAAACCTCTACAGGGTGCTCGAGGCCACCCATATCACACCCGGCCGGTGGAAAGCCATGATCCAAACCAAGCTGCGCAACCTCAAAGACCAGACTCTATTGGATTACAGGTTTCGCTCTGAAGATCGGGTCGAGCAGGCTTTCCTCGAGGAAGTGGAGATGGAATTCCTGTATAAAAGTGGCGACGACGCGATCTTTATGAATCTCGAAAACTATGAGCAGATCCGGCTCTCGCCAGAAATCATCGGCGGTGGCGTCAACTATCTCGCCTCCAATATCATCTTCACTATTGAAATGCACGAAGGCAAGCCGGTCGGCGCAAGACCGCCCCTGACTGTGGAACTGAAGGTCGTCAAAACTGAGCCGTACCTCAAAGGAGCCACCCAATCGGCCAGCAACAAGCCTGCCACTCTGGAGACAGGTCTTGTCATCAGCGTTCCTCAGTTCATTAAAGAAGGGGACGTTGTCCGGGTGGATACAAGAGAAGACAAATACGTCGAACGCGCTAAAGGCAATTAAGAGAGAGCCTGAGGCATCAGAAATTCTGCCTGAAAACGCCAATGTTGTGGTGGCGGTCGGTCACGCGGACGGTGATGAGGCCATCGGCATTCGGCGGAAGCGGCACATCGAACTTGAAACTCTCCTGTTTTGAATCACAAATGCCGTCGACCGGAAAGACGACCCGCCAATTCCCCGGCCTGAGGAGGTATTCGACTTTTTCGATAGAAGAGAAAGAATCCTCAACCTGAAATGCGACGATAAGCGCGTTTTTGTCTTTGACCGCGGAAAAATTGGCAATAACAGGCAGGGAGTGGTCAATGGTCAGGGGCTGGCTTATCTTCTCTGTTTTTAGTTCCGTGCCCGCTGGGTTAGAGACCATGTCTGAAGCTTCGAGCTTGATGAAGTAGACTCCATCGGGGAAAGAAAGCGTGTCAAAGGCAAAGAGGGAATCTGTCCATCCCTCTTTCAACGGACGCCAAGAGGTCTCTCCTTCTTTTTTTATAAAGAGAGCATAAACAAGCTCGTCCTCATTTTCATCCGTGGCTTCCCAGGTCACAGTCTGGTAGCCTTTTCTCTCGACTTTTTTAGGTGCAAAAAAGGACTTCTCTTCCCTCTTCTTTTCTTCTTTTGCGGCAGTAATTTCCTCTGTGCCCCAAATGATCTCCTCCTGCTCCGGAGGTTTGAGGTAAACCTCGTTCGGCGGCAGAAGGTCCAACTTTTGAATCGCCGGCGCAACGTTGGTCTGAAGGTAAAAAAGCCCGATTCTTTGGAACAAAGGAGAGGCATTCCCGGATTGCGTCTTGAACAGAATCTTGAATTGCAGGTAGCGGGCTTTCGGGCTCAGAATCTGTTCTTCCTTTTTTTGAATCGGCGGAGACCAATCGCTCCACATGCTGTTGGGCTCAAAAGAATTGCCGCTTCGTGTCTGAAGCTGAAGCGTTGTTCCAGCCGGCAGCTCCGCGTCAAATTCGATTTTTCCCCAAGAAGAAACGGTCTTAGTGTCCAGAACATCACTCACATATTCTCCGCTGAATCTCTGTTCCGAAGAGAGAACTGTCAGCCGCGACGGATTGTTGGCCAAAGCATAGACCTTTGGGCCCGAAGGAATGAAGGCGTATACCTGCTCTGAAGTGCCCTGGAGAAGGAGAGAGATTTTTTCATCTTTATCGATTGTGTAAATCCGTCCTTTGTTTCCTGTTCCAAAAACGAGTTTCTTTTCCGCTTCCTTCCAAAGCATGGTGTAGATGAGCTCGTCGCTGGATTCCCAAAGCTTCTTGGCCATTCCGTCCGGCCGTACCTTATAGAGCGCGCTTGGCTCCCTTTGCCCAGAGACAAGGGAAACGGGGGCAGACGGAGCGGCCGCACTCGCCGTCACGGTCACTTCCGTGGATATCTTGGCTAAGGTCTCTGCTGCTTCTTCTTTTTTCGTCCGCGACGGAGAGCCGCCTGCGGCTGCATAAATCTCGCCTTCTCCATCTATGACGATGCTTCTAATCTCCTCGAACGGAGATTCAAAGAGCACTGTTGTCTTACCTTCTGCACTGATGCGATAGACAACACCCACTCCCCCGCTCCCGGCAATCAAATCCCCCTTGTCGCCCTTCTTCAAACAAAGAATATGGTTTTCTTCGGCTTTGAGAATTTGTTGGCCTTCTCCGTGGGAGTTGATTTTGTATATGCTGCCGCCTTCACCGACAGCGGCCATCAAATATCCGTCGTCCGCAAAAACCAGATCCCAAATATATTTCTCGTCTGGGTTAAAAAACACTTCATTCGTATCTTTTCCGGTGATCTTATAAATTTTTCCGTTGGGTGATGTGCCTGCAAAAAGGATGCCTTTGCTGTCCATAGCCAAGCAGGTGACATCCATCTCAGGGGCCTGGAAATAGAGTTCTGCCTTCCCATCCTTGCCCATCTTGTATATCTTTCCTCCGTGGCCGGTTCCAAGGTAGGATGTCCCATCTTGAGTCAGCAGAAAGGATAGATAGAAATCTTCCGACGGCCCCTCCACTTTTTCCTCTTTTGGAGCGAGGGAAAGGACGCCTTCATAGGAGACAGAAATACCTTCCAGTTTCCCCTTGAGGTAGTCATCTTTATTCCGCAGTTCCCATTTACGCGGGACCACGGCCTCCAAACTGAGCGCTGTGAATAGTATTGTTAGAAGAGTAATAAGACCGATCTTTTTCATCCCCGGTTCTCCTATTTTTTAATTTTGACAGGAACGGAGGCCATCCCCCGGAAGACATACGGGATGGGCAACTGATATTCCCTCAGGGTCGATTTCGTCAGTTCCGTCGGAGCCGAAGCTGCCGCCCTCGGCGAGGCAAACATCGATTTCATGGACGGCGGCAGGTTGGGCAATTCCTCCCCTTTCAAAAAGAGGCCAGGTTTTGAGGCCATCATCTTAAAATAAATGCGATTGTTTTTCCGAAGGTTATTGAGAATGCGGATCAATTGTCCTAAGCTGCGGGGAACGAAATCCTGGCTTCGGTACAGGGTCATTTCGAGCTGATGCATGGAGGCGGCATCGGCAATGATCAGATAGAACTCAGAGCCGGCGGGAAGAGGAGGCGCCTCGATATCCACGGTTTCCTGAAAGTTCTGTCCTCCGAAGGTCCGGCAATAGATTTTTAATTGGATTCTCTCCCCAGGCGCAACCTCATATTTATCCAGCCAGACGCGCTCCAGATAGGAAAACTTCGCTTCCTCGATAGCCCGGACATTCAGGTCGATGCGGTGGATTCCGATGTCTTCGAATTCGTTATTGGCCAAATAAAAAACGACGGCCGTGAGAAGGCCGGAAAGATTAGTTGCGGCGGCATCGAGATTTCCCGAAAAGAGGTCTTCAAGATGAACGCTGGCCCCGTTGTCCAAGTAAACATTCCCATCCAAGACACAGGAAAGATTGCCGTAAGACCTCTCCTCGCTCGAAAGAAGGGAGGTAAGTGTTATGTTCACCAAGAGAGGGGTCAAGATTTTGTCCGCGACCAACTCGAGCTTGAATTCTTTGGCCCTTTCCTCAGATTCAATGAGGTGGATGTTCAGCGGGACAAGCTGCGGCATTCTCCCGATTTCGCCCAGAACACCGGAAGCGCGGTCCTGGGAGAACCTTCCCACCATAGCCCCGATTTTGACCAGCTTAAATGAGCTTTCCAGGCTCGGAACAACGGCCAGAACACTCGCTTTGGTCATAGCATAGTCAGCTGCCCCTAAGTTATACAGAGGGTGACCAAAGGCAAGAACGCTGTTTCCATCCACGTAGGTCACTGTGCCCACAGCGGCAACACTCAAATCTCCGCTGACAAGCTGAACAGCGACAGGATCTCCCTCCTGAAGGGTCAGCTCAGCCGGAGGAATTTTTTCAAGAGTTTGACCCGCCCCGCCCGAGGTAACGGCAGAAAAGCCCAATTGGGCAAAAAGCGGCTTTGCTTTTTCCATGGCCGACGGAGAAAATCCGCTAAAAATAAGAGGAACACCGAGAGGAAGCAACATCTGCCCTTGGGAAAAAAGAGACTGCCTGGAGGAGAAGAAATCTCTATGGATGGCCATGAGGTCCTCCAGGGAAAGACTGGACTGAAAAGGAAGAGAAGCACTCAGGGAAGGCTTGGCCGGTTTCTTCTGCTCTTTGATGGTCAGCATCTCGCCGATTGGAGTGATGCCGGCAATCGGTTCTTTGGCAAAGGAGAAAGAATAAGCGATAGCGCCGATGAGTTTCCCGTCAATGTAAACGGGACTCCCGCTCATGCCCTGAATAATGCCGGTGTTCTCGAGTCCTTTTCCCGAAAGTCTGGCCAGAATGATGCTCTTTTTGGGCAAGACATTTTCGAGGATACCCAGGATCTCAACATCAAACTCTTCAATGTTGTTTTCGAGGAAAACGCTTTTCCCCCTGCCTTTCATGCCCGGCTTGATTTGCTCGAGAGGCATGATAAGAGAAGAGGCCTCTATCTGGACGAAACATAAACAAAGAATGAAAATAGACGTCAAAATGTGCTTAATTGTTTTTCTCCTGTGAAACCGACTTTGGTCTATTTTATGATCCCTATGAGCTTGCCGCATTTTTCAAAACTGGCCAGGACGGCATCGAGTTCCTCATCGGTGTGGGTCGCCGAGTAGCTGGTGCGGATGAGCGACTGTCCCTTGGGGACGGCAGGATAGATGACAGGGTTTGCGAAAATGCCATCTTCCCTCAGGAATCTCCAGAGCATAAAAGCCTTATCATCATCCCCGATGATCACCGGAATGATAGGAGTTTCAGTCAGACCCGTATTATAGCCCATGGCTTCGAATCCCTCTTTCATTTTCCGCGTTATTTTCCACAGCCTCTGCCTTCTCTCCGGCTCTGTTTCGATGATATCAAGGGTGGCCAGCACTGTCGCCACTGAGGCAGGGGTAATGCTGGCACTGAATATGAGTGAGCGCGCAAAATGCTTGATATATGAAACAACCTTGTTTGTGCCGGCGACAAAGCCTCCTAAGGAGGCGAAGGACTTGCTGAACGTCCCCATGACCAAGTCTACGTCCTCTTCCAACCCGAAGTGCTCAGCCGTGCCCCTCCCGTTTTTTCCCAGAACGCCGATGCCGTGCGCATCATCGACCATTATTCTGGCGCC
>Ga0315280_10011067_pt1 | contig 11161 bp, 10 predicted proteins | sample YL17G06_40_MG_FD_203697 | JGI IMG/M metagenome (GOLD analysis project Ga0315280, IMG submission 203697) | Sediment microbial communities from Yellowstone Lake, YNP, Wyoming, USA - YL17G06_40 | ecosystem: Environmental > Aquatic > Freshwater > Lake > Sediment | place: USA: Wyoming | collected... | reverse complement strand
ACCATATTAACATACAGATTAAAAAAAGTCAACGAGATGGTGGTTCTGCACCCGCGGCGCGAAGTTGGCTTGAACGCCCGGACCCCATATGGTTTAATTCTACCGATGTCCCAGGATGAGGGCCTCGCCCGGAGCTCCGACAAGCTGGTCATGATCGTCGACGACGACGACGGCGTCCTGGAACTGCTCAAGTTCGTGGTCAAGAAGGAGGGCTTCCGCACGGCCACGGCTGCCGATGGGGAGGAGGCCCTGCGCCAGATCCGGTCCCTGATGCCCGACCTCGTCATCCTGGACCTGATGCTGCCCGGCTACGGCGGCTTCGAGGTGCTGCGCCAGCTTCAGGGCGGCGAGACCGCGAAGATCCCCATCATCATCATCACGGGCCGCTATATCGAGCAGAGCACCGCGGAGATGGTCCGCCGTGAGTCCAACGTGATGGACTTCATGGAGAAACCCATCAACCCGCCGGCCCTGGCTTTAGCCCTGCACAAGATGCTCAGGACCAGGCCCCCGGACATGGGCGCCGCGGACGGGGGTTCCTGAAGCGCACATGGAAGAGGAAGGCGCCCAGGAGACGCCGCTCGCCAACCCCAGGGAGAAGCTGGTCCTCCTGGTCGACGACGACGAAAGCCTCCTCGACCTTTTGGAGCACGTGGTGCAGAAGGAGGGGTTTAGGACCGACCGCGCCATGGACGGGCCGGAGACCCTGCGCAAGGTTTCGGCGCTCATGCCGGATATTATCCTGCTCGACTTCAGGCTTCCGGGCAAGGGCGGCTATGAGGTCCTGCGGGAACTGCAGGCGACCGGCAACGGCCACATACCGGTCATCGTCATTACGGGACGGCAGCTCGACCGCAATCAGATCGAGATGGTCCGCCTGGAGCCCAACGTCAAAGAGTTTCTCACCAAGCCATTGCGCCCCGCGTTCCTGGTCGCGCTCATCCATAATATCCTCAAGACCTGTCCTGCGGATGTCAACCGCGCGCCGGGCGCGGGGCGCGGCCCCTTGAGCGGTGGCATTCTCTGAGCTGAAGCGGGCGGCCCTGGCGGTCCTGGCCTGCGCAGCGCCCGTCTACGGCATCGCCTACGCCGACCTGTGGCTGCGGGCCCGATCCGCGTACCGGGAGGGGGAGAAGTACCTGGAATGGGACCGCCATCCGGAGCTCAAAGAGGCGCATCTGGAGAGGCTGCTCCGCGAGAAGGAGGCGCGCCTGCGCCGCGACCGGCAGGCCGGCCGCATCACGGCGTCGGAGCTGGAGCAGCGCCTGGCCCTGGCGCGCTTCGAGCGCGACGAGGCCGTGCAGGAGAGCTCGCTGAAATACGCCTGCGTCTGGTTTCAAACCGCGGCGGAGCTCTTCTCTCCTCCGGAGAGCCGGTGGGTGGCCCTCTCCCGGCGGAAGATGGCCCTGGCCAAAGCGCTCTGGAAGAAGGAGCTCGACTCGAAGAAGATACCCTACCAGGACTACATGCTGGAGTAGTCCGAAGCATGATCCGACTCGTCTTAGGCTTGGCCCTGCTGCCCACCGCGGCCCTGACCCTGTTCGCCGCGGCCCGGACCCTGGGCGCGCTCGCCCTGCGCGCTCCCTCGTCATGGCCTTTCACGGCCGGAGCCCTATGCGCCCTGGGGCTGTGGCTCCTGGGGCTGGCCGGGGAGGGCCGGGACCGACGCCTCCAGGCCCGGGCGCTCAAGGCCCTCCGCTGGCTCTACGTGTTCGGTCACGAGCTCACCCATGCCCTGGCCGCCTGGTCGGTCGGCGCGCGGGTTCACGCCGTGGAGGTCCGGTCCGACGGCGGGCACGTGGACCTCTCGCGCTCCGGGGCTTTCATTTCCCTGGCGCCCTATTGCGTGCCCATCTACACGGTCCTGGTTGTCGTCGGCTACCGAGTCCTGCTGTGGCTGGTTCCTGGCCGCGTCGGGCCGGACTTGTTTTTGGGGCTCTTGGGCTTCACCTTGGCCGGCCACCTCATCATGACCGGGGAATGCATCAGGCGGCGCAGCCAGCCGGACCTGGCCGCGGCCGGAGGGCTGGTCTTCTCCCTGGCCGCAATCGCCATCGCCAACGGGCTGGCCGTCATGCTGCTGACCAAGGCGCTCTTCCCGCGCGCCGTGGCCTTGGCCGGGCCCCTGCGCCAAGTCGCGATCCTTTCGGTCGGCTTCTGGGCCTGGAGCTACAGGTTCCTGAGGTGGTTGCTGGGACCCATCAAGGCAGGATACCCGGAGTGAGAAAGGAGCGCGCCACCGCTGGCCCCATGCTCTTCCTTTGCGGAGGGCGTTCGCGGACGGGGAAAAAAGCGTCTTGAGGATCGCCATCGTCTCCCGCAGGGTGTCGGGCTTGAGCGGGGCCACCAGCATCATCATCGAGAACGCCCGGCGCCTCGCGGCCGGTGGGTGGTCTGTGCACGTCTACGCGGAGTCCCTTGATCGGGACGCGCTGGCGCAGGCCCAAGCGCACGGACATCGGGTCCCGGCCTGGCCGTGGGGGAGCTACTTCAAGCGCTGGCTCTTCGCCGTGGTCTGTGAACGCCTCTTGGAGCGCGGCGGCTTCGACCTGGTCCACGGACACGGGGACATCTTCGCCCAGGACGTCCTGAGCCTGCACAACTGCGTGCACGCGGCGCACGAGGCCGTGCACGGCGAGCCGCTGCCCCCGGGCTCGGGTGTGGGCCGCATCCATGCGCGGATGCTTTGCGCAGGCCGTTTCCGGCTCCTCATCGCCAACTCGCGGCTCATGCAGGAAGATGTCTGCCGCCGCTTCGGCGTGCCCCGCGCAAAGATTGAGGTCGTCTATCCCGGCTACGCCCCGGCGCGCTTTTGCGCCGCGGACCGTCCGGCGTTGCGCGGCCCGATGCGGGCCAAGCTGGGGGTGCGCGAGGACGAGATTCTCTTCGGCCTGATCGTCTCCGGCGATTTCGTCAAGCGCGCGGTGGCGACCTTCATAGAGGCCTTCAGCCGCCTGCGGCGCGAAGGAGTGGCGGCCAAGGCGCTGGTCGTGGGGAAGGAATCCCGGCTCGGTCCCTATCTGCGGCGGGCCGCGCGGGAGGGGGTCGGGGAGGCGCTGCGCTTCCTGCCGCCGATGGATGCAATCGAGCGCTGCTACCATGCCCTCGACGTCTGCGTCCATCCCGCCCGCTACGAGGAGTTCGGGATGAGCGTCCAGGAGGCCCTGGCCTGCGGCGTGCCCGTGATCACCGGTCTGCAGGTGGGCGCGGCCGAACTCCTGACCGGCGCGCCCCGCGACTTCCTGCTCCGCCACGGCGACCCGGGCGAACTGGCGGCGAAGATGACAACCCTGGCCCGCGACGCGGTCCTGCGCCGGAGACTGGGGGAGCTGGGCCCGGCCGCCGTGGCCGGCAACACCTGGGACCGCCATTTTGCCGCGACCCTGGCGTGCTACGAGCGCCTGCTTAAGGATTCCGCACCAAAAGGAATAAGTTAAATAAGTCAGGCCTGACACCAGCATTTGGTAGAATTGCCGGGCATGGCGCTTCCGGCCAGGAATAAAGGCTTCCTATACTATTCCTCTAAAGGCCTGGGTTATCTGGTCCGCGGCTTCTTCCGGGGCCTGGGGCTCGTCTTCCTTTTCAGCGTCCTTTTGGCGGTGACCGCCTACCTGGGCCTGCGCGCCGCCTTCGATGAGGACAAGGTCAAGTCTCTGGTCGTGGCCCAGATACAGGACCTTCTGCACCGCCCGGTCCAGATCGACAAGGTGCTCCTCACCCCTCGCGGGGTCAAGCTCATGGGCCTGCGCGTGGTCGACGTGCCCGGACAGTACCTGCTGACCAGCGATGCGGTCCTGGTGACGGTCCACCTTCCGGCGCTTCTGCGGCGCCGTCTGGAGCTGGGGCAAGTCAAGCTCGTGGCTCCCTACATCCAGCTCCTGCGCGACGAGCATGGGCATTGGAACGCGGCCGACATCTTCACCTCTACGCATGCGGCGCGCGTTATGCCCGTGGGACGGTTCTCCCTGCCCCTGTCTTTGGGCGCGGACCTCACCGTCATAGACCGGGGCGCGATCAAGATTGAGGACCGGTTCCAAAAGACCGGCTACCGCTTCGAGAACGTGGATGTGTCGGTGAGGCGGTTCGATTTGGACCGGCCCTTCTCTTTCACGGTTTCCTGCGAAAACACGAGCAGGCTGGGCGGCCGGACCATCCATAGCGCGCTGGCGCTGGAAGGCGCCGCGTCTCTGGCTTCCGGCGACTGGACTAAGGCCTACCTGCGGGCCAGTAGATTCGTCCTGGCCGTAGACGGCAACAGGGTGCAGGGCTCGGGCGGCGTGACCGGCCTGCCTGCGTCCGAAGTGGAGCTGGAGGCGGCCCTGCCGGCCCTGGGGCCGGAGCAATGGCGCAGGGTCCTGGGCAAGGATCTCGAGCTGAGGCTTCCGGCCAGCCGCTGGCAGCTTAAGGCCGCCTTTCCGGCCGTCCGCCGCATCCGAGTGCGGCGCCTGAGTGTGGAAAGCCCGCCGCTTTCGGCCAGCGCCATGGGCACGGTGGATCTAAACCTCGCCACGCTCAAGGCCGAGGTAATAGTCTCCGACTTCCCCCTGAGCCAAGCCGAAGTTTTCTATCCGCGCTGGCGGCGGCTGGGCCTGCACGGCGTGCTGAGCGGTTCCGTGGGCGTCGCCGGCCCCTGGAGCCGGCTCCAGCTCCAGAAAGGCAGCCTCCACGTCAGCCGCGCGGGGGGGCGGTTCGGGGACTTGACGGTGGACGGCGGCGAACTCGCCGCCTCCGCCTCGGACAAACTCGCCGACGCTACGCTATCGGTCGCGGGCGGCCGGGGCCGAGTCTTCTCCAGCCCATTCTCGGACTTGGCCGTGTCCGCGGGACTGCACCAGGACGACCTCAAGGTGGACCGTTTCGCCCTGCGCCTCAACGACTCGCGGTTGCGCCTGAAGGCCCGGGTGCGCGACCTCAAGGACCCCAAGGAGGTCGCGGTCACGGGATCGGTAGACCGGGTGCGCTGGGAGGAGGCCCAGGCCCTGGCGGCCGAGATCGCGGCCGCGCACACGGCGCGCGCCGAGACGGGCGAGCCCCGGCCCTGGGTGAGGACCTTCAAGTACGTCATCCCCAAGAAGTTCCCGGACACGGTGGGGCACATCGCCATCGGCTCCGTGGCGCATAAGAATTTCGCCTTCAACAACGTGGACCTGCTTTGGGATATCCGGGGCGTCTCCCCGACCTTGCGGCGCGTCAGCGGCGACGTGCGGGTGAGCTTCGGCCCGGGCCGGGTCGGCGACATACCGGCGGTGCAGGCCGCCAATAAATTTCTTAGAATAATATTTCTTCCGTTTGTTTACATGCACAAGATGAACAATCTCTCCGTCTTCAGCACCGCCACGGCCTACCCCAAGACGCTGGACTTCACCCGGATCGAGGGGGAATACGGCCTGCGCCAGGGCGTGGCCACCACGCGGCTCTTCTACGTGGACAGCCCGCAGATGGTCGCCTTCGCGGACGGGGTCGCGGATTTCGGCAAGGAAACGGTGGACATGAACATCATGACCCGGCTGACCGGCTACCGGCAGCCCCTGCCGGAGTGGTGGGTCGACGAATTGGGACGGCCGGCCATCAGCTTCCGGGTCAAGGGCGACCTCAACCTGCCCGACCTGGACCCCCGCCTGAGCAAGATGGCCGGCGACGAGATCGAGAAGGCCCTAGACGACGCCAAGGCCCAGGCCAAGAAGCGCTACGCCGCCTTGGAGAAACTCCGGGAATTGTGACGCGCAGGGAGGAAGAATGACCGCATTCAACAAGATGGACCTGCTGGGGCTCCTGCAGGAGCACGGCGCCGTAGTCCACGGGCATTTCCAGCTGGCTTCGGGCCTGCACAGCCCGGTCTACGTCCAGACCGCGATGGTCCTCCAGTACCCCCACGTGGCGCAGAAGCTCGCCAAGGCTCTGGTCGCCAAGTTCCCCCAGTCCATAGACTTGGTGATCGCTCCCAACATGGTCTCCGTGGTGCTGGGCCAGGAGGTGGCCCGCGCCAAGAAATGCCGGGCCATCTTCACGGAGCGCAGCAACGGCATGATGGCCTTGCGGCGCGACTTCCGCGTCGAGCGGGGCGAGCGGGCCCTGGTGGTGCAGGACGTGATCACCACCGGGCGCCTCACGGCCGAAATCGTGTTCCTGGCCCAGGCCTACGGGGCCAAGGTGGTGGGGGTGGGGGGCGTCGTGGACCGTTCGGTCTCGCGCCTTTCCCTGTGCGTGCCGGTGCGCACCCTCATCTCCTACCCCCTGCAGGTCTTCTCCCCGGACTCCTGCCCCCAGTGCGCCGCCGGGACGCCCCTGAGCGACGCGACCAAGAATCCGGCCACCGGCCCCGTCGAGGGTGAGTGATGCCGCCGCAGGCGACTGCGAAGGCAATGGCTCCCCAACATCATGGCCGCCCCCCTCAAGGGGGGCGGCCAGGCTCGGCGCCTTCGGCGCCGAGCGCGCTTGTATGAAGCCTAGCATCCGCGCCCGCCTGTGGCCCCTGCTGGTCTCTCAGTGCGTATTGGTCACGGGCCTGTCCCTGTCCTACCCCTTCTTCGCCCTGTACCTGCACCGGGTGCGGGGCCTGCCCATGGGTCTGGTGGGAGCGGCCCTATCCGCCATGCTGGCCGCCACGACCGTGGGCCAGGCCCTGGGCGGGGAGCTCTCCGACATACTGGGCTCCAAGGGCGTCATGGAAGCATCGGTCGGCGCCCGGGCCATGATGGTGGCGCTCATGGCCTGGATCATGGCGCGGGAGGCGCCGGTAGGGGCGCTCATCGTTCTGCACGTTCTGGCCGGCTTCTGCGGCAGCTTCTACGACTCGGCCGTGCGCTGCTGGATCGCGGCGGCGAGCTGCGCGCGGGACCGGTTGGTCTCCTACGGGAAGCTGCGCGTGGCCGTAAACCTGGGCTGGGTCGTGGGGCCGGCCCTGGGCGGCATGATGGCCGAGCGGTCCTATCCCATGCTCTTCGCGGTTTCTGCGGCCGCCTGCCTTGTGTGTCTGGGGCTGGTGCGCTGGACCGTGGCTCCCATATCCGGCGTGCGGCCGGAGAGCCGCTTCTCCTGGCGCGAGATCATGAGCGCGGCCTCGGACCGCCGCTTCCTGAGGTTCTGCCTTTTCAGCCTGCTCATCGCCTTGGTCATGGCCCAGCTAGTGGTAAGCCTCTCGATCCACGCGGTGCGCTACGCGGGACTGAGCGAGGCCCAAGTGGGGCTCCTCTTCACCTTGAACGGCCTCATCGTGGTCCTTACCCAGACCGCCATCTCCAAGGGCGTGCGTCGCCTGCGCTTGAGCGCCGTCATCGCCGCGGGCTGCCTGCTCTACGCCGCGGGCTACTGCGGGGTGGGCTTCGCCGCCGGCTTCCCGCTCATGGCCGCGGCCGTGGCGGTCGTGACCCTGGGCGAGGTCACGGTTTCGCCGGGGCTCGATACGATGGCGGCCAACCTCGCGCCCGAGAAGCTCCAGGGCCGCTACCTGGGATTCCAGGGGTTGGCGCAGCAACTGGGCGCGGCCTGCGGCCCGCTTCTGGGCGGGCTGGCGTTGCAGTACTTGAGCCCCCGCTGGAGCGCGGCGCCGTGGCTGGCCGTGGCTGTCCTGGGCGCGCTGACGGCTTGGGGGTTCCACAGCTTTGGGCGGGAACTACGGCCGCATGAGGACGGCCTGCACGACGCAGGCCCCGGAGAATATGCTTTCGTAGAGGCGCCCACGTGATACAAGGGTGCGCGCGCCGTGAGGCTTGCCAGGGCGGGAGCTGGGGATAAGTGACGATGAATGCGATGAAAGGACCTATAGCGTTGCTGACGGATTTCGGTCATCGCGATCCCTATGTGGGAGTCGTGCGGGGGGTCATATTGGCGCATTGTCCCGATGCGGTTTTGGTCGACCTCTGCCACGAGATACCGCCTCAGGACTTGGACGCCGCGGCCTTCGCCCTGCGCGTGAGCGTCCCGTACTTCCCCAAGGGGACCATCTTCGTCTGCGTCGTGGACCCCGGCGTGGGCTCCCAGCGCCGCATCCTTTGGGCGCGCACGGCCAGGCACCAGTTCCTGGCCCCGGACAACGGCCTCCTTAGCTGGGTCAAGGATCCCTTCGTCGAGATACGTTCCATCGCAAACCGCAGCCTGTGGCTGCCTGAAGTGAGCGCCACTTTCCACGGCCGTGACATCTTCGCGCCCGTGGCTGGGAGGCTGGCCGCAGGCCTCAAGCCGGACAAGCTGGGGCCCAAGATGCAGTATTTCCAGAGGTTCCCTTTCCCGGAGCCCCAGAGATGCGACCGGGGCGTGCGCGGAAAGATACTGTTAATCGACCGCTTCGGCAACGCGGTGACCAACCTCTCGCCCGGACATGTGGCTTCGTGCAACTGGGTGTCCTGCAAGGGCCGCCGCCTGCCCCTGCGCAGCCACTACGCCGAGGCCAAGCCGGGGGAGGCCCTCGCCCTCATCGGCTCGTCGGGCTACCTCGAACTCTCGGTCCGCAACGGGGATTTCAGCCGCGCCTTCAAGGCCCGGCCAGGAGACGCGGTCCATGCCGGAAACTGACGCCCTCCTCGCCGTGCGCTTGGGGCCGGGCCAGGAGGACAGGCTTCGGGCCGGGCATCTGTGGGTTTTCTCCAACGAGATCGCCCGCATCGATGGGGCCGCCGGACCGGGCTCTGTGGCCCAGGTCTTCACGGCCGGGGGGGAGAGCCTCGGCGTCGGCTTCTACAATCCCAACAGCCTCATCGCCTGCCGGATGCTCTCTCCCCGCGTCGAGCCGGTGGACGCGGCCTTCTTTCGCAAGCGGCTCGCCGCGGCGCTCGCCTACCGGCAGAGGGCCTGTCCCGGTGAGACCTCATATCGCCTCTGCTTCGGCGAGTCGGACGGCCTGCCCGGCCTGGTCGCGGACCGCTACGGCGACCACCTGGTTCTGCAGGTCTTCGCGGCCGGCATGGAGGCGCGCCTGCCCTTGATCGAGGCGGCCTTGCAGGATATCCTCCACCCGCGCGGAGTATTCCTCAAGAACGACCACCGCCTGCGCAGGCTCGAGGGCCTGCCGGGCGAGTGCCGGCCGCTCTGCGGCTCGGTGCCGGAGCGCGTGCCCATATGCGAAGGGGGCCTGCGTTTCTGGGCGCCCATCGGCGCGGGCCAAAAGACGGGCCATTATTTCGACCAGCGCGACAACCGGTCCTACCTGCGGCCCTTCTTCGCCGGGCGCACCGTCCTGGACCTCTACTGCTACACCGGCGCCTTCGCGGTCAACGCGGCCAAGTCCGGGGCCAAGGCGGTCCTGGCCGTGGACAGCTCGGGCCCGGCCGTGCAGCTCGCCCGCGAGAACGCCGGCTTAAACGGCGTCTCGGAGCAGGTCAACTGCGACGAGGCCGACGCGGAGGCGGTGCTGCGGAGTTTCTCCGCCGGCCGGCAGCCCTTCCGGCCGGACATGATACTGCTCGACCCGCCCAGCTTAGTGCCCTCCAAGAAGCACTTGGCCAAGGCCCTGCGCACCTACGCCAGGCTCAACAGCCTGGCCCTCAAGGCGCTGCCGGCGGGGGGTCTCCTGGCCACCTCGACCTGCTCGCACCACGTGGGCCGGGAGGAGTTCTTGGGGATGCTGCGCTTTGCCCAAGCCAAGGCGCGCATATCCGCCCGGCTCGTGGCCTTGCGGGGCCAGGCCGCGGATCATCCGGTGCTCCTGGCCATGCCCGAGACCGAGTACCTGCGCTTCGCGCTCTTGGAGGTGGTCTGAGATGGCGCCCGGAGAGGAATCCGGCGGGCTCTTCCCCAAGCCCGGCCGCCAGGCCGCCGACCTGCCCTCCAGCCATATCGAGTCCGACACCTCGCGCAAGTTTTCGCCCTCCAAGCTCGACACATATCGGGAGTGCCCGCGCCGCTACCGGTACCGCTACGTGGACCGCCTGCGCCGCGAGGTGGAGACGGTCGAGGCGTACCTGGGCACCTGCGTGCACAAGGCCCTGCAGAGGCTCTACGAGGGCCTCGCCCACGGCAAGAGGCTCTCCCGGGAAGAGGCGCTCCAGGCCTTCGACGATGGCTGGGATGCGGGCTGGTCCGGGGCCGTGGTCATCAAGCACAAAGAGTACGCCCCGGAGAACTATCGGGCCGTGGGGCGGGACTGCGTGCGCGCCTACTATGAGGCCCAGGCGCCCTTCGACCGGGACAAGACCGTGGCCTTGGAGAGGCGTCTGGGTTTCCCCCTGGAGTCCGGCGGCGAGAGCTACCGCATAGAAGGCCTCGTGGACCGCCTGGCCCAGGCCCCGGACGGCGCCTTCGAGATCCACGACTACAAGACGACCGGCAGCCTGCCCGGCCAGGAGGAGCTTGGCCGGGACTGGCAGCTGGCTGTCTACGACATCGCGGTCCGGCACAACTGGCCGGAGGAGCGCGCGGTGCGCCTGGTGTGGCATTTCCTGCGCTTCGGCAAGACCATGACCTTAAGCCGCTCCCCGCAAGAGAGAGAGGCCCTCAAAGCCGAGGTCGCGGCCTTGATCGGGACCATCAAGCGCGACCACGGTTTTCTCCCCCGCAGGAGCGCGCTGTGCGAGTGGTGCGAATACCGGGACATCTGTCCCCTCTGGGCGCACGCGGAGCAGGTCAAGGCCCTGACTTCCTCCGAGCTGCGCCGCGACGAGGGCGTCAAGCTGGCGGACCAGTACGGACTCCTGGAGGCGGGGAAGAGGGAGCTGCGGGAGAAGCTGCGCGAGCTGGAAGGCCAGCAAAAGGCCCTGGAGGAGGCCCTCGTCGCCTTTGCGGACCGGCACGGATTCGCCGCCGTCGCGGGCCTGGACGGCGAGGTCACGATCACGGATAAGGAGGAGTACCGGTTCCCCACCCGGACCCATGCCCCGGAGGTCTACGAGGAGATCGAGGCCGAGCTCAAGGAGACGCCCCTGTGGAAGGACGTCTCGCACCTCGACGCCCACCGCCTCATGGAGGGATATAAGAGGAAGGAGTGGGACGCCGCAGCCATGGAGGCCATCACCGCGCTCCTGGGCCGGCACAGCCGCCACATCGAGCTGGTCAGGAGGAAGATACTCCGCTTCCACCGCAAAAAGGAAGCGGAGGCCGAGTGAGCCGCGCAGGCCTCACGCGGCGCAGGCTGCCGGGCTACGGCTCCTGCGGCTGCGCCTTGTTCCTCGAGTCGACGCCCAGCTGGGCCGCGAGGCTGCCGAAATCCATCTTCTGCCGGTCGTACTGC
>Ga0315280_10011066_pt1 | contig 11163 bp, 14 predicted proteins | sample YL17G06_40_MG_FD_203697 | JGI IMG/M metagenome (GOLD analysis project Ga0315280, IMG submission 203697) | Sediment microbial communities from Yellowstone Lake, YNP, Wyoming, USA - YL17G06_40 | ecosystem: Environmental > Aquatic > Freshwater > Lake > Sediment | place: USA: Wyoming | collected... | reverse complement strand
GATCCCGCCTCGCGACGGGCACCCTTGCCTAGACGGCTGGTTCCGGTCATTACGGTCCACAGGGGACTTTCACCCCTCGAATACGCGCCATAACCTGGCACACCAAGCTAAAGCTTATCCCACAAGGCGCAAAAGACTGGCAGGGTGTGGCCCCCGATGCGTCACCCCCAGGCGGGCCGAACGGCAGCGCACAGCCCCCGTTTGACTTCTGAGCCCCGGCTCTTATAGACTTGCCGTGGCTGAGGTGCCCAGTCATGGATTGGCTGTCCCAAGTTTCCGCGTTCAGCATCTTTCTGGCGATCGCGGCGGTGGGTTTCGTGTTTCTGCTGATCTCGCTGATTTTCGGCGAGATCTTTGACCATCTCGGCGGGGGATTCGATCATAGTTTCGACCACGGCGGGCCGGGCCTGCTGAGCACGCGGATTCTGAGCGTGTTCATTACCGCGTTTGGCGGTTTTGGCGCGGTGGCCACGTACTACGGGCTGATGCCGCTGCCGGCATCGGGGGTGGGCTTCGGCAGCGGCGTGTTCTTTGCGCTGATCATCTATGCGTTCGCGCGGTTCCTGTGGGGGCAGCAGGCCTCCAGCGACGTGCGCACCGCGGACCTCATCGGTCAGACGGCGCGCGTAGTGATTGGCATCCCCGCGTCCGGGGTCGGCCAGGTGCGCTGCCGCATGGGCGAGGAGCTGATCGACAAAATCGCCCGCGCGCAGAACGAGGAAGCTATTCCCGAGAACGCGGTGGTGCGCATCGAGGAAGTGCTGGGCGAGACGGTCGTCGTGCGGAGATCGAACGTGGAGCGTGGAACGTAGAATGTGGACCTCCACGATCCACAATCGACGATCCACAATCTGTTAGGAGGGACTGTTATGTTTTCGGAGCAATTGTTGGGCGATTTCTCGAGATTGCTGCTCCCGGTGGTTGTCCTGGGGGTGGTGCTGGCGCTGTTCATTGCGGCCTGGCTGTTCAGCCGCAACTACTTGAAAGTTCCCCCCAACGTGGTGGCGGTGCTGAGCGGGCGCAAACGCAAACTTGCGGACGGGCGGGTGGTGGGCTATCGCATGGTGAAGGGCGGCGCGGCGCTGAAATTCCCGCTGCTCGAGCGGGTCGAATACCTGTCGCTGAACGTGATGACCATTCCGCTCGAGATCAAGCGGGCCTACACGCTCAAAGGCGTGCCGGTTTCGGTGAAAGCAGTGGCCAACGTGAAGATCCGCAGCGACGACACCTCGCTGCAAGCCGCGGCCGAGCGGTTCCTGGAGATGACCCACGACCAGATGCAGAGGGTCATCTTCCAGACCCTGGAAGGCCACCTGCGTTCGATCCTGGGCACGCTGACGGTGGAAGAGATCAACTGCGACCGGCAGAGCTTCGCGCAGAAGCTCACCAGTGAAGCCGCGGCCGACCTCGAGAAGATGGGCCTGGGCGTGGACGTGCTGACCATCCAGGAGATCAGCGATGAGGAAGGTTACCTGGACGCGCTGGGCAAGCGCCGCACCGCGGAGGTCAAGCGGGACGCCACCATCGGCGAGGCCGAGGCGACGCGTGACGCCAAGATCAAATCCTCGCAGGCCTTGCAGGAAGGCGAAAAGGCGAAGTTCGCCGCAGATGCCGAAATCGCCCTGGCGCAGCGCGATTTCCAGATCCGGCAGGCCCAGTACCAGGCCGAGGTCGAGACCCAGAAGGCCCGCGCCAGCCAGGCGGGGCCGCTCTCGGAAGCCACCGCCAGGCAGGCCGTGGTGGCCGAGCAGGTCAAGATCGACCGTACCCGCACCCAGGAGATGATCGCGGTGCAGGAGCAGGAAGTGATGCGCAAGCAGAAGGAACTGGAAGCTACGGTGATCAAGCCCGCGGACGCCGAGCGCGAGGCGGCCATCGTCCGGGCCGAGGCGTCCAAGCGCTCGGCAGTGCTCGAGGCGGAAGGCCGGCGGTCGGCTATGATCTCGATCGCCGAGGCCGAACAAGAGAAGCTGCGCATGGAAGGGGTCGGACGCGCGGCGGCCGTCGAGGCCGAGGGCCGGGCGGAGGCTTCGAAGATTGAGGCCATCGGCCTGGCGCAGGCCAAGGCCATCGAGGCCCAGGGCACCGCGGAAGCGGTGGCCATCCTGCGCAAAGCGGATGCCTGGAAGCAGTTCAACGACGCCGCCAAACTGCAAACCGTGCTCGAGAAGCTGCCGGCCATTTTGCAGGCCTCGACCGGGATCTTCGGCGCGGTGGCTGCGCCGCTGGGCAACATCGACAAGCTGGTGGTGATCGACCAGGGCGGCGGGGGCGGGGACGGAGCTAGCACCGGCCTGGCGCGTCTGGCCAAAACCGGCCCCACCGTGGTGTTCAGCCTGCTCCAGCAGTTGGAGGCCCTGGGGCTGAACGTCCCGGCAGTGCTCGAGCAGCTCGGCGCGAAGGCCGGCAAAGGTTCCCGCGTCGAGGTTGAGCCGGGGGCTAAACAGGCGCAGGTATGAACGGTGAAGCCGGCGTAGTGGTGATCCATTGCAGCGACCCGCGCTTGCAGATCCCGTTTCAGGATTTCCTGCGCGTCGAGCTGGGTCTGAAGAGCTATAGTCTGCTCGCCGTTCCCGGAGGGCCGCAGTTTCTCACCCTGGCGGAGTACCTGCCCAAGTTCGCCTGGGCCGGCTGGCGCTGGGTGAAATTCGTGATGGACCTGGGCAGCCAGCAGCGCGTCATCCTGATTGCGCACGAGGATTGCCGGTGGTACCAGGACCAGCGCTTCTGGCCGGAGCATACCAACTTGCGTGAGAAACAAGTGAGGGACTTGAAGCACGTGCGCGCGGGCATCCAGGAGCGGTTCGGTAACTTGAAAGTTGAGTTGTACTACGCGCGGTTCCGGGACAAGCAGGTCGCTTTCGAGGCGCTGTGATCACGCGGCGCGAGATGCTGGCGGCTCTCGCTGCGCCGCTCGTGCCGGAGCCGGGCAGCACTCTGGTCCACGAGCACGTGCTGGTGGATTTCGGAGGTGCGGCACAGCCGGGCCGGTACGATCCCGAGGAAGTTTTCCGCATCGCGAGGCCCAAGCTGGAAGAAGTCACCAAGCTGGGCTGCCGGCGGTTTCTCGAGTGTACGCCCAGCTTCCTGGGGCGTGACGTGAAGCTGCTGACCCGACTCTCCGATGCGGTGGGTGTCGAGATCTGGACCAACACCGGGATCTACGGCGCGGCGGACCGCAAGGGCATCCCCGCCTTTGCGTGGCAGGAGTCGGCCGAGCAGTTAGCGCGGCGCTGGATCGCCGAGGCCCGCCAGGGCATCGACGGAGTGAAGCCACGCTTCATCAAGACGGGTGTCAACCGGACGCCGCTCGAAGAGATCGATCGCAAGCTGGTGCGGGCCTGCGCGATGGCGTCGCGGGAGACCGGCCTGACGATCGCTTCGCACACCCCGAGCGGAGCCGCGGCGCTGGAGCAACTCGAGATCCTGGTCTCCGAAAAGGTGAAGCCCGCCAAGTTCGTCTGGGTTCACGCCCAGAATGAGAAGGACCACGCCATTCACGAGCAGATGGCGCGCGCGGGCGCCTGGGTTGAGTTCGACGGCATCGGACCGCGCTCGGCAGACTGGCACTTCGAGTGTCTGCGCTTCATGGCGGGCCGGAAGCTGCTCGGAAAGACCCTGATCTCCCAGGACGCCGGCTGGTATCACGTGGGCGAGCCGGGCGGCGGCCAGTATCGCGGTTACACTTACATCTATACTGACTTCCTGCCGAACCTGGAGCCGGCCTGGCGCCGCCAGTTGATGGTCGAAAACCCGGCCCGCGCGTTCGGGTAGCGTCAGAACAGCAGAGGGGTCGAGATGCCGAGATCGCTTGATTCTGGCACCGAGCGCTTGCGGGTCGAGGTCCACTCGGGGTGGCGCCCGTTCTTCAGGTCGATCAGACGTGCCTTGGCGGGGCTGCAATCATTCAAGTCGCCGCACACCCAGCGTCGTTTCAACCGCTCTGCAACGTAAGCTGTTACCCCGCCACCCACGAAGGGATCGCAGACCACATCCCCCTCTCGTGTGGAGAGCCTGATGACCCGCTCCAGAATGATGGGGGCCAGTTCGTTCGAGGGCCGTTTCTTGTACTTGCGGTGGCGCACGGGGGGGACATCGTCTCAGACGTCAGTCAGATTGACGCCCTTGGGATTCAAGTACTTCTTGTGCCCGCCATAGTCTTTGACATCTCCGCCACAGTGCCGGCACGTCTGGACGGGGATTCGGACCGCGTCCCGGTCGAAGACGCGAGGTCTCTCGCCTTTGATGTAGTACAGCATCCCATAGTGACCGGGGGACAGGCGATTGGGAATCGGAAGGCTGTGGGCTTTGTAGATCGCGACCCAGTGTTTGAACTTCATGGTGGGCAGAGAGTTCAAAAAGGCGCCGAATTCGATGAGCCACCTGGGGAGGTTGTAGAGGAAGAGCGCCCCACCCGGCGCCAGCACACGAACCGCCTCCGAAATCCACTGCTTGCTCCACTGGAGGTATTCCTTGTCCGGACGGTCGTCGCGCCCGTTGAGCCCGTAGTCCTTGTTGAGATTGAACGGGGGATCAGCGAAAAAGGTGTGGACGCTGCCGTCCTTAAGAAAACCCAGAAGCTCCAGGCAATCGGTCTGATAGAGCTCACCGAGCTCGGTTGCGTACACTCGCCTCATTCTCAGGGGACCTGTCAAACAGGTTACGAAGAAGTGGATGCCAACGGCAATCCCACCCGCTCACCCCTTCAAATCCCGGAAGGCTTCTTCGATTTCGCGCTTGGCTTCGGGGGAGGGCGGGATGAGGGGCAGACGCGGCGGGCCGCCGTAGTAGCCGTTCAGGTCCATGGCGTACTTCAGGCCGGGGATGCCGTAGCGGGTGGTGACCAGGACGGCGGCGCGGGCGATGCGGTTCTGCCAGTCCGCGGCAGCTTCGAATTCGCGGGCGCGGCAGGCTTCCCAGATGGCGATGGTCGAGTAGGGGGCGGCGTTGGCGTAGGCCAGGATGGCGCCCGCTGCGCCCACCACCAAGGACGGGTACAGCGTGGGCGCCGAGCCCACCAGCACCTGGAAACCCGGCTTGACCGTGCGGATCATCTGCATCACCTTCTCGAGGCTGCCCGAGCTTTCCTTCATCGCGAGGATGTTGGGGTGCTCGGAAAGCGCCGCGACCGCCTCGGCCGGGATGTCCAGGCCGGTGGCCTGCGGCCAGTTATAGATAATGATGGGGATCTTCACCTGGTCGGCCACCGAGCGGTAGTACAGCATCTGCGCCGGGGCGTTGTTCAGCAGGTTCTTGTAGTAGTGCGGCGTGCGCACCATGGCGGCCTTGTAGCCGAGATCCGCGGCGCGGTTGGTGAGATCCACGGTCTCGCGCACACTTTCCATGCCGGTGCCGGCGATCAGCAGTTTTTCCGGCGCTGCGTATTCGGCGACCCAGGTCCAGAGCTGTACCTTCTCCTCGGTAGTGAGCATCACGCTCTCGCCGGTGGAGCCGCACACGACGTATCCGGAGAGCCCCGTCAGGTTCCATTTCTCGACGTTGTGCCTGACCTTCGCCTTGTACAGATCGCTGTTGGAATCGAAGGGAGTCGCGATGGGAGGGTAAATGCCTTGGAGTTTCATAGCGAAAAAAGCGCTTGTGGCTTGTAGCTTATAGCCTGTGGATGACCACGCCCGCGGACTACAGGCTACAAGCTACAGGCTACGGGCTTAGGCTCTGACCTGCATCAGAATGATCACCAGGGTGTAAAGCGCCAGCGACTCGATCAGGGCCAGGCCCAGAATGAGGGCGAACCGGATGCTGGGGGCAGCGCCCGGGTTGCGCGCCATGCCTTCGCAAGCCGCCGCCACGGCTTTGGATTGAGCCAGGCCGCAGACCGCCGAGGCAATCGCCATGGCGAAGCCCGAAGTGATCCAGATCCAGTGAATGTTGGAGCCCGCGGCGGGGGCTGGTGTTTGAGCGAAGACGGGAGAGGCCAGCGCCGAGAGCGCCAGTCCCAGGAAGAACAGCTTTGCTTTCATCGAGTGTTTCTCCTTTGCCAATGAACTTGCTCCCAGGAGGTGGTTCCCGTCATCCTCGTGCAGCCGGGCTCACACTGGGAGCGGATAAAGCCGGAATCAATGCTCGTGCCGCACTGCCTCACCCACGTAGACGGTGGTGAGCAGCGTAAAGATGTAGGCCTGTAGGAACGCCACAAACACGTGCAGTCCCATGAAGGCCACCGGGATGACCAAGGGCGCCAGTCCGATGAAGGCCAGGGTCACCTGCTCGCCCGCGTACATGTTGGCGTAAAGGCGGATGGTGAGAGACAGGGGGCGGGCCAGATGGCTGATCAGTTCGATGGGCACCATCAGCGGCGCCAGGATGGGCATGGGCCCGGCAAAGTGCTTCAGGTAGCCGCCCACACCCTGGGCTCTGAATCCCGAGAAGTTGTAGTAGGTGAACGTTGCCAGGGCGCATCCCAAGGGAACCGCCGCGAACATGGTGGGCGATTCGAACGTGGGAACGACCCCCAGCAGGTTCGAGAACAGAACGAAGATGAAGATCGTCCCGAGATAGGAGAGATAGGGACGTCCGTGGGGCCCGATCACTTCCTCGGCGGTGCCCTCGAGGAACTGGTGGATTATTTCGAAAATGTGCTGGAGCCTGCCGGGCCGGTCCATGGACAGGCGCGGACGCAACAGGGCGAACACCACGATCACGATGAGGGCGACCACGATTTCCATGGCCACGAAGTTGGCCCAGGGCCTGGCGGGATTCTCAGCCTCGACGCCCACCCAGGACAGGATCGCGCTGGCAGGGCCTGCCAGATAGTCGTTGAGCAGGGCCGTCACCCAGAGTTCATGTTCTTGCATACATCAACTCGTAGAGGATTTCGACCATCACCGCGGCCACGGGCACGAACAACCCAATCAGAACGGAGACGAGACTCAGTCCAAAGACCTTCACTATAACATACCCGCCCAGGCCCAACAGCAGATAGCGGGTGGCCAGGAAGAGCAGCAGCCACTTGCGCGGCTGCCGGCCGCCAGGCGCCAGCCCTTCCACCAACCGGTGCAGCCAGTAGAAATTGAGATAGGACGCGGTCGCGCCGACCAGGAAGCCCAGCCCCCCGCGCCATCCGCCCAGCCAGAGGGCGGCCAGGACGCCCGCGCCGCCCAGGATCAGCATGCCCCGGAAAATCCGCCCCAGGGCCCGCCCGACAAAGACGCTTTCAGCCTCCGCCATCGCGCGTGTTTGTTTGCAGCTCGCGAATCAGCTCGATGAAGCCGGCCGCGATCCCCAACAACAGGAACACCAGGTAGAGGAAGGTGGTGTGGAAGAGCCGATCCAGCAAGTATCCGATCAGGTAGCCGGCAAAAGTGCAGCCGGGCAGCAGGACTGCCAGGGAGGTGTATCGACCGACCAGAGCCCAGGGGTTGTCTTTCGGGTCCATGGCTCTCGGTCGTGTGCGCCTGGGTGCTGGATCAGATTTCCAGCTTGCCGTCGAAGACCATGTCCTTCAGCCGAAAGCGGCGCTTGATCTCGGTGTTGCCGAGCTTGAGGGCCACCTCGACCTCGTTGTCTTCCAGCGTGATGAGGTGACTGCCGGGCTGAGCCTTGGGGAAGAACAGATACAGGTTGACCCCGACCTGGTCGCGATCTCCCTTCACATCCACGGCCTGAATCGGGGGTTGCCCCTTGATCCTGAGGACCGCCGCCGACTGGAGCTGTTCGGGCTTGCCGCGCACCAACTGAAAAGGCAGGCCGGAGATCCCGACCACGTACTGCTCCTCCTTGCGGGCCAGCATCTTGGCAGCTTCCGGCGAGCTGGCGGCTTCGTCGCCGTAACGCAACTTGGCGGCGGCCTGTTTGATCGGCAGAGCAGTGTGCCAGCGTATGATCACGGTCCTGGTGGGTGGAGGTTGGACGCCGTCGGCGCTGCCGCTCCTTCCCATTCCACCGCCCCTTCCGCCGCCACCTTCCGTGTCGAGCCCGCTGGCTTCTGCACTGGGCATCGCACTGCCGCCACCGCCGCCGCCACGACCACCACGGCCGCCGCGGCCGCCTCCCGTTCCACCGCCCCCGCCGAGGTCCAGCCGGATCTCGACCGGGCGCGCCCAGGGCGAGTCCTTGGTCATCTTCTGGGCCTCTTTTTCGGTCCACTCGGTGAACTTCTTCTTCGTCCAGAAGTCAGCCCCACAGAGTGCGGCCGCTCCCAGGCTGAGCGTTACCAGGATTGCGAGCCAAAGTCGGTTCATGTTCCTCAACCTCCGTGTTGGTCCTGAAACTTGGAGCATACGCCCAACCGAGCGCCACCGCAAGTCCCCCCCTACCTGCCGAGGTACAATACGCGGAGAAGGCAGCCCGCTATGTCCAGACTCTACCTTGCTGTGTTGTTGCCAATAGCTCTGTGCGGGGAAACTCGCCAGGTGGTTCCAACCCGCTTTTATCGCACCTTTGCCGGCGTGCATCCGGTATTGGCGCGGGTGCGCCCCGGCGACCGTGTCGTGACCAAGACCTTGGATGCCGGCGGCCAGGACGAGAAAGGCGCCCGGCTTGCGGAGCCGGGCAACCCGCTCACCGGTCCGTTCTATGTGGAAGGGGCCGAGCCGGGTGACGCGCTCGAGGTGCGCTTCGAGCGCATCCGGATGAACCGCAACTGGGGCTGGTCGAGTTATCGCCTGCTGCTCTCGGCCCTGACGCCGGAGTCTGTCGAGGGTATCTACTCCGACCAGTACAAGCCAGACCTGATCCGCAAGGGCCGCGCCAACCTGGTGCCCTGGGACATTGACCTGGCGCGCAAGACGGTGCGGCTGAGGGAACCTTCGAGCCAGCGCCTCAAGCTCGAATTCCCGGCCAGCCTGATGCTGGGATGCGTGGGCGTGGCGGCGCCAGGGGAGTTTGCGCCGACTTCCGCGCCTTCCGGCTCGTATGGCGGGAACCTGGACTACAACGTGATCGGCGAAGGCGCCACGGTGATCCTGCCGGTGTATCATCCGGGTGGGTTACTGTTCATCGGGGACGGCCACGCGCTGCAAGCGGATGGCGAGCCCCTGGGCACCGGGATCGAGACCTCCATGGACGTCGAGTTCACCGTGCAGGTACGGAAGAAGGCTGATCTGACGGGACCGCGCGTCGAGACCGCGGAGCAGCTTATCAGCATCGGCAGCCAGCCGGAGTTCGCCAGTTCGCTCGACCGCGCGCTGCAGATGGCCACCACCGACATGGTTCGCTGGCTGGTCAAGGACTATCAGCTTGAGCCGTGGGCCGCGCACCTGCTGGCGGGCCTTCACGGCCAGTACCAGGTGGTGACCGTGTGGGGCTCGATGGCGCTGAAGGTCCCGAAGAAATATCTTCCACCGCGCTAAAGCACGGCCTTCAGGATGGCGTCGAATTCGGCGTCGGTTAAGAGGCCCTTCTTCTCGATGGAAGTCTGCTTGACGCGGGCCACGATTTCGTTGGCCTGTTCCGGGGTAGCCTGAAGGCCGCGGCGCTCGAGGTGCTCCTCGACGTTGGCCAGGCCGCTGCCTTTGCCCAAAACGATCTCGACGCCCGGACGCCCCACCAGTTCCGGAGGGAAGGGAATGTACTCGAGGGGCTCGATGTGCTTGCAGCGGCGGTGGAACATGCCCACGATGCCGGATTCGATGTGATAGAGCCAGTCGCCGACGATGGGCCGGTTGGGCGGCAGTTGAAATCCGGCCAGCTCCTGGACCAGCTTCGAAAGCTCGTAAAACTTCTCGGTCCGGATGCCAATGTCCACGCCGTAGAGGCACAGCAGCGCCAGGACGGTGTCCTCGAGGGGAACGTTGCCGGCGCGCTCGCCGATGGCGGAAACCGTGACGTGGGCCACGGAAGCCCCGTTGGCGAGGGCGGCGATGGTGTTGGCCACGCCCAGATCGAAGTCCTGGTGGCAGTGGATCTCGATGGGCTTGTTGAAGCGGGCGCGGAGCTTGCGGAGCACCGCGCCGATGGCCTGGGGAGTGCAGCCGCCGAAGGAGTCGGCCAGCGTCAGGGCGTCCATGTGACCTTCGGTGGCGACCCTCTCGATCAGGTCCATGTAGCGGTTGAGGTCCGAACGAGTGCTGTCGATGGTGAAGAAGACGGTGTACAGGCCGGCTTCTTTGGCGGCCAGGGTGGTGTCGATCGAGGAGCGGATGGCCCACTCCATGGTCTTGCCGTAGGCGTTCTTGATGATGTGATCGCTGGAGGGGATTTCGGTGATGATGCCTTTGACCCCGCACTCTTTGGCCAGCTTGACGTCGGCGGGCATGCAGCGGGCGAAGGAGAAGATCTCCGAAGAGAGGCCCAGGCCCACGATGTCCTTGACGGCCGCTTCGTCCTCGGCTGAGACGGCGGGCATGCCGGCTTCGATGCGGTGTACGCCCGCTTCCGCCAGTTTCTTGGCGATGGTCACCTTCTCCTGGCGACGGAACACGATGCCGGTCTGCTGCTCGCCGTCGCGCAGCGTGACGTCATGAATGCGGATCTGCTCGGGAAAGTGCAGGGCCTCCCGGACCTCGGGCAAATAGTTCCATGGGCTGGAGAACCAGCGGTCTGTCTTCCAGGGCTGACTCATTCGACGCTCCTTGAGCAATGAGGGTGATAGGCCATTATAGATCGTGGGTTGTGGGATGTGGAGCGGCGATCAGGCGGCCTTCCGGACCTTGCCGCTGCGCAAGCAGGCGGTGCAAACCCGGATCTTCCTGGCGGCTCCGTTGACGATGGCCCGGACGCTTTGCAGGTTCACGTTCCAGCGGCGCTTGGTGACGTTATGGGCGTGGCTGATGCGGTGCCCGAACTGCGGGCCCTTGCCACAGATCTCACAGACTCTTGCCATCGACGGAATTCTCCTTGGTTCGGTAGGAACTTCGATTGTAGCAAGGCCCGCAGGGAGCCGTCCAGCGATTTCGCAAGGCGGTGCATGGTGGCGCGATAACCGCAAGGGCGCAGTGGAGTTTCGTGCTGGAGGGCCAGTGAGAAGGCTTGCAAAGGCGGTTTTCGCTTGCAGGAGCTGGGTTCCTGCCCTCCCGGCGGGTTGATGAAGCCGGCAAGGGGAATAGGGGGGCACGGCGCCAGCGGCGGGCACCGGATAGGGAGCAGCAAGTGAACAGCGGCGCGAGCGGAGAGCGGCGGAAGGAGCTCAGCTGGAATCGAACCGCAGCGTGAGAAACGCGTAGCCGAACTGCCGCGCCATCTCGCAAAAGCTGGGCGGGGGCG
>Ga0315280_10011065_pt1 | contig 11163 bp, 14 predicted proteins | sample YL17G06_40_MG_FD_203697 | JGI IMG/M metagenome (GOLD analysis project Ga0315280, IMG submission 203697) | Sediment microbial communities from Yellowstone Lake, YNP, Wyoming, USA - YL17G06_40 | ecosystem: Environmental > Aquatic > Freshwater > Lake > Sediment | place: USA: Wyoming | collected... | reverse complement strand
CTTAGGGTTGTTCAGATATCTTTCAGGTTCCATTTTTCTCCTATTTTTTGAAAAGAATCTTCAGAGGTGAAAAGAGGATGTTTGAAAAGATAACTAAGACTTGGAACCCAGTTGTTGGATGCTTACACAACTGTGTTTACTGCTGGGCAAGGAGACTTGCTGAAACTAAGCTAAAAGATGTTGAAAGGTATAGAGATGGCTTTGTACCAAAGCTAGTTGAAAAAGAACTGAACAAGAGATTCAACAAGGAGTATGTCTTTGTCTCTGACATGGGAGATCTATTTGGAGAATGGGTGCCAGAAGAATGGATTACAAAAGTGATAGATGCTATCAGAGAAAGCCCTAGCAGCAACTTCCTGTTTCTAACCAAGAATCCTAGAAAATACCTGAAATATGTCGAGCTATATCCTGAAAATCTGGTTCTTGGGGCCACAATAGAGACAAACAGAGACTACAATGTTTCAAACTGTCCCACTACTTATGAAAGATACAAATACATGAGAGAGCTGCCATTCAAAAACAAGGTAGTTTCTATAGAGCCAATAATGGACTTTGATCCAGAAATCTTTGTACAATGGCTTAAAGACATAGGACCAGTCCTTGTCCATGTGGGATATGACAACTATAATAACAATCTGCCTGAGCCTTCACTGTCCAAGACTTACCAACTGATAGACCAGCTTAGAGCCTTCACCAGAGTAAAAACATTGACACTAAGGAAGTCCAAGGAGGGTTGAGAATGCTGCAAACCTCAAGAGGATATGACATCTATGAGTTACTTTCAGCACTACAGAAGGACATTAGGAGAGGTAAGGAATACCAAGCAGTATTCTGGGCTGCAGAATTAGAGAGTTTCAACTCTAAAATGCTCTGGAATAGACTGCAAGTAATAGCCTCTGAAGATATTGGTGTGGCAAACCCTTTTGCTCCACTGCTCATTGATGTATTGGAGAGAAAATATGATGATGCCAAGAAACGAAATAATGATTCATACAGACTATTCCTTGTCCATGCTGTTCTATTTCTGGCAAGGTCTCGCAAGTCAAGAATAGTTGATGACCTCTTAAATGTTGTCTATGGAGAGATTCAACGTGAAGACAAGAAGCTGCCCATTCCAGACTATGCTTTGGACATGCATACATTGGCAGGGAAGAAGACGGGAAGAGGCCTTGAACATTTCTTCAGTGAAGGAACCAAGCTGAACAAGGAGCCTTATGAGAATCCATACACAGAGAAAGCTAAGGAGATACTCATCAAGCATGGTAGTCTTAAGTCAGAATCCAAGAAGGTCACAACGTCCTTGGAGCAATAAACCAACTGCGTCATGTAAGGGCATAAGCTATCTAGAGATTCTTTCAATTCCCCTTTTTTTCTGTTAGTGGTAACCCTATTCCTGATCATATTCACTAACTACACCAAGTTCACTTAGACATTTCAATCGAAGATTCTTCCACAAGTCATAAAAGCTAAAGCAGAAGACACGATGAACGATGTGGTTTGAGTAGAAAACTTGTCTCAATTATTCTCGTAACTTTTGTTATTGCAACGATGTTTTCAATCGTAAGAGTTGCAACATCGATTGAAGGACTTGTAATAGAAGACACAACTTTAGAGGCCAAAGATATCAAGGTTGGGGCTTACTATTACCCTTGGTACACAGGGAACTGGACGAGAGACCATTCTAATTGTGTTGATACTCCTGTTTTGGTAAATTATAACTCCAGTGAGCCATCACTAATGCAGAAACACTTGGATTGGTTTGAGGAGTTGCGAATAGATTTTCTGATACTCTCTTGGTGGGGAATTGATTCCCTTTCAGATAAAAACATCAAAATTATGTTTTCAGAAGTTGAAAAGAATCCAGTAGTTGAGCTTGTGGTGATGCTAGAGCCTTACAACGAGACGTACGGTCAGGAAGGTTACAATTTTACGCAAATCTACAATTATATATATGATAATTTTGCAACTAAACCCTTTTATATGAATCTGAACGACAGACCACTGCTTTGCATATTTAACGCAGAGAACCTTACAAAGAATGGTGAGGTGCCACCAGATACAGATGAGAGGTTCGAGATACGGTTGGTGGGTAGCAAGTTCAATAAATATACCGATTGGGAGTACGAAGTTCCTTGTATATCAGATACTGAGCCTCCTCACGTGGTAGATTATGCTAACCAACATCTTTGTGTTGATGGAGAAATAATGGTATGTCCAAGGTATCAGGCTCACGGTTGGGAACGTGACTTGAATCTTACTGAAGGCTTGTATGATAAACAGTGGGCCAGAGCAATTAATTTAGCAAGAGAAGGCAAAGTGAATATCGTTACGATAATATCTTGGAATGAGTATCCAGAACGTACATTTATAGAACCTACTGCTGTAGACTCAACTTCAGCTTACAGTGACCCATACTTCCTCTTCAACAAAACTAAAGAATATATCAACATACTAAAAGGAATCTTTACCTTTTTTGTAAAAGAAATGCTTGAGACTGTTGGAGATTTAGGCGAAAATCAATGTCGCTATGATGTAAAGGACGATAAGGGATGTGGGTTGGATACCATTAAAATCATCGAGAACCCAGAAGGTGGTTATCTTGGCGTGTATCACTCAAATGTTGACCAAACTCTTGAAGTAAGATTAGCTAATTCAACTGATTTGCTACATTGGACACATATAAGGACGATTGACCAAAAGGCAGCTCAACCAACTATAACAAAAGCACCTAACAATGCATACATTACAGCATACGAAAAACAAGAAGCAAGTGGGACACATCTACGTTTCCAATATTACTCACATCTGTCTGACTTTATCAATAATTCTCCAAATGCAACATATGATGCAAACAGAACCTTAAGTAGTTACCATGAAGGAACACCTAACATTTATAATGTGACCATTAAAGGCTCTACGCTGAGTACTTGCATCGGCTTTCATTACTATAACGGCTCTGTTGACAATGCTGCAGTAGGTCGGTTAACAATTCCATTAGATAATCCTCAAAACATGGTATGGAACAACGCAAAGCCATTAACTCAATATAATCAAGATTTAAGAGACAAGTACCAAGTAAAGGGGAACATAGGGGACAGAGACTATGGGCAAATTTTTGGAAGAAACTTTACGCTACAAGAAGGAAACCTAGAGGAACGTTCACCTGACACCAACTGGACTGCTTGGAGAACATTCCTATACGACCATTCAACAAACAACTTTGCGATGCTCAACATCAAAACGCATAAAGGCTCCACTTCCTTTGGAAACCCAACTTTCACATTTCTAAAATCCCCAAACGGAAAAGACTGCATAGTAGTGACCTATTTTCTTTTTTCGGAAGGAGCGAAGAGTGGAGAGGCTGGACAACTAATTTTCTACAAGGAATTCGAAACAGAACCATTCAACCTAACGTATGAAGACAAGCCATATTTCGTAAATGTAACTTCCAATTCCACAATCACGGATTTTGACTTCAATGAAACTTGCATAAGCTTCAATGTGAGTGGATTAAACGCTTCTAAAGGCTTTTGTATCATAGAAATTCCGAAAGAGCTTGTTCAAAACTTATGGCAAAGCAACTCTACTGTTTTCTTTGATGGTGAGCAATGGACCAGTTTTGAAAGCTGGACCTGTGCAGAGAATACCTACATATACATCAACTACATTCATTCAGAACATCAAATACTGATAATCCCAGAGTTTCCATCATCCCTTATTTTGCCATTATTCATGATAGCAACACTACTAGCAGTCATAGTCTACAGAAGAAAACCATGGTTCTATATTGCTCATCCTGGTTGACCTACGTTAAATGACCTGATCTGTGAGTTTTTTCTTTCTAAGACTCTTCAGAATCTTGGATGAGAAATAAACCTGGTTTAGTCTTGGGGTCTCGGTTCTTCTATAGTTATTGGAGTATGTTATTGTGTTAGAATATGAGAGGGTGTGTATATTATCCATATGAAAGTTAACTTGTAATCAACCTTTGTTATTAAGTTTCTAAACCTAGTTTGCTAGCTATTGAGTTTGGTTAGAGTTCTTGGCTAATTCCCAGAAATGTTTCAATTCTATTACGTCTATATCACTAGGGCAATCTTTGATCCAATCATGTTTCCAGCAGATGATTATTGTATTCTTATAGTCTTTTGATTCAACATGTCTTTTTTCGATGTGTTCCTTAAACCCTGAACTTCGGATTTCAAATTCAAGTCCCTTTGGGTCCCCATTATGTTGCACTACACAGTCCAAATAAGGAGGACCTATACGGCTTGCAAAGACTATATTTCCAAAACTAAAGAAATTATAAAGTCTTCCAAAGATGAATACGATTGCTGTCTCATACATAAACGGTTCAACATTTGACAACGTTTCAGAGACAATTGTTCCTTTTTCTTCCCATGACCTAATCTCTTTCAATAAGCCATTCAAGTCTTTAACATATTTCTTGATTATGCTTTCTTCCATCATGGTACTTTCCCAATTACCCCAAAACATTAAATTTGTTTAAATGGTTTACGACATAATTAGTTGATTCGTGAAGTTTTCTTTCTATGAAGCCCATGGAATGTTTGTGTGTTCGAAAATAGAAAAAGGGGAACTTGTGATATGTCAATGTGCTATCGTTAGTCTCAGGTGCCCAGAATGCTACGTATCAACGATGACGAGTTAAATTCCTCTATCAACTCCAACCCTTCGTTTGTGGTTTGATACAAGTTGCCACATTCCTCAACAAAACCATGGGCTTTAAGAAGCTCAATATACCTGGTGAATTGTTCATAACTCAGAGAAAGCGAGGCAAGCAAGTGCGTTTTCCTAATGCCTTTCTTTGCAGCTTTCAGAATTGCTATAGAAATGACCAAAGAATTTCTCCTCTTTGATTGGAAAGTCAGGTCCATAACCCTTCTCCCCAGTATTATATAGAAGTATCTTCTAGAAGATAAACATACCTTGTGGACGAAAAAGGAAAATCACAAAAGAAAGGATTTCATGGAGTCCTAGAAGGAATTAGGGCAGTCTGAACTCTAAGAATAGAGTTTATTCTATCATTTCTGAGATATTCGCTATGAAAGCAACTGCTGGAAAAATCTCAGAAGTACCATCGGGATACTGATAGGGTTCTACTAGCCTGCTATTGAGAACCCATAAAGCTTGCATGTCTAGTCTTTGGTTTGTTTTCATGTTGTTTATGAGGGTCTTGAGCAACTCTGCAAAATCCAGATCCTTCAAGGAATCTATGGACAATTTATTCTTTGACCCTTCCAAAAACACAATCGCTTCTAGCGCTATCTTGATTAGACCCTCATTGAGGTTAAGTTCTCTACACATGTCCATTCTGATACTTTTTAGTTGGTCCATAGCTCTGTCAAATTTCTTGGATATGTTTGCACGAGGGCTATTTGGTCTTCTAAGAGCAAAGAAAGTATGCTTCAGTTCCATGAGAAACGAGTATTTTCTATATTTTATCCAATAGTCAACATGTCCTTGGTATTCTTCCTCACCTTGAGGCTTCCTTTTAAGAGGATGTTCAATCACATAACTGCCAGTTATGTCTGCAATAGATGGGCAAACGACGGAGTGGAATTGTTTTTCTCTGTAACTAAATATGTGATCACCAGGGATGCCAGTTGTGTCGTAGTATTCAGTTGCCCTTCTAACAATATTGTTTATGAGCCTTTTCAGAAAATCCCTTGAGACTCTAGCTCCATCAGTGTCAATATTGAAAAACTCGATAGCCACTTTTCCACAATTTCTTACAGTTGTGAACTTCAATGGTAATGCACTCCAACATAATAAGTCAAATTCCATTTTAATAGTATCTGTTCTCATGCCTTGGGATTACTTGTAAACATCTGCAGATCTTCCTCTGAATCCTCCATTTCAAGGACTCCATGGAAGTTTTTCATCGTAGCACGGTTTGTTTGTGCACAGAGTACATACTCCAATAGATTCGATATGCGTGCCTACACACTATATGTCCCAAGAATCAGATAGTCTACAGTTTCTGTAATATAGATAGGTCTTAAAACCACACAGCGTCACTATTGATACGAGCAATATGTCAAATATCCCAGATTCCGTAAAAAGTGCGTCCCAGAACCTGATGAAATCATTGAGAACAGTGAATGAGGCACATCTAGCGAATTTTTCCAGAAAGACTGTCCCAGAAATCGAATTGGTCAAGCATGTAAGGAAAGAGCTAAGAGAAATACTTGGACAGAAGAATGTCTTTGTCACTGTAAAAGGACTGCATGAACACTTTGGTGAAATCGTCTTCCTGAAACAGCCTGATGTGGACCTATGCTTCCGATATTCAGGAAAACTGTATGGAGTAGAATTCAAGCTTCTAGGAGGACGTGTTAGTTTCTACTCAGGTCTTGAAGAAGCAATAGCCTATTCGACTTATGGAATCGACTACAGCTGGATTGTCCATTTCTTTAGAAAGAGCTTCAAAAATGCAAAAAACTATGAAAGATGGATGAAATATGTTATCGAACAATCAAATTGCCTATCCGTAGGTTATATCTGTTCATCAACAAAGTCTTCAAGAGTTGTTGTGTATCCAAAACAACCATTTCCAAGAAAAAGTGAACCAAAACTAGAAGAAATAGTCTCAAAGGTTCGAGAAAAACTTTTTCTAAAATAATCACGGGATTGAAAATCTATATGGAATTGTGTAACCGCACTGAGCAAAGCACAGAAAGCAACTAATGAAATCTCATATTTCACAATGGTTTTAGGGACTCCTTAGAATGTTTGTGATGTGGAAAAAAAGAGGAAGAACTTAATGGTTGATTGCTCTTATTGAGAATTGGACTGGTGAAATGAAAGCAGAAAAAGATCCCGAGTTGATTTCACCCTGTGGAATGAACTGTGCAATTTGCTCTGGCTATTTGTCATATAAGAATGATGTGAAAAACAAGGGCATTAGAATGCCTTATTGCATGGGCTGCAGACCACGAAACAAGAAATGTGCTTTTCTGAAAAAACAGTGTTCCAAATTGGCAAATGATGAGGTCACTTTCTGTTTTGAGTGCAATAGCTTTCCATGTGATAGGCTGAGAACCATTGACAGCAGGTACAAATCTCGTTACAGAATGAGCATGATAGAGAATTTGAATTTCATCAAGGAGAATGGAATTGAGAAGTTCCTTGATAGCCAGGAAAAGTCTTGGAAATGTGGGAGTTGTGGTGAACTGGTTTGTTGCCATAACGGGATTTGTTTCAATTGTAGTTTAGAGAAGCTGAGAAACAAGAAACAGAAGTATCGCTGGAATGAATGAACAAAAATCATAAGAACTGAAACAAAACTATTGAATCTTAAAAGGAAATACTTTAAGTACTGTTTTTGTCAAGGCTTTCTCTAAAATACCTAAAATAAGAGTCTTGGATTAAATTATTGTAATACCTACTGCTGAAATGACATAGTGGAATAACAATGATTGTCTTACCGTTAACTGCTGTAAGCTCAAATGTCAAACCATGTACCTTTGATACTTTTTTCAAGAAATCTCTCCTTCTATCTTTTGTTTTTTCTGTTAATTCTTTGGGCTCTTCAAGAAATCTTTCCTTTATCATGCATTTGCTCTCAAAATATGTGTAAAATGTTTCCCAAGTTCTAGTGCTAAAAGTGAAAATTATATCTGGTTCAACTTCCCTTATCTCTTCTTCCAAGATTTCCATCAAATCTTCTCTAAATTCCTGCTTGTTCTTGTTTCTCCCATAGAGTGCTTTGCCCAATTTAACAGTGGACACTTTATATTTGAAGAGGTCTGTCACATAAAAATCTTTCAAGAAATGTTTCCTTATATATTCAATGTAATGGGCTTTCTTGCTTTTGTCATCGATTTTGTATTCTGTTATTATTCTTTTTTCAGACAGAATCTTGAAAAACTCCCAAAAATGCTTGTTGTCAAGACGTAGCCAATTGAGTAGAGCTTCTTGCATACTTTTGATAGCTTTTTCCAAGTTCTTGGATGTCTTGTCTTTTCTCCACTCATCAACTCTATCTCGTTGTTCTTTGTTTATTTTTGCTTTTCCTTTCGTTTCTTCACCTGGGTTCTGCATTATAAACATTCTTTTTCTTTTCGTTGTTAGGGAATAGAAATTCCAACCATTTGGCTCAATCACGGGTCTTTTCGACTTTTCGTTAAATTCTTCTAACACTTTTTCGTAATACTCATACTTCTTATCGATTCTATCTGCAATTTGCTCAATTGTTTTATCAATCATAAAATTCGACATTCCTACAACTTCCTCTGAATTTAACTTAAGGTTTATGGAGGAATCCTGTTGTTATTGGAGTATGTTATTGTGTTAGAATATGAGAGGGTGTGTACTAGTCTAAATAGGCTTAATTTGGTTCTAACAAAAAGCGAGTTCAAAGCTTCTCAATTTTAGCTGAAACATTCCAATTCTCCAATAATCTAACAATGATCAACATGGGTTTGAACCCTAATGATTTTGCTTTAGAAATGCTTTCTAGTTTAGGCTTTTTGTGTGGTTCTTCCTTTCCTCTAATGGTTTTTACTTCAATCAGATAGAGAACACTTCGAGTAGTGCCTTCTTGTTTAAATGCCACATAATCCCACGACGGAAATTGTTCAAGATACATCTTTTGTTCATCTGTAATCCTACGTCCATAATCCATTTTTGGCGGTCTAATTTGGTAATGTGCTGAAACAAGAAACAATCCATCTCTTAGAAACCTAATAGGTCTGGTTACTATGTAAAAACCATGACTACTTAGATAATGAAGTGCTATAGCTTCTCCTACATCTCCTAACAATGTGTAGTCCTTTGTGTTTTCCAGATTCATCTCCCAGAGTTCCTTCATCAATTCCACCTTTCAATTATCTTTGACTATACAAATACCAGCTTTAAAAATCACTCTTAGCTTTCGTGAATCTTTCTTTTCATGGAGTCTACGGAGTGTTTGTGAGTTCGAAAATAGAAAGAACACTAGAGGATTTCTTCAGAAGACAGGATTATTGGAGTATGTTATTGTTAATGTATGAGAGGGTGTGTATGTATTATCTACAGAACTAGCTAATTATCATGGTCTTTTTGAAATGTCAAGACCTGATTACTTTATGATTTAGTTGTCGTATTATTCGTATCGAATTAGATACAATGGTTTTTTTGCTTCTCTTTTCCTTTCTTCTTTAGAAATGCTTCTTAACGAGTTGGCATTTATTGGTTCTGTGGTTTGCTTGTACCTACCTTTCAATCTTTGCACCTGTTTGGCATTCTGTTGATTTTTGGAATATTTGCTTTAAGAAGGCAAGATTAGTATTCTGAATCTATTGTCCTCAAAATGCTCTATGTAGGACATGATATTTGCCTATAGAAGATTCTTTCAAAAGACAAATAGCAAAAGGCGATAATAGTTTTAAAAGAGAAAGAGGACAAACTGAATTGGGTGGGTGAATGTCTTCGTCAGATAAGAAACTACGATCTTTAGAAAAACAAATGGCTGAACTTTTTCCGATATGTCCTCTATGTAAATCTGATTTGGGTTATGAATTCACTGGATGGATTCGTACATTTGCTAGATGTAAACAATGTAAAGCTAAATGGTTTTTAGGCGACTACAACATGGAACTTACAGAAACATCTAAAGATGGAACAGCTTTTTCTCTGCTTGGAAAAGCTTACCCATATAATTTTTGGCAGAAGCTAAAGATAGAAGAACTTAAGGCAGAAGAAAAACGGCTCATAAGAGAAAAGGCTGAAGCTGAAAGATTTGGAGGAGAAGAATTCACTTGGCGAGATATAGTTTTTTTGATATTCTTTTGTAACTTTTTCATATCTATTGGTATTTCTGTGTATTTCTTCGTAAATATTCCATGGAATATATTGCCCCCATCATTAACAAATACTATGATAGCTTTGCTCATTTATCTGTTCGTTCTCAACATTTGTTTCCTAACAGTTGTCTATTGGGTTGCTACGGATGAGAAAGAGCTAAAAGGATTGAGGAACCGCATACTGGAGTTACAAGAAACTAAAAATAAAAAGGAATAGACAGAAATGACCTTAGCACTATTATGATTAAATTTAGGAGGGAAGAAAAATGGATGGTGAAGTCCTACAGCTTCTAACATTTTCATTATTGATTCTGGTTATTCTGGTTTTGCTTTTGCTTCGGTTTAGGATTAAGGTACTCAGAAAACACAGAAAAGCAAGAAAAGCACTTGAAGAACGGGTTGAGATAACACAGAAAATAACTCTCCGATTTCTCATAATAGATTTTCTGGCAATTATGGGAACTATAATAATCTTCTTAACAATTTATGCCGTTGGAATATTAACCCAAGTGGAATTTTCAAAATTCCCCTTTGAAATGCAGATTCTATGGATTCTCAACCTTCTTGTTTCCTTCTCAGCAGGATTAACTGAAATCATTGTAGCATGGCTTCTGAGCAGTACTGAAAAGGAAGACAATGCTTAGATACCGAACAGTTGTGAATCTCTCTTTCTGTGAAGCCTTTGGAATGTTTGTGAAGTGAAAAAGAAAGAGCAGTTTTCCATCTTAGGAAATGTTTCAGGATTGCGTGTTGAACATAGGACTGGAGATTATCAAGTCTGCTGTTGCTCTGTTACAAGCAGTTGGTATATTATATAGGACAGCCATTCTGAGAAGAGCTTTAACATCCACATCATGAGGAAGAGATTCTAATGGATCCCAGAAAAATATAAGATAGTCTAGTTTTTTGTTAGCAATCATAGCTCCAATCTCCATGTCTCCTCCATGTGCACCATCTTTAAGCAGCCTAATTTCCAAATCGGTCTTCTCAACAATCTTCTTTCCTGTACCGCCAGTTGCATATAGGTTACACCTAGATAATGTTCCTTTGTTGAAATCACACCATTCAATCAAATCCTTTTTCTTGTTGTCATGTGCCACAAGTGCAATATTTTTCATACATTCACCACCTGCTTAAAGCCTTTCATAACAAGTTTTCTAGGTAAGTAACGGCTCATCAGATAAAAACATACAGTATAAAATAATTTTGATTTTGTCTTTCTATGGGCTCCTTAGAATGTTTGTGACTTCGAGAATAGAAAAAGGGGATTGTGTAGTTTCTTGCTGTTTGTTAGATTTTTCTCTTGTTCAGGACAGATCTGAAAGATTTTCCACAGCATTCAAAGAGTCCGATC
>Ga0315280_10011064_pt1 | contig 11164 bp, 9 predicted proteins | sample YL17G06_40_MG_FD_203697 | JGI IMG/M metagenome (GOLD analysis project Ga0315280, IMG submission 203697) | Sediment microbial communities from Yellowstone Lake, YNP, Wyoming, USA - YL17G06_40 | ecosystem: Environmental > Aquatic > Freshwater > Lake > Sediment | place: USA: Wyoming | collected... | reverse complement strand
ATCACGTTGATCTTGTGCAACGGAATCTGGTACTTCTCGTACAGGTACCGTCGCACCGATTCGGCGCGCTCGAGACCAAGGCGCTGATTGAATTCCTTGGGGCCCCGATTATCAGTATACCCCGCGACCTCGATGTACGCCCCGTTCGGATTGTTTTTCAGCTGGTTGACGATTTCGTCCAGGCGCGCCGTGGCTTCCTCTGGCAGCGTCGCCTTGCCGAACTTGAAACCGCCCTGGTCTTCGCTCAGGGTCACTTCGTAGATCAGCCGCTTGGACGCCTTGTCCACCGCGTCGGCCTTGGCCGCCGCATCGCCCGCCGCCGCCCGCGCGTCGGCCGCCGACCGGCCCGCCGCGTCAGCCTTCTGATCGACCTGGCCAACCCTCTGGTTGGTGTCGGCGATCGCCTGCTCGTTCTTGCGGGTCCGCTCCTGGTTGTCTTCGACCGACTTGGAGAGGGTCTCGACCTTGTCGTTCACCTCGCCCACGCGGGTCTTGACGTACTTCTTCGTCGCACACGCCGAGGACCCACCCAGCGCGAGTGCCACGATCGGTAGAGCCAGCAACAGCTTCTTCATGACGAATCTCCAACAAGTGTGACGTTAACTGCCGGACGACGGCCCGGCAAAGTACCCGCCCCGAGCCCGGACGGTCAGGCGCTGATCGCGCAGGCGCACCTCGAGGGGGTGCCAGCCGGGCTTGTTGCCCGGTTCGAACGCGATCAGATACTGAAAGCGCAGCTCGCTGACGATCTGCCGGACCGCCACGCTGGTCTGCGCAGGGGAACTGCTCATGAACATGTCGCCGCCGGTCCACTGCGCCAGATCGACGAGGTTGCCGGTCGGCGCCGCTTTCGAATCCACCACCGAAGTGGACTGGCCGACGTGGTCGAGCGGTGAAACGACCGCCAGCACGTAGATCGGAACATCGATCGCGCTGGCAATGCCGGACACTTCCGCCGGCGTCAGCCGGCTGTTGTTGTCCACGCCGTCGGTGAGGACGACAACCGCCCGGTGTGATCCGCCGCGCACGGCCACCCGCCGGGCCGTTTCGGCAATTGCGTCGCGCAGTGACGTCATTCCGAACGGTTCCTCGACGCGCGAAAACGACGCGCGCACCTGCTGGTCGTCGCGCGTGAAATCCTGCAGCTGGCGCAGGGCACTGTCGAAGCTGAAGACCGCGACCTGATCTTCACCCCCCTCGAGCCACGACAGGAACTGGTCGGCAGCCCGGCGCGCCGCTTCCTGCTTCGATGCGACCTGCATGCTGCCGCTCGTGTCGAACAGCAAGGCCACGGTGATTGGCGCCTGGTCGGACCGGAAGTCGGCGATCTTCTGCGGGCGCCCGTTGTCGAGCAGCACGAAGTCCGCGCGCGTCAGATTGGGGACGATGCGGCCTTTGTGATCGCGGACGACGGCGTTGATGGTGACCATCTCGACGCCGGCGCGGAACGTCAGACGGTCGGACTGCTGCTGAGCTTGCAGCCCCACCGTCGTCAATATGACACCCATGGACACAGCAAGGGCGGCCGTTCGCACGTCGCGCCCTTGTCCAACCTCCTTGCCAAGATGACAAGTTATTGCAAAAAAACGATTTAACGTATCTGCCTCCGGTTCTTGAAACGCCGTTGACCCGGCAGTTTGTGTAGGAATTACACAGTTCCCGAAATTGGCCCCAGCTCCGCTATGTAAGACTTACGCCCCCAGACCGGTTTCTCGGCTGCACCACGCGCTCGCGCGAGCTCTGCTAACATTCAGTGGTCATTTCTGCCCCGGAGGGTCTTCTCATGACGTCGCGTACGGCCAGTGCCATCCCGGTTGCCCATCGTGTTGCGGGCTTCACCTACGCCATCCGCAACATCGTCAACGAAGCGCGCAAGGTGGAAGCCGCGGGCAAGACGATCAAATACCTGAACATCGGAGACCCCATCCCCTACGGCTTCAAGACGCCGCCCCACCTCATCGAGGCGGTCGGCCGCGCCATGCGTGAGGGTCACAATGGCTACGCGCCATCACCGGGGATTGCCTCGGCGCGTGAAGCCGTCGCTGCGGATTTCACCGTGCGTGGCGTGCCGACGTCGCCCGACCGCGTCATCATCACCTCGGGCGCCTCCGAGGGGATCGAGCTGGCGATGGGCGCGCTCGTGAACGCGGGCGAGGAAGTGCTGGTGCCGTCGCCCACTTACCCGCTCTACACCGCCGTCCTCGCCAAAATCGGCGCCAAGATCGTCTACTACCGGACGGATCCGGCGCGCAACTGGCAGCCGGACATCGACGAGATGCGCAGCCTGATGACGGGAGCGACGCGGGCGATCGTGGTGATCGATCCGAACAACCCGACCGGCGCCATCTATCCGACCGCGTTCCGCCGCGCGCTGCTCGATCTCGTGAATCACCACAACGTTGTCCTGCTGGCCGACGAGGTCTACGGTGACCTGGCCTACGAGGATCCGGTTCCGGTGCCGCCCATCGGGAGTCTCGACCCCGACGCGCCGATCATCTCGTTCTCGAGCCTGTCGAAAGGCTACCTGGCACCGGGCTGGCGCGCTGGCTGGCTGGCGGTCGGGCGCAGCCCGCGGCTCGACGACGTCATGGCGGCACTGCGGAAGCTGGCCGACGGGCGGCTGTGCAGTCCGGTGCCGATGCAGTACGCAGTGACGGCGGCGCTGACCGGCGATCGAACGCACCAGGTGGAGTTCCGGAAGGCGCTGAAGGAACGGGCGGAGCTGACCACCAGGCGCCTGAACGCGATTCGGGGCATGAGCTGCGTGGCGCCGCTCGCGGCCTTCTACGCGATGCCGAAGGTCGAGTTGCCTCCCGGCAGGACCGACGAGGATTACGTGCTCGGACTGCTGAGAGCGACCGGCATTCTGTGCGTCCACGGCTCGGGATTCGGGACACCACCCGAGGCCGGGTTCTTCCGCGTGGTCTTTCTGCCTTCGCCAGCCGAACTCGCGGATGTCTACGACACGATGGCGGCGTTCACGGCGCAGTACCTCGGGCGATAGGGTCAGCACTCTCAGGGCTCAAGGCTCAGGCCGGCTCAGGTAGCTTCTGCACCACGCCTGGCTCGGTCGCTCGTGGGCGGGGTCCCCGGCGCGGCTCGCGCCCTCTCACAGACCTTCGAGGATTTTTTTCAGCTCAGCGCTGGAAAACACGCCCGCCGGTCGGGGCTTCGGCCCTTACCGCGCGGGTACCGGACGCAGCCCGCAATTGCACTTCTGGAGCTGCTGCACGCGCGGAAGGCGGGCAGGAACTGCGCGTCCGCGCCACAGCCGCACTTCGGGTACGTCGTGAGAACGCTCGGCGCACGCATTCGCCGGGTGGCACGCGCGTTGATACCCTGTGCAGGACGTGCGCCTGTTGCCCGCCTTCTCACCGCGACGTTCGTTGTTCGGCGACCTCGTCATCCTCGTCTTCCTGATATCGCAGGCACTCGACGGCGTCCTGACTTATCTGGGCCTCAAGCAGTTCGGTCCCGGCATCGAGGCGAACCCGTTGATCAGTTCGGCACTGCCGGTCCTCGGCCATGGCGTCACCGTCGCCGGCGCAAAACTGATGGCCGCCGGCTGCGGAATCGTGCTGCACGTCACCGGCGTGCATCGCGTCGTCGCCCTGCTCACCGCCTTCTACCTCGCCGGTGCCGTCGTCCCCTGGGTCCTGTTGCTGCACTGACCCGTAGTCCGTAGTTCATAGTGCGTAGTCGGCCTGTGCCGCAGACGGCATCATAGGTGCGGCGCCGTCTGCGGCGCCGCGACAGGCGGACTGCCGACGACGGTGTACGGACTACGGTTCGCTCGTCAGAGTCATACCGCTTGCGGCGGGCTGGCCAGCGGTGCGGCGGGCAGCGTCTGCAGCCGGCGCTTGAACTTGATCAGGCTCCGAATCATCGTCAGCGGATCGCGCAGCAGCGAGACCTTCGAATCGCCCGTCTCTCTCCAGTCGATCGGTATCTCGTGGATCCGCTCGCCCGCGTGCAGCATCGCGAGCAGCAGCTGGGTGTCCCAGACCCACCGGGTATCGATTGGCGCGTCCAGGTAACGCGGCAGCACGGCAGCATCGAAGACCTTCAGGCCGCACTGGGTGTCGTAGACGGCACAGCGGAAGTAGACGGCCACGAAGGTCGCGAAGACCCGACCCGAACAATGCCGCAGCGGATTGCGCACCACGGAGCGGCCGAGCATCTTCACGCGGGAGCCGATTGTACCGGCGAGTCCGAGCTCCCGGCCGGTGGTGGCAAGGTGCACCAGCACGCGGTGGAGTTCGCGGACGGGCACCGATGAGTCGGCGTCCATGAAACCCTGGTAGGCGAACCCCTCGTTCAGCGCCCGTTCGAAGCCCGCCCGGATCGCGGCGCCCTTGCCGCGGTTGCGGCCGAGCGAAAGCAGCGTGACCGAACTGCCCACGTTGCTGGCGTAGAGCGCCCGCTCGGTTGCAGCCAGCTCGTCCGCCGGACTACCGCCGTCCACGATGCAGAAGCGGACGTCGAGCCCGTGGTCGACGGGCAGCGGCGAACGCAGGTAGGCCTTGATGTCCGCGAGCAGCCCCGGCAGCCGAGCCGCTTCCTTGTAGGCGGGAATGACGATGTGCGCTCGCTGCATGTCGGTCAGGCAGCCCTTCGACTCGCCGTTCGTCCCTGCGGACTCCGGGAAACGAATGGCTCGCTCAGGGCAGGCCGGTCGTGCGTGACAAACGCCCGCGGGAGTATATCAATAATTCCTGTTGTAGATTTCCAGGATCTCGTCGGCACCGATCGACGGATCCAGCCAGGTCTCTCGCGGCGTACCCATCCAGCGTGCATTCGGCCGCAGCCGCGCCACGCGGTGGATATTCAGCAGGTGCTCGGTCGAGATGTTGTCGGTATTCAGGTTTCCCGCCCCGGTGCCGCAGGCCAGCGTCAGCGACGGCCGGAGGCTGTTGAAGAGGCCGCCAATGGCCCCTTCGGTCGACGGCTGGTTCACCAGGATGCGCGCCGCGTTCATCTTCGCGAAGTCGGCCACCACGCGTTCGTCGTTCGCGTACACCCCGACGGTGTGTCCCACTCCGCCGCGCCGCGTGACCGCCTCGCACGCGGCGAGCGCGTCGTCGTAGGTCTCGCAGACGTACTGGGCGAGCACCGGCGCGAGAATCTCGTGCGAGAGCGGGTGATCCGATCCGATGCCGTCCGGCTGCGCGATGAGGAGCCGGACCTTCTCGGCAACGCTGAAGCCGGCGCGGGCGGCGATGACCGCAGCCGGCTGCCCGACGACATCCGCGCGCATGCGCTGCTGCTCGCTGTCCCAGCACACCGGCCCGAGCGCGCGCATCTCGCCGGGCGTGCAAAAGCAGGCGCCGCGCGCTTCGAGCAGCGGCCGCAGCCGGTCCCCGACCGCGCGCTCGACCACGAGCGCCTGTTCGCTGGCGCAAATCGTCCCGTTGTCGAACGTCTTCGAGTGGGCGATCGCCCGCGCGGCGCCCGCCAGGTCCGCGGAAACGTGGACGTACACCGGCACGTTGCCGGGGCCGACGCCGAGCGTCGGCGTCCCCGACGCCTCGGCCACCCGCACGATCGAGCTGGTACCCGTGGCGAGAATCATCGCGAGCTTCGGGTGCCGCATGATGCGCTCGACGTGGCCCGACTGAGCGTGCGTCACACACTGGATCGAGTCGCACGGCGCGCCCGCGGCGGTCGCGGCGTCGGCGAGGATCCGCGCCGTCTCCTTGATGCACTTCCGCGCGCCCCGGTGCGGGCTGAAGATCACCGGGTTGCGCGTCTTCATGCAGATGAGCGCCTTGAAGATCGTCGTTGAGGTCGGGTTCGTCACCGGAATCGTCGCGAGAATGGGCCCCTTGGGCTGTGCGATCTCCGTCACGCCGGCGGCCGGGTCCTGCGCGACCACCCCCACGGTGCGGCGGCTGCGGATGTCCTCGTACACCAGCACGCTGGCCCACGCGTTCTTGATGACCTTGTGCTCGTAGACGCCCATCCGCGTTTCGTCGAAGGCGAGGCGCGCGAGGTCCAGACGTGCGGCGTAGGCGGCGGTGTAGACCGCCTTGACGATGGCATCGACCCGCGGCTGGTCGAACTGGCGGAACTGTTCGGCTGCGGCCCACGCCCGGCCGACGATCGCGTCCGCGTATTGTTCGGGAGTTTCCATTGGCATTTCGTGGCTTCGGGCCCGGGCGTCGGGGGCCCGGGCGTCGGGCTTCGGGTGGCGGGCGCTGCCTCGTGCCCGCGAATCATCTATCATATCGTGCCCCGGAGGCGCGAATGGCGGACCACGCGGCGGACGACGTTGCCCCGTTGAAGGAACGATGGCCGGACAAGTTTCCGGGCGAAGCGCAGATCTTCGGTCGGATCCGGCGGGGGGATCGGATCTTCGTGGGCACCGGGTGCGGCGAACCGCAGCACCTGGTCCGCGCGCTCACCTCCTACGTCGAGTCGAACCCGAAGGCGTTCTTCGGCACCGAGATCATCCACGTGCTCACCCTCGGAGTCGCGCCGTATGCCGACGCGCGGTTTCAGTCGAATTTCCGCCACAACTCCTTCTTCGTCGGACCGAACACGCGCGGACCGGTCAACCAGGGAGTGGCCGACTACACGCCGATCTTCCTGTCCCAGGTGCCCGATCTGTTCCGGCGCCGGTTCATCTCGATCGACGTCGCCCTGATCCAGACGTCGCTGCCCGACCGGCACGGCTTCCTGAACCTCGGCGTCAGTGTCGACATCGTGAAGGCGGCCGCCAAGAGCGCCTCGCTGGTGATTGCCCAGCTGAACCGCCACATGCCGCGCGTGCACGGCGACGGCTTCATCCACGTGGACGAGGTGGACTTCCTCGTTCATCACGACGAGCCCCTGCTCGAGTACGACACCCGGGTGCCGGACGAAATCGCGGCGCGCATCGGCAGGCACGTCGCGCGCATCGTGCAGGACGGCGACACGATCCAGGTCGGCTACGGGCGGGTGCCGAACGCGATCGCGGGGGCCCTGGGGCGCAAGAAGCACCTCGGCATTCACACCGAGCTGCTGACCGACGGACTCGTCGATCTGATTCGCCGCGGCGCGGTCGACAACTCGCGCAAGCTGGTGAACCGCGGGAAGACCGTGGCCGCGTTCTGCATGGCGCACGCCGACGTGTACTCGTTCATCGACAGCAACCCGAGCGTCGAGTTGCGCACGATCGACTACACCAACAGCCCGCTGGTCATCGCCGCCCACGAGAACATGACCGCGATCAACACCGCGCTGCAGATCGACCTGACGGGGCAGGCGAGCGCCGAGTCGATCAACGGCACGCTCTTCAGCGGAATTGGCGGGCAGGCCGACTTCATGCGCGGCGCGGTGCTCGCGCCCGGCGGCAGGTCGATCCTCGCACTGCAGTCCACCGCGCGCAACGGCACGGTGTCGCGCATCGTCCCGTTCCTGAGCGAGGGCGCGGGCGTCACGCTGAACCGCGGCGACGTGCACTACGTGGTCACCGAGTACGGCATGGCGCACGTCCACGGCAAGAGCATCCGCGAGCGCGCCATGGACCTGATCTCGATCGCCCATCCCGATTTCCGGCCGTGGCTCGTCGAGGAGGCGCGCAAGCGGCGCCTGATCTATCACGACCAGGAGTTCCTGCCGGGCGAACGCGGCGAGTACCCCGAACACCTGGAGACGCGCAAGACCACCCGCTCGGGCGTTCCCGTCGTCCTGCGGCCGGTGCGCATCAGCGACGAGCCGCTGTTGAAGGACTTCTTCTACTCGCTGTCGGACCGAAGCATGTACCGCCGCTTCCTGACGCCGACCGTCGAGATGTCGCACGAGCGGCTGCAGCAATTCGTGGTGATCGACTACACGAAGGAGATGATCATTCTCGCCGTCCTGGAGGAGAACGGGCGCGAGACGGTCGTCGGCCTTGGTGAGTACTACCTCGAGGAGGACGGCCTGCGCGCGAATGTCGCCTTCGCGGTGCGCGACGAGTACCAGAACCGCGGCATCGGCACCGAGCTGTTGCGCTACCTCGTTCAGATCGCGCGCAAGCAGGGGCTGGTGGGCCTCACGGCAGAGGTGCTGCGCGAGAACGAGCCGATGCTGCGTGTGTTCGAGAAGATGGAACTGGCGATGGAAAAGACCGTCGTCGAGGAAAGCTACGACCTGAAACTCGATTTCGGTCGTTAGTCGTTCGTCGTTGGTTGTTGGTCACCGGTCGTTCGTCGAAGTCGCTGGTCGTTGGTCGACCAACGACCAAGACCAACGACTAACGACCAAGATGTTCCCGCTGTCCACCCCGACCAACACCGGTGTGAGCATCGACCTGCTGTCGCTCGCGATCGTGCTCGCGGGGATGGCGGCGTTCGCCGCTGGCCTCGCCGACGCGTGGGCGCGTCTGCGCGCGAAGTCGGGACGCGCGACGCTTCCCGATCTCGATCCGGTCACGCTGGCCGCCTACGCAGCGCTCGGCCTGGTCGCCCTGGTTGTTGCGGTGATGCTCGCCGGCGCTCGCGGGATCCCGGTGGCGCAGGCGGTCTTTCTGGCCGTCGCTTTCTGGGGCCTGGCGACCGCCACGCGGCGGGCGCCACGCGCGTGGAAATGGCCGCAGTGCGCATCGAGCGCCGACCTGTCACGGGCCGCGCTGTTCGCCGCCGCCGCCTGCTGGTCGGTGTGGTTCTGGGCGGGGGTGTTCCAGGACCACGTGGGCCTGTCAGTGGCGCACGACGGCATCGCGCACACGGCGTGGTACTTGAGAATTCTCGAATCGGGCGTGCCGACGCTCGGGCGGGTCCCGATTGGATTCCGCGAAGTCTTCGGCGAGCAAATGGTCGAGTTCTACCCGACGGGCACGCACGCGCTGGTCGCGATCAGCAGCGGCTTCTGGGGACAGTGGGGCGTCATCAGCCACGCCGGAATCCTGAAGGCATGGTTCACGCTGGCGATGGCAGCCGCTGGCGGGACTCTTCCTCGGCGTGTCCTTCCTGATGCACCCGACGGCGTTCGTGACGCTGGCCGCGCTGCTTGCGTACGCCGGCGTCTGCGCGGCGGCCGCCACGGGGCCCGGTCGCGGCTGGCGCCAGCGTGTTTCGAGACTGGCGGCCCCGGCCGTCGCCGTCACGATCGGCGGCCTGATCGCGGTGGGATTGCTTCGATGGAATCACGCCGAGGTTCTGCCGCGGACGATCGAGGCTTTCTCATGGACCGGGGTGTGGTACCGGCTGCTGCGAGGCTGGGCCACGCTGTTCGACCCGGGTTACGGCATGGATCCGATCAAGCTGTGGCTGGTCGTCGCATCGATCGCTTCCGGCGGCCCGGGTACTTCCTCGTCGCCACGCCGGCCGCGTCGACTCGCACGTTCCCGGTGTGCGCCGACGCGACCTACATGACGACGCTGGACGACCGCGCGATCTTCAGCTATCGGAACCCGGTCCTTGGTCCCTAGTCCCTGGTCCCTGGTCCCTGGTGCGGTCCTTCGTCCGTGGCTTTTGGTGCGGTGCACCACGAACCAGGGACCAGGAACCAAGAACCAGTTACTGCCCGTATTTCTCGATGATTCCCTTCTTGTCGAGGCCCAGGATCCCGTACTTGGCGCCGACCTTCTTGAACGACTCGGCGGCGCGCTTCAGCATCGGGATGTCGTGGTCGGCCGACAACTGCGTCCGGATGCGCGCCTGCCCGGCCGCGACGACGGGGAAGAAGAACCCGATCACGTAGATCCCCTCCTGGTACAGGTCGCGCGAGATGTCCTGGCTCAGCTTCGCATTGAACAGCATGATGGGAACGATCGGGCTGTCGCCCTCCCGGATCACGAAGCCCGCCTCGTGCAGCGCCTGGCGCCAGAACTTCGTGTTGGCTTCCAGCTTGTCGCGCCGCTCGGTGGTCTGGCTGAGGATCTCGAGCACCTTCAGCGCGGCCCCGGCAATCGGCGGCGGCACGGCGTTGCTGAACAGGTAGGGACGCGCCCGCTGCCGGCACAGCTCGACGATCTCCTTCCGTCCCGACACGCAGCCGCCGCTCGCGCCGCCCAGCGCCTTGCCGAGCGTGGTGGTGATGATGTCGAGGCGCCCGAAGACGCCGCAATGCTCGTGTGTGCCGCGGCCCGTCTTGCCCATGAAGCCGGTCGCGTGGCTGTCGTCCACGAACACCATCGCGTTGTACTTCTCGGCGAGCGCGCAGATGCCGTCGAGCGGCGCGACGTCGCCGTCCATGCTGAAGACGCCGTCGGTGATGATCAGGCGCGCGCGCTTGTCCTGGTGCTCCTGGAGCTTCTGTTCCAGGTGCTTCATGTCGGCGTGCTTGTAGGTGTCCTGCATCGCCTTGCACAGCCGCATCCCGTCGACGATGCTCGCGTGCACCAGGCGATCGGCGATCATCACGTCCTGATCGTTCAGCATCGCCTCGAAGACGCCGCCGTTCGCGTCCATGCAGCTCGGGAAGAGGATCGTGTCCTCGGTCCCGAGGAATTCGGTCAGCTTGCGTTCCAGCTCCTTGTGCAGATCCTGCGTCCCGCAGATGAACCGCACGCTCGACATCCCGTAGCCGCGCGCGTCCAGCGCCTGGTGCGCCGCGGCGACGACGTCGGGATGGCTGGACAGCCCGAGGTAGTTGTTCGAGCAGAGGTTGATGACTTCCTTGAGATCCGCGCCGGCGGGAAACTCCACGCGGATGTCGGCCGCCTGGGGAGAGTGGATGAACCGCTCCTCCTTGAAGATCCCCTTCTCGCGGATCGAGGCCAGTTCGGCCCGATACGCCTCCTGCACTGCGCTCGGATACATGATGGCGCCTCTCTGTTGGCTTTGGGCTTTAGGCTGTGGGCTTTGGGCTGTGGGCTTTGGGTTTTGGCACGGCCCGAGGCCGACAAGCCCCAAAGCCAAAAGCCCAAAGCCTGGAGCCCTACTTCTTGTGTTTATTGACCAGAGCGATGATGTTGTTGACCGTGTCGAACGCCTGGGGCGTCGCTTCCTCGTCGGGCAGCGAGACGTTGTACTTCTTTTCCAGGAAGCGCTTGAGGCTGACCATGCTGAAGCTGTCCACGATCCCGCTCGAGATGAGCGGCGTGTTCTCGTTCAGGGTGATCTCATCGGCTTCGTCCTCGTCCACGTACTCGTTCTTGATGTACGCGAGAATCATGTCCTTCACGCTGCTCTCCTTTAGCACAGCAGGGGCGCACGCTCGTGCACCCCTACGATCGGAGGGTCCCAGGACAGCTTCG
>Ga0315280_10011063_pt1 | contig 11165 bp, 10 predicted proteins | sample YL17G06_40_MG_FD_203697 | JGI IMG/M metagenome (GOLD analysis project Ga0315280, IMG submission 203697) | Sediment microbial communities from Yellowstone Lake, YNP, Wyoming, USA - YL17G06_40 | ecosystem: Environmental > Aquatic > Freshwater > Lake > Sediment | place: USA: Wyoming | collected... | reverse complement strand
GATACTTCGGGAAGTTTATTGCTACCTTTAAGGCCTAAAATTTTAGCTACTCGTTTCTCAGAAACTTCTATCGGCATTGCTTATGGCCTATTGATACTTCGACTTTGCTTGAGTATCAATGGTGAGCGTAGTCGAACCATTGAGATTATTTTTCTCTTTTTCTATGAGGGCGTCGCGCAGGAGCTTGCTTTGTCTTTGGAAGGCCTGTCGGGGACTGCGCGGGTCTTTCATCAGGCAGATTTCCTGCGTAAGTAACCGCGCTATATGCAGTATGTATGTGTCTTTCTTTTGGGCTTCCTTCTGATACAGCGGGTGGTCGCGGTTTATATAAATAACCGTGCCCTCTGTAAAACATTCTTGGGCATCAGGGCCAAAATGCTCGATGCAACAACTTACCCCCTGCTGTCCTAACTTTAATTTCTTAATCACCGCTGTAGGAGTTAGCCTCTTAACCGCGGGTTTTCTTTTCCGTTTCTTCTTTTGTTCTGCTTCTCTTCCTTGCTCTTTACTTAGGGAAGGTGCTTTGCCTTTAACTTGTGGAATGTACCCCGGCTCGCCAACATCGGATATACCCTCGGCTATAGGAATTAAACCTTCGGGGCAGTAATCAGGGTTAAGGATAAGCGCATTTTTAACCCTTTCTAATACTTCTGTAAGCGCCCTTCTTGCGCGTTTATTCTCTTTATAATCTGAGAGCTCATCCAAAACAGGCTTTATTCTCTTGATAACCCGCTCCATCACCTCAAGGAATTTTATGTATTGCGGGGTGTCTTTTATAAAACCTGTGCGGTCGCTGGTGATGGGCAAAAAATCCGCATTGACCTCGCCCTTTATCCGGGCAATATTTTTGACCAATTCTTCAAGGCCAAAAAAATCTCTTGTTATAGTAACCTGCTTAACCTTACATTCTATCCCTGCCGCAGTTATATCTTGATCCAGCTGGGAGGTAATAATTATCTCGCCATAAACTATGCCGTATTCCGTCCCTTCTAAAAAAGGTATCTTATGCCCGGGAATAAATCTGGCGCTTACTTTATGGCCGTTCAAGAAAACGCTAAAATTAGGCGCCTTTATAGGGACTGTTTCAATAATCCGCCTTTCTACATCAGGAATATCGAACTTCTTACTTATCCCTTTCAATGTAACCTTAGTGCCATCTTTAAGATGTGAATCTGTTTCTTCAATTTCAAGCGGTATATACCATTTATCTTGGGACCTCTGCCAATCCTCCTTGTCAAATATAACCCTGGCTTGGAAATCGCCCTTTTTTGTCCAGACCTCAAAATGCGAACAAGCAGAAAGCGAGGCAAACTTTCCTATGCCAAACTCTCCGATGCGGTCCCTGGCGAATTTGGGCGATTTTGGGCTGTTCTTCTTTAAGGTGGAGCCGATATTAAAATACTGTTTTAAGCCATTCAAGTCCATGCCTGAGCCGTCATCTTCCACGATGATAGAATCATCATTTATGGTGACTTTGACCTCGGTAGCGTCAGCATCATAGGCATTATTAATAAGTTCCCGGATAAGTTCTACAGACTCGCCATACAGCCTCTCGCCAATAGTGACGATGTGACTCTTATCTACTGTTACCTCGATTGCGTTCATCATATTGTTTTTCATAAGTAAGAGTGTCACCTTTCTAACGAGACAAAATTTTTGGAAGTTCTTTTAAGGCATCTCTTATAAGAAGAAACTTTTCGGCTTTCGGCGGTTCTATTAATCTGGAATACATAATTCCATTTTACATATATTTTTGGAGTTATCAAGCAAATCTTCCTGGTTTTGTGCGCATAAACTTGCAAACTTCTTCTTTAGGAAATCCGGAACCGGTTTTAAATCACTTAACAGATAAATCTTCTTCATCCTGTCATTGATCTGTCTAACTTTAATTCTTTCTTTAAATTCTCTTTATTCATATCTTTGCCTACTTTTCCTAATTCTTTCAATGTCCTTGCGTTCATCATTTGCGATATTATCATTTTCTAAATTTCATTGGCCAATTTCTTAATATCTTCTTTGCATCACGTTGACCCTATAGAATTAATTTCTTTGAATGCCCGCCGATACACCGCTGACTCAGACAGCCTATTGGTATTAATATAACAACTTGCTGGAATTTTGCAAAAGCGCTTAAAAAGTTTTCTGACAAATTCGTATTTATCCCGATATTCCGCACTGTAAAGCCACTGGCCTCCCTGATCTTTCTTCTTCTTTTTCCGGATCCGCAGAGCAAGAGTTTTACGTGATGCCTCCAGTTTAATCGTAAACATCTGTTCAAAAGGCAATGCTGTCCTCAAGAATGCTTCCCGGGAATTTAATCCCGTGGTTTCGAGTATGCAATTCTTCCATCGAAGCCGCGATAGCTCTCGAAATACTGTAACCCACGCATCGGCCTCACCTATGGGCGTCTGCGGAAACCTCACCCGGTGACGACCTACGCAAAACACCGGCACTCTTAATACCTTGCTCAATCTTCGCGCCAAAGTCGTCTTCCCGGCGCCAGGCAGACCGATGATATGGATAACAGGGACTGTCCACTTATGCATTTTTTCTTATTTCCAATAAAAACCCTTCTTCCAAATTTCCCTGTAGAGGCGTTTATCTAAATCAAAATTACTCCCAAAACCCGATGTTAATACCGTGCGGTATTTACAGCCGACATATTCAAACTCGTTAAAACCGTTCTGTTTAAACAAATAATGCGGAATAGGCGTCTTTTTACCCAATAGATAAAAGACCGCGGTAAAGAAGGTGCACATCTCGCGCTGGCCGGAACTTCCGGAGCCGCCAACACCGATCACCTCTCTATTATCATTGTTCTTTCGAATAAACAGGCTTTCAACAGAATTGCGATAATCAAACCTGATCTCATCTCCGTTTTTCCAATATAGATTGGAACAACGGTGGTATTCCAAACAAATGCGTTTCTTTGTCCAACGTGTCAGATTAAAAAATTTCTTGCGGCGTAACATCTTTATTGCCTGCGGGCGATAATGCGTGTCCATAATATACTGATCTATATCCCCGATCTTCCCTTGCGTCTTCACGGGACGGTATCGGTCAAGATAGGCAGCATATTCATCTTGGTTGACAAGATGTTTAAATATCCATTCATCCAGCCGAGAACATATTTCATCTCTTGAAATATGCCAATATTCTTTCTTTCGCCGGGTGGATGGATCGGGATAATCGATTCGTATGTGAATAGCTTCCAGCTCCTTCGCATAGGGCTTAAGCGTCGCAACTCCTTCTTTTATGGTTGCCTTAAGATATCCGGAATGGTAAACCAAATTCTGTAAAAGCTTCGCAGCCTCTTTCACTATTTAACGTTTTCCATTGCTTTATTAATCTGTTCAAACGCAGTATCGAGCTTAAATTTTTCCTGTTCATCCGGCGTTAATACGTCAAACAATTCTTTCTCGATGCGCGAACGCATGTCTTTGATTTCAGCGTCAGAGCGTCCCATATTAACACGATACTTTTTAAGATCGGCATCCCCGCCATCTTCTTCGATCTTTTTCTTAAAAAGCTCCCTGACCTCCTTATCTGACAAGTTGAAGTTATGCCGCAAAATGAAATCGAGGTCATAAAAGTCACGCGGAGCAATAACCTCTCTCAGGGCAGCCGCGCGCAGTTTCTCACTTACGATCTCTTTTAAAGAAAGACAATTCACCGAGCCCGCGTCAAACAGCGGTTCCTTGGTAAAAGGATGCAAAAACTTATGCTGCACTGTCCTTTTCTCTACAGGGCAAATCGGGTTAAACCTAAGCCCAATTTCAAACTTGATCATCTGCTCTGCCGGCTGAATGACTGACTTATACGCAAAATAATAGATATACTGCTTTGACTCATTACGTCCCGCTTTTTCCGCGCCGTCTATACGCATATCGAGTTGTTTGGCGAACTCCTCGATCTTATCCTTTACCGGCTGTATGGATTTGTGGCTTTGCCTATCGGAAGGCAAACCACTGCCCCCTGGCTTGTGGCTTTGGCTATCGGAAGGCAAACCACTGCCCCCTGGCTTGTGGCTTTGGCTATCGGAAGGCAAACCACTGCCCCCTGGCTTGTGGCTTTGGCTATCGGAAGCCAAACCACTGCCCTCTGGCTTGCGCCGATTGCCCCGAGTCGTCGTATATTCCGGCAGGCGCATACTGAAATCCAAATCCTCGCTCAAACGATAATACGAATAATAAATCTTATTCAGACACGTCCCGCCCTTTAAAATAAGGTCGCCTGAAAGCTCATGCACCCTAGAAAGAATCAGCGTCAGATAATAATCCTTTTCAAGAAGCGGCGCCCTGAACCCAGTGCGCTGAACCGTAATATTTATGACATCGATAAATTGATTTTTATTCTTGTGAATCATTAATAATGATTCTCCATTTTTTATTAAGTTTGCCTTTGAATGAACCGGTGAATGAACTTATTGCTGTATCTTCAATGCTTTTCACTATGGGCGCCAACTCGCCATCAGAATACCCCATTTCTTCTAATAGGACACCGATTCTCTTACGGGTCCTTATGTTGGGAAATTTCGCAGCGAAGCGGATGAACTTTTTAAGATCGCAACGATCTTTTTTGAGTTCGCGCTTAAGAATTTCAAGAGCGCTTTTTATACCGCCAACCGGCTTATTAAAATACACCAAATCCACCAGTGTACGCTCTAACGAACTAATAATGACTTCTTTGCCTTCAATGTTAATTTTTTCGAAGCCATACATCCGGCTCTTAGGGACCCTTAGAAAGTTAAACGCCACTCCACATATTTTCTTTTTCCGCTGTAATGAGGTATTCAAAACATATACTACCTGAAAGAGTTGCTCCGTTAAACTGTAGTAGTTGTACATCGTGGAATAACCGATATAATAATTACCAGTTAAGAATTGAGGCGGGATAAGCATCTCATTTATGGCCGCCCCCCCCTCGCCATACTCAAGGGGCGAGAAAACATATACCCCTCTTTTAATGGTCGAAAATATCCCTTTCTTTTTCAGGCGATAGACAATCTTATTGCGCTCGGTATTGTTGAACTTAAAAAAGACATCCAGGTTTTCTTTAGTAACAATGCGCTTCTTTTCGTAGGAAAGACGGGAAATTACCTCGATTTCTTTCTCGCCAAGACGAGTTCTTTTTTTATTATCCATAATGCCCTCTTGAGGAATTATCGTGAATTTATTTATAGGTATAAGATATCATACTTTTCTCACAAGTCAATGAAAAATTTAACATACTACTGCCGTAATATAAAAAGAGCGACGTTTCTGTCGCTCTTTTTTACCTAGAAGAAGATAAATTTTTATCTTTGTAAACTATATTCCTTTCTTACAAATATATTCACACAAGTCCACAACGCGGCAGGAATAAGCCCATTCGTTATCATACCAACCCATAATTTTAACCAGGTTGCCATTAATAACCTTGGTTAATTCTGCATCAAAAATACAGGAGTAATTAGAGCCGTAGAAGTCTTTGGAGACCAATGGCTCGGTAAGATACTGCAGTATGCCTTTCAGGCTTGTTTCGGAGGCTTTCTTGAACGCTTCGTTTACGGCGTCTACTGTTGCATCCTTCTCTATTATACAGGTTAAATCAGTGAGCGAGACATCCGGGGTAGGAACACGAATTGCCAAACCATCCAGTTTACCTTTTAATTCAGGCAAAACTTCGCCTATTGCCTTGGCAGCTCCGGTTGAGGTAGGTATCATCGAAACTGCTGCAGCGCGCGCCCGGCGCAAATCTTTGTGCGGTAAATCCAAGATTCTCTGGTCGTTAGTATACGAATGTATTGTGGTCATCAGGCCGCTTTTAATACCGAAATTATCCAGCAAAACCTTAGCCATAGGAGCAAGGCAGTTAGTCGTGCAGGAAGCATTGGAAATTATGTTGTGTTTTTTCGGTTCATAAAGCTTTTCGTTAACGCCCAGCACTACAGTTATGTCCTGACCCTTTGCCGGAGCTGTAATGATAATTTTCTTGGCTCCGCCGTTTGTCATATGGCCAATGCATTTATCTCTTTCAGTAAAGACGCCCGAAGACTCTATCACTATCTCAACTCCATAATCCTTCCAGGGAATCTCAGCAGGCGATTTAGCGCTCAATACCTTAAGCGTCTTACCATTTACGATTAAAGCGTCTTCTTTAGCTTCCACTGTCGCATTCAAAGTCCCAAAATTAGAATCGTATTTAAGAAGGTGCGCTAATGTCTTTGTCCCCACAGGTAAATCGTTTACCGCCACAAAATCCAGCTCTCTGGTTTGCTTCACTAATGCAGCACGATATACGAGCCTGCCAATCCTGCCAAAACCGTTAATACCAACCTTTACTGCCATTTTTATTCCTCCCTTGCAACCACTGAGACACTGAAAGATGCCTCTAATAGTTATGTTATTGAAACACTGAGCCTTTTAAAGAACAACACGTTTTATATCAAGCTTATTCTTAGCAAAATTTAATATCAGGCCAACTTTTTTGCTCATCGTTTTAAGATAAGATAACATCTGAGATATATGAATTTCATTTATCTCTGACACGGCTTTCAGTTCTACAACTATTTTATCTTCTATTAAGAAATCTATTCTTTGGTCACCAAGTAAAATATTATCATATCTTACCTTTATTATCTTCTGTTTCTCAAAATCTATCTTATTTTTGATTAATTCGTGATTTAACGCTTTCTCGTAAATTCTTTCAATAAACCCAGGACCTAATTCCTTATGTATTTTAATTGCTAAATTAATTATTCTACTTGTAGACGCACTATATAAATATTTGTTATCAACACTCATTAATTCAGTGTTTCATCATTTACTTCTCAGTGCCTCATTCTTTCTTCAGTGCTTCAGTGGTTGCAACCGCTGAGACACACTGAATAATCTTCTTTAAGACCTCCTCACTGAAACACTGAGTTACTTCTCAGTGCCTCATTCTTTCTTCAGTGCTTCAGTGGTTGCATCCCTCAAATATTTTGCCTTAATTCAGTGTTTCATCATTTACTTCTCAGTGCCTCATTCTTTCTTCAGTGCTTCAGTGGTTGCAACCGCTGAGACACACTGAATAATCTTCTTTAAGACCTCCTCACTGAAACACTGAGTTACTTCTCAGTGCCTCATTCTTTCTTCAGTGCTTCAGTGGTTGCATCCCTCAAATATTTTGCCGCTAATTCCGGCGGCGTAGAAACAACGTAGAAACCCGACCCCCATTCAAAACCGGCAACGCGGGTTAATTTCGGCATTAATTCAATATGCCAGTGGTAGTATTCTACGCCGTCATCATTGGTTACAGGCGCAGAATGCATAATAAAATTATATGCGGGACTGGCAAATACATTTTTTATTTTAGTTAAGGTATCTTTTAATATAGACGCTAATTCGGGTATCTCATCAATATGCATATGGCAAAAATAACTGTTGTGTTTTTTAGGGACTATCCAAATTTCAAAAGGAAAACGTGAAACAAATGGGCAAAAAGCCAGAAAATATTTATTCTCTAAAAGGACTCTTTCTTTATCTTGCGTTTCCTGTTTTATGATATCGCAAAATATGCAACGCTCGCGATATTCAAAATAATCGTGCGCTCCTTCTATTTCTTCCATTACATTTTTAGGTACCATGGGTAAGGCAATAATCTGGGTATGCGGATGTTCTAATGAGGCACCAGCTGATGGGCCATAATTCTTAAAAAGCAGTATATATTTAAAGCGCTTATCCTTAGTAAGGTCAAGCGCCCGGCGACAAGACATAGAAAGAATCTGCTCAACTTCTTGATTTAATAAATCAGGTATATCTTTATTATGATAGGGTGTATCAATTAGCACCTCGTGCGCACCTATTCCGTTAGACAGATCATAGATACCCAGCCCTCTTCTATCCAAGCCTCCTTCAATTTGCAGCGCAGGAAATTTATTAGGCACAACGCGCACCTGCCAGCCTGGAGTATTAGGCTGTGTGGAAGGATCGCGAAAAGCCTCTATCTCAGGCGGAGTTAATCCTTCATTACCTGGGCAGAAAGGACAAACTCCACCTCGCCAGGTATGCGGCTCATGTTCAAAGTCTTCTGGCTTAGAAGGGTGATCAGTATCTACTATAACCCATCTTCCGCCAATAGGATCCCTTCTTAATTCAGACATTTAAACTTCAACCTCTCTTAAAAATTTCGCTGCATCTTCAGGTGGCAAAGGACAAATATAAAAACCCGTCCCCCACTCAAACCCGGCTACACGGGTTAAGCGTGGCATAATCTCAATATGCCAGTGATAATCATTTTCGATGCTCTTCCAATAACCTAATTTTGGGCGCCGGAAAGGTGCGGTATGCAATATATAATTGTAAGGCGGGTCGTTTAAGCCCTTTTTTAACTTCATAAGAATCTTTTTTATTATACGGCCGAGATCAAGGCGCATCGGCATCTCCAGATTAGTAAAATCGCTGGAATGCTTTTTAGGTAAAATCCAGACTTCAAAGGGAAATCTCGAAGCAAATGGAGAAATAGCAATAAAACCGTCTATATCAAGGATAAGCCTATCTTTCAATTCTAATTCCTGTCTTATTAAATCGCAGAACACGCATCTCTCGTGATAATCGTAATATTGCCGTGCACCTACCAGTTCTTCTTTTACGCGTTTGGGATTAACAGGAGTGGCAATTAATTGAGACCTTGAATGTTTAACCCTACCGCCTCCAGCTATCCAGCCGTGGTTTTTAAACACTAAAACATATTTAAAACGCTTATCTTTCTCCAAATCCACAATTCTATCTATGTAACAGGTTATGATTTTTGATACTTGCTCCTCGCTTAAATCTGCCATATTACCTATATGCTGGTTAGTCTCAATAACGATTTCATGCGCACCGATACCATTCATCATGTCGTATAAACCCTTTCCTCGGCGATCCAGGTCTCCTTCTATTTTTAAAAATGGTGAGATACTTGGCACTACCCTCAATCGCCAACCCGGACTATTTGGCGGTGTATGTCTTGGCCTTAAAGCATATATTTCCGCAGGGGTATGAGACTCGCTTCCTTCGCAGAAAGGACAGGGCTTCTCAACATAAGTCTCTTGAACTTGGCCGCTGAATTGGTCTGGCCGTTTTGCCCGCTCAGTAGCAATGATTACCCATCTACCTATAATCGGGTCTTTTCTTAATTCTGGCATATCTGGTTCTATGGTTCTAGAGTTCTATAGTTCGTTAGTTCACGGGCTAAATAATATTGCAACATTATATCATGGTGAACTAAAACTGCAACTATTTTTTTGTCCCAGGATTTCTCCTGGCAAAATCTTATGTCCAGCAATAAGCTCCTCTACTCTCATTCTTCTTTTTCCCTCTGTTTGCAATTCTTCTATGATAATATTACCCTTCCCTGTGAATACAACTATTCCTTCTTTGGAGGCTTCCAGGATTTCTCCGGGATTAGAACTTGCGAACTTACGAACTTGCGAACTAACTCTTGCTTTATATATCTTTAATAGTTTACCATTATAATAGGTAAATGCTCCCGGCCAGCTTACGCACCCTCTTATAAGGTTATAAATATCCTGGGCGGATTTATTCCAGTCAATTCCGCCGTCTTCTTTTTTAAGTTTTGGCGCGAAACTTATATTATCTTCATCCTGAGGCAATAAATTATAATTTTTATCCTCAATGGACGAAAGAACAGCTAAAAGTAACTGCGCTGTCATTCCTGATAGCTTATCCTCTAAAGTAACTGCAGTATCATCATTACTAATCTCTATTTCTTTTTGTACGATTATGGGACCAGCGTCCATCTTTTTGGCCATCTTTATAATAGTAATCCCCGTTATCTTTTCTCCTTTAATTATCGCCCAGTTTATAGGCGCTGCACCGCGATATTTAGGTAGAAGCGAAGCATGCAGATTTATAGAAAAGACCTTAGGGATACTTAAAATTGCAGAAGATAATATCTGGCCATAAGCAATAACTACAAATAAATCTGGCCTCAAGTCTTCCAATAAACTTATAGCTTGCGATGTATTAATTCGTTCGGGTTGATAAATTTTTAGATTAGACTCTTCAGCAACCATCTTAATTGCCGTACCACCCAAAGAAAGCCCCCGCCCCTTCTTTCTATCCGCCTGTGTCACTACACAACTAATTTTATGCCCGCTGGTTTTTAAGGCTTTTAACGACGGAACTGCAAAAGGTGAGCTACCGAAGAATACAATATTCATCTACTTATTTTACAGTCTGGTTACGTAATTCGGTTAGGGTAACGCTGCCCGTTTCGTAGTTAGGTTAGGGTTACGTTTTCTAAGACGATAGACGTGACCGAAAAACGATACGGGCTTCGTAACCGTAACCTTAACCGACTAAACAGGGTCTATGTCTATCGTTACTATTATACCTGAATGCGAGAATTTTTTTAAGTGTAATTTCAAGAATCTGACTATCTTTAATGGAGAGCCGGCTTTAATCAATATCTGCCAATAGAAATTACCGCGTAATTTCCCCGGCTGGCCGGGATTGAGCGAAACAACCTTTATGATTTTATTGCGTTCGCCGTATTTATGCAATCTATTAAATAATGCGTTACTTGCCTCTTTAACGCTATTTTCTTTTTTCCCCCGCAATTTTACCAAGCACAAATGCTGGTAAGGCGGAAACTTCAATTGCTTTCTTTGCTTTAATTCTTCATCGTAAAACATACTAATGTCTTTGTTTTCTAACGCGCGGAAACAATAATGTTTGGGTAAACTAGTCTGAATTATTACTTTTTCTTTAGTCAGCGCAAGCAGCCCAACCAATAAACCAAATGTCTTCTCGGTTGAGCGAAAGTCAATACGATTTAAAGAATTATCTATAGATAGAATGCCGATAAGATCAAAGTTATAATTTGTTTTTTTAATTATCGATGCGGTAGAAATAAATATATCCGAATCCTCAATATCCACATTCTGCAGATTATCTAATCTTCTGATTCTTGCCTGTGGAAAAATCCTAGATAATTCACTTTCTATCTTTTCTGTGCCTGTTCCCAAGTATCGTATATAAGCAGAATTACAACTCGGGCAGATCCGGGGTGGGGGCATTTTAAAATTACAGTAACGGCAATTTAATATATTATCTTCAAAAAGATATACTAAATTAACATTACAGCGCGGGCACTTAAGGACCATGCTGCAATTACGGCAAGAGGCAAAAGTGGCA
>Ga0315280_10011061_pt1 | contig 11166 bp, 16 predicted proteins | sample YL17G06_40_MG_FD_203697 | JGI IMG/M metagenome (GOLD analysis project Ga0315280, IMG submission 203697) | Sediment microbial communities from Yellowstone Lake, YNP, Wyoming, USA - YL17G06_40 | ecosystem: Environmental > Aquatic > Freshwater > Lake > Sediment | place: USA: Wyoming | collected... | reverse complement strand
ACGCGGCTTCTATTACAGATGCTGTTTTTAATATTTTTGAGAAAGTGCATAAGCCAATGCATTATATGGAATTAACTCTTAAATTACAGGAAGAAGGTATATACATACCTGGGAAAAATCCTTCTGCAACGTTATTATCGAGAATAAACAGAGATAAACGATTTAAGCGAACTCCAAAAAGAGGTACATATGCTTTATGCACATGGCGAGTGCGTTCTGGTAAGACAAGAAGGAGAAAAAGGGCTAAGAAAAGATAAATGAAAATTAACTTTTTGCACGATTTTGCCATTTTGTTGTAAGGAGGTCAACGGAATGACCAATAATGAAATAAAACAAATGTGCTTATCTCTTTTGTACGCTGAAGAAGAAAAAGAGGTTATAGGAATTCTTCGAGATAAGGGATATTGGGATAAACAGGAATATTGGAGATATTATGGAGATAAAGAAGATAATTTTTCAACAATTGGAAATCAACAATCTCGCCCTGAAGCAGCTTTGGTTGAAAAGGTTGTAAATTCAGTAGACGCTATTTTAATGAATGAATGTTGGTTAAGTGGAATTTCACCGGAAGATGATAAAGGGCCAAAAAGTATTCACGAAGCTGTAGCTCTATTTTTTATGGGTGATGGCAAAAAGCATGAAACTTATGGACACATTGGATACTGGGGTACTCAAAAAAGAACGGAAGTATCTCGTCGAATAACCGTTTCGGCAACCGGCAGCCGTGAAAATCCTTGCTTTACAATATCCGATGCTGGAGAAGGCCAAACTCCAAATTCAATGCCATCTACACTATTAGATTTAAGCCATAAGAATAAGCTTCGAATACAGTTTGTTCAGGGGAAATTCAATATGGGAGGGACCGGAGTACTCCAATTTTGTGGTCGTCAAAATCTGCAACTTATTATATCTAAGCGAAACCCTAATATTATTAAAGATGGATCATTTGATGAATCTAATGATTTTTGGGGTTTCACTTTAGTACGACGTGAAAATCCGGCACTCGGAAGGAGGAGTTCGGTTTATACATATTTGGCTCCTATAGGAGTGGATCATAGACCTGGGAAAGGCGATGTACTATGCTTTGAATCTGAGACTTTTCCCATATTTCCAGATGCACGTAATCCCTATGGTCGTGAAGCGAAATGGGGAACATCCATAAAACTATATGAGTATGCAGCCACAGGCTTCAGAACAAATATGATGATGCGGGATGGACTTCTTTCCAGATTAGATATTTTACTACCCGAGATTGCTCTGCCTATTCGGTTGCATGAGTGTCGTGATTATCGAGGCCATGCAGGTAGTTTTGAAACAACGCTAAGCGGTATTAGTGTCCGCCTTGAAGATAATAAAGCCGAGAACCTAGAAGAAGGTTTTCCGACAACTTGTTCCTTGATGGCAGGCGGCGAAAAGATGACAGCAAAAATCTATGCATTTAAAAAAGGAAGAGCAGAAACATATCGAAAAAATGAAGGGATAATTTTCACTGTAAACGGGCAAACTCACGGCCATTTACCAATTAGCTTTTTTAGCAGAAATAGGGTTGGCATGGGGCGTTTAGATGACTCTATTCTCGTTTCAGTAGACTGTAGTAACTTAAGCGGCCGAGCTCGTGAGGATCTTTTCATGAATAGCAGGGATAGGCTGAGGAATGGGGATCTAAGAGAAGAAATTGAGCATGAATTGGAGATTATTATTAGAGATCACCAGGGATTGAGGGAACTAAGGGAAAGAAGAAAAAGAGAGGAGATAGAGTCAAAAGTCGGAGATTCAAAGCCATTAGAGGACGCTTTGGAATCTATTTTGAAATCCTCTCCCTCTCTCTCTTCACTGTTTCTCCCTGGATCAAGATTAGCAAATCCATTTAAAACAAAAGAAGTAATTGACGGAGGAGATAAATATCAGGGCAAGCCTCACCCCACATATTTCAAATTTGCCAAATACCCCTATGGATACGTCTTAGAGAGAACCGGAGCAATCAATTTGCGGTCTAGAATTACTTTTGAGACAGACGTTGTTAATGATTATTTCGATAGGCTTGAAAACAAAGGCAATTTTACTCTTGAGATTATGCAAAAAGGTGACACAATCCAAGTATGCGGCTACAATCTTAATCTGCAAAATGGGATAGGTACTTTAAATCTGAGATTGCCTGAAACTTGTTCTGTTGGAGATATCTTTGAATATGAAGCTACAGTTTCAGATGAAACCCTCCTAGAACCTTTTAAAAATAGATTTATTATCAGGGTAAGACCTGCTCAGAAAATAGAACCAGGGGAGGGCGAAAGAAAGAAGCCGCCCTCTTCAGATGACGGAGATAAAAGAGAAAAACCCGTGGGTATAAGCCTGCCTGAAATAAATGAAGTATTTGAGCGTGATTGGGAAAAGCGTAAACATAAGTTCGATAAGTATTCAGCTTTGGAAATCGTTCAAGAAGGAGCTGCAATAGATGATGATACAGAAAACGGTCATAACCCTGTATACAGCTTTTGGATTAACATGGACAACATTTATTTTAAAACTGAGTTAAAGGCGAGCAAGATCGACACCGAAATATTGAACGCAAGATACATTTATAGTTTGGTGTTAATAGGAATGGCTTTGATTCAGGAGGATATAAAAACAGAAAAAATTAAAGAGAAGGCTAAAGAACAATCTGAAGAAGATGAGATGCCCACTCTGGAAGATAAAATATTTTACACAACATCTGCTATCTCTCCAATCCTTTTGCCTATGATAGATTCTTTGGGCTCTATTACGGAAGAGAAAATCGTCAAAGGCGGCCAAGTGGGAGACGATGAGTAAGAAACTCCGGAGAGGTCGCTAAATTGGTTTATGGAAAAAAAGAAATTCATAACTAGAGTGTTGTCTTTTTGGGGAGTGAGCATACCACTTCCTATTAGGGACTTTTCTAACGGGACGTTTTGAACGAAGAGTACTAAAAGGGGTTAATTCCGTATAGCCTGCATTTTCCATTGAGTTAAGAAAAGGTAAGACTTGAGTATCGGGATCGGAAAAAGCCGCAAGTTGAACAACAATCGAGCTTGTGTCAAGAACATTTCGAAGTATGCTAAAAATTTCAGTTAGCTTAAGAAAATAATTCTTTAGTCCGAATAAAGTCCGACTCCCCATAGTATAATGCGATTCCCCATTTCCATCCCAAAGATTTGCTATCCAAAATGGGGCTGGAGTCTCGCGACGGCTTTCAACTTGCCATCTATGATATAAAATATGTACTCCTGGGTATGGAGGCGAAGTAAGCACCAATTTTGGCCTTAAATTAAGTTTTTGGATATTCTTATCATTAAATGCATTTTGAACTGATCCAAGATAGAGTATCCTCCTCTCAGTTATTTTATTTTTGGCAATATTATGGAGTCTCGTCCTCTCAACAAGATTGTTTAATCCTACAATCATCTCTTTAACTTGATTGTTCAATCTATATTTCCATTGAACCAATGGCAATATCTCTCTTCTGCAATCAATCGCCCATTGCCCCAAACCTAAAAGAGCACATCTGGCAAAATTTCTTTGTCTTGGTGATGGAAGCTTATCGACGGATTTCGATGCGCATAATAGGGCGTTCTTTATCCTATTCGGAAGATTAACAAGTCTGAGATCATCTAAAATTGACTTATTCTTTTTAATGGGCAGACCAAAATTGATATCTTTGGCCCATTTCAATATTTTTTCTTCATCTTGTTGACTGAGGGGAATAGTTTTAACTTTTGTAATGAAATGAGATAAGGGATTTATGTCAATCCCTAAAGAATATCGCCCGTTCGCCAGAGCTTCTACAATAGTTGTTCCACTTCCCATGAAAGTATCAAATACCCAGTCATTTTCTTTTGTAAATTCTAAAATGATCTCCTTAGCAAACTCAGGAGAAAATCTTGCGGGATATTTGTAGTAATTATGTGTGAGCCCATCGATTTTTTTATTGGAATGTAAAGTATCTAAAAATTTAGCATAGTTTATAATCATGTTTACGCTAAAGCTTCCTACCTTTTGACTTTTTGGAGTGCTTCTTCAGTTCGTTTTGAATAGCTTGTATAATTAATTTTGTCATAGAAGTTCTTAATTTCGCAGCTTGAATCTTTAATTCTGAATGAAGATTATCGGGCAAATATAAGGTTGTTTTAAAAGGCCCACTTTTTATAGTTGCCTTTTTAATGCTAGACATTATGCCAATTAAATACCATAATTCTGTCATTCTGTCAATATTCTAAATCTGGCTATTACAAAATGATTAAGAGAATCAAAATTATCAGAATATTGTGATGCCATTTTCCTCAAAATACCCTTAACTGGTTTTTTTGTTATCGTTTCAATGATTCTGCGATTGTCTTTCTTTACTCCTCACCATAGGCTGCGGTTTCCTGAAGACTTTTTTCAAACCAGCGGCGGACTTCATCTTTTTTGAATTCTTCCTGAAGATACATCTTAAGAAACCGTGACATAAACTGGTTGAATTTTCTCAAGTCCGCCATCTTAGTCTCCTCTAATTCGTTTGTTTTTTTCTCTTCAAATTTATTAAGGCAGAAGAAAGAATTGTTGTCAATATCCTATGAGAGGTCCTATTCATTGCCCCGAATTTCGCGTCTAGGGGTATCTGGGACCGCATAGAAGCCCGTAGAATCGTCTTTTGGGGGAGGGTAGGGGATTTTCCCTCGGGACCGGATGAGATCGACGAAATAATGCCCCTACTTAGCTATTTCTTGATCTAGAGTGGATGATTCGAGCTTCCAGATTTCGTCGATTGTTGAATGCAGAGCTCTGGCGATCTTGTGAGCCGTTTGGAGTGACGGTCGATCTACCTTATCGTTTGCGAGTTTGCAAAGATAGACTCTAGAGAGACCAGTTCTCAAACTAAGCCAGCCGTAGCTTCTCTTTCTTTCTCGAAGTTTCTCTTTGATCAGATTTTCCACGCCTCTTCTTCCTCGTGTTCACATCTCTCTGAATATTCACATTAATCTGAATACCTATATTTTGCAAATCCCGGCACCATTCACAAGGAATCCCACCGGGTCTACGAGCTGGCGCAGCACCAGGAAGGAGGCCAAGGAAGGAGGGCCTCGAATCCCAGGAAAATTTGCATCGGACTGCTTTGAGATCACCCCTCCTGCGCGATCCTGATGCGATGTTTTTCAGGCAAAATGACTGGGACGACAGAAATCAGATGTCTTCGGGACTTATGATAAAAAACAGCAGTGGAGATCGCGGCTCTCAGAGCATCTTAGCGCGAAATTTCTGCCGCGTTGGTATAAGAAACCGCGAATTCCACGTCACAGGCCCTTGAGGAAAGATTCCTAGGTCCTATGAAAGAGCTCCTCGATTGTGCAGTTCAAGGCCTCGGAGATCTTCACTGCAGTATTAACTTCTGGATCAGATGTATTTTGATTCACCAAGTCCCTGATCGCACTCTTGCTCAGGCCGGTCTCGTTCGCCAACCAGATCTGAGTCTTTCCCTTTTCCTTGAGCTTATTCTCAATGACATTCAAAAAGCCTCTTTTCATCCTGTCCTCCATTTTTATTGAAAGAATTTCAGATTTTGTCCTTGTCTTTTATAAATTGTAATGGCGGGAGTCCTGTATAATATTTCTGAACTTTTTCATAAACAATTTTGGCGTGTGTAAGGTCTTTTGTAAGGTCCTTTTGGAAATGCTCTGTGGCTGCTTTAAAAGCGTCAAAGAGATCATCAATGTGGAGGACGATTTCTGGCCTTGGTTTCCCACTAACCGCCCGGACTTTGTTAATCAAGTATTGGAGAGCTTCGGGCTCTGCAGTACCCCATGCATATGTAATTACGCTTGCAGTACCCCCACGAGTCAAATCTGATTCTCCTGTGTACGAGTGGAGCAGACCACATCGTGCAGAATAGAGGTCAATAGCACGGCAGGGGTACTTAAGCTCTGCGAGAAAGTACTTTTCGGCCCACTCTATGAAGTTTTTCCTATCTGATTTAGTTTTATGTCTCGGCAGATTGAGCCAGGCCATTGCGTCAATTCCCGCATATAGCAAAATGAGCGCTGGCAAGAAGAGTCTTTTCTCGAAGCAGACACACATGGCCGATGTCATGTCATCTATAGCCTTCTTAAGTTTTTCTTGGCTCATCTTTGTCTCAATTTTCTATTTCCGATATGGGGACTTAATGGAAATAGACATCAAAAATCAATGTACCTCTCGGCTGCCGGCTCGAGTCTTTCAATGTTGTGGAGATACCGCTCAGTCGTCTCAATCGACGCGTGCCTCATCGCCTCCTTCACCTGCAGAAGCGGAGCTCCGGCCCTCAGACTCCGCGTTGCGAAGAAATGCCTGAGCGAATGAGCGGAGAGTTTTTTCTTTTCTACCCCGATCGACCTGAAAGCGTCTTTTGTGACTCGCCTCAAGGTCCTGGTCGTCAATCGCTTGCCCCCGTTTCGGTCGCTCTGAGAGGCAAAGAGGGGATCTCCCGGCTCTGTCCCGCCCCTGGCCTTGAGATACTCCAGAATCGGCCCCAGGCTCGCTTCTGTGAGCAGGACAAACTCGTCTTTCGAATCCCGACCCTTGCCTTGCTTTTAGGTTTATATGCTTTCTCACTTATCAAATCTCCGCATCAAAATTTCTATCAGTCTTATCAGTATTCCCCTTATCTTTTCCAATATGATTTGTCGCACAGCCTTATTGAGTATCAATATCAACTGCAAAGCATCCACAGGATCGAGATGTTTAAGCTTGAGATGGAAGTGCGGCGAATTATCGACGAACTAAAGAGGGCAAAGAAAGACTGATCAGAGACCCAAAGAAATCTTTTTCCCCCGCCTGTTCTTCAGCCAGGAGCTCAGGATCATCGTGAGGAGATGGCATAATGGCAAGCCGTTCTCCTGCGATATTCTAACCAGCTCTTCCTTTATCCACTTTTTATTTTTCGGTAGCCGGAATTGAATGTCATGATTTTCTCTAGTCATTTCTCCTCCTTAGAATTTATAAAATGTCTCGGGATACTCGGCCTCTCCGTGCCTTGAAATATAATCAAAAATCGCTCCCTTTGTCCAGCAGGCCGGAAGGTTGTGTCTTAGGTCTCGGACTTCGGCAAACGAGTATCCATGTATCATCAGGTTATAGCAGATTGTCGCCTCCATCATCATCGCATCGGGAATCCCAACTAATGGGATGAACAGTTCATTTGTCTCCTTTTTATAGATCGGCTTCAAGACTTTTGCCAGGACATATTTAGGCTTCTCTTTCGGCTTGATCTCTTTGCCACCATTCGCCTTTACAAGTTTGATATGATGACATTCAAGGTGCTTGAATATCCATACCGGACAGCTACAGCCCCAATTCCCGAGGCGATCAACCGCCACCGTCCAAGTCCCGTTGCCGGAGGACTTCGGAATATACCACCTTTTCACCCATCTGTCAGCCATGCTTTATTTTCCCTCCTTTAATAATTTTCCGGAAACATGAGAGTATAGGCGCTTGTCTCATTGAGGACGACGAAGAAATCCAAGCCGTTGACCTTGACCTTGTAGAACCAATCCGTGCCCTTTTCGCGCTGAATCTTCATCACCTCAAACTTCGCGCCGATTACGACCCCACGGAACAAGGCATAACGTCTGGCCTGGACGAGCGCCCTTTCCTGACTGTTCATCCCTTCGACTATTTCTTGATCAGGTAGTTTGGCCTCGACCATCTTCTGATAGACTTCCCTTGTCATGTAGTTTATGTCCTTGTCTCCCGTCCTGATTAAGTAGCCGTCTTCTTCAGCTTGAGCCGAGGTATAAACAGAGATCGGCTTGCCGAAGACTTCATCCTCAAAATTTGCTTTTCCCAAGCGATACCTCCTTATTAAACGTTGATCAAAAACCTCTCTTTTTTTTCAAAGGAATCCACCGAGTAGATCACTTCCCTTTGAATTTCCTTGACGTCATAGCCCTCGCAGAAGATGAAATAGGCCACCGCCAAGTCGAACATCTTCAAAAGGAATCTCCTCGGCTGTCTCCTGCCCGACTCCCGTTGAATCCTAGACAACGCCCTTTTTTTGCTGAACCTCGGCATTGATTAGGCCTCCTCTCTAAAATTTGAAAACGAATTGACCCTTGACCCGCGCGGCGACTTCCGGCTTCACGTAGTTTTTGTAAAACTCGCTCCAGACATAGCCTTGAGCCTTCAGTCTTTTGACGCAATCGGGACAATAGTCACCCCTGCCGAGCCGGAACGTGTGACCCTCGCATGAAGGACACCGATCACAGCCCCAACAACACTTCCACCCATGCTCACCACATCTGACAACACCCATTGAATAAACCTCCTCAATAAATTTTTCTTTGATCGACCTCCGGTGATCACCCAAACCCTCAAACTCTTGAAGGCTTGAGAGAAGGCCGGATGGCCTCCCTTGTTCTCCTCAAGGCTTGCTTAGGGACTTGACCCGCAAGGACAAGCCGCGCCCTGTCCCCCCGATCCCTCGACTGACCGCCTCGAATGACCAAGACGACCGGCCCGACTTGTTTGACCCTAGCCTTTCAAAGAACCGCGCATTTGTTTTACGTCCTCCGCCGGAGACGCGAGTTTAACGGAGCTTCGACCCGCCAGGATTGCTTTTTTATCCTGGAAAGCAAGGCGTCTTTCCGCCTGTCAGGAAGCCTATTTTTTAGAGCGCTTTGACTTCCCGCCTATGCGCTTTTGGGCGTATCGCGCAAGATAAGCCTCAGCCTCACGCCCTAAAGCTTTTGGCTTTAAGTCTGGGGGGACAGAACCCAGACTTAGCATTATTCCCTTTTGGGGAGTGATGCCGTAAAACTTGAGCCTGAAATCTTTATCCGCAATAGCGCATGATGAGCGCAGATCGTTTACAATCCTATAAGGACAATTCAAACACGCCGTCTTGAACCGAGAGAGATCAGGATAGATCACGTATTTCCTAAACCCGTTGCGCTTGAGACCTTGAGAGGAGAGGATGACAAAAGGTTTAGGCAACGTGAAATTACATCGGCCTCTTGTCACCCTCTTCGTCACTTCAAACCCCTAAGGACAATTGAGACGCACTCTCTTCAACCTGGCGACTCTTCGGCTTCTCGTCCGGCCTCAACCGCTTGATGATCCGCTCCGCGACCGATAAGACCTTGCTCCCGCTTTTCGCAAGTTTGGCCTTGTCCCCATGCCAATTGACAAGATAGAGCTTCGCGCCCTCGTCCTCGAACCCGAAGAAAGAGGAAACGAGGAAAGAGACAGCCTCAGCCTCTAGCTCTTGAATGTCTCTCGCTGTGTCCTTGCGTCCGTCCAAATGACCGCAGAGACAATGCCCCAACTCATGAAGACCCGCGCAGACCATCTGAGCCTTATTCGCCCGCCCTGAGACCTTGATTGACTTCCCGTCCGTCGAGCCGTCCTCAATCCCGTTAGACTCGCGCCACTCAAACTCAGGAAAAGCCTTTTTGACTTCATCAAGCGAGAGGGAGCCGTTGCCATGAACCGCCGTGTTACCAATCGCAAGCTCCGCGCCCTCAGTCTGGCTCACGTCGAATACAGGAACAGGAAAGAAGAATTGAATGACCCGCTCTTCTGTCTCAACGTCATCGCCAATTTCTTCATCGCGTTTGATCTTGCGTGCGAATCCAGGAGCAAGAATCCAGACGGCCGTTTCACCTTTCTTGACCCACCGCTTATGAGCACGCCATTGATGGAAACCGGCGCAGATCGTCGCCTCTGGCTTTTGCCATAGAATCAAGAGAAAGTTATGGAGAGAATAATTCCTGAACCCACCGCGCCAGCGCTTGACAAACTCCGTCAGCTTTTCCGGAGACACAACAAGCGAGGCCTCCAGCTCCGCAAGCTTGCCCTGTAATTGAGACCGTCTTTCTTTACTGTCCATGTTCAACCCAAATAGGCCTCAGAGAGAACGCCGGCAGAGCAAACGAGCGTCAAGACACGACGAGAAAGAGTACCATCGCCACAGAACACCTGGAGCGCCGCGACCGAATCCGACCCTAAGAACAGATCAAAATCAATGTAAAGGTCATGCGCCATCAGCACACCCGCAGCGCGAGCCACAGCCGAAACATGAGAGACCCGAGAATCTACAAGCACAGAGAGAACGCGATTTACGCGCCCAATTGAAAACCCCTTGCCCCCAGGAGAACCGATCCCCTGAACCTCTAACGCCATTTTGTCACCTCCTCAAAAAAGATTTAATTGATTGCTTTTAGGGAAACAAAGAAACGTAAAATTTTTAGTCTTTTCCCAACCATAGACTTTCCTATAAAGATGAAAGCAGCCACACTCAGAACAAATGGCTTTAAAATAGCAATTCAATTTAGTTTTTGGACTTTCCGGCATGAGCTTTGTTTTCATTCTATGATCGAATAATCAGCAATAAGCCCTTGGTCTTCGAAGGAAAAATAGCCAGACCTGGCCACGATGACATGATCAAGCACGTTAATTTGTAGCAGAGCTCCGGCCCGAACGAGCGCCTTTGTAATGTCCTTATCGCAAATAGACGGCTCAGGATTGCCCCCGGGGTGATTATGTACACAGATAATTGATGAACAATTATGGAGCAGCGCAGACCGAAAAACCTGGCGCGGATAGACGGAAGAGGAATCAACGTCACCTATTGTATGGAGCTCCGAATCAATGACGTGGTTACGAGTATCTAAGAACAGGATGACGAACATCTCTCTATCGGCCGTAGAATAAGCCTTGAACCGTTCATAAACATCATGAGAAGAACTGAGATTAAAATTTGATACTTCCGGCACTTCAAAAACCCTAAACGGGAATTTGGTTTTTGAAGCCATCTTTTCACCTCCTCAGAATCGTTTGAGGAGACCGGCTGTCTCCCCTCACCTTCAGTCTACACCCGATTTTTTGACTGTCAAGACCCCCCCAGAAAATAATTGAAAGGAGCGCGCCCCCCACGCGCCCGACCCCCCCCTAGACTATACTGACTTAAAGACTACTTAATTAAGATTAAGTTAAGATCTAATTAAGATCTAATTAAGATTAAGATTAAGTTAAGATTAAGATTAAGTTAAGATTAAGATTAAGATTAATATAATATAGATTTAGGCTAGACTTAGACTGAATCTAGACTAGGCTTAAACTGGATCTGGATTAGAAATTGAGATTAGAATTAATATGTCTACTAATAGATAAGATTTAATAGGATATAGGGACTTGCTA
>Ga0315280_10011058_pt1 | contig 11170 bp, 9 predicted proteins | sample YL17G06_40_MG_FD_203697 | JGI IMG/M metagenome (GOLD analysis project Ga0315280, IMG submission 203697) | Sediment microbial communities from Yellowstone Lake, YNP, Wyoming, USA - YL17G06_40 | ecosystem: Environmental > Aquatic > Freshwater > Lake > Sediment | place: USA: Wyoming | collected... | reverse complement strand
AAGGCAGCCATATCCCGGTGGTAGCCGCCGGTCTGGTCAAAGACGAGGATGGGCACCTGGGGCAGCCTAAGCTCGTCAAGCACCAGCCTGTGGAGGCGGTGGTACTGCCCGAAGCGGCAGGGGCCGCTGGCGGCGGGCATGAAGAAGGCGGCATGGTTAGCCTCAAAGTCCGGCGCCATCGTCTTCTTAACGATATCCCCGGTGGTGATGATGCTGGGATAGCACTCCTTGCCGGTGGTGTACTTCCTACCCAGTTCTAGGGTAAGCTCGTCCGATGGTGGCAGCGGCTCGGCGTCCGCCCCGCAGTGCCTCATGGCCGCGGCCAGGACATAGCCGTGGTCAATCATGTAGGGCAGGTAGATGCGGCGGCTGTTGGTATGATTTGACGAGATGCTGACCAGGGGTATGGATATGCTGGTGCCGCGTGTCTTGGCGTTACGTATTGTGTCAATGAAGGCCTCGCCGCGGGTGATGATGCCGGCATCGGCGGAGTGCTCGTCAATCTCTATGGTCAGGAAGGGTTTATTCTCAGTTTCTTTACTAAAGAACTTTAACAGGTAGGAGTCGGGGCCGCAGGCGAAGTTGGTGACATAAAGCCCGAAGAGGCGCGGGTCGCGGGCGATGAGCCTGGCGGCGCAGAGGATTTTCTGCCCCGCCTTCCAGTACATGTTGGGGTGGGCGGCGCCGACCTCCGAGGCTACTGACCTGAGGGGCAGGAAGTCTATCGGGATGGCCAGGATGCCCATGTCTCTCAGCTTCTCCGGCAAATTAAGCGTCATGGCCTCATCGTAGGTATTGTAGGCACGCCCGATGATGACGATGGCCTTTTCGCCATCTTTTAGCTGGGACAAAATCTCCCCGCCGCGCCGCTGCTGCCAGTCATTGAAGCTGTCCAGCGCCGCAAAACCGGTCTGTATGGCCTTGTCTATCATAATGCCGGAGGTGATGCCTGCCTCTCTGGCCAGTTTTTGCAATATCTTTCTAAGATGGGCCCGGCCGCGGTCGGGGTGGATGACGGGCTTGAGCACCCGCGGCCTCCTGCCGGCGGGCGCACTCAGGGCCTCCTTAATACGCACCGAGCTCGTCAGGATATAGGGCAGGCTCTGCGTCAGCGGGCAGTTCCATGATTTCGTAAAATCATCGGAGAGCTTCTCCATGGTGCACTGGACGGGCAGGAAGAGGTAGTCAGGCTCCTTCTCCAGCAGGTTGAGCACATGCCCGTGGGCGATTTTGATGGGCAGGCAAGGCTCCTCAACGACATTCTCCACACCCTGCCGGATGATGTGGCGGTTGGTGGGGTCGGAGACGACGACCTTGAAGCCGAGTTCCGTAAAGAAGGCCTTCCAGAGCGGGAAGAGCTCGTGGAAGAAGAGCGAGCGTGGGATGCCCACCTTCTTTCCGTTGGGTTTATCCGGCGCATCCTTGGGGTAGGCGTTCAGCAACCTCTCGGCGCGCTCGTTAAAGAGGCGCGGTATCTTTGAGGACTGACGCTGCGCCTTCTTCTCGGCACTGTCCCACAGGCCGCAGCGCGAGCCGTAGCAGAGGGGTGCCTCCCCCTCAAAGACGACCTTGTGTATCTCGCAGCGGTTGGAGCACTTCTGGCATTCAAAGGTGGCCAGCTCGTACTTCCGGTTGGCTAGGTAGAAGCCACGGAAACGGGTCGGCTTACCTGTACCCTCTGTCTCTTCTCTGGCCAGCATGGCCACGCCGACAGCGCCGAGTATATCATGATGGGGCGGCACCTGGATTTTCTTGCCGAGGACGCCCTCAAAGGCGGCCTTCACCGCCCGGTTGAAGGCAGTGCCTCCCTGGAAGAGGACGTGGTCGCCGATTTTGCGGTCTTCCACCACCTTGGTGAGGTAGTTCTTGACCACAGAATAGGCCAGCCCGGCCACCAGGTCTTCCTTGGCGGCACCGCGCTGCTTGCAGTAGTTCTGCTGAGACTCCATGAAGACGGTGCAGCGCTCGCCCAGGTCCAGGGGGTTCTTTGAGGATAAGCCCAAGGCGCCGAACTCCTCCTCTATCTTTATGCCCAGCTTCTCGGCCTGCTCTTCAAGGAAGGAGCCGGTGCCGGCGGCGCAGACCTTGTTCATGGCAAAGTCCACGATGGTGCCGTTCTGGAGGCTGATGTACTTGGCGTCCTGCCCGCCGATTTCAAAGATGGTGTCCACCTCCGGGCAGACGAAGGAGGCGGCCTTGGCATGGCTGGTGATTTCGTTCCTGATGACGTCGGCGCCGAAGAACTCCCCGGTCATGTAGCGGCCAGAGCCGGTGGAGCCGGCGCCTTTGATAATGACCCTATCGCCTACCTCCCGCCCCACCTCTTCCAGGCCTTTCTTCACAGCCTCAATGGGGCGACTGGCTGTCATTAAATAGCGGCGCGCCAGGACATTATTGTCCTTATCAATCACCACGACATTGGTGCTGATGGAGCCGATGTCCACGCCCACGTAGGCGTCAACCGGCGGCGACGAGGTTATCCCGGCCGCCTCGGTATATATGGGGTAGTTGTCCCCCTTGAGGGAGGGCATGGTGACAAACTTATGTTCCCGCCGGGTGATGTAGTCCCGTACCCTCTGGAGCGTATCCTGCGGTAAGGATACTTCTTTGGCAGCAAGGGCGGCGCCAATGGCCCCCAGGACGGCGAAATGTTCGGGGATAACGAGCTCCGTCTCTTTGAGCTCCAGCACCTCAAGCATGGCCCGCCTTATGCCCCGGTTGGCGGCCACCCCGCCCTGGAAGGCCACGGGTTTGCCAAGGTCGCGGCCGCGGATGACCTGCCCCTTGAAGTTGCGTATCATGGCGAAGCACAGCCCGGCGACGATATCATGTACCGGCGTGCCTACCTGCTGGAGGTGAATCATATCGCTCTTGGCAAAGACGCTACAGCGCCCGGCGACCCGGGGCGGGTGCTCCGACCGAAGCGCCACATCGCCGAACTCTTCAATGGGTAGCCCCATGCGGGAGGCCTGCTGGTCAAGGAAGGAGCCGGTGCCGGCGGCGCAAACGCCGTTGATGGCGAAGTCGGTAACCTTGGGTGGGGCACCCGGGGTTCCCTCCCCCAGCACGATGAGCTTGGAGTCCTCGCCGCCTATCTCCAGGATGGTCCTGACCTCGGGGTGGAATTTTACCGTGCCCGCCGCCTGGGCGATAATCTCGTTGACGAAGGGGATGCCCAATATTTCGGCGATAAGCCCCCCGCCCGTGCCGGTAGTTGCCGCTGAGGTGAATTTATCGGCAGGGTATTGGGACAGAATGTCTTCTAGGACGGCGAGGATAGTCTCCACAGGCTGTCCTTTGGTGCGGACATACCTTGAGGCGACGACATTACCGGCTGCGTCCAGCACCACCGCCTTGGCCGTTACCGAGCCGATATCAATACCTAGCTTCATACGACAGGCTCACCCCTTCGCCAGCTTTAAACTATGGAAGAGAAGGTAAATATAGCTATTAATATTATAACCTTGACCAGGCGGCATGTAAAATCCGTTCCCTTCCCAAGGGAGGGGGACAAAGGGGGTGGGTTGTAAAAATCCCCAGCCTTAGCATAGAATAAGGAGACTGGCGCTTGGCCGAAGTGGCGGAAGTGGCAGACGCGACAGTCTCAAAAACTGTTGAGGGGCAACCCTCGTGTCGGTTCGAGTCCGACCTTCGGCACCAGAGATTGCGCCCAGCGCGGCCCCCGGCCGACAGGTAAGGGAATTGCTACGGGAATGCTGAAATGTTATAATCAGGCTATTATGATGAGGGACGAGGGGGCCTAGACCCAGGTAATGATAACCATCAAATGCCCCAAATGCGGCACGGACAGCAAGCTCTCCCTGCTACAATCGGTCTATGTGGGGCCGCATAAGTGCTGGAAATGCCGGGAGCTCTTTAACATAAGGATAGAGAACAACGTGGTGAAGTCCTGCCAACCCATGAGCCCGGAAGAGGCGGAGAGGCAGCGCCAGAGGGAAGAATCAAGACATAGGTTCCAACAGCCTGACAAGGGGTAGGAAGCTATCTCCCTCTCGCTCAACCCGGCGGCACATCAACGGCCAACAGCGAGAGGGATTTTTATTACTTGTGTTTGCCGGTGCGCTGGCCTTTGCCGCCCTTGGCCGCTTCCTGCTTCGCCTTCAACTCAATAAGGCGGAAAACCGTCTTGGCCTTGCCGGCGATAACAAAACTCTGCATTTCCGATCCCCTATCCTATTCCTGATGGCCAAGCCTTATACTTCCTGACCATCTAGATTGAGCTTAACAGGGGGGCATAAAGACAGACATAAAAGATATAAACGTTGGGTAAACTTTGCATAAAGTTTGCCTAAACCAAATCTTAAGATTCTGTAAAGAAAAGCCTCCGGCCTTGGCGGGAGATGGGGCCAGATGCTATAATGCTGCGTGAGGTTGGCGAGTTGTGTAGTGGTAGCACAGAGGACTTTGGATCCTTTAGCCCAGGTTCGAATCCTGGCTCGCCAGCCAGCTACCAGCCCAAAGCCGGCACCAGCGAAAAACCATGTCAGACATTATTGAGGGTAGAAACCCGGTCCTTGAGGCGCTGAGGTCAGGGCGCCCCCTGAATAAAATCATGCTTGCCCGCAATATCGGCCAGCACTCTACCATAGCCGAGATACTGCACCTCGCCAAGGCCAAGAATGTCCCTGTAGAATACGTCTCCAGGGAGGCCATCGCCAGGCTGAGCACCACCTTTGCCCACCAAGGCATCATCGCCTACGTTGCCGAAAGGGGATACGCTGCCCTGGAAGACCTGCTCGCCATCTCCAAAGAAAAGAACGAGCCGCCCCTCTACTGTATCCTTGACGGTGTTGAAGACCCGCAGAATCTGGGGGCGGTTATCCGCACGGCGGAGGCCAGCGGTGTCCACGGCGTGATTATCCCAGCGCGGCGGGCCGCCGGGCTTACCGCCGCCGTCGCCAGGGCCTCGGCGGGCGCTGTGGAGTACCTGCCGGTGGCGCGGGTGGTTAGCATTCCCCAGACCCTGGATGCCCTCAAGAAGAGCGGCGTCTGGGTGGTGGGGCTGGATATGGGGGGTAAAACTCCCTATACCGGGATTGACTTCCGCCCGCCGACGGCCATCGTCATCGGTGGGGAGGGGCGGGGTCTGGGCGAGCTGGTCAGGAAAAGGTGCGACTTTTTGGCCTATATCCCCATGCGGGGGAAAATCCCCTCGCTCAACACCTCTGTTGCCGCCGCTTTAGTCATGTATGAGGCCATGAGGCAGAGGGGGGTTTTTTAACCTCACCCCCTTTGTCCCCCTCTCCTATCAGGAGAGGGGGAGATAAAAAAAGAGGGGGTAAACCCCCTCTAGGACTCCCCCTTGGGGATTTGTATGGCTGAGAAGAAAAACTATGCGGTCTCTAGTTTCAGCATTTCTTCTGGGGTGGTCAAAACGACCTCAATTTTTTCCGCCGTCTCTATTTCAAACTTTAACTTTCTAGCGCTATCATCAAATCCTGATTGCGAGACTGCCAAAATCTTCTTAATCGGTTTCGGGACTTTAGGATGATATTTCGCATCGTTTATGAATTGGCTCAACTTATCATATTTGATTTCATATACTTTAGATTGAATTGGAATACCATCTTGAGTTATGCCGTCCACACCCCTATCTGGTTGCGGTTTGGTGGCTTTGTAAAATTCGTTTACCCATATTTCAAATGCTCGCCCATCCATTTCCAGCACTTCGCTCAGGTCTCTAGTAACGTATCGTGCTTGTGCAAACAGTTCGTGCGAAAGATTTTTGATAACGGAAAAGGCAGTTGGCAACTCCCCCCTTTTTCTTTCCGAAGTATCAATATCTATTCCAATGAATTTTCTATTCCACTGTGAAGCTACTATTGCAGTAGTGCCACATCCACAAAATGGGTCGAGAACTAAATCACCTTCATTACTAGATGCCTTGATTATGCGTTCCAGTAATTTTTGTGGCTTTTGTGTAGGATAGCCAGAGCGTTCCTTATCTTGAGATTGAATAGATTCAATCGCCCACACATCTTCGGGTATTTTCCCCTCATCTAGATAATAACGATATACTTTACCTTGTTTAGTTCTTTTATCCTGATATGGTCTACCGTTTTCGTCAACGCCTATTTTCCCGCCAAAACTATTTGTGCCAGTTTTACGGGGAATGCCAACATCCTTACCATTAAAAGTCCACTCTCTCCCCTTTGAATAGAAAAATATAATATCATGTTTTCTTGCAAACCTACTTTTGCTTTTGCCTCCAACTGTATATTGCCAGACTATCTCATTTTGAAAATTAGTTACTCCAAATATATCATCCATAATCATCTTCAGATAATGAGAGGCCCGCCAGTCGCAATGTAGATATATGCTCCCTTTTTGATTTAATACATCTTTACAGGCTTGGAGTCGCTCCATCATGTAATATAAGTAGGATGCAAAATCAGGTCGTCTTATGGCAACATGTTTTAGCCATTCGGGAGCTCTTTGTCGCATAACCTCCGCTTTTTCTGCCCAAAACCTTTTGGAATCCTCATATGATACTTCCATAGCTCCTGGTTGCCACTTGCCTTTTTGTATCTTGCCAGTAAAGAAAGGCGGGTCAAGATAAATCAGGTCTACGGATTCAGGTAGAATATCGTGCCACAGTACGAAGAGGCAATCGCCATGATAGAATGTATTCATAGCTCACTCCTCAGACTCTTTGGCGTTATTATATATCAATAGCGTCTTTAACTAAAGCTAGGATATATCCCCCAATCTCTAGGCAACTTTCTCTACTGCTTTCCTACCCCTCCCTGTAAATAACGCAGTTTTCCGGGGACTCCCAGGCCTCAACGGCGGCGAGGGTGACGGGGGCTTTGGCCAGCTTTCTTTTGAGTTCTTTATAGATGGTGGCGGCGATGTTCTCGGCGGAGGGGTTTATCTTATCAAATGGCCGGACGTCGTTAAGGCAGGTATGGTCAAGGCGCGCCAGTATATCGTCAAGGTGGTGCTTTAGCTCGGCGAAGTCGCAGGCCAGGCCGGTTTTGTCCAGCCTTTCCGCCCTGACCCTGGCGACTATCTTATAGCGGTGCCCGTGCAGCGCCTCGCATTTGCCGCGGTATCCCCGCAGGTAGTGGGCGGCGTCAAAGTGCCTTTCCACGGCTATCTCGTACATGCTACCACCTTTCTACTCCAGCTTCAGGATACCCTGCACCTCTTTGGCTGACTTGAGGAACTCCTTCATCGTCTTGCCGAGGGTGGGGTGCTTCAGGTCGGGGGCAATCTCCACCATGGGCACCAGGACGAAGGCCCTCTCGTGCATCCTGGGGTGGGGTATGACCAGATTGGGCGTCTCTAGCACCCTGTCGCCGTAGAGGAGAATATCAATATCAATGGGGCGGGGTTCGCCGGACCGGCCGGTGCGGCCCATTCGGCTCTCAATCCCCTTGGCCAGGGCCAGCAGCCCCTCAGGCGATAGCCGCGTGAAAGCCTGGACGGCGATATTTAAAAAGCGCGGCTGCTGGGTATGGCCCACCGGCTCGGTATCATAGACCGAGGAAATCCGGCCCATCTGCATCCTCTCGGCCAAAAGCTCCAGGGCGCGGTCAATATTAGCCTGGCGGTTCCCCAGATTGGAACCGAGGCTGAGGTAGACGGTGGTTAACTCAGTAGTCATGGACGGCCCCCCTTCTGATAATGGCGTCGCTCATGCGGCAGACGCGCGCCGTGGGCAGGACATCATGTACGCGCACCATGTCGGCACCGTTGGCGATGCCGATGGCGGTAGCGGCCAGATTCCCCTCAAGGCGCTGACTCGGCGGTAGGTCCAGCACCATCCCGAGCATGGACTTGCGCGAGGTGCCCAGCAGGATAGGCTGCCCCAGCGCCTTAAGCTCCCCCAGGCGCTTGACCAGCTCCAGGTTCTGCTCCAGGCTCTTGCCGAAGCCGATGCCGGGGTCAATGATGATGTTCTCCCTGGGGACGCCGGCCCTCACGGCGGTATTGAGGCTCGCCTCCAGGTCAGCCATCACCCTGGCCATGATGCCGGCGCGGGGTGGGGCATCCCGCTCGTTGGCCATGAGGATGACGGGCGCACCGGTGGCGGCGGCCAGTTCGGCAAGGCGCGGGTCACGCCTGAGGCCCCAGATATCGTTGATGAGGCTGGCCCCGGCCTCAATAGCCCGGCGGGCCACCCCGGATTTGTAGGTATCAATGCTCAGCGGTACCGTCAGCTCCCTAGCTAATCTTTCTATGGCCGGGATAACCAGCCGCAGTTCGTTTTCAATATCGTCCACGGAGGTGGGCTCGGTGCCGGGGCGGGTGGACTCGCCGCCGATGTCAATAATATCCGCCCCCTCCGCCACCATGCGTTTCGCCTGGGCCACCGTCGCCTCAATGTCGTCGCCCAACCCGTCCCCCGAAAAAGAGTCGGGGCTGAGGTTGCAGACCCCCATGATGTAGGTCTTTTCCCCCCAGCGGAACTCGGTCTTTCCGCAGCGGGTCGGCGGTAGCGGCTTACCCATCTTCAAATCACCCTTTTATCTTAGCTTTTATTCTAGCATTTTCCATGAGCGAATAAAACTATTTTCCCGCCATGTCATTGCGAGGAGCGCAACGGGCAGGCATATTGGCGTAATTGACGAATATGCTATTATAAGGCAAGAAAAATATGGGCCGGAAGAGATTTTTGAGAATTAAGAGGCGTCGCCGTGGCACAGCAATAGTTGAAACAGCGGAAGGGATTCTGGTTACTGCGGGTAGAAGCAAGGTCTTTTTGCTACCAGGCGGCGGTGCTAACAGGGGCGAGTCCAGAATACAAGCAGCGATGAGAGAATTGAGAGAGGAGACTGGCCTGAAACCTTACCATGCGAAATATCTTTTCCATCATAAAGGGCGAGTCCATAAATCACATGGACACGGGTATTTCCGAGACCATCACACCGTTTGTCTAGTTAAAGCTAGAGGTACACCAAGCCCGCACCATGAGATAAAGTATATAGGATACTATAGACCGGGTTCAGGTATTCGTGTTTCAGGAGTAACCAGGGAGATTATTGAAAGGTATTATACCTACAAGAAAAGAGGCGCGGCAAAACGGGATTTAGCAAGTATTTTTAACAGGATACAGGAATGGCTGGGTTTATAGTTGAGTTTAGGATGCATGGTTATGCAAAGGAGTATGCGAAGGAAGTAGTGTATTCAGTTGCTAGAAAATTCAGAGTAAAAGGGGTTACTAGGAAAAGAGTAGTGCCTCATATCTGCTTGTACGGCCCCGGTAGAACGAGCGACATCAGGAAAGTAATTTCAGCAATAGAAAGGGTGGGAAGAAAGTATACCCTGGTTCCATTTGAGATTAAAGGATTCGGGTTCTTTGATAAAAGTCCAAAGGTTATATATTTTGACATTAGGCCTTCCCGAGAGCTTGAAGAATTAAGATGGGAATTATCCCAAGAGCTAAGGAAAATATCTAGCTGTCAGCCGTGGGATGCCCATAGAAACCATCACTTCCATGCAACTATTGCCTTCAAAGATATTGATGCCAAGTTTAGCCGTATATGGTCTTATCTAGAAAGCAAAGATGAACCGCAGATTCAGCAGTACCTCACTAGAATAACAGTCGTAGGTGCTGGCAGAAGAATCGTATGTGAGTATGACCTAGTCCTTAGAAGACTATTGACCCGTAGAGAAGCATTAAGTAAGCGTTGGGGGCAAAAAACTGTAACAAAACTACGTGAGTTACAGGGCTTACCGCCGGTGAGAGAACCGATTAAGATTAATTGGCTTCAGAAGTTCTTTAAGTGGCTGAGCGGGCGATGAAAGTCTAAGCCCGTTTCTAGCACCAACATTTAACCCCGTAGGTTGCCCCTATTATTGCCGTATGCTATCATTAAGCTGTTTTCAGGTTTTATAGGTGAGGTGTGCGTGTGAAAGAGGAACTGGAAAAACTGGCCAGGCTTAAGGCCGAGGCGAAGGCGGGGGGCGGTGAAAAAGGCATCAAGAAGCAGCATGATGCTGGCAAGCTGACGGCGCGGGAGAGGCTTGACCTCTTCTTTGATGCCGGCACCTTCCAGGAGCTTGATTTATTCGTCCAGCACCGCGTCACCAATTTCGGCATGGACAAGGTGTCTGTCCCCGCCGACGGTGTGGTGACCGGCTACGGCCAGGTCAACGGGCGCACTGTCTGCGCCTACGCCCAGGACTTTACCGCCCGCGGTGGCACCCTCGGCGAGATGCACGCCCGCAAGATATGCCGGTTGATGGACATGGCCATGAAGCTTAAGGTGCCCATGGTTGGCTTCATTGATAGCGGTGGCGCCCGCATCCAGGAGGGGATTAACGCCCTGGACGGCTACGGCCAGATTTTCTTCCGCAACTCCGCTGCCTCCGGGGTCACCCCCCAGATATCGGCTATCATGGGGCCGGCGGCGGGTGGGGCGGTCTATTCCCCAGCCATGACCGACTTCGTCTTCATGGTCAAGCGCACCAGTTACATGTACATCACCGGCCCGGCGGTGGTCAAAGCGGTCACCAGCGAGGAGATAGATGACGAGGAGCTGGGCGGCGCCCTGGCGCACAGCGTCAAGAGTGGGGTGGCCCATTTTGCCTGCGATAGCGATAGGCAGGCGATTGAGGAGATAAAGAAGCTCCTTGGCTACCTGCCCTCAAGCTATGAGGAGAAGCCGCCCTATGTCGCGTCTGCCGATGCCCCTGACCGCCCTGCCCCGGAGTTGGATAGTATCATACCGGAGGACGCGCAGAAGACCTACGATATGAAGAAGGTCATCCGCGCCATCGTGGACAATGGCGATTTTCTGGAGCCTTCCCGCCAGTATGCCCCGAACATCATTACCTGCTTTGCCCGCCTGGACGGGCATGTTATCGGCATCATCGCCAGCCAGCCGAGCTATCTCGCCGGCTGCCTGGATATCAACGCCTCGGACAAGGCGACGCGTTTCATCCGCTTTTGCGATGCCTTCAATGTCCCTCTCCTGACCATCGCCGACGTCCCTGGCTATCTCCCCGGCAGCCATCAGGAATGGGGTGGCATCATCCGGCACGGCGCCAAGCTCCTCTGGTGCTATGCCGAGGCCACCGTGCCTAAGCTCACTTTAATTACCCGCAAGGCCTACGGCGGGGCCTATATCGCCATGTGTAGCCAGAGCCTGGGGGCGGACTATACCCTGGCTTGGCCCTGTGCTGAGATTGCCGTCATGGG
>Ga0315280_10011056_pt1 | contig 11171 bp, 9 predicted proteins | sample YL17G06_40_MG_FD_203697 | JGI IMG/M metagenome (GOLD analysis project Ga0315280, IMG submission 203697) | Sediment microbial communities from Yellowstone Lake, YNP, Wyoming, USA - YL17G06_40 | ecosystem: Environmental > Aquatic > Freshwater > Lake > Sediment | place: USA: Wyoming | collected... | reverse complement strand
ACGCGATTATGCTCATCGCTTTGGCAGCTGCACCGCTCGCTTGCGCAACACTTTCCGGAATATCCTTGGGAGCAGAGAACGCCCCACAAACAAAAATGCCTGGCTTTGATGTTTCCATAGGTGAGAAAGTTGCGGTTTCACAGAACTTGTAGTTGTTAAGCTTTATCCCCAAGTTTTTAGCTAACGTTTCAACATTTTTCGGTGGTTGCATTCCAATCGACAGGACAACCATATCGAATTCTTCTGTTTTAGGGGTTTCATCCTCAACATAGTGAACAAAAAGATTGCCCGTTGTTGGGTCTTCAGTTACTCCAGCCACTCTTGACCTTACGAATCGTATGCCCCACTCTCCTTGGGCACGATTATAATAAGCGTCAAACTCTTTTCCATATGCACGCATATCCATATAAAAGATCGTACAATCGAGTTTTGAAGGCGTGTGTTCTTTGGCTATAACCGCTTCTTTCATGCCATACATACAGCACGCAGCAGAGCAATAGTTGTTTCCCAGCTGGAAATCCCTTGAACCGACGCATTGAATGAATGCTATTTTCTTTGGAATTTCACCGTCTGAAGCTCTTAAAATGATTCCTCCGTAGGGTCCAGATGCACTTAAGATGCGTTCAAATTCTATGCTTGTCACGATGTTTGGGAAACGCCCGTAACCGTACTCGCTTTTGAGTCTTGCGTCAAAAGATTCGAATCCGGGTGCAAGTACTATTGAACCTACTTTTAATGCGACTTCACTGTCTTTTTGGTCATATTCAATTGCGTTTGCCTTGCAGATTTCTTGGCACGTTCCGCATCCGATGCATTTTTCACGGTCGATCATGTATTTTAATGGGACTGCCTGCGGATATTTCACGTAGATTGCGCTTCTATTGCTTAAACCTTCATTGAATAGGTCGACAGCTTCGATTGGACATTTCTGTGCACAAATGCCGCAGCCATTGCATTTTTCTTCGATTATGTAACGACTCTTCTTTCGAATTTTTACTCCGAAGTTTCCAGCTCTGCCCTTCAAACCTGTTATTTCTGCGTTCGTTAATATTGTGATGTTTGGGTGTCTTCCAGTTGCCACGAGCTTGGGTGAAAGAATGCACATTGAACAGTCGTTTGTTGGAAATGTCTTGTCAAGTTGAGCCATTACTCCACCTATGCTTGGTTCTCGGTCAGCCAAATATACTCTGAACCCAGAATCTGCTAGGTCTAGGGATGCTTGTATCCCTGCGACTCCTCCGCCTACAACGAGAACTGCCCCAACTTTTTTTTGCTTTGCTTTTGACATCCTATTAGACCTCCAACGCCTTGTAGAAGGGAGTCGTTCCTTCAATGTGGTCTAATGCTATCATGTTTCTCCTGCGCATGTCCACAATTTGCCTGAGCACGGCCGCCGGTTTCATCTCAACTGCTTCGGCTAAAACCTTGACCGGAAGCGGCTTAGTTCTCGTCAAGAGGTGAATCTTGTGTTGAATGAACTCGGCCTCAACAATCTCATCCAGCATAGAATCAAATTCTTCTTGTGAGAGTTTTTCTTGGTAAACGTTATTTTTTTCGGTTAACTCCAATTCCCTTCCAACCAAGACTCTTAGCTTGAAGCCTGCGGCTGCATTTTTTGCTGCTTGAAGGTTTTCAAAAATCTGCTGGTTCGGCTTTTCGCCTGACACTGGCGAAGGACCGAGCTTCCTTATTTGCTCTGTAAATTCAGTCACTACTTGGGCAAATCTCTGACCTTCTGCCGCGGAAACCCACTCTAATCTGAGACGACCCAATTCTAAACCAGTCAGCGCTATCAGTTTCTTCAGCATTTTGATTTTTCTTTCCTCGTACAAGTTTCCCGCAACGTAGTGACAGTCTCCCGGGTGGCAACCTGTTACTATGACTCCATCGGCGCCGCTTGCGAACATTTCCAGAACGATGACTGGGTCGACTCGACCGCTACACATGACTCTGATGATTCTAATGTTCGGCGGGTACTGGATTCTGCTCACACCCGCTAGATCTGCTCCCGCATAGCTGCACCAATTGCAGAGAAAACCAATTATCTTGGGTTCAAACTCAGCCACGAGTAGCCCTCCTTAGAACGGCCAGTCCCTGAACAATAAGTTGTTCGTCTGTAAACTGGTGCATCGTTATGGCTCTTTCAGGGCAGCTTGCTGCACAGGTGCCGCAGCCCTTGCACAGAACTTCATTTACCTTTGCTATTCCTTTTTCATCTTTTGATATGGCACTGTATGGGCAGATACTTATGCAGAGTCCACATCCGATGCAAAGGTTTTCATCAACATGCGACACAGTTCCTTCTGCGTCTAACGTTTTCTTGGACAGTATAGTGACGGCTCTGGCTGCGGCTGCACATGCTTGTGAGATGCTTTCATCTATGAATTTTGGCCAGTGCGCCATTCCGCAGAGGAAAATGCCGTCTGTTGCGAAGTCGACTGGACGGAGCTTCATGTGGGCTTCTAGGAAAAATCCATCCTTTGTTAATGGCACTTTGAGCATTTCGGCTATCCGCTTGTTGTCAGGATTCGGAATTGTGGCTGCGCTCAAAACCACAAGGTCTGGATTAACTTCAATTTCATTTTTGACTACTGGCTCCCAGAAAGCCACCTTAAGCTGCCCATTATCATTTACGACCCGTGGCGCGTTTTCATCATCATAATTCACGAACATGACCCCTTTGGCCGCAGCCTCACGGTAATAGTCCTCTTTGAAGCCATACGTTCTGATATCCTTGTACAAAACGTAAACTTCTGTTTCTGGGCTTACCTCTTTAATCTTTAGAGCATTCTTCACTGCTTGCCCGCAACAGATTCTCGAGCAGTTTGGCTTTTGGTTCGTCCGTGCTCCAACACATTGGATCATAACGACGTTTTTTGCCTTGAAATCTCCTTTGGTAATTTCTTCTTCTAGCTCGTGTTGTGTCATAATTCTGGGGTCTTCGCCGTAGAGGTATTCTGTGGGTTCATATTCCACTGCGCCTGTGGCCACGATTACGACGCCATGCTCAATTTCTTTCTCTTTGCCATCATGTTGTTTTATCATCGTTTTGAAGTTTCCAACGAAACCATAGACATCAACGACTTCTGCACTCGTGTAAACGTGTATCTTGCTATTTTCCATAACTGCCTTTGTCATTTCTTCAAGTTTCTTCTGAGGATCATCGTTCTTTTCAAGTAAATAGTGAATCTTGCGTAAATGTCCACCTAGTTCGTTTTCCTTTTCGACAAGGTGAATCTCGAACCCTTGTTTAGCAAGTTCTAGGGCTGCGGTCATTCCTGCAACGCCGCCGCCTATGACTAGACCGACTTGTGTGACATTTATCGTCGGCTTTTTCAAAGGTTTTAGGAGTCGGGCTTTCGCGACCATTGATGCGACTAGGTCTTTGGCTTTTTCTGTTGCCTTTTTGTGTTCATGCATGTGTACCCAGCTACATTGGTCTCGGATGTTTGCCATTTCGAACAGGTAGGGACTGAGTCCAGCTTCTTGAACTGTCTCTCGGAATAGAGGCTCGTGTGTCCGCGGAGTGCATGAAGCTACGACGACACGATTGAGATTGTGTTGCTTGATTTTTTCTGCAATCAGTTTCTGTGCGTCTTGTGAACAAGTGTAAAGGTTGGCTTCCGCGTAGGCCACGTTGGGCAAGGTTTTTGCGTACTCCACTACTTCTGGAACGTTTACCACTGATCCGATGTTGACTCCGCAGTGGCAGACGAAAACTCCTATGCGCGGCTCTTCCTGACTCACATCCCTTTCAGGCGGAAATTCCTTCACTGTTACCAGTTTTCCTCTCTCGTCGGCGATTATATCCATTGCCTTTGATGCGGCACCGCTTGCCTGTGCAACACTTTCCGGAATATCCTTGGGAGCAGAGAATGCTCCACAAACAAAAATGCCAGGCTTTGATGTTTCCAGTGGTGAAAAAGTGTTCGTCTGACAGAATTTGTACTTGTTGAGCGTTATTCCCAAGTTTTCAGCCAGTTTTTCAACATTTTTTGGCGGTTGCATCCCGACAGATAGAATGACCATGTCGAATTGTTCGACTTTTGGCTCTTCGTTCTCGACATAGTGGAGAAAAATGTTGCCAGTCGATGGGTCTTCTGTGACGCTTGCCACCCTTGACCTGATGAATTGTATGCCCCATTCTCCCTGAGCACGTTCATAGTATGCGTCAAACTCTTTTCCGTAACAGCGCATATCAATATAAAAGATCGTACAACCAAGCGGACTAGAGCTGTGTTCTTTGGCTATGACCGCCTCTTTGATAGCATACATACAGCATGCGGCAGAACAATAGTTGTTTCCGAGCTGGGCATCACGGGAGCCAACGCATTGAATAAATGCAACTTTCCGCGGTATCTTACCATCTGAGGGACGTATGATTTTTCCGCCGTAGGGTCCAGAAGCGTTCATCATGCGTTCGAACTCGATGCTTGAAACCACGTTTAGAAAACGTCTATAGCCGTATTCGCTCTTTAATCGAGGGTCAAATTCTTGGAACCCAGGAGACAATATTACTGACCCTACGTTGATCTTGATGGTTTCAGGCTGCTGATTGAAGTCTACAGCCTTGGCTGGGCACACTCTTTCACAGAGGTGGCACTTGATGCAATTATCTTGGTCAATTGCATATTTCAGCGGAACAGCTTGTGGAAAAGGAACGTAGATTGCCTTTCTTACGCCTGTGTTAACGTCAAATTCGTTCGGCACCTCAATGGGGCAGTTTTGCGCGCAGATCCCGCAACCAGTGCACTTTTCCATGTTCACCAGACGTGGCCGTTTCAATATTGTCACTTCGAAGTTTCCAGCCCCGCCTTTGACTTCTTTCAATTCGGAATAAGTGATTAATTGGATGTTCGGATGTCTGCCGGCCGTAACGAGTTTAGGCGCCAAGATGCACATGGAACAATCATTTGTCGGGAATGTCTTGTCCAGCTGCGCCATAGTTCCTCCAAGGCTGGTGGATTCATCAAGAAGATAAACCTTGAAGCCGGAGTCCGCCAGATCCAATGATGCCTGTATGCCAGCAACTCCGCCTCCGACCACCAGAACAGCGCCGACCTTTTCATCCATTTTTTTTCCTTCCGTAAATGGATTCAAAAACTTTCCATATGTAAACGTCCTTATTAATGTGATGTTTGATTCTGTGCAAAAAACTCATGGCTCTCAGAGGTTTTGACAACATGCAAAAAGAAGCTGAAGAGTTGCTTCCCATGAACTGTTCTAAGACAGACGTAAAAACTATATTTTTATTAATATGCGAAATAATAGAAAAGCAGTGAAAGGTGATTGTGCTTGAGTCATCTAGAAGCCCACTTTATGCATGAAGTCGCTAACACGCCCAGAGGCAGAGGAGTTCTAGCTTGTATACAGTGCGGACGGTGCACAAACAGCTGCCCAGTTTCCAGAGTAGAAAAAGAACACAATCCTCGGAAACTGATGGAAATGATCATACTCGGCCTACGCTCGGAGGTCCTAGGTGAACAATTGCCGTGGTATTGCCTTTCATGCTTCACGTGCCTTGACAGATGTCCCCAAGGCGGAGATGTTGGCGAAGTCATGTTTGCGTTGCGGAATTTGACTGTTAGGGAAGGAAAAATTCCAGAGGGAATACTTGCTCAGGCCCAGAGTCTATTTGATAATGGACGCGTTGTAACCGCAAGCAGAATGGCTTCAATTCAAAGAGAAAAGTATGGCTTGGGCAATGAACCGACCGTTGACGTTGAAGCTGTCCAAAAGATCCTGGTAAAAACGCAGTTCGACAAGCTAATCAATAAAGGTAAGCGAAGTCTATGAAATACGCTTTTTTCGCAGGCTGTTTGATACCTGCACGAGAACCGCAGTATGAGAATTCTGTCAAAAAAATCGCGCCTAGACTTGGAATAGAGCTCGTTGAGATGGAAGGAACAAATTGCTGCGCACCTTTCAGTATACAATCCTTGGACTATACAAGTTGGCTTGCCTTGGCAGCTAGAAACCTCTGCAAAGCTGAAGAGATGGGACTCAACATTGTAACTCTATGCAACGACTGCTACGAATCTCTTTTGATGACGAACACAATTTTGAAAGAGAATAAGGAAACGAAAGACAGAGTGAATCAGATTCTCGCAGATGTCGGATTAGAGTTCAAAGGAAAAACAGACGTGAAAATCTTCAGCGATGTCCTGTACGAGGATGTGGGCTTGGAAAAGGTGAAGGATTCCGTTAAGAGACCATTCACTGGGCTTCGAGTTGCAGTGCAGCCCGGCTGTCACTTGTCAAAGCCCAAACGGCTGCATTTTGAACAGTGGAGGGGCATTACAGCTTTGGACGAACTTGTGGAGGCAACTGGTGCGAAGTCTGTTCCTTATGAAAGAAAGGAGGCTTGTTGCGGGGGGCCTTTGCGCGGCGTTAATGATGAGGTGGCTCTGCATGTTGCAAAGCAGAAACTAGATTCTATAAAGTCGGCGGGTGTGAGTTGCATAGTTACGGTTTGTCCATTCTGTTTTATTGAACTGGATATGGGGCAAATAGAGATTAAGAGACATATGAACGAAGAATACGGTTTGCCCGTGCTAAGTTTTGCAGAGTTGCTCAGGGTGGCAATGGGTATGGATCTGGAAGATTGGGAGTTGAAAGCTCATCGAATTCCGATAACGGGAATTCTTGGAATGACGGAGGCGAAGTGAAATGCAAAAAGCAGTTGCGGTTATTGGCGGTGGAGTAGCTGGCATACAGGCGTCCTTAGACTTGGCCAACAGGGGATTCAAGGTTTATCTTGTAGAAAAAAACCCAAGTATTGGCGGAAGAATGGCGCAACTCGACAAGACGTTTCCAACGATGGATTGCTCCATCTGCATTTTAGCGCCAAAGATGATAGAATGTTCGCATCATCCAAGCGTTCAATTATTAACCTACTCTGAAGTGAAGGAAGTAAAGGGGTCAGTTGGCAATTTCAAAGTCAAAGTTTTAAGAAAGCCAAGATACGTCGACGAAAGAAAATGCACTGGATGCGGAATTTGTTCAGAAAACTGTCCCATTGAAGCACCGAACGAATTTGATGAAAACATTGGAGTAAGAAAAGCAATTTACATGTCATTTCCTCAAGCTGTACCTAGAGTAGCAGTGATTGACAAGGAAAACTGCGTTGAGTGTGGGCTTTGTGACAAGGTTTGTCCAGCTGGAGCCGTGAACAGAGAACAACAACCAGAAGAAGTCGAGTTTGATGTGGGAGCAATAGTTGTTGCCACGGGCTACGACTTGTTTGACTCTTCAGTTATTCCACAATACGGATACGGACGCTTCAAAAACGTCATCTCAGCAATGGAACTGGAACGACTATTATGCGCCTCAGGTCCAACAGGAGGACACTTAATAAGGCCTTCAGAGGGAAAAATACCCAGACACATAGCCTTCTTACAGTGCATAGGTTCCCGCGACAGAAGAGAATGGATTAATCATCCGTACTGTTCTAGCATTTGCTGCAAATATGCAGTTAAGGATGCGGTTTTAATAAAAGAACATGAGACAGACTCTAAAGTATCGATTTTCTACATAGACATGCGGGCCTTCGGTAGAGGGTTCCAGGAATTCGTAAACCGAGCAAAATCTGAATTTGGAATAGAATTTGTTCGCAGCAATCCTGGGGAAATTTCCGAAGACTCAAAGACAAACAATCTGGCAATTTCGTTTGAAGACCCCATAACCAGAACAGTTCAAAGTATTAGCTTCGACCTAGTTGTGCTGTGTCCAGCTTTAATCCCGAGTAAGGGAATGCCAGAATTAGCAAAAACCTTAGGCATAGAATTGGACAATTATGGTTTTGTGAGAATGGAAGATTCTGTCAGAAAACCCCTTGACACAACCGTTCCCGGGATTTTCTGTTGCGGTTACTGCTTGGGTCCCAAGACCGGAGATATTCCAGACTCAATAACTCAAGGTAGCGCCACAGCCGCGCGAGTAGCTGAAGTCTTGGCATCTGAGGAGGCGTCATAGATGGAGCAAGAACCACGAGTAGGTGTTTTCGTCTGTAGCTGTGGAACGAACATTGGAGGGGTAGTCAACGTTCCAGAAGTGACGGAATATGCAAAGACAATCCTCCACGTCGTCCATGCTGAACATAATCTGTATATGTGCTCAGAGGTGGGATTGACAGCGATCAAGGAATCAATAAAGGGACATAACCTTAACCGTGTTGTTGTGGCTTCATGCACGCCGCGGACACATGAGCCTCTGTTCAGAGCTACATGCAAGGAAGCAGGTTTGAATCCCTACCTGTTCGAAATGGCAAACATACGCGAGCATGACAGTTGGGTACATCCTCATGAGCAGCAGAAAGCGACACAAAAAGCCAAGGACATCGTGAGAATGGCTGTTGCGAAAGCCATCTTGCTCGAACCTCAAACTGAACCTGAAGTCGAGGTTAAAGACTCTTCGCTTGTAATTGGTGCAGGCGTGGCTGGAATGACTGCCGCACTTTCTATGGCCAGACAAGGCTTCAAAGTGTATTTGATCGAGAAAGAGAAGGAACCGGGTGGCATGGCTCAAAAGCTCTACAAGTTGTATCCAACATTGGCGGATGCTTCAGAGGTTGTCGAGCCACTGATAGAGGCTGTGAAGTCCCATAGAAACATCGAACTGTTAACATCAACAACTCTTGAGGACGTTTCGGGATATATTGGAAACTTTAACGCAGTCGCAACCGGCCCTGAAGGTAAGAGGGAAATAAATGTGGGCACAATAATCGTTGCTCCTGGTTCGTCAAACTATGCCCCGCCGAAAGGACTCTATGAGTACGGGGTACATGATCACGTCATAACTCAGAAAGAATTAGATGAAAAGCTGAGGAAAGACGAAGTCGGAGAACCTGAAAGAATCGTGATGATACAATGTGTAGGCGCAAGAAAAGGCGAAATTCGACCTTCAGCGCTTGAGGCTTTTCCGAAATCAGACACCGCAGAGCTTTTGAGAAAAATCCTCAAGGCCCGCAAGGAGGAAGGATGGCCATACTGTTCAAGGATATGTTGCATGAACGCAATCAAGAATGCGATTCTAGTAAAAGAAAAGTCTCCGAAAACGGATATCGTCGTGTTTTTTGGAGACCTTCGCGTTTACAAGGAGTACGAAGATTTCTACAGAAAGGCTAGAGACTTGGAAGTTCGATTCATTAGACACATAGAAGAGGTCCCTCCAGAAGTAACACAAACATCAGAAGGCAGACTTCAAGTAATAGCCTTCGATGTCTTGTCTGGAATGGAAGTCAAGTTTCCAGCGGAATGGGTTGTGCTTTCAACCCCGTTGATTCCAAGCAAAGACGAGATAATGCTCGCAAGAATGCTAAAAATCCCCATAGCGACCGATGGTTTTATGATGGAAGCCCACTTGAAGCTCAGACCAGTGGACACAAACGTTGACGGAGTTTTCATTGCCGGTACGGTTTCAGGGCCAAAAGACGTTTCGGAAAGCATAATTTCAGGCGAAGCGGCCGCCGCAAGAGCATCGATACTCATGGGCAACAAGAAAGTCAGAACAGACGCCATAACGGCTTTTGTGGACGAAGAACTATGCATTGGATGTGGATTGTGCGAAGAAATATGTCCTTACGGAGCGCCCAAAGTTGAAGAGGGGAAGTCAAAGATCCGAGAAATACTGTGCAGAGGCTGCGGTTCCTGCGCCGCGGAATGCCCGAAACGAGCAATAACAATGCGGCACTACAGAGACGACCAGATTCTGGCGCAGGTGAAGGCGCTTTTGACTCCTGAAATCCGAGTGGAGGCTTGATTGCATGGTTGAAGAGAAGTTTAAAGAGGGAAAAGTGGCGGAAAAAGAGTTTGAACCGGTGATTGTGGCTTATTGCTGCAACTGGTGCAGTTATGCAGGTGCAGATCTGGCTGGGACAAGTCGGTTTGAGTATCCGACAAACTTGAGGATTATCCGAGTGATGTGCACGGGAAGAATGGACCCGACGCTTGTCCTAGAAGCTCTGAGAATGGGAGCTGACGGCGTCCTGATTGCAGGCTGCCACCCAGGGGACTGCCACTATCAGAAAGGAAATTTCATGATGGAGAAAAGGTTTGATTATTTGAAAAGTGCCGTAAAGAACATAGGAATCGAAAGTGAACGTGTGAGGCTAGAATGGATTTCGGCCAGTGAAGGGGGAAAGTGGGCGGCTCTGGCCAGAGAAATGACTGAAGACATAAAAAGGCTAGGACCCAGCCCCTTCAGACTAGCATACGACGCGAAAAAGACCGAGGCAACAATAGAGGCTTTCAAATCTCAGAGACTTCGGTGGGTCGTGGGCAGATCACAGATAAAGGTTGAGATTGAGGAAGACAAGTATCGCCGAACGGTGGATTCGATTATGCAGGTTGAAACTGAGAGGCACATGATAACACGTGCCTTGAAAGAGAAAGGACCCTTGACGGCCGAAGAGCTTGCGAGACTAACTGGTCTTCAACCTAACAAGATAGTGCAGCACCTAATAGCTCTCAGAAGAGATGGAGCAATAGGCGAAGCGGGAGAGAAGAACGGCCAGTATCTCTACAAAGTCGCATGAAGGTACAGTCAATCTACAATTTTTCTATGCACTCTGGATGAACGTCACCTGGAAAGTCATGGTCGTAGAAGTAGATTTTGCCGTTTTCCATGTCCACCTCGGCACGGTCGTGAACCGCTGCTCTACTCAATAGATTTTGAAAATCTTCCTTGCTCATGATCTGGATTTTTCTAAGGAATTTCTCTTTTTTGCTCAGCGGTTTTTCGCATGCTTCGCAGAGCATTTCAACTATGCGGATTATTTCGAAGTTCTTGCCCCTTAATTCTTCGAACTTGGTTTCTGATAGATTCTTCAAGAATTTCTCCATTCTAGTTATTTGCAAACCGAGATATATTTATATACAGTTTTGAAAGCTCAACCTAACGTTCAATATGGCGATGTATTGGCAATTATTCTTATATACGGCTTTGACATTTAGTTTCCCGAAGAAAGTGAAGGCCTTGTCTGAAAAACCTAAGATGGACCCGGAAAAGACGAAGGCGATGCAAGAGCGCACTAAGGAAAGAAATCTTATAGTTCAAGGGATGAAAAATCAGGGTTCGATGACCGTAGAGGAACTTTCGAAGATCACGGGAATGGAAAAGCCGAAGATTCTGAAGCATCTTATTGCCATGAGCCAGTTTGGCAAGGTATTGAT
>Ga0315280_10011055_pt1 | contig 11172 bp, 19 predicted proteins | sample YL17G06_40_MG_FD_203697 | JGI IMG/M metagenome (GOLD analysis project Ga0315280, IMG submission 203697) | Sediment microbial communities from Yellowstone Lake, YNP, Wyoming, USA - YL17G06_40 | ecosystem: Environmental > Aquatic > Freshwater > Lake > Sediment | place: USA: Wyoming | collected... | reverse complement strand
AGACTCCATCATTCTTTCAACGGCTTGCTGGTTAGCTTTCTCAATCTCATCCTTGATCTGGCCTAGTTTCTGCGAAGTCACGAAATCTCGCCTGCTCGTTGAACCTTTACCAAAGTATAAGAGAATTGTTACTGGCATTATGCCTCATATAGTGATGCGCGTATAGTGTGTTTTGGAACCGGCATGGCCGCTGTTGCATCATCAGTTGTGGTTTCTCGCCGTGTCCGTGACGATCCTCTCGGGTTCTGGTTGAGTCGGATGCGACCTCGGTCCCGCATCTGCTATCGCTCGGATTTCAAACAGTTCATGACGTGGCTGAATCAGCAGCCCGGGTGGGTGGGCGTTGGGCCGCGTGAACTCTTATTCCGGCAGCTGGGAGCGGAGGATCCCTTCGAGATTGTTGATCTTCTGCAGGACTTCATCCTGCAACGCAAGCTGCGGAAGAAATCGAATGAGCGCGTCCACGCGGCTGTGCGCTCCTTCTTCGACCATAATCGTGTTCCGTTGCCCAAGGCCAAGTTTAGGGTCCCAGGATTCAAGCCGCCTGTCGTTCCAAAGCTGACGCTTGAGAATGTGCGCGAGATCATTCAGGCAGCGAACCTCCGTGACCGATCGGTGATCCTGGTAAAGTGGATGGGGCTGCTGGACAATGAAGGCGTCACCTATGTCGGCCAGAACCTGGCTGACGACGTCGTTGCCGGCATGAAGCAGGAAGCCCCGATCATTCGCCTCAACCTGCCCGGCCGGAAAGCCCAAGAGAACGAGAGATCTTTCTACACATTCATCGGCAAAGATGCCATCGATGCGCTAGCAAAGTATTTTGAGCATCAACGCGGCTGGCCTAAGCCTGGCGAGGCTATCTGGATCGACAAGTTCGGGCATCCCCTCAGCGTTCAAGGTTTCGGTGAGCTCTGGCTCCGGCTGGTGCGACGCGTCGGTTTCGTCCCAGCCAAATCAGGCGCACTAGGCAGCCGGTACGGATACAACGCCCATGAGATGCGGGACATTGCTCGCTCGCTTCTCCATGTTCGCGCGAAACGTGACGACTTCGACCAGGACGTCGCCGAGTTCATTCTCGGCCACACAGGCCGCTTGGATCCGATGAAGTACGACAAATTCTACCTGGACCAAGACTACATGCGCGAACAATACCTGATCGCAGCGAAGCATCTGAACATCCTCAGCATGCCGGCAGCGGAACAAGAGAACGCCAAAGAAATGGAGACCCTGCGCGAAGAAGTCGCGAAGCTCCGAGGACAATTCGAAACCATCCTCAAAACCAAATTCGCATCGAGCGCTTGAGAAAGAGCGTCGATTAGCCAGGCTCTTTCTGATCTGCTGCCACGCTCACCCTGTAGTGTGACGCGGCCTCGAGCATCTTGACGGCCAACAGCAGCTGGGAGATGACTACTGGCCATTCCGACAAGGCCTCAACAAGTTGCCTGCCTGTGAATTCTTCCAGCATTCTCTGATCCTCGGGACGTATGATTTCTTTGGCTCGGCCGATCTGCGCGAGCGTAGTCATGGATTCGGCCATGGCATTCCCGTCGTGCTTTGTAAGGCAGGTCAGCCCTGTCTTCGTGATTGTGAAACGGTGCTGGTTTCCTTCACGGGCCATGCTCAGACAGCGTTTGTCGACGAGGTCCTCCAAGCCGGCCCTTAGCCTGTTCGCAGAGCCAAGTCTGTCGGCAATGTCTCGAAGATTCGGGGATCCTGCCTGTAGGACAGCGCGGAGGATGTCGGCTTGTCTTGTGGTCAAGGTGGCCAATCGTTACACAATTGCAACATTATAGCCACCCCAGCCGTTATAGCACTTCCGATTGGCCATGTCCGACGCGAGTACAACCATCCAGGTTTCTAAGCAGGTCAGGGACGAGCTCGCAAAGCGGGGATCCAAAGACGATACCTTCGAGACAATCATCCGACGTCTGCTGGGAGCATCGAAGAGTTGACCAGCGCATTCGACATGAAGGCACTCGGAGAGACGATAGCGGAAGCGCTTGGTTTGCGGCCCGGTGACTGCATCACGATTCAACGCGATCGTCTGAATGTAGATCGAGTCATGATCATTCGGACTGTCGAAGAGCGGGGACCCGATGCATGAGTGCGAGGCCCCGGTACGCGATGGTCTGCACAAAATGTGGCCGGGAGGATAGCACCCCATTTGAGCCGGATCCACGATCGCCCATCTACTGTCGTGCCTGCTATCTGGAACGAAAGAAGCAGCGGATCGAGCCTGAGAGGATTTGGGCTCAGCGGAAAAGGTCAGGCAGAAGCGACCCCATCCAGGGCAGTCATCCTGAAGGAAGCGAAGATGGATATTCACGGAGGCTTGGCGTGCTCAATGCAACAAGAGTTCAAACCTGAGAATGAACGTTTTGCGACCTGCCAGACCTGCGGCATCATTGTCCACATTGGATATCATGGGATGTGGCAAGACGACAAGGGTCAGCTGCATGGCGAAGGACACGTGATTGAAGAACTGCCGGCCCAAGAACCGACCGGCACACCCGGCGTGACTGAAGCGAATCGACGAGAGTTCCTCGACAAACTGCGTGACGTCCAGAGAGAGTTCAACATCTACGAGGTCTGCGACATCTATGGGCCAGTCATCAAGCGAGATGTACCGACTACGGCGATAACCTTTCTCAGCCTCGTCTTGACGTACACGGACAGAAACCAGGTCGTCATCTGCTACAAGGCTGACTCTTCAACCGGCAAGAGCTACATTCCGATTGAGGTCGTTCTGCTCTTTCCAGACCAGGCAGCAGATGTGCTGAAGCTTGCGGGAGCAAGCCCCACCTCCTTCATTCATGAGGCCAATGCTGAGCCAGTCTACGAGGAGGGAATAGACGACAAGGGTAAGGCTGTCAAGCACCTGAAGCATCTAATCGTGAACTTGGAACGGAAGATCCTCATTTTCAAGGATCAGCCAGACTATCGGCTGCTGGCCAAGCTACGCTCGTTCCTGTCGAAAGACGAGCGGGAAGCAATATTCAAGATCACGGATCGAACCAAGAGTGGCAAGCATCGAACCAAGACCGTCGTACTTCGAGGCTACCCAACAGTCCTGTACTGCTCTGCCAAGCTGACGGGAGAAGATCAGGAGAACACTAGGACCTTCATTCTGAGCCCCGAGATGAGTCAAGAGAAACTGCGCGAGGCAATCGATCTCATCGCTGAGAAGGAGACAGATCACGATGTCTTCCGTGAGAACATACTCAAGGATCCGCGCAGGCGATGGCTTGCTGAGCGTTTGAAATGCATCAAGGCCGCTCGAATCCGTGAGATCACGCTTACCCCTGAAGATTCAGAATACCTCAAGCAGGAGTTCCTCAAGCGAAATCCGTACCTGGTTCCTCGCTATACGCGAGACTTTCCAAGACTGATAGCGCTCGCGAAAGGTCATGCTCTCCTGAACTGGGCGCAGCGCAGAACTGAGAAGGCTGATGTGCTCCAGGCTAAGCGCCGTGACCTCGAGGTCGCCCTTGAACTCTACGAGCACATAGCGCAAGCGAATGAGCTGGGGATCCCGCCACAGCTGCTCGAATGGTACGACAAAGTCATGGTTCCAATCTGGCAGTCACAGAGTGAGGTTGCTGACAGAAGGGCGATCCTGAGGAAGCACCTTGAGGTCTACCATCAACCGCTCAACCGACACAGGCTTGAGGTCGAGTTCATCCCCAGCCTAGAATCAGCCAACTTGGTGGCGCCTGAGCAGGATCCTAGCGACAGGCGGAGGGTCCTCTACGTGCCGCTGCGGGAAGGTCCAAACTATGTCCCCGGGGTGAGTGATACCCCCCCACTCGTCATAGAAACAATGGAGGAATCTGAGGGACGGGGTCTACCTGCTGCGGAGGGCGGCACTATCACTCATGCCGGGGACATATCTCCCCTACGAGCGATCGCAGACAAGCAGGAGCGAGCAGCACCCCAGACAGGCGAGAAGCCATGAGGAAGCAGAAAAGGAGCGTTTCTAGGGCTCCCAAGGCTGCTTCTGGTTCTTCTGGGGGGTCCCCATCTGGTGCGCCACTGTCCGAGGTGGAGCGGAAGATAAGGATCCGCTCACTCCTGCCTGTGACTTTGGAGTATGAGCCGTTCGCGAGTCCTGTCAACATGAAGCGTCTCCTCGCTGATTTGACAACGTGGATTCTTGCGGGGAGGATCCATCACCGGCAAGCGAGCGCTTGCAGGGCTTTGGTGCAGGCATGGATTGGCGTCGACGAACATGAACGCTTCGACAAGATCGAGGACCGGGTGAAAGCCCTGGAGGCGGTGAAGCAACACTGAGGAGGTTAGAAGTCAAGAACCTCGAGAAACGTCTCGAGCAGATATCAGAGGGAGGGAAGGTGTGGATCCCTCGATGGCTGAGGGCTGTGGGATCTGAGGAAGAAATCGTAGAATGGAAGGCCATCAGTCGCTCGTATCGGGGCCGAGACCTGTATGAACGGAGGCTTGAGTTTGTGCGGCGAATGCGTGAGAAGCATCCAGACATGCCACTCACTTTCGAGGAAGAGTTGGCGGCGGAAGCGGAGCGACTGAAGAACGATCCAGAACTCAGAAGGAGACAGGGTCTTGATCCGATTGAATCATACTCCGGGGAGGTTAAGTCTTGAAAGCGAAGATCAGGAACCTGCAGGATCGTATCGAACGGATGGGCCAGAAGCCGGAGACAGAATCAGCGGAGTGGAGAGCTCGCGCTGAGGCAGAGGCGCGTCAGGCTTGGATCGTGTGGCACCTCAGTGAGGACGAGAATCTGGACCTAGCGGGATGGCTATCATCCCACAACGATGAATCCGATCTTGCGAGCGACGGCAGAGTCCGCATGATTCTCCGGAAGGGCGAGGAACGTGCTGGCAAAGAACCAACGAGCGTCTATGACGAGTTCAAGACGAAGCATATGCGGATGAAGGCTCTCGTAGGCGCTGGCCGTCTACTGACCAAAGCTGAAGGTGACGAGCTTCAAGCCTTGAAGGCATGGTTGTGGGACCGGTCATATCTTGGACGTGCAGCACTGGAAACTCGACGAGGAGCGCAGCCATGACCAAGACCAGGACCCAGATCTATCTGCAGGAAGAGCTGAACACCACTCTCAACAACATCATAGGGACCGAGATCGCGCAGGACAGGCAGGACGGCAAGCCCGAGAGAACTCGCAATCAAATTGCTGCGTGGATCCTGAACTTGGGCATTCGAACGTGGCAAGAGACTCACATGAGTCAAAACAACTCGAAACGACGGCTCGCCTTAGATAGCCTTCCTCGCACCAGTAAGAGTCAATGAGTCACAACCATGAGCACACGCGAAGAACTGAAGCAACTCCTCAAACAGGACCCTAGAGTAATCGAGACACTGAGACATGAGATCTCAGCCGAACGTGACCAGGCAGCACAGAAAGCCAAAGCACAGGCTGAGAAGGAACGCCGAGAACGCGAACTCATCGCTCAACAGGCAGCCTTGGACGCTCAATGCGACAGACCGATTGTCGAACTCGTCGCCAAATGCGCGAACTGCAAGTCTAGCATCAACATCAACCCTGAAGTGAGATTCTGTCCTGGCATCTACAATGTACGAGCGAAAGTGGTGTGTCCTCGCTGCCAGAAGACCAACTTTGTGTTTCTGGCAACAGGCGGCCCGGTCGACGCGCCGCTCAAGATGGCAGTGGAGATGGATCCAACACAGCGCACTCCATACTTCATGGCCGGGAAGCTGGTAGTGCCTCCAGGAGCCCGACCATAATGTGCCGTGCCTGTGAAGCGCTCAAAGACCTCGGCGTTCCTGCTAGCTCTCAGCTCCGCCTACACTTGATGCTGAAAGCAGAGGAGGATGGACAGCTTCCACCGATTCACTCCCAAGAAGACTGGAACCAGGCGCTGAGCAAAGTACCCCGCCCCTATCTCATGAAGGCGTACCAGGAAGCGTTACTGGAGATGCCGCTCAAAGAGAACTGGGACTGGGATGACTTGGAGAACCTCCTCAAGGAAGTAGCCCCGGAAGATGGCTTCTCATGGTGGGCACAACGCGCACAGATCCCTGAACCAAAGCCCTGGCCAGGACTCATGAAGACAGTGGAACCTGACGCGGAATCCGTCTTTTGGAATCAGGTCCTGCAGAGGATCGACCTCTTGACGGAGAAGCTCCAGCAGCTCACCCAGGTTGCGAAGGATTGGATCCCGCCTCACCGGTCGCCTGTCCAAGCGGTCAAGGCTGATGAGAGAACTGTGATAGCTGCCGAGGTCAAGAAGGCACTCGATAAGATACTGCGACCTGGATCCGCCCAACCAAGAGAAGGCGAACACATTATCGACTTGGTGAGGAAGGCTCTTGATGAGGCTGGGTGGGAAGGAGTCGAGGCGCTCGCTCGGACCCGCCGCTACATAGGTTGACGATGACTTGTTCCACGCCTTTCTCCTGCTGGTGCGGAGGGTTCAGGATCCAATGATACACCGGCCGACAGGGAGATAGATGACCTTGGATCCAGCTGAGAGAACAGTCGACATGCACGTCAAATCGAAACAGGGCACAGACCTTGCCGTCACGATTCGACCGATCACTCACCTGCAAGTGCTTGGACTCTGCGAGAAGCTGGGCATCACAGACTTCCATCAGGTGTCATCTTGGCCGCCTAGTCTTCAAGCGATCCGCTTCTTCGTTGATGTCGCCGGCTTGGCTCTACCAGTCATGAAGACCTTCCATGAAGCGTTCCAGACAGCAAGCGAGCTCATCGGTCCACCGCTCAAGACGATTGTCGACGCGGTTGGCGGATTCATCAAGGCTCTACATGACGCTTTCGAGGGCTTCTACAACTGGCTTGTCGGGGGCTCGCTCTGGCCTGACCTCATGGATTCGCTGATCAGCCAGACAGAGGCGGGCATGGCTGGTGTCCTCCAAGCGTTCCAGGCAGGCTTTGGCGGGATCACACTTGCCGCCCCCACGATTCCCGAACTCACGATTCCCGAGCTCACGGCAGCGATGAACATCACGGGGGCGCAAGCGGCAAGGGCGTCTCCGACACAAACAGCACCGACGCCGGCACTAAGTCACCTGGCAAGCGTCACCCTGCCCATAACTATCAACAATCAAATTGACGGTGCAACAGTCAGTCGCGTCATCGAGAGACGTCTCATCGCAAACAGGCAGCTCTCGGCGTGGAGGTCCGCCTAAGGCGTGACACTTTCGAGGCAGCCCTAAGTGACGGAGTTTCAGCAGTTACCCCCATGACTACATGTCGAAGGGTGCACCCGTCGTGAGGGGTCTGTCATGAGTGGGCAGGTAGCCCTGCCGGCGTCTCTCAGGTCGCGAGACTCCTGTGCACAATCCGACGCGTACCCATGATGTCGGGTCGAAAGGTGTGACACTTTCTAGGGGTTAGCGGATCCTGTCTTGACGTCACATTATGCTTTCTTGATGAGTTCTCCGAGGCTTTCCTTCTCGGCAGGAATGCCAAGTTGATCTAATTTCTCGAGGGCGGCGCGGCGGATGAATCCGCCTAGATTGTCACCGTGTCGCTGCAGGTAATTCTCTAGCCTCTCGAGTTGTGCCGGGGAGAAATTCACTGTCACACGTTCTGTGAGGGATCTCTGGCGGTTCTCAGGCATTCAGTGATCTCTCCCATCGCTTCAAGTCGGCAGCAGCTTCGGATGCACGTAGGATCTGGCTTGCGACAACACATCAGCTTTGTAGATCCCTGCTTTGGCGTAGTCCTGTAACGCGACGACCTCTGCCCGCTCCTTGTCACGATGCGCACCCTTGAAAGCCTGTCGGATGATGTCTGATCGTTTCACATGCTCCTCGAGGATTGCTTGAGCAGGTCGCTTGTCGCCTCTGCTCCTGGCCAACATGAGAACGTGTTTGCGCCAGGCTTTCCTGCGTGCTCGGTGATTATGAGGCATGTCTAGGAGCTCTCCTCAAATCGCACTGTAAGGTGATTGATTCTCGAGACGAGCGACATAGTGGCCGCAGATGTGGAAGCAGCCGGACTCATCACGCTGCAGATGGATGGGTTGCCAACAGTAGGAACAGAGCATGCTTGAACCTGGGTATCCCATCTAAAATGTTTAGCGGAAACGACATAATAGCTCCAATAAATCGAAGTGAAAAGACCCAGTAGGGGGGAGGAGGAGTCTGGCTCGAGACGCGAAAAAGGAGCGGCTACTTTGGGATCCGCCAGGAGTCGTCTGTAGATTCCGAGCCGCGCTGCCACTTGCCACCCAGAGATCTCACAACTGCATTGACTTCGCTCCATGCGTCGCCGAGGTATTGGCGTGGCCTGATGATGAGGCCGTCGATCCCGTCTGTGATCTCGAGATCCTGCAGACGAGCGCCCAAGCGCTCCCGGAGAACTGCAAGCTTCGACGCCGCCGGCCTAGGAGGAACTGCTCTCTTTCCATTACCGGCAGGGCTTGGCGTGCCGGCAGGTTTGGATCCCTGAAACTCGCTGACCATGCGCTCGAGTAGGGCTTTGATGTCACGGTAGGCATCGATTGGGTTCTCTGCCGGCGCCAGGTCTCTCTCGAGTGAGAGGCTGATCTTCTTGAACTCGAACTCGCTACCGTTCCGACTTGTGGATCCGAGACTCATGCTGACACGTGTGGGGTTCTCTGGCTGCTTGCTCATGTATGCGGCCTCCCTCCGTCGACTCAGCTAGTCTGGCCTGAGGGCGTTCACGATCTGCCGTCTTGCCGTACGCGCTTCTGCGGCCAACAGTGAGTCTCGGTTCTGTTCGATGAGTAGTCTTATGCCTGCGCGGATCGCCGCCCCTATGTCATTGTAGATGTCGAGATGGACAAGATCCGTGACAAGGTGCATCGCGCCCCCAGGGACTGCGAGGTTGTCAGCGATGACGTACTCGAGCTGCTTTCCATCATACTTGACTCTGACGAGCGGGAACTTTGTCTTCTTCTCGGTCATGGCTGTTCACCCTAGAGGGGTCTCTCCGCGTCGACGGGGCAACAGATGTAGATCTCGCCGCGGTAGTGTGCAGCTCCACAGTTGTCGCAGTAGTAGTCGATGCTGCTCCGCTTCGGTCTAAGGCAGCCGGAGCACAGATATCCGCATTTCCTTGGCACATGGGTCTTTGCTTGTCTCATCATTGCTTCTCAATCTCCGCTATCTGTCTCTCTGCTCCTAGCTGATGTATTCCAGTGGCCGCTCGTTGCGCTCGTTTGGGCCATTGAACTCGTCCAAGCGCTTCAGGTCCTTCTTGAGAGCTGCTCCGTGGTTCTTTCCTCCACATGTGCAGACGCACTTGATTTCCCGCGCTTCCTTGCAGGCGTCGCAGCATTCATGCGGCACCTTGGCCGGTCTAACCGCCGGCAGGTCGAACGCGAACATTCGATTCCACTCTACCTCTTTCGGTCTGTTCATATTGGGTTTACCTCGTCTACCACAGTGTACGTAGGATGCTAATAGGTTTACCTAGTAAACGCTATATACTCCAGCCGCCCATCTGCACCCGTTATGCCCCATGAAGATGCTGAAGATCAAAGACGACACGCACAAGGAACTCACCTCAGTCCTGGGCGAGCTCACCACTAGGAACGGCGAAATCAAGACCTACGATGATGTGCTCAAAGAGCTGCTGGCCGTCTACAAGAAGAAAGGCAAGTCCTAGAGGCCCGCGAGCGGCGAAGAATCAGTAGCCCTATCGTCAGCATCGCCAGAGCCAGCAACGCAGGTGACGGATACTCTGGCACGTTGATGGCATCTTGTGTTGAAGGCGCGTAGACCCAGTTATCTGAGCCGTCTGGAAATCGCTGCCAACTCCGCATATCATTATCGTTGTCGACTTTGCTTGGCGTCTGATCAACAGTCTGACCGGACGCGTTCAGCAGGACGAGAGAGTCCTCCTCGTTGTCAATGAACCGGCCAGGCAATACCACGTACCAGAATCCGCCTGCAGCAACTACGGTGCCCGGCGGTATAGTGTAGATCTCGAAGTTGTCGGCTGGGTGAGTTGTGTGGATGATCCAGTTGCCAATGTCGACCGCCGATGAGGTGGGGTTGAAGAGCTCTATCCATTCGTTGCCGCTATCTTCGCCTGGCGGGTTCTCCTCGAGCTCGTTGATCAGCACATGGTCGCCGATCGGTGGAGAACTTGTTGTCAGCGAGGCAGTCGTGCTCGTCGTCTGCTGCTCCGTCGTCGTGGTTACTTGCGACTGAGTCGTCACGATTGTGACGGTCGACCAGACCGCGTGAACTCCTTCCGCCACATAGTTGACTGCGAGATTGATTGATTGGAATGCTCTCGCTTGGAAGGCTGGGTCGCCCCAGTTGTAGTGTTGATCCATCCAGGCAGCTGTGTGGCCGTGACCGCTAAGGTCGAATGTCGTGTCTCTGCCGAGCGCTAGAGCAGCATCGTAGGGCGAGATGGCGGCAAGGGTTCCGTCAAAGGAGAGGGTGATTGCGCTCGCTCCGGGAGAGTCGGTCAACGTTTGAACATGATCCTCGTAGTCTGAATGATGTGTCTCTGCTCCCCAGTCGGTCGCGGATCCCATAACGTGACCGAAGACCGCCACATCGACGATGTAGTGCGTCATGGCACCGGTCCATTTTGCAGCGAGCGCATAGTCTCCCGCCGAGATGGCCGCAAGCGCTTGGTTCTGCATGTCTCTCGCTCTTCTCGCTGCAGCATCATCCTGCAGGCTCTGGTTGGCGAAGAAGTAGATGTGATGCAAAGTCGTGTCTCCTATGCCCTCCGCGGCTTGACTGTTGTCGGGCAGTTCGGTTCCGTACAAGTAGGTTGCTCGATACGTGAGAATGAACGCTTTCTCGTTTCCTGGAATCCAGTCGAGCGCTCGCTCCGCAATCCAATCATGCGTACCATAATCAGGGTTGTTCGCGTCGGCTGAGAAGCCGCCGTTGCTCCAAGCCCACGCCGGATGCATCAACGCCAGCAGAGTCAGGACGAGGCCTGAGGCTAGCAGGATCCTGCCCCTCAATGAACCTCAGAGAGTCGTCCACGTTTGAGGGCTTAACGCTTTCCGCTGAGGCAACGGAGCCGACGCTCGATCGAACCTACTACACAGGCAAAGAACCAAGTCACGGAGAATTTTGACAAGGCTTAACTTACCGGTGCCGCCACTGAGCACGGGTGCACCGGATTGAGCAAAGTAAGCAACATCGTGAAGAAGAACTTCCACAGAGACTCAGTCCGGCTTCTTCACCTGTCAG
>Ga0315280_10011054_pt1 | contig 11173 bp, 5 predicted proteins | sample YL17G06_40_MG_FD_203697 | JGI IMG/M metagenome (GOLD analysis project Ga0315280, IMG submission 203697) | Sediment microbial communities from Yellowstone Lake, YNP, Wyoming, USA - YL17G06_40 | ecosystem: Environmental > Aquatic > Freshwater > Lake > Sediment | place: USA: Wyoming | collected... | reverse complement strand
AGTTGTCTCCCACGGTCCTGCTGGAACTCGAGTACAAGGGCTCGCTCAGCACCCACCTCGACGGCTATCTGGACATCAACACGCCCACACCGGGCCCAGGCTCCTTGGATTCACGGCGGCCCATCGCCGGCTGGAGTGGGATAAACATGCACCTGTCAGCGTTCAGTTCCACCCACCACAGCGGCCTGCTTCGGCTGGAGAAACGCCTGGGCCGCGGCATGTCGTTTCTAGGCTCCTATGCCTGGGGCAAGACCTTGGACCAGACCTACGGCATCGCCAGTGACGGCGGCGAGTACGGCGCCGTGGCCTCTATCATGGACCGCACCAACTTCCGCCGCGAAAAGGGGCCTTCGGGCATGGACCTCCGCCACCGCGCCGTGTTGAGCTATGTCTACGAACTCCCCTTCGGGCCTGGCAAGCGGTTCGGGGGCTCGGCGCCTGGCCCGCTGGCCCGGTTCATCGAAGGCTGGACGTTCTCCGGCATCACCACCTTCCAGACCGGGTCACCCCTCACCATTCGGACCGACGCCGACCCGGCCAATACCGGCCAGAGCCAGGAGCGGCCCGATGTCCTCTCTGACCCCACGCTGCCGCGCGGGCAACGGACCCCAGCGCGCTGGTTCAACACCGCAGCCTTCGCCGATCCCACCACCTATCGTTACGGGACAGCCGGGCGAGGACTGGTGTACAATCCGGGAATCAACAATTGGGACCTCTGCTTGATGAAGAACACCACCATCAGGGAAAGACTCAAGCTTCAGTTCCGGGTGGAGTTCTTCAACGCCTTCAACCATACCCAGTATGGGACCCCCCAGTTCGAATTGCATCGGTCGGACTTCGGTATGATCAGCAGCGCCTATTCGCCGCGGCTCATTCAGATGGCGTTGAAACTGTTGTGGTAGCCGCCAAGTCGCTCGGTTTGAGCTGAGCGTCGGGTCTTGAGGCTTGCTGCAGCGCGCGGAGGTAAATGATATGATGAATTACCTCCGCGCGTTCTTTTCAACCCTCTTCGGAGGTCATGCCCACGTGCACACAGGCGCAATCAGACTGACCGTCACCGGACTGCTCGTCTTCCTCACCTCGAGCACGACGGCTTGGGGTCAGGCGGGAAAGCAGGCATGGAAGACCTCCGTCCCTTACACCTATTTGATTGACTACAGTCAGGGGCACGTAAACAATCCTGCCTACCTGGAGAAGATTGCCGCGGCGCCTCCCACGCTCATGCACGTGGGCGAAGACGTGGTGTTCAGCAGCGTCTTCGGCACGAAAGAGGTCTTCGGTGGACCGCAAGGAACACGGACGAAATTGATCACTGCCGAAGAGGCGCGCGCCAAGCTCGCTGAACTCCAGCGCTACACGGCGGCCATGCACGCTGCCGGGGTGAAATGGATCATTCCCTACATCAACAACCTTGCCGTGCTGGGTGACCATGTACGGCGCACCGGCTTCTGGGAGTTCTTCGATCATTGGGATCGCTTCCGCGAGTTCGGCTTCGGCCCGCGGCCGGCACAAGATATCGTGACGGCGCAGATGTCCTCCGGCTTTCCTCACCCGCGGCGCCCCAAAGGGAAAGACGCCCTGGACCCCAACTATCCCTACAAGCGCTACGAACTGTGTGTGAACAATCCTATCTGGCGAAACTATCTGATGAACGTTACCCGGGTGATCGCCCAGACAGGCATGGACGGGGTCTTTTCCGATGAGATGGATTTGACTGACTATTGCGCCTACGACCAGGCCAAATTCCGTGAGTATCTCCGCCGCAAATACACGGCGGCGGAGCGCCAGCGACGATTCGGCCGCGGCGAACTGGCCGCGCTGCGCCTCGGCTATCCCGGCGAGGGGGCGCTGTGGCACGAGACGCAGGCCTTCTGGTCCTGGAGTCTGGGCGACTACTTGCGCGACTTGCGCACGGCGGGGCGCCAGGTCAACCCGAATTTCTTCGTGATGACCAACCTCGGGCCATTCGCCCACATCAACGGGGCCTACAAGCGCGTCAGCGGCGGCAAGGACCCACGCGAGTGGGCGCCTCACAGTCGCTTAATCATGTTCGAAGAGATGCAGCGCCCGGGCCAGCTTGCCCCTGGGGTCTTCTTCGATAACATCCTCCAGTTCAAGCTCGCTTTTGGCATGGAGTTTGTGGGCGGCACGCTCCTTTACTACGCTCAGGAAGCTCCGGGAATTGAGCTCGCCATGGCCGAGGCGGGCGCCGGGGGAGGAGGAGCGTTTATTCAGGGGGGATACCTCGAGCCCGCATCGCGGCAGAAGTACCGCCAATTCTTCGAAGCGCATGCCGACCTCTTTGACGGCTACGCCAGTCAAGCCGACCTCGCCCTCGTCTTTGCTTACGACCAAGCCTACTGGAACAATCCGACGCACCTGGCGACATTGTATCCATTAAGCCAATACTTATCTGAGCATCATATACTCTATGACATCATTCCTCCCGCCAAAGTCCGCAGCCCCCGGTTGAGTGCGCGGTACAAGGCGGTTATCACCTCGGGTCTGTGGTATTTGCCCCAGAACGTGTTGACCGAACTGCGGCGCTTCGCGGCGCAAGGTGGTCTATGGCTGGACCTGGGTGACTCCGGCAAATTCGACGAATGTGGAGGGGTTCGCCTCCGGCCGGCCGCGGCGCCGCGTTCCGAGCCGGTAGGCAAAGGTCGCATTCTCCGTCGAACGAGCGTTGAGGACGTGCTCCTGGTGCCCCACTTCGCGCTGTATTGGCTGGGCGAGTCGGAGGCCAATGACCTTAAAGAGGTCGAGAAACTCTATGAGGCCAGCCTCGTACCGGAGTTCCCCTTCCCGCCAGCGCCCGCAGGCGAGGATTTGAAGACGCTGCTGGAGACGAACATCCACGCCTCCCTATCCGTGTTGGCGCAGGACGGCTTGGAAGGTCTGCGCTGCAATGTCTGGCGGAAAACCGAGCCAGACCGGGAGGAAGTAGTCACCGCCCACTTTGTGAACTACTATGCGCCGATCCCCACCAAGGCGGAGTTTGTCGGCCAGAACTTCGAATTAGGCGGCCCGCTGGAAGAGTACTCTCCGCGAGTCCTGGAGAACGTCGCGGTCCGCCTCAGGATTCCCTCTGGGCGAGTTACATCCGTGGTAGTCTATGACCCGGACGTTGCGGGGCCCATTACTTTGCAGTATCAGCAGACCGGAAACAGCGTGGAATTCAAACTGCCCGCGATCCGCATATACCAGATCGCCAAGATTACCCTTGCCCCCAATCCGGGGCATCGCTGAGGGCACGCGGGCAAACGACCGCCACGATGGTCGCGACGAATTCTCACTTCTTGCGAGTTCGGCCCCATGGGGAACCGGTCGGAGCCATATGCCATGGATTGCCTCCGCTATCTAGTCTTCGTGCCGGTATTGACCCTGCCTCTATTCGCACAGAACTCCGAAATCGAAAAGCGTTCGGCCCCCAACTCCGCCGGTTGGGCCACGGCCAATCATTACCGGATCCGGGTGGAGTCAACCGCTCCCGCTCCCACGCCGATGCTCAGCCATCCCAAATTGCCTCCCGATTTTTCCCCGGATTCGTTGCGCGTCGTAGAGGCTGTGTCAGGTCGGTTCCTTCCCGCCAAGGTGGAGTGGCAGCCGCCGCTGGCCCGCATCGCGTGGCGCTCGACCGGGGCTCCCGCCTATTTCATCTATTTCGACCTGGGGCATAACGGTGAAACAAAACGACTCGTCGAGCCCGCCATGGTGGGGGCCGGGGACCGAGTTTCCTTTGGTCGCCCGGGAGTGCGCGCCAAACTCAGCGTCGGCCTTTGGCCCCATCCGGTCGCGCTGGACTTCGACAGGGACGGGGCCACGGATGTGATCGTCGGCTGCCCAGACGTGCTTTTCAGCGGCACGTACTTCTTCCGGAACATCGGCACGAACGCAAACCCTCTATTTGACCGCCCGCGATGGATCGGCCCTGCCACCAAAGAGTTGGTCGCCGCCGACTTCAACGGTGACGGCGCCGTGGACTTCGTCGTGAGCGGTGGTTATTACAGTGATGTCCGCCGAAATCGGCTTAGCCATTTCGTCCCGGTGAAGTTCCCCCGCGAATACCACGTGGGCAGCAACGACCTCTGGTTTCCAGTGGATTGGGATGGCGACGGCAAGATCGACGTGCTGGTGGGCACCAGCGACTGGCGCGAGTACGGCTGGGAGGACGCTTACAACGCTAAAGGTCTGTGGACCAATGGCCCGATCCATGGGTCCGTTTACTTTCATCGCAATCTGGGCAGCAACGAACGACCTGTTTTTGCTCCTCCCGTTCCGCTGCAGGCCGGAGGTAAAATCCTGGATTTGCGCGGCACGCCTGCGCCCAATCCGGTGGACTGGTTCGGCCGCGGCCGGTTCGACCTCATCGGCGGTGATTTCCTGGATACGGTGACGCTTTTCGAGAACGTGGGCACGCGCACCAAGCCGGTTCTGACTGCGGGCAGGCTGCTGACCGCGAACGGGAAGCCGCTGAAAATGGACCTCTGCATGATCCAGCCCAGGGTCGTCGATTGGTACGGCGACGGCCGGCCTTCGCTCCTCATCGGAGAAGAAGACGGACGCGTCGTGCTGGTCGAGAACGTTTCGCCCAAGGGGCAAATTCCGAAACTGCTTCTCCCGAAATATCTCGAACAGATCGACCCTTATTTGAAATGCGGGGGTCTATCGCGGCCCGTGCCGGTTGACTGGAACGGTGACGGCAAACTTGACCTCCTTTCCGGTAATGATGCGGGCTACATTCAGTATTTCGAGAATGTGGGTAGTGCGACCGAGCCCGCCTTCGAAGACTGCGGGTACTTGAAGGCGGCGGGAAAGACCATCCGCATCATGGCTGGTCCGAATGGGTCGATCCAGGGACCGATGGAAGCCAAATGGGGCTACACGAACCCGGCGGCTGCCGATTGGAACCTCGACGGCAAACCCGACCTGATTGTAAATAGCATCTGGGGCAAAGTGGTTTGGTACCACAACGTGGGTACACGCACTAAACCGGAGCTTGCCGAGGCGGAACCGATCGAGGTCGAGTGGCAAGGTCCGCCGCCCAAGCCGGCGTGGGCCTGGTGGAACCCGAAGGGCAAGGAACTCGTCACCCAGTGGCGAACGACACCACGGGTCGTGGACTGGAATCGGGATTCGCTGCCTGACTTGGTCATGCTTGACCCTGAGGGCTATCTGGCCTTTTACGAACGGTACCGGGAGGCCGGGCAGCTCAAGCTGAAGCCCCCGACATGGATTTTCCTGGGCCAGGAGGGAAAGCCCCTGCGCTTAAACGCCGAGCGCGCCGGGAAGAGTGGCCGGCGCAAAATCGAGATTGTGGATTGGGACGGCGACGGCGACCTCGATTTGATTGTGGATTCGGAAGCTAATGCCGGCTGGTACGAAAACGTGGGCAGCCAGGAGCGGCCCGTTTTCATCTACCGGGGTGACTTGGTGGATCGTCCGCTTTATGGTCACAACCCCTGCCCCGCCGCGGCGGATTGGAACGGCGATGGCCGCCTCGACCTGCTCATCGGAGCGCAAGACGGTTTCTTCTACTTCTTCGACCGCACGTACATCGACACCTATTGCCCGCACTCTCAATCCCGGTTTTAGGTGCCTGTGGGAATGCCGTCAACCCGGAGTCTTGTATGCAAACCACTCATGTTCTGAAAACCTCGCGCCGCGATTTCCTTAAGGCGGGAGTGGTCGGTCTCGCCGCTCCCAAACTCGCCGCGTCGAAGGAGCAGGCGGGACCAAACAGCATTCATCCCGCGGCGGACTCTATCCAGTGGAGAGCGCACTGGATATGGTATCCGGAGCGGAGGACTCTCCCCTCAACTTTTGTCTTCTTTCGAAAAGAATTCGTGTTGGCGGACCCGGTGGAAGACAACGTGGAGGCCTGGGTATCAGGCCACAGCCGCTACATGTTGTGGATCAACGGAACGTTTGCCCAGCGCGGCCCGGCGCCGTGCGATCCCCGCTACTGGGATGTTGACCCGGTAAACCTCCGGCCTCATTTGCGCCAGGGCAAAAATGTGATTGGCGGGTTAGTCTGCTGCTTTGGCGGAGGTGACGGCACCTACGTGCCGAGCACTCCGATTGGCCTTCAGGCGGCCGCAGGCTTTCTGTTCCAAGCAGAGGTCCCTACGCGGCAAGGCAAGTTGCTGTTGCTCACCGATGAAACGTGGCAAGTTCACCGGGCGCGTTGCTGGCCCCCAGGCAATTATCAGAGGTGGTATCTGCGGGCTTTGCAGGAAGATTTCGATGGACGTCGCTATCCCTGGGGCTGGAATTCCTTTGATTTCGACGCCTCCAGGTGGCGGCCGGCGGAAGTCCTGGAGTTCCCACCGGGGCTGCCTCTGCTCTATGAAGTGCCTCGGGAGAGCTGGCGCGAAGACTGGCGTCTGGCGCCCCGCTCCATCCCGCTTATGGAAGAGCGCCGCATCACCCCCACACGAATCACAAACGTCGGTTGGGTCACCTGGACAATTCCGCCGGAGGAATACTTTGAATGCTTCCCGCCTAGTGCCTTTCAAGAAGAGATCGCCCCCCAAGCAGTGGCGGCGCAGCGCCCAGGTAAGCTTTTCCCGCTCACGCTCCCCGCATCGGGAGAAAAGTCGGTGGCCGTCACCTTCGATTTTGGACAGGAGGTCTGCGGACATCCGTTTGTGCGGCTGCGAGCGCCCGCCGGCACTAAAGTAGAAATCCTTTATGTCGAGACGCAGGATCCCACGAAACTCCTGCTTCGTACTGCTCCCGAATACGGGCAGTGGCTGCGTGTCACCACCCGCGAGGGCGAAACGTATTACGAGGCCTTTGACTGGGATGCCCTGCGGTTTCTGCAATTGGCCATTCGAGGTTCACGAGAGCCGGTGGAGGTGCTCGAAGTCGGGCTCACGGAGCGCCGCTATCCTTACCCACACCATCCCAATGTAAAGACCTCGGACGCAGCCATCGAGCGCGCTGTGGAGGGCGCGGCACGTACCCACCTGATAACTTCTCAAGACACCCTGATGGACAACATCACCCGCGAGCGGCAGCAGTACGCCGGCGACGTGGACCACGCCAAACTCACTTCCTATTATGGGTTCGGAGAGTATCGCCAGGCCGCTCGTATGATCCGCACCTACGCGCAGGGACAAAACGATGAAGGCTGGTTTATGGATTGCTGGCCCGCCTGGGACCGCTGCCAGCGCCTCTGGCAGAAAAGCCTCCACCTCACGCAATGGGGGCCCATCATCGATCATGGGCTTGGGTTTGTGATCTCGGCTGCCCTCTACTACTTATTTTCCGGCGACAAGAAGACTCTCGAGCAAGTCTATCCACGTTTCCTGAAGTTCGCGCGCTGGCTGGCAGAAAACCTTGGCAGTGACGGTCTTTTGCCCGTCACCGGATGGATCAGGAACAGCGTCTGGATAGACCATCGCGGTTGGAGGAACCCCGCGGATAAGAAGGCGGCGTTTAACATTTACTACCTGGGATTTCTTCGCGACGGCATGGCCCGCCTGGCCGACTGGTTGAGTGACCGTAACCACGCGGCACTCTTCCGCCAGCGCGCCGTCGACGTGGCAGCGAAGGTTAGGCAATTCTATTGGTCAGAAACACACAACTTGTTCGTGGATAACCTGCCCCGGCATCAAGCCGACCGCGAACTCCGGCTGCACGATCGCACCTTGGCGATGGGCCTGCTTTACGGTTTGTTCCCACCAGGCCGGGAGGAATCGGCGCTAGATATTCTGGCTAATCTTCCCACTGACCGCTCTCTTCCCATGTTTCACCTCGAGCATCCAAAAGTGGGAGTCGGGTTCTCGTTTCCGGCGAACGCGGGCTGGCGGCTCTGGGCTCTGAGTCGGTTTGGGCGAGGAGACGCGGTGGTGAAGGACCTGCGCGAGCGCTGGGGACAGATGCCCTCGCTGCTCACCAACAGCACCTTCAGCGAGAATTGGGAACCCCGGTTCACCGAATCGGGCGACGTGTGGTGCCAGAACGGCTCGGTAGTGCTCTATGTCCTGTACGGTAACGTCCTGGGCATTCAGCCCACCGCGCCGGGATTCACCGAGTTCGATGTGCGCCCCCAACTGGGAGACCTGCAATGGATCGAGGGCACAGTCCATAGTCCTCGTGGTCCGATCGTTCTCCGTTGTTCTCGCCACCAGCGTCAATTGACCGTGTCCTTGACGGTGCCGCCGAATTCTCGCGCGGCGCTGGTGTTTCCACGAGATGTGCAGCTCGTAGGACTGCCCGCTGAGGCAAGTCCGGCGACCGGTCCCGTTCCCTCCACAAACCGCTGGCACTTACCTGCCATATCGGCTACGCGCAAGTGGGAGTTCAGCGTTGGGCCGGCATAAGAGGAAGTGACGACCACTCGCTCTGGGGAGAGGTGATGAAAATTACTCTTGTAATCCTGTGCGGGCTACTGCTACGCATACCTGGCGCGCACGCGCAAGCCGTGCATGAAGAGGACCTCATCTTCGATCCTGCCACCGAAAGTCGCGGCCACGTGCACGCCTCCTGCATTGTGGAGTGCCCGAACGGCGACTTGTTGGCCGTGTGGTACGAAAATGGTCCAAGATTGTCCGCCTACGAGTACCTCGAGGACGCTGACAAGAGCGATGATGTCCGCATCGGCGGCGCGCGACGCCGGCCGGGGACAAACCGTTGGGACCCGCCCTTCGTTATGTCCGACACTTTCGGGCTGTCGGATAACAACCCCACCCTGGTGATCGATCAACAGAATCGCCTGTGGCTAATTCACGCCACCCTCCTTGCCGTCCCCCAATGGGCTTGGGGGAGCAGCCTGTTGTGGTACAAAGTCTCGTCGGACTACCAGCAACCCGGCCCACCCCGCTGGGACAAGGAAAGCCTCCTGGTCCCACACATACGTGGTTTGGACGAAGTGGTGCGCAGGTATGCTCACGGCCGGGAAGCCAGACGACTCCAACAGCGGCTGAAGGACCCGCTGGCGAGACGAATCGGCTGGATGCCGCGCGCCCATCCTTTGGTTCTTCCGGACGGGACCCTACTGTTGCCGCTTGGCAACGAGAACTTCAACGTGGCCGCCATGGCGTTGACCCGCGACGGCGGCCAGACCTGGACCATGAACCATGTCGTTCCCGGTTGGGAAATCAGCCAACCCTCCGTGGTCAAACTGCCGAGCGGAACACTTCTCGCTTTCTTCCGGGATGAGGGGCGCGCGCACCGGATCAAGCGCAGTGCGTCACTGGATGGAGGACTGACGTGGTCCGAGGTGGAAGCAACGTCCCTGCCTAATCCGGGCAGCGGCTTGGAAGCAGTGATGCTGCACGACGGATACCTGGCCATCATCTACAATGATCGACAAACAAACCGGGACCGCCTGGCTATCTCTATTTCCGTTGACGAGGGCGAGACGTGGAAGTGGACAAGGTATTTGGAAAGCAAGGCCGGAGGCCGCTTCGACTATCCCTCGCTCATCCAGGCCAGGGACGGCACATTGCACGTGACTTACAGCTACAACGTGCGGACAATTAAGCATGTGCACTTCAATGAGGAATGGGTGCAACAGGGAGATTAGGTTCTTTGGCGTCGGGATACAAACTCTCGCCTGCGAGGCGTCAGTTCGGTCATACTTTGCGGGCCAGGCGCAGCAAGGAAATCTGTCTGTGGTTAACGCGGGCAACGCAGAAGCCGTTTCGGCAAGGCCACCCTAGCGAGAGGAGAAAGCGTTTCGATGGTTCAAGAGCATACCCGCATCATCGAGAACTCAATCCGAGAGAGCTTGGCGGCGAAGCAGGCGCTGCTTGAGGATAGGAAGCTCGTAGGGCTTATCGTCCGGGTAGGGCATTTGTGTGTGTCGGCATTGCGCCGCGGCCATCGCCTTCTCCTTTTCGGCAACGGTGGCAGCGCCGCGGACGCTCAGCATATCGCCGCGGAACTGGTGGGCCGCTTCCGGCGCGAGCGCCCTGGTCTGCCCGCGCTGGCGCTCACCACCAATACCTCGGCGCTGACCGCCATTGGGAACGATTACGCCTTCGAAAGCGTGTTTGCCCGGCAAGTGGACGCGCTCGGCAGCCGGGGCGACGTGGCCATCGGCATTTCTACGAGCGGCAATGCCGCCAATGTGCGGTGGGGCATCACCGCGGCCAAGGCCAAGGGCCTGGTGACGGTCGGACTCGCAGGCAAGAGCGGCGGCGCCCTGAAGCAACTGGCGCGGTATTGCCTGTGCGTGCCCTCCGAGGCGACCCCGCGGATTCAGGAAGTTCATATCCTGATTGGCCACATCCTCTGCGAAATCATCGAAAGCCAGTTGTTCGCCCGCACGATCAAGACCGGAACGGCCCAAGCGCCGCGAAAAAGGAAGGCAGCCCGCGCCGTGAGGAACCTAGCACGCTGACAGCGGCCAAGTTCCACGAGCGTGCCAGGAGGGGGCTTTTCTGCCCAACATCAGAAAGCAGGATGGGCGACGATGATCGAATGCCTTCACCCCGGAGTCTCCGCCCGGCAGGCGCGGATTGTGCTGTTTGATTTCGATGGTACCCTGTCCCTGATCCGCACCGGTTGGGTGGACGTGATGGTCCCCATGATGGTGGAGATTCTGGTGGATCTCAAGACCGGTGAATCCGACCAGGAGTTGTTCACCTTGGTCGAGGACTTTGTCGCGCGCCTCACCGGCGAGCAGACCATCTACCAAATGATCGAGCTGGCCCGCCAAGTCGAACTGCGCGGTGGGAGGCCGCTCGATCCCGTAACCTACAAGAAGTTGTACAACGAGCGGCTGATGGCCAAGATCGAGTGCCGCCGGGAAGAGTTGCGCCAAAGAAAGGTCTCGCCCGAGAAGTATGTGGTGCCGGGGGCGCGGGCTTTGCTCGAGAATTTCCGGGAGCGCGGCTTCAAGATGTATTGCGCCAGCGGGACCGACCAAGTCTATACGCAGGAGGAAGCCCGCCTGATTCAGGTCAACCACTACTTCGACGGCCGCATTTACGGCGCCGTGGATGACTACAAGAGTTTCTCAAAAGAGATTCTGATCCAGAAGATGATTGCTTCCCTGGAATGCCGGGGTGAAGAACTGCTCGGCTTCGGCGATGGCTATGTCGAGATCAAGAACGTCAAGGACGTGGGCGGGGTGGCCGTGGGCGTGGCTACCGCCGAGCCGGAATGCCGAACGGTGGACGCATGGAAGCGGAAGCGCCTGGTCAGCGTGGGTGCGGAT
>Ga0315280_10011053_pt1 | contig 11173 bp, 11 predicted proteins | sample YL17G06_40_MG_FD_203697 | JGI IMG/M metagenome (GOLD analysis project Ga0315280, IMG submission 203697) | Sediment microbial communities from Yellowstone Lake, YNP, Wyoming, USA - YL17G06_40 | ecosystem: Environmental > Aquatic > Freshwater > Lake > Sediment | place: USA: Wyoming | collected... | reverse complement strand
CCTGGAGGGCTGCACCGCGCCGATGCGCGACAGCAACCAATTGCACGCCGCGGTGGTGGAGCTGGTGGCGCTCGACAACGCCCGCATCAAATACTCGACCGTGCAGAACTGGTATCCGGGCGATAAAGAGGGGAAGGGCGGTATTTATAACTTTGTAACCAAGCGCGGGAAGTGTCAGGGGGCCAATTCCAAGATATCTTGGACCCAGGTCGAGACCGGGTCCGCCATCACCTGGAAGTATCCGGGTTGCATTCTGCAAGGCGAGAACTCGGTCGGTGAATTCTACTCAGTGGCCCTGACCAACAACTACCAGCAGGCCGACACCGGCACCAAGATGATCCACATCGGCCGCAACACCCGCAGCACCATCGTCTCGAAAGGCATTTCCGCCGGCCACGGGCAGAACACCTACCGCGGCCTGGTGCGAATCCAGCCGGGCGCGGTGAATGCCCGCAACTATTCCCAGTGTGATTCGCTGCTGCTGGGCGACCAGTGCGGCGCGCACACGTTCCCTTACCTGGAAGTCAAGAACACTTCCTCGACCGTCGAGCATGAGGCCTCGACCTCGAAGATCGGGGAAGACCAGATTTTCTACTGTCAGCAGCGTGGCATCTCCAAGGAAGATGCCGTCTCGATGATCGTCAACGGTTTCTGCAAGGAAGTCTTCCGCGAGCTGCCCATGGAGTTCGCGGTGGAAGCCCAGAAGCTGCTGAGCGTGAGTCTCGAAGGCAGCGTCGGATGAGGGCAATTATGAATTCTGAATTCTGAATTATGAATTCTGAAAAAGGAGAACGGATGCTTTCAATTAAGAATCTGCACGCCAAAGCAGGCGACAACGAAATCCTGAAGGGTATCGACCTCCGGGTCGGCGTCGGCGAAGTCCACGCCATCATGGGGCCGAACGGTTCAGGCAAGAGCACGCTGGCCCAGGTGCTGGCCGGGCGCGACCTCTATGCCGTCACGGCGGGGGAGGTGACTTACGAGGGGAAAAACCTCCTGGAGATGGCGCCGGAAGACCGCGCCCGCGAGGGCATCTTTCTGGCCTTTCAGTACCCGGTGGAAATTCCCGGAGTGAACAACATGTATTTTCTGCGCGCGGCGCTCAACGCTTCGCGCCAGCAGCGCGGGCTGCCGGAGCTGGACGCCTTCGACTTCCTCGCCCTGGTCAAGGAGAAGATGAAGTTCCTGGGGATCGATGAGGACCTCGTCAACCGCGCCGTGAACGTGGGTTTCTCGGGCGGCGAGAAGAAGCGTAACGAGATCTTCCAGATGGCGGTGCTCGAACCGAAGCTGGCCATCCTGGACGAAACCGACTCGGGACTGGACATTGACGCCCTGAAGCTCGTCGCCAGCGGCGTGAACGCCATGCGCAGCCCGGAACGGGCCAGCCTGGTCGTAACGCACTATCAGCGGCTGCTGAACTACATCGTGCCGGACTTCGTACACGTACTCTCGAACGGCCGCATCGTGAAATCCGGTGGCAAAGAACTGGCGCTCGAACTCGAACAGAAGGGCTACGCGTGGCTGGATGAAGCCGTCGATCCCGCGATGCGGGACCAACCCTTCACTTTGTGAGGAGGAATTCTGTGCCCACGACCGGGCTCGCTGAACAACAGGACGTCTACCTTTCAAGTTTTGGCCGGGTGGAAAGTGAACTGCCCGGGCGCGGAACCCCGTGGCTTCGCCGCCTGCGCCAGGAAGCCCTGGCGCGTTTTGGCGAGCTGGGATTTCCGACGACGCGCCTGGAGGAATGGAAGCAGACCAACGTGGTGCCGCTCGTGAAGATTCCGTTCAGGCTGGCGGAGGATGGCCGCGCCGGCGTCACGCCGGAAGCGGTGGAGCGGGCCACGTTCCGCGAGCCTTTCTGCAGCCGCCTGGCGTTTGTCAACGGTCACTTCTGCGCGGAGCTTTCGCGCCTGGCCGGATTGCCCCAGGGCGTGAAGGTGAGCAGCCTGCGCGCCGCCCTCGAGAAAAACGAGGAGATGTTGGAGGAACATCTGGGGCGTTACGCCCGCTTCGACCGCCAGGCGTTCGTGGCGCTCAACACCGCCTTCCTGCAGGACGGCGCGATCGTGGAGATTCCCCGCGGCACGGTATCTTCGACGCCAATTCACTTGCTCTACCTCTCGACCGCCGCGGGCGAGCCGACCGTCTCGCATCCGCGCAACCTGATTCTGGTGGAGCCGGACTCGCAGGTTAGCGTCATTGAAAGCTATTTCGGCCTGGGCGAAGACGTCTATTTCACGAACGCCGTGACGGAAATCGTGTTGGGGGAGAACTCCCAACTCGAGCATTACAAGCTGCAACATGAAAGCGAGCAGGCTTTCCATATCGCGGCCCTGCAAGCGCATCTGGCCGCGAACACCCGCTTCCGGTCTCATGCGATTTCCCTGGGCGGGGCACTGGTGCGCAACGACGTCAACCCGGTGCTCGACGCCGAAGGCGCCGAATGTATCCTGAACGGCCTGTATCACGCGGCGAACCGCCAGCACGTGGACAATCACACCACCCTCGACCACGCCCAGCCGCACGGCACCAGTCGCGAGCTCTACAAGGGGATTCTCGACGGGCAGGCCACGGCGGTTTTCCACGGCCGCATCGTCGTGCGCAAGGACGCGCAAAAGACCGATGCCATTCAGCGCAACAAAAACCTGCTGCTTTCCGAACGCGCCGTGATCGACACCAAACCGCAGCTCGAAATCTACGCCAACGACGTGCGCTGCACCCATGGCGCCACCATCGGCCAGCTCGACCGGGAAGCGGTTTTCTACCTGCGGTCGCGCGGGATCGGCGAGGACGCGGCGCGCAATCTGCTCATCGCGGCCTTCGCCGGGGAAATTACGGACGAGATCAAGGCCGAGAACGTGCGGGAGTGGCTCGCCGCCACGCTCACGGCGCGGCTATTCAAGAAGGCGCAAGTCCAGGAGGCAATATGAGAACGGCTGGAGAAATGCTGGCGTCGGCGGCCGCGGAATCTCCCGCCGGCGGTTTCGACGTGCGTAAGATTCGAGACGATTTCCCGGCCCTGCGGCAGCAGCTCTATGGGAGGCCCCTCGTCTATCTGGACAACGCCGCCACCACCCAGAAGCCCCGCGTAGTCCTCGAGGCTATGCGAGGCTTTTACGAGCGCGACTGTGCGAACATCCATCGCGGCGTGCACCTGCTCAGTGAAAGGGCCACCCAGGCTTACGAAGACGCGCGGATCAAGATCCAGCACTTCCTCAACGCCGCCCTGGCGCGTGAAATCATCTTTGTGCGCGGCGCCACGGAAGGAATCAATCTGGTGGCGCAGACCTACGGCCGCGCGAATCTCCGCGCTGGCGACGAGGTGCTGATCACCGCCATGGAGCACCACTCGAACATCGTGCCGTGGCAGATCGTCTGTGAAGAAAAGGGGGCGGTTCTCCGTGTGGCGCCGATGAACGACCAGGGAGAGCTGCTGCTTGAGGAATTCGAAAGCATGCTGACTCCCCGGACGAAATTTGTGTCGCTCGTGCACGTGTCGAACGCGCTGGGGACGGTCAACCCGGTGCGCGAACTCATCGCGCTGGCGCATCGCCGGAACGTTCCCGTGCTCATCGATGGCGCCCAGGCGGTGCCGCATCTGAAAGTGGATGTGCAGGAACTCGGCTGCGACTTCTACGTTTTTTCGGGTCACAAGCTCTTCGGCCCCACCGGCATCGGCGTGCTTTACGGCAAGGAATCATTGCTCGAGGCCATGCCGCCTTATCAGGGTGGCGGCGACATGATCAGCTCGGTGACGTTCGAGAAGACCACGTACAATTCGCTTCCTTACAAGTTCGAGGCCGGAACGCCCAATATTGCGGGCACCATCGGCCTGGGCGCCGCTATCGATTACGTGAACCAGGTGGGACTCGAGGCCGCCGCGGCCCACGAGCGCGAGGTACTGGAATACGCCACCGCCGCGGTCTCGCGCCTTCCTGGAGTGCGCCTGATCGGCACGGCTCGGGAAAAGGCCGCGGTGTTGTCGTTTGTGATGGAAGGCATCCACGCCCACGATGCCGGCACGATTCTCGACCGGCAAGGTATCGCCGTGCGCACCGGCCACCACTGCGCCATGCCGGTGATGGAACGCTTCGGTGTGCCCGCCACCACGCGGGCATCGTTCGCCTTCTACAATACGAAAGAAGAAGTGGAGGCGCTGGTCGCCGGGATTCATAAGGTCCTCGAGGTGTTTCGCTGATGGCCGATCTCAAAGAGCTCTACCAGCAAGTCATCCTCGACCACAACAAGCACCCGCGCAACTTTCACAAGCTGGAAGACGCGAACCGCAAGGCCGAAGGCTTCAACGCCCTGTGCGGCGACCGCATCACGCTCTACGTGCGCCTGGAAAACGACGTGATTACTGACGTCGGTTTCGAGGGGACCGGCTGCGCCATCTTTAAAGCCTCCGCGTCGCTCATGACGCAAGCGCTGAAAGGCAAGACGAAGGCCGAAGCCGCGGCCCTCTTTGATAAAGTTCACAAGATGCTTACCGGGGAAATGAACCCGAACACCGAGGGCAATGAGCTCGGCAAATTGGCGGTCTTCTCTGGCGTGTGCGAGTTCCCCGTGCGGGTGAAATGCGCGACGTTGGCCTGGCACACGCTGCGGGCGGCCCTCGAGGCGAAACCTGAGGTCGTTTCTACGGAGTAGTGACGGCATTCAGAAACGACCGGCTCGACGAAGAGAGGACGAGATGGAGACGAAAGAACCATTGACTGTCCGTCAAGATGGCGGCGACGATCCCCGGGCTGCTATCGAGAAGCAGGTGTGGGAGCAGTTGCGGACTTGCTACGATCCGGAAATTCCGCTAAACATCGTGGACCTCGGACTCATCTACGGCTGCCAAGTCACGCCGGCGGCGGGAGGCGGACATCGCGTGGACCTCACCATGACGCTCACGGCGCCCGGCTGTGGCATGGGCGAGTATCTGAAAATGGAAGTGCAGGCGAAGCTCTCGACGATTGCGGGCGTCAAGGACGCGAACGTCGAACTGGTCTGGGATCCTCCCTGGAATTACGGCCTGCTGTCGGAGGCCGCCAAGCTCAAGCTCGGACTGTTGTGAAGTGAGGAAGATTGGTGCGACGGGAATAAGCACGGCGGTCGCCGAGATTTGGTTCGGCGCGAAGTTGTGCGGCCGTAGGAAGGCGTGATTATGAAATTCAGTTCGCAGGAAGAATACGGATTGCGCTGCCTGGTGCGGCTGGCGCGCGGAGGCGCCGACGCCAGTCTCACCATCCCCGAAATCAGCGAGGCAGAGGGGCTCTCCATGCCCTATGTCGCCAAGCTGATGCGGATTTTGCGCCGGAGCGGATTTGTGACGAGCGTGCGTGGACAGGCCGGCGGCTACCGCCTGGGGCGTCCCGCCGAGCGGATTGTCATGGGCGATTTGCTGGCGGCGCTCGGCGGACGCCTGTATGAGCCCGAATTCTGCCGGCATCACACCGGGAGCGAGCGAAGCTGCCTCCATACCACCGATTGTTCGATCCGGCCGGTGTGGCGGACGGTGCAACTGGCGGTCGATCAGGTGCTAAACAAGATGACGGTTAACGACCTGCTGCGCGATGAGCAAGCCATGACCTCCTGGACGAGCAACATGGTGAAGGTGGCGGAAGTCGGCACCCAGGCTGCCGGTTTCCCCGCCGACGCGAGCGCCGAGACATAGCTGCGCAGGATTGTACCGAGGAGATTGCCAGGGAGCGTCGCCTGGACCACCACGGCCCGCCCCGAGCCCAGCCAGACCACTCCCCCGTGCCAAGACATTCAAGAAAAAGAAAAGAATTGTAGCGCCGCTCCATGACCGGCGACGGGCTTGAAAGGGGAAAACGCCGGTCATAGACCGGCGCTACAGCAAAGGTGCCGGCCTTTGTTGTACACTGCCATCAGGAGAGGATTCCAGTTGTGATTGAAGCGCGAGTTGTGTCCGGACGAAGGGAGGGCCACCATGCGCGCGCTGGCTGATGCTACCTTGGTGCGAAGCGCGGGGGAGTTGTGGCGGCAGGCTACCACCGCGCGGTTCCTTGAGGCTGTCGGCGAAGGGACCTTGCCCGTGGAAGCTTTCAACCGCTGGCTGGTGCAGGACTATCACTTCGCCGACGCGCTCACTTCCTATCAAGCCATTGCCCTGGCCAAGACGCCGCGCGCTTTGCGCCAGCCGCTGCTCGACGGCTTGGTAGCGCTCGAGGCGGAAATGAAGATGTTCAAGGCCCAGGCCCAGCAGCGCGGCTTGAATCTTCGCGGCCCGGTGCACCACGTCTGCCGGCACTATGCCGATTTCCTGATTCGAACGGTTTACAGTGAACCTTATGCGGTGCTGCTGGCCACCCTGTTCGGCGTCGAGGCAAGCTACCTTGCGGCCTGGAGCCGCTTGAAGCCTGCGGGTCCGTACGCCGAGTTCATCGAGCGCTGGTCAGGCGAGGGCTTTCAGGAATACGTCGAGTCGCTGCGCGTCCTGGCCGAAAGCAATCCGCACGCCGACAGCCAGCGTTATTTCAATGAAGTACTCATCCACGAACGTGATTTCTGGCGCATGACGTGGGAGGGATAGATGCTGCACGAAACGCTCTGGCGCGCATGTCAGGACATTGCGGAAGCGTGCCGGCGGCATCCGTTCGTGCGCGGGCTCGAGGACGGCAGCCTCGACCCCGGCGTCTTCCGCCGATATGTCGCCCAGGACGCATTCTTCCTGCAAGCGTTTGCCCGCGCTTATGCGTTGGCTGCCGCCCGCAGCCGCGACCTCGAAACACTGTCCGCTTTTTGTGAATTGTTGAATGGCGTTTGGGAGGAATTGAAGCTGCACGCCAGCTATGCGCAGAAGCTTGGAATTGACACAGCGCACGTCCAACCCAACCCCGCCACGCGGGCCTATGTTGATTTCTTGCTCGCCACGGCCTGGCACGGTGAAATGGATGTGATAATGGCGGCGATGACGCCCTGCATGCGGCTCTACGGTTACCTGGGCGTAGAGCTGGCGAAGACCCGCACCAGCGGCAACCCGTACCAGGAATGGATTGCCACTTACAGCGGCAGCGACTTCGGCGAGTTGGTCGCGCGGCTGGAAGCGTTGCTCGACAAGCTGGCGCCGGACGCGCCCGCCGTGCGCGAGGCTTACCGCTACGCCATGCAGTGCGAACTGAATTTCTTTTCTGCCGTGATGGAGGAGGACCCGTGACGCCGATTGCCTTGACGATTGCCGGCTCAGACCCTTCCGGAGGCGCGGGCATTCAAGCCGACCTCAAGACCTTCCACCAGCGCGGTGTTTACGGCATGAGCGTCATCACGCTGCTGACGGTCCAGAACACCCGGGGCGTGACGGCGGTCGAACCCCTGGCGCCCAGCTTAGTCCTCGCGCAGCTTGAGGCCGTGCTCGACGATCTGCCACCGCACGCCGCCAAGACCGGCGCGCTCGGCACGGCGGAAATCATCGAGGCGCTGGCGGAGCGTGCCGCGCACTTCCGCTTTCCGCTGGTGGTGGACCCGGTGATGATCAGCAAGCATGGCGCGCCGCTGCTGACGGAAACCGCGCGCGACAGCCTCGCGCACAAGCTGCTGCCGCAGGCGGCGCTCGTCACACCCAACATCCATGAAGCCAGCGCCCTCGCCGGCCGGTCCGTCACCGACGCCGCCTCCATGGCCGAGGCCGCCCGCGCCATCGCGCAACTGGGACCGAGAGCCGTCCTGGTGAAGGGCGGGCACCTGGGCGGCGATGCGGCTGACGTGCTTTACGCGGACGGCCAGCTCTACTGGTTCTCCGCCCGGCGCATCGATACGCCGCACACCCACGGCACCGGCTGCACGTATTCCGCCGCCATCACGGCGGAACTCGCCAAAGGCGCCGACTTGCGCGCCGCTATCGAAACCGCCAAGCGCTATATCACCCTCGCCATCGAGACCAATCCCGGCCTCGGCCACGGCACCGGCCCCGTCAATCATCACGCGGAAGTTTGAGCGGGGGAATGGTGAATTCTATTATGAATGCTGAATCACGGGTAGTGCCCACATGGCGTTCCTGCCATGGGTGCGAATGCGCGGGAGGAGACGACGCACCCTCACCCCAGACGCGGATGGTGGCGACGGGCGGCCCGCCGAGGGGTGGAGCGGGGAGTGGCTGGCGGGCCCACGGTCGCGACGCGGCCGTCGTTGGCCTTGCCCTCCGCTTCGCCCTAAACGCTCCGCCCTCCGGGCTCCGCAGGGCTTCGCTCCGGGCAAGGCCAACGACAAAGACAAGAACAAAAACCAAAAGAAAAAGGGGACACTTCTAATGAGGTAAGAAAGGGGACATTTCTAAAGAGCTTTGACAGCTATGTCGATGTGAACTTGACACGAGAGGGCGGCAGACGTATGGTTTTGACCGAAGATAAAGTTGAAATCGGAAATTCCAGCTAGGTTGAGTGCATGCTGAAAGAAATTCGTGAGGTTGTCCGCCTTGCGCTCAGGGCATCGCTGGCCCTCACGTTCAGCGCTTGCGGTAATGGCGCCCGCCAGGGGGGCAATGCTGGGAACGCGCCGGGCAGCAAAGTGTCCGACGCCCAGATCGTCTTCGAGGCGCCCGGCATCCCCGGCGGGAACAATGTCCAAGAGATCTTCACCATGAACCTCGACGGTTCCAACCGCACCCAGATCACCCACGACGGCCTGAACAAGTTCCTCCCCCACTTCTCTCCCGACGGGACGCGGCTGCTCTACACCAAGTTCCTGGTGGGCGGATACGGCACGCCGAACGCCCGAACCGATGTGGTGGTCTACGATTTCGCGACCGCGAAGGAAACCCAACTCACCAACACCGGGAACAGTGCCCAACCCGTCTGGTCGCCGGACGGTCAGCGCATCGCCTTCGGCTCCGGCAATCGACCAGGCGAACCCCCCTCGCTGTGGGTCATGAATGCCGACGGTTCCAACGCGCACGTGATCGGCGGGCCGAGTGGTACCTTGGATGACAAGGTCTGGGGGGACTTCGCCTGGTCCAGTGACGATTGGATCCTCTTCGTCGTAGGCCAGTTCACGAACAATTGCTTCAAGACCCGGCTGGACAAGATTCGTCCCGACGGCACCGCCCGCACCCAGGTCACCGATGGCGGCCCTAACTGCACCCCCGACGGGATGGAGCAGAGCGGCGACGCCGACCCCGGCTTCAGCGCCGACGGAAGGACCATCTACAGCTCGCGCGGTTTCCCACGAGCGCCGGCCCCACCGCTCGGCGGCACGGAACGCCGCCTCTACTCCTTCTCCAGCGATGCCTGGACGCCGGGCAAGGTGGAGTCCGACCTGAGCCTGCCCTCCGCCCCGGACTGCATCGAGGGCGTCCCCAAGGGCTCCCCCGACGGCACGCGGGTGCTGCTCTTCCGCGCCTGCGCGGGCGAGGCGCACAGCGGGGTGACCCTCACCGACAAGGCCGGGTCCTACCGGACCTGGATCGCGGACGGGTTTGGGCCGGACTGGAACCCGGTCGCGAAGTAGGAGAGCGCCGGTCCCGTATTCGTCAAGCCCTCCGTTCAGCCTCGTGGATAGATTAGGATAGCGGGGAACGTCCTCCGCGCCCGGATCATCGTCCGGAATCGCGCCCAGAATCTCACCCCAAACGAGAAGGCTCCAAACTCACGGAGATGCCGACAAGAATGTGTTTGTGGAAACGAAAGGCGTGTTCACCAACAAGATGGCGACGGACGCTTATCGCGGCGCGGCGGGCCGAGTCATCCAGCGTAAGCTTAGCGGCGTTCAGGCTTTGCATGCGATCTTTGCCGTGGATAACCGGGACTTTCACGTCAATGGGTCCGGCCTGCTGAGCCGCAAGTGATAAAGGAAAGAGAATGCAGAAGACGGAAAGGAAGCGTGTCATGCGTGCCTCCCGGCAAAAGAGGGGAGTTCGCATTTCGGCGGAATCGTGGCCCCAATAGCGTACACTCAATAGCCCTCGTTCGCCAGAATTCTCTTCTGTGCTGGCGCCCTTCCAGAACTCCGCCCGCGTCGATGTCATTGCACTTCCCCAATCTCGTCAATTGTCCCTCGTCAGGCCGCACATTCCCCTTGGTGCCGGCGACCTTGGAAGCGGCGGAAAGGGGATGTGGCGCAGATGCCCATTTGGCCTTGGTTTGATTAGCGCCTGTCTTCTGATCGGTTGCCCGGGGCGGAGTTCCTGATTGACAAGGCAGGCAAAATGGAATATGTTGCGCCTTCTCCGGATGCATCGCGCCGCGTGCCTCGACCGCGGAGTTCGATGGTGGGTCGAACTCATAATCGCATTTCACCCAGGAGACTGACTCTGGGGACACCAAGGAGTACCTGAAGCATGCAGCAGATAACTCATGATGTCGTGATCCTGGGAACCGGACTCGCCGGGCTACGCGCCGCCGGCGAGATTTGCATCAAGACGCGGGGCAGTGCCAACATCGCCATCGTGTCGAAAGTCCAGGTCATGCGCTCGCACTCGGTGTGCGCCGAAGGAGGCACCGCCGCGATGATGCGTCCCGAGGAAGGGGACAGCCTTGAGCTGCACGCCTGGGACACTGTGAAAGGGTCCGACTTCCTGGCGGACCAGGACGTGGTGGATCGATTTGTGAAGACCTCGCCGGATGAAATCCGCCTCCTCGAGCACTGGGGGTGCCCGTGGTCGCGCCGGGAAGATGGCCGCATCATGCAGCGGCCGTTTGGAGGGCATTCGTTTCCGCGGGCCTGCATGGCGGCCGATAAGACCGGCTTCTTCGAGATGCAGGCCCTTTACGACAACCTCCTCAAATACACAGACTTCACGCGCTACGATGAGTGCTTTGTCACGGCGTTGCTCCTCGAAGACGGACGATTTGCCGGACTGACACTCTTCGATGCGCCCACGGGCGAGTTTTACGTCTTGCGCGGCAAAGCTCTCCTGATTGCGTCCGGCGGCCTCGGAAACCTCTATGGGTTCACCACTTACTCGCAAACCGTCACGGGCGATGGCCAGGCCATCGCCTACCGCGCGGGTCTGGCCTTGGAGGACCCGGAGTTCCTCCAGTTTCACCCGACGGGGCTGGTGCCCTCGGGCATCTTGATGACGGAAGGTTGCCGCGGGGAAGGCGGTTACCTGCGCAACAACAAGGGCGAGCGCTTCATGGAGAAGTATGCGCCCAAGATGATGGAACTGGGGCCGCGCGACATCATTTCCCGGGGGGAGATGACGGAAATCCTCGAGGGGCGC
>Ga0315280_10011051_pt1 | contig 11174 bp, 14 predicted proteins | sample YL17G06_40_MG_FD_203697 | JGI IMG/M metagenome (GOLD analysis project Ga0315280, IMG submission 203697) | Sediment microbial communities from Yellowstone Lake, YNP, Wyoming, USA - YL17G06_40 | ecosystem: Environmental > Aquatic > Freshwater > Lake > Sediment | place: USA: Wyoming | collected... | reverse complement strand
GATTCAGACCAGGGCGGCCAAGGCCAAGTCTCACCTTGACCGCAGCTTTGACGACAAAACCGTTGCAAGCAATACACTTCTGCCAAGATCCGCCCCGCGGTGAATAATACGGTGACAGTATCTCATGCGCGATTCGCGCACCCAAGTGCATGAAAAAGCGCACGGGCTGAAGCCCGTGCCCACTTGAGATCTCTGAGGGTAACATATAGTGGGGACGGGCTTTAGCCCGTCCGCTGCACCGTCTATTTTCAAAGCAGGCAACGCTGTCCACGCGCTGTGGAACGCACAGTCAGTTGAGGATTCTTCATAGCTTGGGACAGCGAATCCTGTCACCGTATTAACTCTTGCTGCCCCGGCGCACACGCAAGATGACGTAAGGATCCTTCCCTTGCGATTCATAGTAGGTGCGCATCACCATCTCCGCGAGCACACCTTGCAGGATCATGAGAATTCCAAGCGCGGCCAGCAAGACTGCAATGAGCAGCAGCGGCGTCCCTAGGAAATCCTTGTGCCGGAAAGGACCCAAAGGGTTGTCCGGCGAGATCAGCTTGAAAACGACCGCCGCAAGCAGAGAAAGGAACGAGCCAAGCATACAGAGGCTGCCCAGGCCGCCGAAAAAGTGGATGGGCTTGTTCATGAAGGAAAGGAAAAACTTGACTACGATCAGGTCCAACAGAACCTTGCCGGTCCGTTCGAGCCCATATGTCGACTTGCCTCCCGCTCTGGAACGGTGCGCCACCACGATCTCGGCCACTCGGGCGCCCCGCATCGCCGCATACGCAGGCACGAAGCGGTGCATCTCGCCATAGAGGAAGACGTCTTTCAGCACCTCGCGGCGGTACGCCTTCAGCGAACAGCCGTAATCGTGCAACCGCACGCCCGTGACGGCAGAGATAACCGAATTGGCCAGGCGGGAGGGGATTCTTTTCGTTAGAGAATCCTTGCGGTTCTTCCTCCAACCCGAAACCACTTCATAGCCTTCGGCCATCTTATCAAGCAGCCGCTGGATGTCGCGCGGATCGTTCTGCAAGTCTCCGTCCATGGGGATTATGATCTCGCCGCGAGCGTAGCGGATGCCGGCAGAAATGGCTGCGGTCTGCCCGAAGTTGCGACGAAAGTGGACGACCGTAAAGTGCTCGCTTTCATCGGCCGCCTTATCAAGCAGCTCTCCGGATCGGTCGGTAGAACCATCGTTCACGAAAACGACTTCCCACACCTTTCCCAGGGAACCAAGGCTTTCTGAAAGCCACTGGCACAGGGCCGATATGTTGGCTTCCTCGTTGAAGATCGGGATGATCACAGAGATTTCGGGAACGGTCTGCGTCCCGACAGACGCCGCCCCATCAAGGGCCGCATCGCGCCCTGAGTCCCTGCCGCGTCCGGCTTCGGACTGCGGAAGCATCGATGTTGGCGGCGTTGTCATCTCCATCGCCGATCCATGCTCCTGCTCGAGAACGCGATGGTAGCATCATCCGGGCCTCGAAATACACAAGAGTCCTTCACACGGGTACAATTAGAAGTGGGAGTCGACTCCGGGCAAGTCGGCAGCTTCTGCCCAACAATTTTAAGCGAAAAACGAACCACGAAGACCTCCAAGACCTCTAAGAAACAAAGGCAGCGGGATGCGCTTCTGGGACCCACACATGGGCCAGCGCTTCGCGCGGGAGCGACTCTGCCCGGGCGCCGTGGAAAAACGCTCGCATCCCCAAACATTGATTGCGCTCTGAACATCGTGCGTTTTCCCACAGCGCCCGGGTAAAGTCGCTGGCCGGAGGCCGCCCATGTGTGGGTCCAGAAGCGTATCCCGCCGGGCCCGAATTAATAGACATGGCCTCGAGGAGAAATTCTTGGTGGTCTTCGGCGTCCTTGCGGTTTGTTCTGGAAGAGTCTCGATCTGTGCACCTGAGGTGATTGCGAGGTCGCTGGCGCCTGTGATGAATCCTTCGCGTTGTTCCGCGATCGACTATTTACCCCACTTGGCGCGGAACCAATCGATGGTGCGCTTCAACCCATCTTCAAACTGAACGCCCGGTTTCCAGCCCAACTCCCGGCACGCCTTCTCGGCCGACACCTCCTTGCCGCCGAAATCTCCGGGGCGCTCGGGGACGAACTCGATTTTCACGTGGTCGCCGATGTTCTTGCGAATGCCCTCGGCGACCTCGAGCACCGTGATCTTTCGCGACCCCTCGACGTTGTACGTCTGGTTGATGGCGGCATCCGACATGGCGAGCACGTGGGCGTCGGCCAGGTCGCGCACGTAGATAAAATTGCGGAACTGGGCTCCTTTCCCGGCGATAGTCAGGGGTTCGTTGTTGAGAGCTTTCTTGATGAAAATCGGGATGAGCAGCTCCTCGCGCATCCTCGGTCCGTAAGGTATGCCCAGCCGAAGGACCGTGCAGGGGACCTTGTAGAGCTGAGCATAGTTATGACAAATCATCTCGCACGCCATCTTGGTAGAGGTGTAGATGTGGCCGGCGCCATCCAGATAGAAAGGGGCAGCCTCATCGACCGGTTCGTCGTTCGGCGACCCGTTATAAACCCAAACCGTCGAAGCCAGGTAAACGCGGGCATTGCCGTTGATGCGCGCGGCCTCGAGCACGTTGGCCGTGCCCACGACGTTGAGGGCGGTCGTGTAGACAGGATGCTTATACGCGTAGTTGACATTGGAAACCGCTGCGAGGTGAAAGATGTGGTCGGCCCCGCGCGTCGCCGCGAACACTGACGAAAGGTCCAGGAGATCGACGTCCTCGAAACCGACGTCGGATCGGTGCGGGCTAACGCGATAATCCAAAACGGTCACATCATAAGCCGCATCTTTCAGCGCGTCCACGACGTGCGAACCAATGAAGCCACTACCTCCGGTTACGACGGCTTTCTGCATCATGACCTCCCTTCAGCCAATGGTCTCCGCGAGCGCGTGAACTACCTGACGCGCCTCGTCATCCGCCATGCCGGAGAAGATCGGCAGGCAGATGTGCCTGGCGCACAGATCTTCCGAAACCGGCAACGCGCCGCAGGCATATTTTTCAAACACGGGCTGCTTGTGCAGAGGCTCCTCATAGACCTCCCCCGCCAGCGACACGCCGAAACGCTCGCGCAACTGAGACTTCAACTCCTTGCGATCACGCGGCACACGCAGCACGGCAATGTACTTATAGTAATTGCACACTCCACGCGCGGGCACGGCCAGCGTGCTCAGGTTTCGCATGCCCGCGAGCGCCTGGTCGTAAATGGCGGCGATCCTCTGCCGGTCGGCGACCATGGCGGGGAGGCGCTCCAGGTGTTTGAGCCCGATGATGGCGTGTGGCTCGGACATGCGCCAATTGTAGCCCATGCGCACGTGGGCGTTCTGGGTAAAGCTGGCCTTCCCCTGGTCCCGGTAAATGCGGGCTTCATCGGTGACCCTGGAGTCGTTGGTCACGATCATGCCCCCTTCGGCGCAGGTTATGACTTTGGTCGGATAAAAGCTGAACGCGCCGGCGATGCCGAACGCGCCGGCGCTGATGCCGGAGAGGGAGGACCCGTGGGCATGGGCGGCGTCTTCGACGAGCCAGATCCCCTTGCGTGCAGCCAGGTCGACCAGCTCCGGCATGCGCCTGGAAACCAGGCCGCCTATGTGCACCACGATCACCCCTGCGGTCTTCGGCGTGAGCCTCTTCTCCACGTCCTCGGGGCGCACGGCGAAGGATTCGGGATCCATGTCCACCAGAACGGGATTTCCGCCCGCATGCACTACTGCGGCTGCGGTCGCGAAGAATGTGTTGGTCGGCACCAGTACATCCTTTCCCGCGACCTCGAGGCATCGGAGAATGATTTCGAGCGCACTGGTGCCGCTGTTTACCGCCACCCCGTGTCGCAGGCCGCAGGACGCGGCAAACTTCTGCTCGAATTCCGCCCCATAGCGGCCCAACGTGAGCTGCCCGCTCGCGAGCACTTCCTGGATCCGCTCGGCGATCCAAACGCGGTCCTCGGGTAAGAACTGGATTCTTGCGGCAGGAATCCGACGCCCCAGCAACGATTCTGCTTTCTGATTCTGTGGATCGGGCATGTATTAGTCCTTATCTATGCGATGCCTTCCTGCTTTCGACTCGAGCATATCAAGTCTGTTCCGAGAATAAGGCCGAAGGCTTTGGAGTGCGTCCCGCTGCGCGGGATTTGTCACGCTTCAAAGCGGTGCCGAGGCACCGCACTCCAGAGCGCTTCGCGCACCACTGCCAGAAACTCAGGTTTTCGTTCGTCTGGGTGCGCGAATCGGGCATGAGATACTGCTTTCGACTTGACCATATAAAGTTTCGGGCCAAATAAGATCGCCACCCTGACGACCGCCGGACAAAGGAGCGCGAGGCCTGCACGCACCAGTCGAGCGGACATCCTAAGCCTCACCTGCCCCGCGCGCAATGAAAATCACGCCGCTGTGGCCGCGGCGATTCCGGCAGAGCTAAGAGGCAGCACGTGTTCCTGGAGAACGATTACCTCGAAGAGATTGCTTCAAGTTCTGCGAGGTTTTTGAGGTCTTGGAGGTCTTTTTGGTTTGGTTTTCTCGGAGATCAGGTCGCGCACAAAGAGGACGGCTTCTCCGGCTAACCGCACTGCCTCCTGTGCGGCATCGCGCGTGTAGACGCGAGCCGGGATGCTATCGGGCAAGGCGTTGGGATAGCGAGTCGGGACATAGTATCCGTCCAGAATCGACCACTTCTTCACACGTTCGCGAAATTCCGGCTCCATGAAAGAGGCGGCGCGGCACAGACGCTCGATGGAATGCCCGATTACGATTTCCTCTCCCTGCGCATAGAGAAAAGCCTTCAAAGCTTTCTCCCCCACTTGCTGCGCCAGGAAGCAGGCGATGTGGAACCCTCCCCGTTCCGCCAGATCTTTCGCCCAGCGCAGGTCCTCCTCCGCTTGCTCCAGCCATCTCCGGCCTTGCTCACGCGCGCTTTTTCTCATAAAGCACCCGCTCCTCCATAAGGATTCGCTTCAAAAGTGAAGTCTGCTTCAGATCTTGAAATTCCCGGGGCGTATAACAGAGCAGATCCATATCTACCGGCGCAGCCAACAGCCCATAGAGCCGGCGCAGCCGTTCCAGAAATGCTTCCTCGGTGTTCATTACTACCAGGATGTCCAGGTCTGTGAAGAGGTCTGCCCGGCCGCGGGCATAGGAGCCGAACACGCTGATTCGCTCCACTTCCGGCAGAGCCGACAAGCGCTCGACGATCAGGCCGAGAGACTGCTTGAGCAGCTCCGCATAGGCAGCCCGAGCTACGGCAATATTCCGGTGCTCCATTGACAGTGTCTCCGCCGGCAGAATCCGTGGTCGCCCACGGCGGCATCGATATTCTTATCATCGAAAGCTCTCGTCGGGCAAGTAATTGCGCAGCGCCGGAAACCTCGGCCCACGTCGGTGATCAACTATCCCAAACCGCTTTCCCGGCTTCGATCTGAATATCAGGCCGCTAGACCTAAAGCAAGCTCACTGAAGTTCCCCAACGTGAGACAACCCCGTTTTATCCGCGCAGTCCCTATGGTTCAGCCAAAGCGTACGCTTTTTATATCACGCGCAACTGCCGGGAAGCTTACAGCATGTTCGCCGTCAACGGGATTCTCTTCAATCATGAGTCCCCTCGCCGGGGCGAAACCTTCGTATCACTCGTGATCACGCGGGCAGTGGGACGCATCAAGCACGGTCTGCAGGATCGACTATACCTCGGGAATCTGGAAGCCAAACGCAATTGGGGTCTTGCCGGCGATTACGTGGGGGCCATGTGGTGCATGCTTCAGGCTTATGAGCCCGACGACTACGTGATCGCGACCGGTGAGTGCCATTCAGTTCGAGAATTCTGCGAGCTCGCATTCTCGTACGCGGGCTTCCTCTGGGTTGGCGTGGGAAAGGTGATCTGACTCAAGATTACAGCCATGCTCGCTTGTCCTGAGCCCAATTCTGCCATAGCTTCTCAAAGTCACGAAAACCACGGGAGCATTGATTGACCGATGGAGTCCCGGGCACGGGGTTTTGCTGCCACACCTGGCGCAGCAAGCGCTCGTTCACTCTGATCTCTGCGCTCTGCCTGCCTCCGTGTCTCGCTGTCTTGGTGTTGGGACGCTTCGATTGCAGCAATGCCCTCCGGCTTAGGGGTCCCGGAGCCGAATTTCAACCTGGGCGTCGGTTCAGCCAGCCATGCGCAGCAGACAGCCGAGATCATGCAGCATCTCGAGCCGGTCGTCCTTGACAACAGGCCCGACCTGCTGCTTGTTTACGGCGACGTGAACTCCACGGTTGCGGCGGCCCTGGTGTGCTCCAAACTGCTCGTTCCCATCGGCCACGTCGAAGCGGGACTGCGATCCTTCGATCGCACCATGCCGGAAGAGATCAACCGCATGCTCACGGACCGGCTGGCGGACTACCTCTTTACACCCTCGATCGACGGCAACAAGAACCTGCTCCAGGAAGGTGTCTCCCCGGAAAAGATGCACCTTGTCGGCAACGTGATGATTGACACACTCATTCGCCTTTTGCCCCGCGCCGACACGCCTGGATTTCTGGAAGACTTGTCACTGGTGGGGTAACCGTATGCGGTCGTCACCCTGCACCGCCCGTCGAATGTAGATGATCCCGCAGAGCTGCGCAGGATCCTGGAGACTTTGAGTGAAATCGCCGGAGAGATCGCCGTCATCTTCCCCGTCCACCCCCGCACGCGCGAGGTGATGCGCGAGATAGCAATCGACAGCGAAAATGGGTTGAAAGCCCCTTCCGGACCGGCGCATCTGATAGCATGAACATCAGAAGCAGTTCTTAAATCGCCTCACAAAACGCGGAAAGCTTGCCCGAATTCCGGCGATTGAACAGTGGGCAAGGGGAATGGCCGTCGAGCTACCCGCGAATCGAGGACACCAAACTTCGGAGAGAATGCCTGGCTTTGACATCCGACAGAGGTTGGGATACTATAGCTTCGCCTTGGTGATGAATCATCAGTCGTCGCGACATCGCGCAGCCCGGCGGAAAAAGGGGCGGCTGGTAAGCATGGGAGCGAGTGAGTAATTATGCGGAATCCTGGTAATGAAACTGTAGCTCAGAGTTTCGATCAATCCGACGAAACCATTTCCTTGTGGCCGATGATTTTGACCCTCTGGTCGCACCGGCGGTTTCTTGTGCAGGCAATGGCCATCGCTTTAGCGGTCTACTTGGGGGGGGCGGTTTACTTTTATTTGTCTGCGTTACACACGAAAACCGCCAATTTGCCGTTTCGGCTGGTGTTCGAAGGGATTGACAAGGGCGAATATCCGAATGGCATACGATTTAGTCCGACGGACATAGTGGCGACGCAAGTGATGAATGAGGTGTACGAGGCTAATAACGCGAAGCAGTATTTGAGTTTCCCGGCCTTTAAAAATGCTTTCGTGGTAACCCAAGCGAGTGCCGAGTTGTTCAGCCTCGAAGAAGACTATCGAGCGAAGCTCGCGGACAGCAGACTTACGTTTGTCGATAGGGATCGGTTGCAGAGGGAATACAACTCCAAGAAAGTGGCCACCTCCATTTCCGATTATCAGTTGCGCTTCGTCCGCAATGAAGGCTTTGGGTCGATGCCGAATCAGTTAATAGAGAAGATCTTGAATGATGTGCTAACCGACTGGGCGCAGGATGCTGTGGAGAAGCGGGGCGTCCTGAAGTACCAAATCCCGATATTCACTCGCAACATCATTGAGAAAGACGAAATTGCCGCTGAGGATTTTATCGTCGCTATCGACATCGTTCGCAATCACGTGCTGCGGATTACCCGCATGGTCGACACGGTGAGCACTCTTCCGGGCGCTAATGTCCTCCGAGTAGGCAAGCAGCAAATTGCCTTGCCGGACTTGCGCATCCGACTGGATGACCTGTTGCGGTTCAAGATCAACCCCATGCTGGGCATGGTTCGGTACTTGGGCCTTTCCAAGGATCCGGTTTTGACTAGCCGCTATTTGGAAGCCCAAATGATGCTGCTTAATCTGGATCGTCAGGCGGCGGAACAGAAAGCTCAGCTTTATCAAAGCTCATTGCGTACCTACTTGCAGCAGGAAAGAACGACCAGTTCTGGCGCTAACTCTGGGACCAAAGCCGAAGGCGGTGGTAGTGGCTTGTTCGGAGGCACGTCCGATGTTCCGGCTATTCTGCCTCAGTTGGGAGACTCGTTCTTTGACCGTCTCATCGCCATGGGCTCCAAGACTGAGGAAGCGAAATTCAAACAAGATATCACGGATCGCACGATCAAGAGTGGCGAATCGGTCGTCGATAACGATAAGGACATCACTCTTTATAAGGACCTTGTTGCGGAGATGAAGCGCATAAAGGTAGGCCAGTTGAGCGAAGCTCAAGTGCGTTTCATCCCGATTTTCCAAGCCCGCTTTGAGCAGTGGTTGAGCGAAATTGTCGGGATTCTTGACCAGGTCAACTTGATTTACGAGACGTCGTCCAAGCAGAATTTGAATCCACCCAGCCAGCTCTACCGAGTTTTGGAGCCGGTACGGATAACCCGACTCTCTTCGATTACCATGAGGACCGCATATGTTGTTACTGCTGCCTACTTCCTGGTTACGTTTATCGGCTTGGTTGTTTACTGTCTTTTCAGGGAGCGTTTTCACGAAGTGCTTCACGCTGTCGCCGAACGTCGACAATCGTCCACGACGGCGGCCGGATCGAACTCCTGAGGCTGAGGTGCTTTAAATACTCTGTGAGAATCTCTAATAATTCAGACTCATTAATAAGGAAGGTAAGCGAGGAACCTCGGCCAGGAAGGCTTATCCCGGTTATGGCGACACGGGCTAAAAATGGGTTGAAAGCGACAAAAGCTGCCGCGTAGGTAAGATCAAATCAACCAGTTGGAGTTCTTAAATCGCCTCAGTAAGCTCAACGATGCAGAATCAGAAGCGGTTTTCGATTAGAACGATCCAATAAATGATGGGTCGAAAAGTGTTTTGCCGCAGACGGATCCTGGTGGAAAAATTGCAGAAGGAGTTCTTAATTCAACTCGGACAATTCGCAATCCGAAACTGTCTGGGTGAATCGATCTGGGAGCGCAAGGCTATGAACCATCGAATCTTGGTACGCGCTGAGATTTTTCGAGAAGGAGACCTCTACGTGGGAATATGTCCTGATCTGGATGTCTCTAGCTTCGGCGAGACGATCGCAGAGGCGCGCCAATCATTACGCGAGGCATTGGAAGCCTTTGTTCACGCGTGTGAGCAAATGGGCACCCTGACTGAGGTCTTGGAAGAAGCCGGTTTCGCGCAAGAGAACCAGAGCTGGGTGCCACGACAGCCAGTGGCGGCCGAGTTAGTGGCAGTCAGTTGAATGGCGCAATGGCTCCGCGCAAGATTACGCCTGTTCATTATCGAAAGCTGGTCAAGGTCTTTGAGCTGGAAGGCTTCACTGTTATGCACCAAGCAGGCGATCATCTGATCCTGACCAAGCCGGGAATCAAGCGACCCGTGGTCATCAAGACCGGCCCGCATGCTGTGCCGGTTACACATATATTGACCAATCTAAGGACCGCGCAGATTGCCCGGGAACGCTACCTTGAGTTGCTCGATCAGGTATAGGGGATTGAGGTGACAGAAGGACTCAGCACAAGCGAGTTCCCGTTTTTTGACAGGATTGCCGAGGTGATTTAAGAACTGCTCAAGTTTTTCAGCTAATGGTCATGTCATTTGAGAACTGGCGCAACATTATCAACGGAATGGCTCAGCTCCGTTGCACCCCAGCTCAAGTCGGGAAGCTCGTCAACATGATCATCAATCCCACCCCCTGGATTCTTCACAAGACGACCTAATGGACCGTCCCACGCCCCTCGCTCCCAAGCTCCCATGCTCGCAAGCACCCTGGCTCCCCAGCTCCCGTGCTCAGAAACGCAGAGACGGTCGAGCTCTCTGCCGAATGACGAGGGGAAGCGTAACGATCGGAGCTGGGGCACAGCGAGGCACGATTTTGCCTTGACAATACGGGGGGGCGCCTCCTAGTATGGGGCGTTCATCTTTTGAACATCACTGACAAAAAATCCTGTCACCCACATGTGAGTGAGGGGGACGGAGTCTATCCGGCCGAATGACTTCTCACGAGCAACACACGCATCAGATCCTCTCTGAAATCGAAGCGGGCAAACGGATTTCGCAGCGGTCCCTCTCGCGCGAACTCGGTATCGCCTTGGGCCTGACGAACCTGCTCGTGCAGCGCCTCGTTCGCAAGGGTTGGGTGCGCATCATCCGCATCAAGCCGAACCGCGTGAGCTACTTGCTGACACCTGCCGGCATCGCCGAAAAGGCGCGCATGTCGCGCGCGGCACTGCAGAACTCCGTGCGGTTCTACGCGGAGGCCCGCGATCGCATCCGCGAACGCTTCGCGGTGCTGTCCAGTGTGTGGCCCGGGGACGGCCTAAGGTCGGAAGGCGATTCGATTGAAAAGCGCATGGTTTTTTACGGGTCTGGCGAGCTCGCCGAGATTGGTTACATCTGCTTACAGGGCACGGACCTGCGGCTCGTTGGGGTCGTGGACGATCAGGGGAGGAAGCGGTTCTTCGACGTTCCGGTGTGCGACGCCGACCGGCTGCATGCGACGGACATCGATGGGAGCTCCTTCGGTCGATTAGTGGTGATGTCGTTCGGTGATACCGATAAAATCCGAAAGCAACTGGAGGCGCTTGCGATTCCTCCGGACCGTGTCTTTTGGATCTGAGAAAAGGGCATGCACACGACTGCTCTTGACAAACTGCGGGTTCGTTTGAAATGACAAAGGCCCAGGAGTAACTAAAGGTCCATGATAGTGATCCTCCCAGGTGGCGAATAGATGCCACGGGGCATTCTCTATCGAATCCGGTCGGCGATACTAGATGCGGCTTACGACGCGACGGTTCATGCTGTTGAGCAGATGGCCGAGGATAACTTGGACATTATTAATGTTGAAACAGCCATCCTAAACGGTGGATTGATCAAGCAGGAGAAAGACGATCTCCGCGGAACGCGGTATACTATTCATGGGATTGCGGCAGATGGGAATACAGCGGTGGCGGCCGTAGGACGCTTTACTAACGTTGGCCGTTTTCTCATCATTACGGTTTACAAGATAGGGGACCGATAATGCGTAGGTCCGGCGGATTCGGTTACCGCTGCGAGTACTGTGAAGGCATCGTTCGCGAAAAACTCGTCCAGCG
>Ga0315280_10011049_pt1 | contig 11175 bp, 22 predicted proteins | sample YL17G06_40_MG_FD_203697 | JGI IMG/M metagenome (GOLD analysis project Ga0315280, IMG submission 203697) | Sediment microbial communities from Yellowstone Lake, YNP, Wyoming, USA - YL17G06_40 | ecosystem: Environmental > Aquatic > Freshwater > Lake > Sediment | place: USA: Wyoming | collected... | reverse complement strand
CGAGTCGTGCGGCAACAACTGCGGCGTATAAACGGCGTGGTCCCCTGGCCGGCGAACTGGAGCGACCGCCACTACAACGGCGGCCAGCCGTGCGACACGCTTGTCGGGCCATGCTCTTGTGGGGCCTGGCACTTGACGAGTGAAGACTGGGTGCAAGCCCTGCTCTTCAAGCACAACGCCGAGATCATCGACGGAGACCCACGGTGAAGAAACTCTGCCCGAACTGCGAAGAGCTATTGAAGCCGACCAGCAACAGCGGAGTCGGCCAATGCTCCGGCTGTGGCTGGTCCGGCCACTACTGGCGGGCCGCCAAGGAGCCGTCGCTGCCGACCGTTACGCCGAAGATGCCCTACGTCAGCATCGACATCGAAACCACGGGCCTCGATCCCGAGACCTGCCAGATTCTCGAAATCGGGGCCGTGTGGGACGACTGGACGAAGCCTATCAACGAACTGCCGGTCTACCACCGGTTGGTCTACCACAAGGAATACCGTGGCAGCGCATACGCCTTGGCGATGAACACCAACCTGCTGAGGCACCTATCAGGCCAACGGGAACCGTGGTGGCGCGACCCGGACCAAGTAGCCGACGACTTCGCGGCTTGGCTCAAAGGCTGCGGCTGGGACGGTCAGACAGGCTTGACGCCGGCCGGTAAGAACTTCGCCAGCTTTGACCGCCAATTCCTGAAGCGGCTTCCAAGATTCGAGCAGGTCGTGAGACTGCATCACCGCACGCTCGACCCGGCCGTTCTGTTCTTGCGGCCAGAAGACGAAAAACTGCCGGACAGCAAGACCTGCTACGAGCGGGCTGGACTGGACGGGAAAGTGGCCCACACCGCCATGGAAGATGCCCTGGCGGTCGTGCGGCTGGTACGCACGGGCATCAAACGCTTGAAAGACTGAGAGGAACCCCATGAACAGCAACATCCGTGAAAGCCTCGGCCGCCTGGGGCAGGTACGCATTGCCGACCTGGCGGGCATCGACAACGAGTTGACGACCTTGCTGACGGCCCTCCGCAAGGAGGTCGAGACTCAGACTAGCGTGGTCAACACCGCCGACTCGACCGACCCGGCCTACAGCGCCGCCGCCAGCGATCTGGTGGTCTTGCTGCAACTGACCCAGGCCGCCGCCGACAGCAAGGCGGAATTGAGCAAGCTGGCCATGTCCGCCGGGAAGGCCATTAGCCGCGTGATGAGGAAGGCCCCGAAATAACGTCTATGCCACGCCCCGCCCAGGTTTCACTCTCCCTGGGCGGGGCAGGATTCGCAACTATGCCCAGCACCGACATCGACGGCAGCGTGATTGTGATTCTCTCGACGGCCGAGGCCCGCCGGGTCTACGAACACCTGCGCGAAACCGCCGGTGGGCGCGGCCTCGATACCATTGAGCACAACCTGGCCGCCAAGATTGCCCGCGATTTGGGATTGCCGCCGTTGGAGTGATGCCAGTGTCTTCCTTCTACAAAACGAACGTCTGCCCGGATTGCGGAGCGACGTTCCGAACAGTCCGCACGGCGCACGGCAATCGCTATTGCCCCGATTGTCGAAAGAGGCTCTTGAGACTGATCCACAGCAACGGCTACCTGACTCCGCTGCCACGCTACCGTCCCCCCGCCCGACCAGATGAACGAGGAACGATCCAATGAGCCGCACGAAGAAGGGTGCCAAAGGGCCGGGCTACGAATACTGGTCCCGCCGGCCGGCGAAGGGCTGCGTCGATCCTGGAAAGGAAAATAAGGCCGTCACCCATCGGCTGGAGCGGGCCGCCGCCAAGCGGCAACTCAACAAGGAGTCCACATGATCGACAAACTCAAGAGGTATGTATAACCAGCCGGGACATCACCATCCGTAAGATGGCTTCCGCTACGTTCGAGCAGCCCAATCCCCGTTGGGTCCAGACCGGCAGTACGCCCGACTGCTGCCCCATCACCCCTGGCGACCGGACACTTGAGAGCCGTGAAAAGCCATCTCCGACTCATTAAAGCCGTGCTCTTGCATCTTCTCGGACGCCGCGAACAAAGCGCGGCCGAGAGGCGATGGGCGGAACTTACTGCCGAGCAGAAGCAGGCCGTCATCATCTGCCACCGGGCCGCCAAGCAGATTCAGCAGATGAAGAGAGACGCCCAAGCCGTGATGGCGGAATTGGAGGAGATCGCCGGCCGCCTAGACCCTGCTCCGCGCTCCCGCGAAGTCGCCGAGACGCTGGCCCGGCGCTTCGGCGAGTTATACACCGCAATCCAGGCCCTCGGTGAGGAACACCACCAGGACGAGGACTTCTTCCGATACGCCGACCGCTATGGGGAAGACCTGGGACTCTGGGGACCGTTGCCGTGAACAGCTATCTCCGACTCATTACGGCCGTGCTCTTGCACAAGTGGTACGTGTTCATTGCTGGACGCCGCCTGAAGGCTCCATTTTGGAACCTCGTCGTCCACGATCTCTCGGAGTTTTCGCGGGCCGAGTTCCGCCACTACGCCCGGACGTTCTACGGCAACGGCGGCGATGATCGGGGGTTCGCCGAGGCGTGGTGGCACCACTACTTCCACAACCCGCACCACTGGGAGTATTGGGTTTCACGCAACCCGCACATGCGAGGCATCCCAACCGCCGGGACACGCCCCATGCCGGAGGTCTGCGTGCGGGAAATGGTGGCCGACTGGTTCGCCGCCGGCAAAGTCTACAACAGAGCGTGGCCGGACCCGCGCGACTTTACGTGGTATCACGAGAACAAGGACCGGATGCAACTACATCCTCTGACCTGGGCGCGGCTGCTGGTCGTCTTGGACGAAGCCGCCCAATACCAATGGTGAACCGATGAAAGCAAACCTGCAACGCCTGGTCGCCTACCTGACCGGCACCCTGGCCCTGTTGGTCGTCGCGGCATCCGCCGCCTCGGCCCTGACCTACGCCGCGCTGCACCGCTCGGAAACCCTCTTGAACCTCGCCACTTCGACGCTCTCCGGCATCGGCATGGCCGTGGGCGGGTGTCTGGGCAGTGCCTTGATCTTCCGCTTCAAGGCCGCCCGCCGATTCATCAAGGGCGTCGTCCACGACATCAACGAGAAGCACTGATGCCCAGCGAAGACGAAATCCGCCGCTACCAGCAAGAGCACCCGATCAGCCCGGCCATGAAGGAACTGCTTTCGAGCATCCCAATGGTCGAGTTCGATCCCCAGGCGATGCGGCGGAGGCTGGCCGAGCAGTTTCGCAACGAGACGCTCGGCGAGCCGCCCGGTCCCGACAAGGACTACCCCTACGCCAAAGCCTCGAACACGCCGGGGCCAATCCGCCCGTTGCAACGTCGCTGCGTGATTTGCGGCATGTCGCTCAGCCCGGCGGGCAATTGTCCCCGCTGCTTGAACCTGATTGTCTAGGAGAATCCCATGTCCCGTTTTGATCTGGTCAACCGCGTGCTGACCGCCGCCGCGTTGGTCGCCTTGGCCGTGACCCTGGGAGTCTGGCTCACCCGCTCGCCGTTGACGGCCGCCGCGCCGGCCACCCCGGCGAAGATTGCCCCGCAACCGATCTTGGCACCGCCGCCGACCCCGCCCACAGTCACGCCGACCACCATCGAGGTGCCCTTGGATGTGGCGATCACGGCCCCGGTCGCCGCCGTGCCTGAGCCACCGGCCGCCAAGCTGGTGGAGCCGAACACCGAGCCCCGCCCCGCATGTCAGCCTCGTCGCCGGGGCATTTTCGGGAGGCGACGGTAGTGAAACCCGAGATCGAAGCCCTCTTCTACGAGTATCTGCGGGTGGCCGGCTACGACAAACCGGCCGCCGCGATCCTCACTTTGGCCGACGTGCTCGCGCCGTCGCCCAGGACCGAGGTTGTCCCCGTGCCGGCCGTGGACAGCCGGCTCTTGCCCGTGGAAGAGGCCGGTAAACGGCTGAACCTCAGCAGCCGGCTGATCTACAAGAAGTGCCTCACCGGCGAACTGGGGCCGGTCAAGATCGACAGCCGCATTTCATCCCCCTGAGCGAGATCGAGCGCTACGAAGACTCCCGATGAACGCCGCTGTCAACACCCTCTACGCCGAGTACCTGGAGCATACGGGCGGCGACAAAGCCGCCGCCGCGAGCCTCGCCCTGGCCGCCGTTTTGCGGGACTCCCATAGCGAACCGTCCGAGCCGCCTAAGCCGGAACCGGCCGATGGCCGCCCCCTCACCGTCCCCGAAGTCGCCAAGCACCTACGAGTCAGTCCTGACAAGGTGTTGGGCTGGATTCGCTCCGGCGCGCTTCGCGCCTACAACGTGACCGCGCAAGAAAACGGCCGACCCAAATACCGGGTCAGCCGTGAAGACCTGGAAGCCTTCCTGCTGAAAAACTCCGCGATCAGTCGGCCTGCGCCACGGGGGCGGCCTGTGGGGCGGCGGAAGCGTCGGATTCCGGCAGTGCCAGCGGAGGGGCTGCCGACTCTGTGAACAACCAGCGGTGGATGTGGTCCGTCACCCGGCGGAGGCGATCATCGCTCACTGCCATCCGGTTATAAACCCCCAGCATATCTGAGGCCGCCCGCCGGTGCCCGGTGATCGTTCGCACTGCATCGTCGTCCGACACCTGGACCCCGACGCTTACGCACGTTCGCCGCAGATCGTAGAAGTCCCGTTCTTCCCGGCCCATGCCGGCCCGCTCCATCGCGTTTCCCAACTCGCGGCTGAGATTGCGAGGGCGGTACGGCTCGCCAAATTGAGTGATGAAGACCCGGCGGGCGTAGGCCCGGTCTTCAGGCGTCTTGCGCTGCTTGAGCACAACCCGCAGGGCTTCCACCGTCTCCGGCCAGAGCGGACAACGGCGTTTGTTGCCATTCTTCGTGCGGGGCAAAGTGGCCCAGCCCTTGTCCAGATCAAGCCGCCCAATGTCCAGCTTGATGCAATCGGTATTGCCGTAGCCGCAGTTGATCCCCAAGAGGGCCATCGCCTTCAGCCGTGGATTCGCGGCGGCAAGCACCGCGCGAATCTGCCGAGCGGTGAACACCTGCTCTCCCCGCGACTCCCGCTCCCGCTCCAAGGCCGAGGCCGAGGGGGCACGAAACGCATCGCCGAAGCGGGGCATCTTGTCGAAGTAGCCCTGTCCGTGGACGCCGGGGCCTGCCCAGTTGAAGAACACCTTTGTTTTGCGGATCGCCGACTTGATCGAAAACAGGCTCTTGTAAGTTTTCTGGATGTCTTCCCGGAGGTGCTTGAAGTCGGCTGTTCCCAAGCTCTCCACCTTGGTCTTGGCCCCGAAGACCCGAATCATGCGGTCGCCGTAGCTTTTGTAGTCCAGCCACGTCCGCTCCTCCAATTCCCTCGATTGGACCATGAGTTTCTTGGCTTCGAGGAACAGGTAGACCATCTGGTGAACGGTCAAGGCGTCCGAAGGCTCGTCGGGCTGCGGCTCCCGGCCTGCCTCCAAGTCGTTTTTCTCTTTCTCATAGCGAAGCAGTGCCCCGCGGGGATCGTTCCACGGCCCGAAGTAGTGGAACTTGCCACGAATCTTCTTGGCCCACTGGCCATTGTGGTGGGCAAACAGCGGGTAGTCGGGGAAGGGCTTGCCTGGGCGCGTGTTGCCAGACGTGGTAGAATCGGGTGTCGGCATCGGGTGTCGTCTCCTTGGTAAGGAATAGGTCAGGGTGCCCGCCCAACACTGCCAGGTGTCGGAACGGGTGTCGTAAAGGAAATCACGTATTCTGAGCCTATTCGGAGACTTCGCAGAAGTCAAGACCTGGATACGATTTACGATGCCGGCACGGAGGGTACGCGAATGGTTAGCAGCCTGACTCGAAATCAGGTGCCGGGCAACCGGTTGAGGGTTCGAATCCCTTGCCCTCCGCTTTGACAAGCTATGACAAGCGTTGCTAAACCCCTTGTTTTGCAAGGGGTTTGGCGTTTCTTGGCCCCTCTCCTCCCTCCCTGCCGTTTTGACAGGCGATGACCCGTTTTGACCCTCGTTGACATCGGCCGAGGTGCCAATTTTGGTGCCAACTTCTGGAGAGCCATTCGGGGCTGGCGATGCCTGGTTCGCCGCGGGGACCGACCGATCCGGGGAGGGAGGTAGGCTCGGCTTAGGGAGCACCGGGTTCAGTGTCGGAAGCGATTGCAGTGCCCCCGCCAAGTCGGCCCTGTCGAGGTGCGTATAGTTCGCCATCGTCAGATGGATGGTCGAATGGCGGGCGAGTTGCTGGGCTACCTTTGGGTGGACCCCTGCCCGTGCCAGGCTGGACACAAACTGCCCCCGGAGCGCGTGGAAGTCGAAGTACCGGCCCTGCTCGTCCTGGTAGGTGAGTCGGCTGGACCGCTCGCGCTCGGGGCGAGCCTCGGGCTTGGCCTCTTCGATCCACGCCTTCCGAGCCGCTTTCAGGTCCGCCTGGACCATTTCCGATCCCCGCAGGTGCCAACTGCCGGGCCACAGTTTCCCTTCCATCGGCATCCAGTCGCGGAGCCGGGCGGCCAACTCGGGATGGATCGGCAGGATGTCCTTGGCGCGGTGCTTGCTCTTGTCCGCCTCCACGGTGACCGTGGGTGGGTTGGCGTCAAGGTCAAAGCTGGCCCGGCTCAGGCTCGCAAGTTCCCCTTCCCGGAGTCCGGTGTAGGCTGCCGCCTCGTAAAGCATGGCCCGGTCCGGCCCAGACAACCTGCGGAACACCTTGCCCTTTCGGGCCGACTCGACCAGCCGGCAGAAATCGTCTTGCGGCAGAGACCGTCGCTCCCGCCTCACGTCCACCTTGCCGTTCAAGTCTGCCAGGTGCGCCAACGGGTTGGACGGTGCCCGGCCGTTTTTGACCATCCACGTCAAGAACGCCTTGACCGCCTTGGTGTGGTAGTTCGCGGTTCTGATTCCGAAGTTCGGCCGCTCCCGTTGTTCGGCGATCCAGTTCTCGACAGCGGAGACTTGCACATCGTCGAAAACCTTGAACTCACAGCCATCGAGAACCTTGCCAATCGCGGAAAACGTCTGTTTGACGTGCTCCCGGTCGTCGTTCTTGGCGTTCAGATGTTGCTTGTAAGCGTCCAGGTGAACCGTCAGGGCGGTCCGCCGGTGCCTGTCATAGGGGTTGGGGCCGTTGGCCGCCTCGGCTTCCAGCTTGGTGGCGAGTGTTTGGGTCTTCGCCTTGTTCTTGAATCCCTTGACCCGCTTGGGCTTCCCATCGGCACCTATGTACTTGATGTAGTAAGTGCCGGTCTGGCGCTTCACGCGCTGGCCGTTGACCGTCTTCCAATAGCTTCGTCGAAAGATGCTTGCCATGCTTCTACTTTACCCTTCTCTGCTTGCGTTCGCCAACCAATTCTCCAGGTCCTCGCGATCCCAGCGAACCACGCCGCCGGTCCGCCGGGCCTCGGGAATCAGGCCCTTGGCCTCATGCCTCCAGATGGTTCTCTCCGTACAGCCCAGAAGCCGGGCCACCTCCCGAACGTCCAGGGTCGGGGGCGGGTCTTTCTGTTCCAATGCCCCCGCAAGACGCCCCAGCAACGCTAGCGCGGACCGCGGCGTCGGCAAGGCTGGCACGTCGCCGGGATCAAAGCCCAACCGGCAAGCCATCCGTTCGGCTTCCCCCGTGATCTCCTCCACTTGCAGGGAGACATAGAGGGTATCTTGTCCGTCCGGCGGCCCGTTCCGCAGAACGTTCTCCAAGAAGGCGATGTTCTCTTCCAGCCAGGCGCGGAACTCCCGGATCGTCTTGCAATTGCTCGTCATGGTTCCAGGTACTCGATAAACCGAGCGTTGGTGGCCGCGTTCATTGGTTCGCTTCGTAGCGCTCGATCTCGACCAGCGGGATGTAGATGCGGCGGTCGATCTTGACCGGCCGCAGTTCCCCGGTGAGGCACTTCTTGTAGACCAGCCGGCTGCTGTGGTTCAGCCGCTTGCCGGCCTCTTCCACGGAGAGAAGTCGGCCGTCCACGGCAGGCGCGGGAACGATCTCGGTCCTGGACACCGGCGCCAGCACGTCGGCCAGCGTGAGGATTGCGGCCGTGGGCTTGTCGTCGCCAGCCACCCGAAGGTAATTGCAGAAAAGAGCTTCGATGGCGGGGTTCATTTGACGAGCAGCGTTTCGCGGTTTCGCTTGGAGTGACTGTTGCGCGATTCGGCTCGCAAGTGGGCACGCCTGCGGGCCTCCTCTGTTTCTTGGACCCTTACCGGCGCCGGAAGAGGCCCCGGCGGTTGGGCCAGTAGGGGGATCTCGCCTTGGGCGTCGGCTCTGCCGCCTCGACGGTCGGCAGCGGATCGGCCGCACCGGGGGCCGATGCAGCGATCTCCACTTCGACCGGCACTTCGATCGTGATCGGGGCGACGGCGGACAGGGCTTTGAGCGGCAGCACCGGGGCCAAGGTTGGCTCGGGTATGGCTCGGCCGGCTTGACGGGTGGTGGGACCGGGGCGGCGGTCAGCGGCGCGCGGGTCAGCCACACGCCAAGGGTCACGGCCAACGCGACCAGGACGGCCGCGGTAATCACGCGACGGAACAGGTCCAAGCGGGTCATGGTTTCTCCTCCTCGGTTCGGCGGCGGAATTCTTCAGCCAGCTTTCGCCGCATGGTTTGTGGGTCGAACGCGATCTTGGGGATGTTCGCAAGCAACTCTGTCGCGACCGGGCTGATCGGATGCTCTTGTTGCCCGCGGCGGATTTCGTCTTCGCTCGGCATCAGTGGTTCGCCTCATTCGTGCTTCTCGCTGATCTCGCGGACCAGAGCCTTGATGAACTTGCGGGCCGCCTTGAAGCGGAGGATCAAGGCACTTCCCAGGCACCCGCCTATTGCCATGCCGACGCCCGAGAGCGTGGATGAGGCGAGGTTTTGCAGTGTCTCGAAGCGGTGCAGCAAGGCGTAGGTTAGGGCCGAGACGGCGGACGCCGCCACGACCAGCAGGGCGAACGCGCCGGTGAGGTAGGCCAACAGACGTTGCGCAGACAGTTTCATTGCGGGGCTCACTCTAGGTCACTCGTCTTTCTTGTTGAGGTCACGCTTCGCAGCGGCCCGTTCCAGTCGATGGGTGATGGTCTTGTTCTGCTTGCCCGGACCGACGCAGCCTTTCGACGGCCGGCGGGACCAGTATTCGTAGCCTGGCCCCTTGACGCCTTTCTTCGTGCGGCTCATTGGACGACACCTCGTTCGTCGCGCCGGACTGGCGGGCGATAGCGTGGAAGTGGTGTGAGGTAGTCGCTGCGGCGGATGCTTTTCCGGCGATGAGCGCGACATACGACGCAGTAGCGATAGCCGTCAGTGGTCCAGAACCTCGTGCCGCAGTCAGGACAGGTTTTCAGGTTCGACATCGCATCACTCCAACGGCGGCAATCCCAAATCGCGGGCGATCTTTGCGGCCAATGTGTGTTCGACGGTATCGAGCCCCCGTCCCCCGGCGGTTTCCCGGAGATACTCGTAGACCCGGCGGGCCTCGACCGTCGAAAGAATCACAATCACGCTGCCGTCGACGTCGGTGCTGGGCATTGTCGTTCTCACGAATCCCGCCCCGCCCCAGGAAGGAGAAGACCTGGGGCGGGGCACGATACCGGCGGTTTACTTCGGGGCCTTCTTCAGCACGCGCCCAACGGCTTTGCCGGCAGCGCTGGCCAGCTTGCCGAGTTCCGTCCTGCTGTCCACGGTGGCCTGGGTCAGTTGCAGCAGGCCCACCAGGTCGCTGGCAGCGGCACTGTACGCCGGGTCGGTCGAATCGGCGGCGTTTACCACGCTGGTGCGGATTTCGACCTCCTTGCGGAGGGCAGCCAACAGGACGGCCAACTCGTCATCGGTTGCGGCCAAGTCGGCGCATCGGATTTGGCCCAGGCGGGCGAGACTTTCGCGGATGTCGTTGTTCATGGTGTTCCTCTCAATCGTTTGATGCCCATTCGTACCAGCCGCACGACCGCCAGGGCATCTTCCACGGCGGTGTGGGCCACTTTGCCGTCCAGCCCGGCCCGCTCGTAGCAGGTCTTGCTGTCCGGCAGCCGCTCGTCTTCGAGAGGCCGCCAGTAGAGGATGGCGGGGTCCAAGACGCGGTGCCGGAACTTGACGACGCCTGTGAATCCCGGCAGCCGGTAGAGAAACTGCATGTCGAAGCTGGCGAAGTTCTTGCCGGCTGCTTGCAGGCTCAGCGGGTCCAGGCCGTTGGCCTTGATCCACTGCGCGAACTGTTCACCCAACTCCTCGGGCTTACAGAATGCCCAACCTGCGCTCGGCTCCAATGGGACGGGGTTGGCGATCTGTTTCAGCAGGCCGGCGTTCAACGCCATTGCGTAGGGGTTGCCGGTGACAGTCTCGTAGGTGAGCACCCGCCGAAACTGCTGAAGCTGGTCGATGGGCGTCTTCCAGTCGTCAATCACGGCTCCCAATTCGAGCGTCTGGCAGGTTGCGGGGTCCAGGCCCGTGGTTTCGATGTCGATGCTCACGTAGGGCAACTTGGGCGGGGTCGCTGGCACGCGCGGTTCACGCAACCCTTGTTTGATGTTGCCGGTCCAGCCGCAGCCGGAGCAATGACCCAGAACCGGGTCGTCTGGGCCGACGGCATCGACATGCAGTAGCTCTTCGCACTTGGGACAGAGTTTTCGCATCGGCTGTTCTCGCGGCGGTGGTTGGCGTCTACAAGAGGATCGCTAAGTCCCGAGAGAATTGGAGTCCGGCGTCAAAGATTTCGGCCGCGCAAGGTGACAAATAGCTCGATCAGCGCGTTCGTGGCGTCTCGACGGGCTATGGCGACTTGGCGGATTTCCTTTTCCGTGCCTTGCCCAGCGTCGTACAACCGCTCGGCGATCAATTCCTTGCGGCAAATGTCCCGGAACAAAACGAGTGCTTGCGCGACAGCCAGGACGGGGTTGAACACGTCGCTTTTGGGCGGGGTGTTCAGCACTTCGGTCCAATCGCCGAACCAGCCGCAGACTTCGCAAAGCCGCGCGGGGTCTTGGGCAAACTCCAAGGGTGCCGTGCATCGTGGGCAGAACTCGCTCACTCTTCCGACTCCTGATTGAAGCCCTTGCTTTGCAGGCCGAAGTCTCGCACGGCGCGGTTGGCCTCTGCGCGGCTGTACTTGTCCTGGATGTCGGCCAGGACAAGGCGGACGATGTTGTGGGAATACGGCTTGATGCCGATGTAGGGAGCCTCCCGTTGGATGCGGCCGCGCAGTTTGGCAAGGCTGGCGTCTTCGTCTTTCCGGCGCGGCATGGCAACCTCCTAGTCGGTTCGTGCGGCAAGGTAGCCAGGGAAGGTT